>WBZN01001959.1_pt1 | contig 11845 bp, 8 predicted proteins | sample 5204281 | NCBI WGS metagenome assembly WBZN01 (sample SAMN12344347, study PRJNA552823) | activated sludge metagenome | biome: Activated sludge suspended growth; feature: Nitrification reactor; material: Wastewater; isolation source: activated sludge from nitrification reactor of wastewater treatment... | reverse complement strand
GATCGCGAGCGACCGCCGACGGAGTGGGAGCGGTTGATGGCGCGGGTGCAGCCCGAGCGAGAGGTTCCGCTCGATGTGGCGCTGCAGGCGTGGGCGATGACGATGGGGCCGCTGCCAGGCGTGACCGCGCCGCGAGACGACGGATCCGCGCCGTCGTGCGGGTACACGTCGCAGCTGTGGCTGTTGCACCACTGGCGATCGCTCACGGCTGAGCAACGAGTGGCGTCTGCACACCATGCCACGATCACGCCCGCGACCCCGAGCACCATGCCGTTCTCGAGGGTGTGCAGAACATAGATGACCCCCAGGCCCGCGACTACGGCGCAGGAGGCGAGCACCAGCTGGCTTGCCTGCTCAAACGATTCCCGGAAGGTCAGTGCATACGTGGCAACCAGAATGACCGCAACGGCGATCCGTATATAGGTTGTATCGAGAATATGAGCGGGATCTATGGAGTAATCCCATACCAGGAAGGCGAGGTACATCGGGGCCCCGAGCATCAGGGCGAACCGGACTTGCCCCAGCGATTCCTGGAAGTGATGCCTGGAGTATTCATCGGGCCGATCGTTCAGCAGGCTTGCCATTCCCATCCGCAGCTATCCTTTTTTATTGCCGGCCGTTGGCCGATGGCGGATGTTATCAGCATGTCTTGAAATCGGCAGCGCCGGCCGGGCCGCGCCGTCCTCCCGAGACTGACTTTTGCCGCAGCCCGTTCCGGCATCAGTGCGGGACGTTCCGCTCCGTCTTTTCCATGGCGGGAGCGGGGTCGTGGGCGGGGACGGCGCCGCCCGACAGCATGCGCGCCGCCTTGGCGATCTGCTGCGCGGCGCGGCGCAGGGCGCTGGCGGCGCGCAGGCGCGCATCCATGTCGGCCACGGTAAGGCGGTCCTGCGCGCCGGCCTCCAGCAGTTCCGCCTTGAGTTCCTGGTAGTCGGCCTCGAAGCCGTCGAGGGCGGCATCGATCTCGGCGGGCGAGGCGGGCGGGGCGGCCGGATCGCAGCGGGCGAAGAGGGCCTCGGCCTGCCGCCGGAAGTCTTCGTGGCCGGCGGGGAAATCGCCGGCTTCCGATTCGGCGGCGGCAGCAGCGGCTTCCTGCGCCTGGTCGGCCGCCGTCTCGTAGTAGCGGGCCACGCGCAGGATCTGCGGCAGGCGTGCGGCGCTGTCCTGCGACAGGGTGGCGCGGGAGAGGCGGGCGATGAAGTCGGCGATGGCCAGGTTGAGGCGGTCGACGATCCGCTCGTCGCGTGCCAGCGACGCGCGATCGCCGCCGGTGCCGGCCGCGGCGGCGCGCGCCATGCGCAGGGCGATGCCGCCCATGCGCCGCACTTCCTGGCCGAGCGCGCCGAGCGCCAGGGCCGGCACCGCCAGCACGGTCTGGTCGAGGTGGCGCGGCCGCGCCTCGTCTTCCTCGGCGCTGCGAAAGCGCGCCTCGAGGAAGGCGGTGAGGCGGCCGGTGAGCGGCCAGATCAGCGCCACGCCGAGCAGGTTGAAGGCGGTGTGGAACAGCGCCAGCTTGGCGGCCGGCGCCGAGTCGAGCCCGAGCGCCGCGCGCAGCATGCCGAGCGCGGCGAGCAGCCAGGGCAGCAGCAGCAGGGCGACGGCGGCGGTGAGGACGTTGAAGAGGACGTGCGCCGCCGCCGCCCGCTTTGCGTTCGAGGTGGCGCCGACGGTGGCGATGACCGCCGTCACGGTGGTGCCGACGTTGGCGCCGATGACCACCGCGGCGGCGGCGTCGATGCCGAGCATGCCGCCCTGCGCGGCGGTGAAGGCCAGCACGAGGGCGGCGGCGGAGGCCTGCATCAGCACCGTCATCAGGATGCCGGCCAGCACCAGGGCGAGCAGGCCGAGCGGGCCGTCCCAGTGCGGCAGGCTGATGCCGGCGGCCAGGCCGGAAAAGGCGTCCTTGAGCAGGTCGATGCCAAGGAACAGCACGCCGAAGCCGGCCACGGCGGTGCCGAGCGCGCCGCGCCGGCTGCCTTCGCCGGTCAGGCGCAGCAGCATGCCGAGGCCGATCAGCGGCAGCGCCAGCAGGTCGATCTTGAACTGCAGGCCGACCAGGGCCACCAGCCAGCCGGTGGTGGTGGTGCCGACGTTGGCGCCGAACAGCACCCAGAGCGACTGGCCCAGCGTGAGCAGGCCGGCGTTGACGAAGCCGATGGTGGCAACGGTGACGGCGCTGGAGGACTGCACGAGGACGGTGACCAGCGCGCCCGAGGCGAGGCCGCGCAGCGGCGTCCGCGTCGAGCGGGCGAGGACGCGTTCCAGCGCCGGGCCGGCGGCGAGCTTGAGGCCGTCGGTCATCAGCCCCATGCCGAGCAGGAACAGGCCGACGCCGCCGGCGAAGCCGCCGACGAGGGCGAGATCCATCATGGCGCCGGCCTCTCCGCGCCGCCGCGGTAGAGCAGTCCGCGCCGCACCCCCCACTTCTCCGCCTCCACGGCGAAGAACACCACGGTCGACAGCGCGAGGCAGACCGCCAGCTCGTCCCAGTCGAGCGGCTCGGTCTTGAAGACGGGATTGAGCGCCGGCACGTAGATCGTCGCCAGCTGCAGGCCGAACGTGAACACCACCGCCGCCATCAGGACCGGGTTCGACCAGAAGCCGAGGCGGAAGGTCGAGTCGCGCTCGGAGCGGATGGCCAGCGCGTGGCCGAGCTGCGACAGGCACAGCACGGTGAACACCATGGTCTGCCAGTGCGCGCCGCTGCGGTGGATCGACCAGGCCTGCAGCAGCAGGCACACCGCGCCCATGGTCAGGCCGACCCAGACCATGTGCTGCCACATGCCGCGGGCGAAGATGCTCTCGTCGGGCCGCCGCGGCGGCCGCTGCATGACGTTGCGCTCGGCCGGCTCGGCGGCGAGCGCCAGCCCGGGCAGGCCGTCGGTGACGAGGTTGATCCACAGGATGTGGATCGGCAGCAGCGGGATCGGCAGGCCGAGGAAGGGGGCGAGGAAGATGGTCCAGATCTCGCCCGAGTTGCTGGTCATCGTGTACTTGATGAACTTGCGGATGTTGTCGAAGATGCGCCGCCCCTCGCGCACCGCATGCACGATCGAGGCGAAGTTGTCGTCGAGCAGCACCATGTGCGCCGCCTCGCGGGCGACGTCGGTGCCGCCGCGGCCCATCGCCACGCCGATGTCGGCGCGCTTGAGCGCCGGCGCGTCGTTCACGCCGTCCCCGGTCATGGCGGCGAACTCGCCGGCCGCCTGCAGCGCCTGGACGATGCGGATCTTCTGCTCGGGATCGACGCGGGCATAGACGCGGATGTCCTTCACCTGCGCCGCGAAGTCGGCGTCGGAAAGTGCCGCCAGCTCGACGCCGCTGACGACGCGGCCGCCCTGGTCGAGGATGCCGAGCCGCTCGGCGATGGCGCGCGCCGTGGCCGGATGGTCGCCGGTGATCATCACCGGCACGATGCCGGCCGCCTGGCATTCGTCGACGGCCTGGGCCGCCTCGTCGCGCGGTGGGTCCATCAGGCCGACCAGGCCGAGGAAGGTGAGGTCGCTCTCCGCCTCCGCCATGTCCGCCGGCGGCGTCTCGAAGCGGCGTTCGGCGAAGGCCAGCACGCGCAGCCCCCGCGCCGCCAGGCGGTCGGCCTGCGCCAGCGCCCCGGCGGCGTCGAAGGGCACGGGGCCGCGTGCGGTGAGCTGCCAGGGGCAGCGTTCCAGCACGGATTCCGGCGCGCCCTTGACGCAAGCCAGGTGTCTTTCTCCATCTGCATGCACCGTCGCCATGCGCTTGCGCTCGGCGTCGAAGGGCAGTTCGCCGTGCCGCGGGAACTGACTTTCGAGCGCCGCGCGGTCGGCGCCGCGCGCAATCGCCGCTTCCAGCAGCGCCACTTCGGTCGGGTCGCCGACGAGGCTGCCGTCGGCCGCAGGGGCGGCATCGGTCACCAGCGCGAGCGCGCGCAGCAGGCTGGGCCAGGGCTCGACCCGCTCGTCCCCGCCGTCCACCCAGAAGGTTTCCGCCCGCATGCGGTTCTGCGTCAGCGTGCCGGTCTTGTCCGAGCAGATGTAGGTGATCGAGCCGAGCGTTTCCACCGCCGGCAGGCGCCGGATCAGCGCGTTCTGCCTGACCATCTTCGAGGCGCCCAGCGCCAGCGAGATCGCCACCACCGCCGGCAGCGCCTCGGGGATCGCCGCCACGGCGAGGCTGACGGCGGTGAGGAACATCAATACCGGCGGCTCGCCGCGCAGCAGGCCGGCGGCAAAGACGATGGCGCAGATCGCCAGCACCGCCCAGGCCAGCCGTGCGCCGAAGCGTGCCAGGCGCTTCTGCAGCGGCGTCTTCACTTCCTCCGCGCTGTCGAGCAGCCGCGCGATGCGCCCCAGCTCGGTGGCGAGCCCGGTGGCGACCACCACCCCCGTGCCGCGGCCGTTGGCGACCAGCGTGCCCTTCCAGGCCATGTTGCCACGGTCGCCGAGCGCCAGCCGCGCCTCGGCGAGGGCCTCCGTGCGCTTTTCGACCGGCTGCGACTCCCCGGTGAGCGCCGCCTCGGCGACGCGCAGCTGCGCCGCCTCGAGCAGGCGCAGGTCGGCCGGCACGACGTTGCCGGCCTCCAGCAGCACGACGTCGCCGGGCACCAGCCCGTCGGCGGGCAGGGTCGCCACGGCGCCGTCGCGGCGCACGCGGGCCGAGGGCGCCGCCATCAGGCGCAGCGCCGCCATGGCGCGCTCGGCGCGCCATTCCTGGACGAAGCCGATGACGGCATTCAGCAGCACGATGACGATGATGGCGATGGTGTCCGAAGGCTCGCCGACGATGCCGGAGACCACCGCCGCGGCGATCAGCACCAGGATCATGAAATCCGAGAACTGGTCGAGCAGCATGCGCGCGACGGAACGGCTGCGGCCTTCCGGCAGGGCGTTCGGGCCGTGCCGCGCCAGGCGCGCGGCGGCCTCGGCGGAAGTCAGTCCCTGCGCATCGGCGTGCAGCGCCTGCAGGGTCGCGTCGATGCGCAGGGTGTGCCAGTCCGGCGTGCTGTCGGGATGGCGGGTATGTTCAGGCGCCATGGAGGAACAGGATATAGCTGTTGAGCAGGTAGAGCGCCAGCATGAACACGCTGATCCAGCTGACGCTGCGCCAGAGCGGGCCGGCCGGCCGGTAGAACAGGCCGACGACGGCCATGCTGGTCATCATGATGGCGGAGACGGCGGACAGGGCATGCGCCTGCGAGACGCTCGCCAGCAGGGGGCCGTCGACGTAGAACAGGTCGTCGATGGCGAGGATGAGGATGTCGAAGAGGTTGCTGCCGAGCAGGTTGGCCACCGCCATGTCGATCGCGCCCATGCGCACGGCGGCGACGGAGACGGCGACCTCGGGGGCGGAGGTGGCGGCGGCGACGAGCAGGGTGCCGACGAAGGAGTCGTGCCAGCCCATCTCGCGCGCGATGGCGGCGCCGACGAAGGGCAGCCAGATGCCGGCGGCGACGGTGACGGCGGCCGCCAGCGCGTAGCCGATGGCGGCGCGCCTCAGGCTGATGTGCGGATAGCGCTCCGCCACGTCCTCGACGAACTCGGCGACTTCGCGCCGCTCGTACTGGTACAGCGTGCGCATGGCCAGCAGGTAGATCGTCACGATCAGCGGGGTGTAGGCGCCGATGTGGCCGATGGCGAGCGTCTCCCCGCGCCGCGCCAGCAGCAGCGAGAAGGCGACCGTGCCGAGCAGCAGGATGCCGAAGCCGGCGGAGAGGATGTGGCCGCGGCTGGCGCGGCTGTAGAGGGATTCCTTCGGGTGCAGGAAGTCGACGATGACAAGGATGGCGAGGTTGAAGACGCAGCTGCCGAGCACGTCGCCGACGGCGATGTCGGGCACGCCGGCGATCGTCACCGCCGTGATGCCCGAGACCAGTTCCGGCAGCGAGGTGACGGTGGCGAGCAGGATCAGTCCGACCCATGTGCCGCCGATGCCGGTCTTCTCGGCGATGACGTCGCCGTAGCGCGACAGCCGCGCGCCGGCGAAGCCGATGGCGGCGATGCAGATGATGAGACTGAACCAGACCAGCATGAACTCCCCGCCTGCGGAGAGAGACGGTTACTTGACCAGCGTGACGGGCACGTCGGAAAGATGGACGACCTGCGAGGCGACCGAGCCGAGCAGGGCGCCGGCCACGGCGCCGAGGCCGCGCGTGCCCATGACGATGCCGTCACAGTTCTGCTCGAGCGCGATCCTGGCGATGGTTTCGGCGACCGGGCCGATCAGCACCTGCGGCACAAAATTGACCTTGGCGGCGTCGAGCAGGGCGCGCGCCGACTGCAGGGCGTCGCCGCCGCGGCTCTCCTCCATGGCCTCGACCTCCTCCTTCTTCAGGAAGCGGCGCACCTGCCAGTCGTCGATCTCCGGCTGGACGTTGAGCAGCACGACTTCGAGAGCGGGATTGATCTCGGCCAGCATGACGACGTGGCTTACGGCGCGGTCCGAGTTGGGCGAGCCGTCCACCGGGACGAGGGCTTTGCGCATGGTGCGGATTCCTTCGATAAGGCGATCGGCAGGATTATCCCATTGTTTGCCGCAGATCTGACGAGTCTCGGGGCCTTGCGGCAAATAGCCGCCGGATTTCCGGCGAAAGCGCGCGTCCTGATGCTAAAATTCGCCGCTGCTCCCGGAGACCGCAATGAATCCTGTATACCGTGGCCCTGGCCTTCGCCCGCTCCTCGCCGGCGCCCTGATGCTGGCTGCGCCGCTCGCCCGGGCGGCGGACGGACCCGCCGTGTTCGGCATCCCGGTCGACTTCATCCTGTTTGCGGCGACGCTGATCGGCGTCGCCCTGTTCCACCATCACGTGCTGAAGGTGGCACTGGCCGGAATGGCGGTGATCGCCGCCTACAAGAGCGTGTTTACCGGCTTCAAGGCCGGCCCCGGGCTGGCCGGCTTCGGCCTGCACCTGGCGCACGAGTGGGTGCTGATCGTGAACCTGCTCTGCCTGCTGGTCGGCTTCGCCCTGCTGGCGCGGCATTTCGAGGACAGCGGCGTGCCCGAGGTGCTGCCGAAGCTGCTGCCGGAAGGCTGGAAGGGGCCCTTCGTCCTGCTGGTCATCATCTTCGTGCTCTCCGGCTTCCTCGACAACATCGCCGCGGCGCTGATCGGCGGCACCGTCGCGGCCAGCGTCTTCAAGCGCAAGGTGCATATCGGCTATCTCGCCGCCATCGTCGCGGCGTCGAACGCCGGCGGCGCCGGCAGCGTCGTCGGCGACACCACCACCACCATGATGTGGATCGCCGGCGTCAGCCCGTTCGACGTGGTCGAGGCCTATGTCGCCGCGGCGGTGGCGATGGTGGTGTTCGGCATCCCGGCCGCCCTGCAGCAGAACAGGCACCAGCCCATCGTGCGCAACCTGCAGGCGGCGCACCATGTCGACTGGGCGCGCGTCGGCATCGTCGGCTTCATCCTCGTCGCCGCCATTGCCACCAACGTCACCATGAACCTGAAGTTCCCCGAGGTCGGCGACCAGTTCCCGGCGCTCGGCGTGGCGGTGTGGGTGGCACTGCTGCTCGCCGTACCGCTGAGGAAGCCCGAGTGGAGCCTGCTGCCCGACGCGGCCAAGGGCTCGATCTTCCTCCTTGCCCTCGTCATCTGCGCCTCGATGATGCCGGTGGAGAAGCTGCCCCCGGCCTCGTGGGCGTCTACGCTGGCGCTCGGCTTCATCTCGGCGGTGTTCGACAACATCCCGCTCACCGCGCTGGCGCTGAAGCAGGGCGGCTACGACTGGGGCTTCCTCGCCTACGCTGTCGGCTTCGGCGGCTCGATGATCTGGTTCGGCTCCTCGGCCGGGGTGGCGTTGTCCAACCTGTTTCCCGAAGCCAAGTCGGTCGGCCAGTGGCTGCGCCATGGCTGGTACATCCCGATCGGCTACGTCGCCGGCTTCTTCGCCCTGCTGCTGATCCTCGGCTGGCATCCGCACGAGCGGCAAAAGCAGGGGGTTGCCGCCGCGCAGGTCGTGCAGACGGCACCGGCGGCGCAGAATTAATCCACTGTAGGTCGACAGTAGCCCGGGCAGCGACCCGGGACGGGCTCATCCATGCACGAAGGCTTGCGCGTCGTTCTCATCCTGCTTACCGCCGCCGTCCTCATGGTGGCGCTGGCGAAGGCCGCCCGCCTGCCCTCGATGCTGGCCTACCTCGCCATCGGCATTGCCGTCGGCCCGCATGCGCTGGGCTGGCTGCACGAGAGCGAGCAGACCCGGCAGCTGGCCGAGTTCGGCGTGGTCTTCCTGATGTTCTCCATCGGCCTCGAGTTTTCCCTGCCGCGGCTGGTCTCCATGCGCTGGAAGGTGTTCGGCCTGGGCGGCGCCCAGGTGCTGGCCACGGTCCTGGCGACCATGTCCATCGCCCATTTCGGCGGCATTCCCTGGCAGGGGAGCCTGGCGCTGGGCGCCGTCTTCGCCATGTCGTCGACCGCCATCGTCGGCCGCCTGCTGGCGGAAAAGCTCGACCTGCACTCGGCCTCCGGGCGGCGCACCATGAGCGTGCTGCTGTTCCAGGACCTGATGGTGGTGTTCATGCTGATCCTGATCCCCGCCCTGACCGACACTTCGCGCCTCGCCGCGGCGCTGGCCACGGCGCTGGCGCAGACCCTGGCGGTGCTGCTGCTGGTGATCGTCGCCGGCCGTCCGCTGATCCGCCGCTGGTTCGACTTCGTCGTGCGGCGCAAGTCGACCGAGCTGTTCATGCTCAACGTGCTGTGGATCACCACCGCGCTGGCCTTCCTTACCGACTGGGCCGGCCTGTCGCTGACGCTTGGCGCCTTCCTCGGCGGCATGCTGATCTCCGAGACCATGTACCGCCACCAGGTGGAGGCCGACATCCGCCCCTTCCGCGACGTGCTGCTCGGCCTGTTCTTCATCACCATCGGCGCCCAGCTCGACCTCGTCGTCGTCTGGCAGCGCATCGAGTGGGTGGCCCTCGTGCTGCTCGGCCTGGTGGCCGGCAAGGGCCTGCTGATGCTGGTCGTCACGCGCCTGTCCGGCGCCGACACCGCGGTCGCCTTCCGCACCGCCGCGCAGCTGGCGCAGGCCGGCGAGTTCGGCTTCGTGCTGCTGACCCTGGCGAGCGCCAACGGCCTGCTCGCGCCGGAGGTGGTGCAGCCCTCGCTGGCCGGCATGCTGCTGTCGATGCTGGCGGCACCCTTCGTCATCGAGCGGGCGCGGCACTGGAGCACCAAGCTGTCGCAGGACGAGTGGCTGCGGCATTCGGCCGCCCTGCAGGAGGTGGCGGCGCACGCCTTCAGCATCCGGGACCACGCCATCATCTGCGGCTACGGCCGCACCGGCCAGAGCGTCGCCCGCTTCCTTTACAAGGAGAAGATCCCCTTCATCGCCCTCGACATGGACGCCCACCGCGTGCAGCAGGCGCTGACGGCGGGCGAGAACGTGGTGTTCGGCAACGCCGAGCGGCGCGAGGTGCTGCTCGCCGCCGGCCTCGAGCGGGCGCGCATCGTCGTTGTCACCTCGCCGGACGTGCCCTCGGCCCTGAAGGTGCTGGGCATCGTGCGCAGCCGCCGGCCCGACCTGCCGGTCATCGTGCGCGCGGCCGACGATTCCCACCTCGGAGAGCTGAAGCGCGCCGGCGCCACCGAAGTGGTGCCGGAAGTCATCGAGGGCAGCCTGATGCTGGCGGCGCAGATGCTGCTGCGGCTCGACGTGCCGCTGCGGCGCGTGCTGCACGACGTCGAGGAGGCGCGCGGGCGGCGCTACGAGTCGCTGCGCGAGCGCTACCGCGATGCCGGGCCGCGGGAGTGATGCCGGCCGCGCGCGGCAATCTGCTATGCTTTTCACGTTGCCTGCCCGGAGCGCCATGACGATGACCGACACGCTACGACGCGCTTTTGCCGCCCTCCTGCTCGCCGCCTGTGCCGCTGCCGCGATGGCGCAGGAAGCGCCGCCGGCCTCGGCCGGCCAGACGCTCTACCTGCCCATCTATTCCGACCTCTGGCACGGCGACCTCGGCAGCCGCAACCAGCCCGACAAGACGGCGCTCTCCGCCCTGGTGAGCATCCGCAACACCGACCCGGCGCGGCCGATCCGCATCCTCTCGGCGCGCTACCACGACTCTCAGGGCAGGCTGCTGCGCGACTTCGTGCCGAAGCCCCGCAGCCTGCCGCCGCTGGGCACGCTGGAACTGTTCATCGAGCGCGCCGAATCCGCCGGCGGCTCGGGCGCCAGCTTCCTCATCCGCTGGCAGGCCGAGCGCCCGGTCAACCCGCCGGTGGTGGAGGCGGTGCATGCCGACCTGCGCAACCCGCGCACCGTCTCCTTCATCACCGTCGCCCGCCCGATCCGCCCCGCCGAATGATGCGTGCCGCGCTGCTGCTGTTGCTGCTGCCTGCGAGCGCCCTGGCCGCCGGCGGCGGCGTCGTCGGCGAGAACCTCGTCTGGCTCGCCCTGATCCTGATTGCGGCGCGGCTGTTCGCGCCGCTGGCGCAGAAGCTCGGCTTTCCCGCCGTGCTGGGCGAGCTGCTGCTCGGCGTGGCGCTCGGCAACCTTTCGCTGTTCGGCTTTCATTACTTCGACAGCGTCGCGAAAGACCCCATCATCGCCTTCATCGCCGAGCTGGGCGTGATCGTGCTGCTGCTGCAGATCGGCCTGGAGACGCGCCTCGGCGAGCTGGTGCGCGTCGGCGGCCGCGCCACGGCGGTGGCGGCCATCGGCATCGCCGCGCCCTTCGCGCTCGGCACCTTCCTGGTCGGGCCGCTGCTGCTGCCGGGGCAGTCGCAGAACGCCTACCTGTTCCTCGGCGCCACCCTGGCGGCGACCTCGGTCGGCATCACCGGCCGCGTCTTCCGCGACCTCGGCCGGCTCGATTCGACCGAGGCGCGCGTCGTGCTCGGCGCGGCGGTGATCGACGACGTGCTCGGGCTGGTCATCCTCGCCGTGGTGTCCGGCCTGGTGCAGTCGGGAGAAGTCAGTCTCGGCGGGACGGCGTGGATCGTCGCCGAAGCGGGACTGTTCCTCGGCGGCTCGATCTGGATCGGCCGCCTCATCGCGCCGCACTCGAGCCGCTGGCTGGCGCGCCTGGACGCCGGTCCCAGCATGCTCTTCGCCCAGGTGCTCGCCACCGGCCTGTTCCTCGCCTGGCTGGCGCACGTCATCGGCCTGGCGCCGATCATCGGCGCCTTCGCCGCCGGCCTGCTCTTCGAGCCGGTGTTCCTCAGGCACTTCGAGACGCCGCGCATCGTGCAGGAGGCGGCGCCGCTGCTGCCGGCGGGGGAGCAGGGCAAGAGCCTGCGCGCGCTGATGGAGAAGCACGCCCACCACCAGCACGAATCGATGATCGAGCCGATCGGCTACTTCTTCGTGCCGGTGTTCTTCGTGCTGACTGGCATGCAGGTCGACCTGAAGACCCTCGCCGACCCGATGCTGGTCGCCATCGCGCTCGGCATTACCGTCGCGGCGGTGGCCGGCAAGCTGGCGGCCGGCTTCGCCGCCGGCCGCGGCGCCAGCCCGTGGATCGTCGGCTGGGGCATGGTGCCGCGCGGCGAGGTCGGCCTGATCTTCGCCGTCGCCGGGCAGAAGCTCGGCGTGCTCGACGACGCCATGTTTTCCATCATCGTCATCATGGTCATCCTGACCACCCTCCTGACCCCGCCCATCCTCACGGCACTCCTGCGCCGGCAACGCGGCGAATAGGGGTTTTCCCTAGGCGGCCGGCTATAGCCAGCCGTATCCTTTAGGTTCAAACTGTCCTGGCATAAAAACAGGGCGCCGCGAGGCGCCCGTATCCGTCCACAGACCAGAGGAGACCTCGATGAGCAACGAGAACAAGACCGAAGACAAGAAGCTGTCCCGCCGTTCCTTCCTGAGCAAGGCCGCCGCCGGCACCGCCGGCGCCGCCGCGCTGGGCTTCCCGAT
>WBZN01001956.1_pt1 | contig 11862 bp, 8 predicted proteins | sample 5204281 | NCBI WGS metagenome assembly WBZN01 (sample SAMN12344347, study PRJNA552823) | activated sludge metagenome | biome: Activated sludge suspended growth; feature: Nitrification reactor; material: Wastewater; isolation source: activated sludge from nitrification reactor of wastewater treatment... | reverse complement strand
TCAAGCTCATGAATTAATCTTGCCAGCCGGCCGGCTGTTTAAGTTTGAAGAAAAAATATATTTTGCCGGGAATCGTTTTGAACCCTTTGTAGATTGAATTTGTGAGAGTTCGTGTGGCTCTCGGGCACTATTTGGGGCACCTAAGAATCGCCCCAGGAGGGAAGCGAATGACTAAGGCAGTAGGTATTGATTTAGGCACGACAAACTCGGTGGTAGCTGTCATGGAAGGCGGCAAGCCGATCGTTATTGCCAACGCTGAGGGTGCTAGAACAACGCCATCGATTGTCGCATTCACAAAAAATGGTGAGAGATTGGTCGGGCAGCTGGCGCGGCGCCAATCGGTTCTGAATCCCGAAAGCACGATCTATTCGATTAAACGATTTATTGGTCGACGTTTTGATGAAGTCGGCGATGAGATGAAGACTGTATCCTACAAGGTGCGCAGCGGCAACGACGGTGGCTGCAAAGTCGCTATTCAGGGGAAAGAATATACGCCGGAGGAGATTTCGGCGATGGTATTGCGCAAACTGAAGGAAGACGCAGAAAAGTATCTAGGCGAAAAAGTGACGTCTGCAGTCATAACCGTTCCTGCATACTTTAATGACTCTCAGAGGCAGGCGACGAAAAACGCCGGGGCGATCGCGGGGCTTGATGTTCTGCGCATTATCAACGAACCGACAGCCGCAGCGTTGGCCTATGGAATAGAGAAAAAGAGTAACGAGACCGTCCTGGTCTTCGACCTGGGAGGCGGTACTTTTGATGTATCTGTTCTGGAAGTTGGCGACGGCGTCTTCGAAGTACGCGCCACCAATGGTGATTCGCATCTGGGCGGCGATGATTTCGATCATTGCATAGTCGCCTGGTTAGCCGACGAATTCAAAAAATCAGAAGGTATCGACCTGCGCAACGATTCACAGGCTTTGCAGCGACTGACGGAAGCGGCGGAAAAGGCAAAAATCGAGCTTTCCTCCGTAACTGAGACAACTATTTCGTTGCCGTTCATAACTGCCAATGCTAATGGACCGAAGCACTTAGACACCCGTCTGACCAGAGCGAAATTCAACGAGTTGACGAAACATCTTGTTGAAAGATGCCGTAAGCCTGTGCTGCAAGCTTTAGAAGATGCAAAATTGAATCTCAAAGAATTGCAGGAAGTAGTTCTGGTTGGTGGTTCTACAAGAATTCCAGCCGTGCAAGAACTTGTAAAAAGTTTGACTGGCGGAAAGGAGCCTAACCAGAGCGTCAATCCTGACGAAGTTGTTGCTGTTGGTGCTGCTATCCAGGCGGGAGTTCTGGCAGGTGATGTTAAGGACGTTGTGCTTCTCGATGTGACACCACTGTCACTGGGAATCGAAACAATGGGAGGCGTCTTCACTAAACTGGTCGAGCGCAACACGACCATTCCAACTCACAAATCGGAGGTGTTTTCGACTGCTGAAGACAACCAGCCAGGTGTAGATGTTCAGATATTCCAGGGCGAACGAGCCATGGCCAGAGCTAACAAGCTGCTTGGCAATTTCAAGCTGGAAGGAATACGACCTGCACCGCGGGGAATGCCTCAAATCGAAGTCTCTTTCGACATCGATGCTAATGGCATCTTGCACGTGACTGCCAAAGATAAGGGCAGTGGTAGCGAGCAGAAGATCACGATCACAGCAAGCACGAATCTGTCGAAAGACGATATTGCTCGCATGGTCAAGGAAGCTCAGGAACATGCGTCAGAAGATTCTAAAATTAAGGAGGATGCAGACGCGCGCAACCGGGCTGATCAAATGTGCTACATGGTCGAGAAGCAAATTCAGGAATCCGGTTTGTCGAGTTCCGCAAGTAGATCGAGGGCGGAGGCGCTCATTGCCGACATCCGAACCAAGACATCGAATCGTGCTGATGCTGCAACCTTGAAACCGTTGCTCGATGAATTGCAGTCCGTGGCTATGCAGGTGCAACAGGAGGCTGCCAGTCAGCCAGCTGCCAACGCCAGCCATTCGCAGCAAAACGGTAACTTCAATCCGGACGACAATGTTCGTTTCCACAACGGCAACGTTAACCGAGGTGGCTTTAGTCAGTCACACTCAGGCGACGGCGACGATGTGATTGACGTGGAGGTAGCGTAGTCGAAGTTATGGCTGCTCGAACGCACCTGCGATTGGTGCGAAAGAACGCGTTAAATACAGAAACAACCTGGGAAACCAGGTTGTTTTCGTGTCATTTCGTCTACGCTTCAAGAGCGTCTGACTTACTCAGGTTCTAGATACTCAGTTCTAGAATGTACGGTTATTCAAACCAGCAGTTTGACCATTTGCTCTCATCGCTTCCTGGATGGAGATGTTCAATCCAGTCAGTCCGCGCTCGATACTGTCAATATCTGCTTTCGATTCACTGCGATTTAGAATCATCTGACCCAAACGTGCGCTGTCGGAGCGCAAATTATCAGCTTGGTAGGCGGTTATCCAACCGTTTGCAACTGAACGATCAATTTGCTCATTCATCGCCGCCAGTCTGTTTCCGTACACTGGAAATGGACTGATCGCTGCAGCTGACATAGTCTCTGTCGATGTTGCTGCGGGGGTTGAACCCATCATCATTACGTTACGTCTCACTGTTGTCGGTTCGCTCACGATGGTTGGTTGCACCAGCGGTGCGTCTGTTGTTACTGTCGTCTTGGTTGTTTTGATGGTTTGTGTCGGAAGCACTGCGGCTGGGGCTACGTAAGTTGGCTCGACTACCGCCGTAGTGGGCGCTACGATCACTTTCGACGCTGGGATTATTTGCATTGTCTGTGCTGGTTCAACATAAGTTGTTGTTGTTCTAGTCAACGGTTCAACATAGGTAGTTGTCTTGGTTATGCAATCTGCGTTTGCCGGCAACATTGATGCCATGCCGCTCACCATTGTCACCATCATCAAAAATTTACGTTTAATACTCATTGCTTCTCACCTCGCTCTCTCTTCGTGGGAAAGCTGACGGAGACGTTTCAAACTGTGTTCCAGATTTCTATACAAATGTTAGTAATCTGGATCGGCTTTATGACTGGCACTGCAAGGGTTCAGCGAACGGCGGGACGCGCATCTCAACTGTGCGCGAGTGCCGTTTGATTTGAAGTCTCGTTCCCGATCTGTGGACTTGCAAGCGGCAGTGAAACCCAGAAGGTGGCGCCATCACCGAGTGTGCTGTGAACTCCCATGGTGCCGTGCATCAGTGATACCAGACTCTTGCAGATCGACAGACCAAGACCGGTGCCACCATATACCCGCGTCGTCGAACCATCAGCCTGAACGAATGGTTGGAATAATTTCTCCTGAACTTCTGTCGCAATGCCGATTCCAGTGTCGGTGACTTGAAAGCGGGTGCGATCATTCTCGACTTTTACCGAAATTGTTATGCCACCATTCGCGGTGAATTTAATGGCATTATAAACGAGATTTAGAATCACTTGTTTAATGCGGATTTTGTCACCAATCAAGATTTGCGGCGTGGCGGGGTCCACAACGACATTCATGAATAAGTTCTTTCGATTGGCATCGTTTGTGGTGATCGTCACTACTTCTTGCAAAAGTTCTACAGGTGAGAATTCCTGGCTCTCTAGAACCATCTTTCCTGCTTCCAGTTTTGAAAAGTCCAGAAGGTCATTCACGATCACCAGCAAATGTTTTGTGGATTCGTTTAAATGCTCGGCTATTTCCTGCCCTTCAGCATCTAGATCCTTCAGGTTCAACAGCTCGGACATACCCAGAATGCCACTCAACGGAGTGCGAATTTCATGACTCATATTGGTGACAAATTCAGACTTCAAGCGCGAACCCTCGAGCGCTTCGTCGCGTGCGGCCTTCAACTGTTTTTCTGATTCAAGCAGGAGTTTCTGCGATCTCAGATTTGCCATAAGCTGTCTGAATACAACGATGAAAAGCGCTAGTACCGCCAACCCTAACGTTGGAAATAGACCGTTGGCGAACAATGTTTTGCTGCTGGAACGACTCAAATATTGCTCCAGTTTGTTCAAACTGGCGATATCTACCGGCTCATACAGCTCTCTGATCTTATCCATGTTGTCTTTTTGACGGTCGAGCGCTTCCTCGATCTCCACTGCGGATGCATTATCAGCTCGCAATTGAACTAATTTTTTCAGGGATATCTGCTCAGCATCGATTGCTCGCTTAATCGCGGTAACCGCCGATTGCTTCTCGGGCTCACGACTGACTGCGTCAATCTTGGCTATGGCTGCGGGTAGTTTGTTTAGCGCTTCGTTGTATGGTTTGAGATAAGTTGTTTTGCCCGTCAAAACATAGCCACGCGCTCCGTTTTCTGAATCTCGGAGTAGTGAAATAACGTCTAAGGTTTTAACTCTGTATTGATAGGTCTGATCGAGAAATTTTTCCAGTCTGACTATGTCCGAGAATGTCAAATACGCGCTGATATAGATGGCGCCAGTGACCAGAAACAGGATGGCAAACCCTGCAAATAACTGCTGCTCGGTGTTGAATTTCCTTTTGGACATATAAGAAGCTCAGACTTTGTCCGCAACTTGCGATGCCGCTTTAAGTATCGCACGAACTTGCTCATTGAAGATTTTAAGTGACGATTTAGCCGGTTCAGCTTGTGGGCAGTAAGCCTCAATTTGGCTTCCGAGAAACTTGAAAATCATTTGAACTTTTTTGCTACGAATGACGTATAGATTTATATAACTCACAGTCAGCCATGAGGTGATCGCTATGAAACTCCTGTCAGTGCGACTTTTTGTCTCTCTCCTTCTTTTAGCGGCGGCACTGGCGCCCGAACTGGCGTTGTGTGCGCTCCCCGCTGCCGCCGAGTCTGAGGCCAGTTCGGCTGCCTCGAGCCAATCTGGTCTGGAGGCTGGCGTCACAGGGCGCGGTAGACGCAGAGGAATGCGCAGGGCCTACTGGCGAAGGATGAATCAACAAGCCAACAAGGCGGCTCGGAAGGAAGAAAAGCAATTTCGCGCCACCCATTGGACCGGTGACCATCATTGACGCTCGACTGAGCATTACTGGTCATCAACTAGGCTCTGGTAGTTCAGACGATTTGGTGGCTGACTGCAAATAGGGGCAGATTCGGCTCAATGATGACGTTTTGACCGGCAGCCCTCATCCTGATTATCTCGGACAGTAACACGCTCATTCGGTCGTATGACATTACGTCCAGGTCTTTCCAGGGTTGGTCGCACTGTTGCTCGGGCAGGTCCAGAATTTCATCTGGTCGTATAATTTCGCCGCCTCGCACTTCTAATCTGCGAATCTTTGACTTTTCCTCAAAAATAATTCGCGAATCAAGAAGACGCGTGAGCACTTTTCCGCGCAGATAAGATTTTGCAATTCGTTTGAATAGTCGTCCAAACTTGCCTGCAACATCTTCGACCGTATATTCGACAAGTGCATCGTCCTCGTCTTCATCATCACCAAAGTCCTCTTCCGCAGGCTCACCCGTGTCGAAGCCTTCTGTCTCTGATTGGGCGTCAGCAGAGTTTGCTATTCTAGCCGAGGTTCTAAGCAATTTGATGCACAGCGTCATGAGATCGCGCGGTGAAACAATCAAAGATGGGTCCAGGTTGTTTTCAGCGCAGAATAATTCAAACCCGGTGCTTATCAGTTCAATCGGTACTTCATCGAAAAAGATCAATGGGTCTTCTTCGTTGGTGTTGAGCCAGGTGTACACCCGCGTGAATTGTTCCAGAGCAAAGTGTCCAGAGAAAGGACCGATAGGATGGCTTTCGGTTTGTTGATAAGACATTGAAGTCAATTCCTTATCAAAGAAGGCTAATTGCCGCTGTTTGCGTTTTAGGCTGTAATTGTATGGTGGGTCATGTCTTTTAATCTCGTCGGTTTCCAAAATTGCTGCTTCAAGTGCTGAACCGCATTCGATGTGAGCAATGTTGTGAGTCTGCGTAAGCATCTCAAGTTTGCGTGGATCTTTATTTCGTTGACCTCTAAAGTAGCTATTGACGCGGCTCTTCAAGGAAGTCGCCTTGCCTACATAAAGGATTTCGCCCCTGGCATTGAGCATTTTATAAACACCAGGTTTGTCAGGCAGTGACAAGCGTTTTTGACTCTCAAGTGGATATTCGTATTTAGTTCTCTTTGCTTTAGCAGGTTGCTTCAGCCATTCTCTTAGTTCTTCCATGCCGTGAATGCCGTGCTTCGCCAGTTCGTTGACCAGTCCCTGCCAGATAGAGAATGTCATCTCGACGTGGTGGGAAGAGCGTTTTAATTCGCTATTAGAGGCACCAAAGAAGCCACCAAGTCCGCGAATTCCCCTGGTAGGCAAGTTCGGGAAAAGACGCCTGGCAATTTGGTAGGTGCAAATAAGATCCAGCGGGAAAGGCTCATCACCGTGCTTTTCAAATAGTCCATGCAGAAAGGGCTTTTCGAATGAGGCGTAGTGAACGACCGCTGCATTGATCTGGTTATCGATGCAGTGACGTTTGAGGGAGAAATAGATCTCTCGCTCGTGGACTGCGTTGACCATTTCCTCTTCAGAGATTCCTGTAATGACCTGGATGCGAAACGGAATTTCTCGTTTATCGGGTTGACTGACCAGTTGGCATTGAATATTTCCCGGGTGCGGTTCGGATGCACTGGAGTGGCACCAGGCAATTTCCAAGATACCGCCCTGCACAGGGTTAGCGCCTGTGGTTTGACAGTCGAGGAACAAGAAGCGATCACGCAATAGATTCATTCGGCTGCTCGCTCGCTTTCCAGAAATTTTGTATATCCGCCAGAATACTGCCTGATACCAATTCGTTGACTGAATTGTCGAACCAGTCATCGGGCATCGTGTCTACATAGGTTGTTTCGACAAATCGTTTGTCCATTAACACAATCAAACCGCGGTCGCTTTCTGAGCGGATTACTCTTCCAGCTGACTGGATTACTTTAGCCATGGCGGGATAGGTGTAGGCGTACTCGAAACCAGAACCGTAGTATTTTTCATAGTAACCGCGCAACAGCTCGCGTTCAAGATTGTAATTTGGCAGTCCAGGACCGACAATTATGGCTCCTATGACTGAATCTCCGGGATAGTCCACGCCTTCGGAAAATACCCCTCCTTGTACAGCAAAGATTAAAGTTGGCTCCTGTTGCGCTTTTAACCGCTCGATGTAACGATTGACTTCAACTGGCCGCATCTCGGGAGTTTGTTTAATCATCTCGAATCCATCAAATTTGCAGAGTTTGGCAACCTCGTCCAGAAAACCAAAGCTAGGAAAGAAGACAAAGTAATTGCCTCTTTTGACATCAGTAATTTTCATAATTGCCTGAGCAATTTTCTGATAGTTCTTTTCTCTATCCGAGTATTTTGTTGACACTTGCGGAATGACGACAAGTTTGCGATTCACTTTTGGAAACGGTGTCTGAAACTCCATTGTCTTAGTCTTGGCGGATTTAAATCCAGAAAGTTTTGAATAGTATTCGAATGGTTTAAGCGTGGCAGAAAATGCCACCACATTTGAGAATGCATCATGCGCAACTTTCAACTTTTCGGATGCATCGCAGCAGGTAATCTTGACTGTGGCACCAAAAGAGTTTTCGCTGTACGTTGCGAAATAATTATCACCCTCAAAATCAAGTGCGGTCGTAAAGTCAGACCAATCTCCGCACATTTTTAGAATCGGATCTTTCTGTTCGATCTCAATTTTGGCGGAGAGGTAGCGAGACAGAAAGTCTTTCAGGCGCTCACTGTGCTCTTTGAACGAGTTTGGGATAGATTCAAGTTGAGCCTGACGCGCACCTCCCGGTTTGCATGCGCGAATGATATCGACGCCTTTTGAAATATGCATCATCGCTTCCGGCACGAATTGGTGAGTGCGGGTGCTCAATTCATCTTTTAGCAGTTGCAAACCATAGGTCGAGAGGCTGCCGGAGTAGTAATCTGCCGCTCGGGAAGGGAGATTATGAGCCTCGTCAATAATCAAATTCGGTTTGTCTTTTTTCGCAGCATTTTGATTTGACAGACGACCGAGTAGTGAGCGGGGTGAAAAAACGTAGTTGTAATCACCGATCACGACATCGGCGCGTTCGAGGCAGTCAACGCTCAATTCAAATGGGCAAACCTGGTAATTCTCTCCCAGATCTCTAAAAGTTTGCGCTGAAAGGTGTTTGTGCTTTGATGCTTTGTTGACGAGATCGTGTTCGTAAACTTTCTGGTAATAGTCTTTAGCGTATTCGCAGTAATGCGGATTGCAGATTTGCTCTGACTTGGGGCAGAGCTTCGATTTGGCAGTAATCGTCAGTGATCTCAATTTTGGTTGTTTTTTTTGCAACCGTTTTATAGCGTCTTCGGCGACGGAGTGCTGACTGTTCTTAGGCGTGACATAAACAACGGTCTGACCGCGGGTGAATGCTTCTTTGATAACAGGAAACATTACACCGATGGTTTTTCCCAGTCCGGTTGGTGCTTGAATTAGCATTGGCTCGTTGCTACTGAGACCGGCCTCAACATGATCGATTAACTCAAGCTGACTATGTCGCGGTGTCGAGAAAGGGAATGTGATGTTTCGTGCGATCATTCTTCTTCTTGCTGCATCCGCCTCTCGGATTTCAGCTTCTACGACAAGCTCGTCAAGTCGCTTATCGAGCCACGCTTCATAGTTCGCCTGGTCGAATTGGATAGGAAGTTCAATCTCCTCACCAGTTCTTGCCGACACCAGCACAAATCGACCCAGCGGTTTGACGCGTTCGGCAAGCATCAGTAAATACATGTAAGTCTTTAGCTGCATCGCGTAAGGATGATTGGCGTCGTCTTTTAGTTTTTGCAACAGATCTTGAACGTCAAATGCCGATTTTATTTCCTCGACGATAGTTACTGTTCCGTCCAAGATTCCGTCAATTTGTCCACTTACAACGAATTTGAAACCACCGCGTTCGAAGGTGTGAGTTACTTTTACTTCGCAGCGGTAATTATAAAATTCTTCCTGACGCTTCTTTTGCAGGGCTGCGTGCAACTCCTGACCGTTAGCCGGCAGGGATCCGTAACCTGAATTTACTTCGATACTGCCAGTGCGAGGCAGTGGAAGTGCGAAGTCTCGCACTCCAATGTTGATTTTTTTCATTTGACGTCGGCACCGTATGTGGTGGGGGATGAGAACGACGCTTCATACCATTGCTTTGTATGGTATTCCTCAAAAGGCTATTCGTCAAGGTGTGTTGCCAAGCGTTTCGGTCTGCGCAACCTGCTGCCCTGGCTGAGCCATACATCAACTTTCCTGCTCGCTGGTTCAAAATTGATACTCAGTCGAAGTGACAATTTGTTTTATCACTTTAGAAACTTACTTTTAGACAATACGTTTTTCCTTGCTGTGTCTTATAATCGACAGTCTGCAAGCGGAATGTGTGGAGAAAACGGATGAGTAGGAAAGTCAGTCTCGCGTTCGCGTTAACTTTGCTTTTGCAGAACGGTGCTCCCGTGCTTGCCGCTGATGGAGATGGTGCGTCTTCCAGTGTCAAAGTCGAAAGTGGAGAAACCGAGACTTCTGTCAAATCGACAAGCCTCGCAACCTTGCCAGCCGCTCAAGCTCTGACTCCAGCGCATGTGATTGCGCTCGATATCATGCGCGACGGTCTGGCTACTCCACTTGTCTATCTGACACCGGAAATGCCGCTCAATGCAGCGTATCTCCTGCCCATCGGCGATCCTGCGAATTTACTGCAAGGCGAAGCAAGGGTGACGAGCACCTCGGCCGATACCACATCCGCAGATACCACTTCCGATAATGATTCTGAACATCGAGTCAGTGGTACTCCGTCGAGCAAAGAACAGGCGCTTGAAGCGAAGGACGGGCCACTCGTAATCGACAATGATCTGGAAAAGGAAGAAACGGTCACAGAATTTATCTGGAAAGAAATTCCTGACAGTGAAGGCAAAATGCACATCGATGCAGGAGGGCGTTTTCCCGTATCTGTCATTACTTCGCACTCAAGCAAGACTGCCAAAGTGGGCGATCCTGTCGAAGCGAGATTGAAGGTTGATATCAAAATTGGTGGCAGACTGATCGCACCAAAAGGCGCGAAAGTTATAGGTCACATAAACAGTTGTGAAAAAGCCCGAAAGATGATTCAGGCAGAATTCAGCATGAAGCGCTGGATGCGACCGAGTGGCGCATTGGGCGTGCAGTTCGATGAAATACTCACCGCCGGTGGTGACCACATTCCGCTCGTTGCCACACCGGCTCGACAGCCGCGTATAGTCAAGAATATGGCTGAGGGAAGGGTTCTTGGCGTAAATCACAAAGGCGAGATCGTATCTCCTTTGTCGAGCCAGATAAAATCTCAGGCTGCTCACATGGGCATCCGGGCTGCGGCGTCAGCGGCTGGTCCGTTCAGTTTCGGTGTAGTGCCGATCGCTTATGGTGTCGCGGGAGCGATCAGCCCGAGCTTCGCCTACATGCACCCGGTCGGCAAAAATGTGCGGCACCGACGTCTGAAGGGTTTCGGACTGGGAGTAGTCTCTGGTCTGCCTGGAGGCTTCCTGGTGGCTGATTCCATCATTCGGGGTGAAGAGGCGATAATTAAGCCCGGAGACGAGTTCCTTGCTGAGTTTAAGCAGAAGTTCACTGGCGAACCTTCGTCTGATGCTCAGCTTATGCCAAATGCGAAAGTTAAGGTGCATGGGGAAGTCATGCCGGGTTCGAGTGAGTCCAGCAAGCCAGCCACGCTTAACCAATCAAAGTAAGCCTCCACGCGTCAGCTGCTGAGGGCGTTCGTTGGGTGCACAGTCCAGTCCAATTGGGCTGCCGAATGAAAGCGAAATTGGCTTGCCTCATTAAATTAGGCTGCTAGCCATGTCGCATGCCAGATCGGGATGCCAACTACGTACATCCACGAATTTACTTCAAAGCGCATATACGTATTATTGATCCTGTCGAGAATGGAAGGACATGGATATGAAATTTGCGATACCACGCGAGACCACGGCATTTCTACTCCTGTGCGCCTGTGTAGCCCTTGCTACGCCCGCTATGGCGCAACAACGCCTCAACGGCAGCGCGTCATACAGTGACAGCCGCTCGGACGGCGGAAATACTTCGCTCAAGCGCTCGGACGTTCGCCCTTCAAATACATCGCCTGACTCTTTTGCCCCGCAGGGGGATAACAGCGATGCTGTGTTCGCTCCATCGAACTTTGCAGTGCAGACTATGGCACCGCCTCCGTCACCGCCACCACCTGCAGTGTTCGGTCTGAACGCCCAGAGCCAGGGGCAGGAAGACTTCCAGGGACAGCAGGGCATCCCATCGATGGGACAGCAACAGTCGATGCCGCATGCGCTCAGTGCTCAGCAAGACGAGCAGCCGCGCGCGATGTCTAATCCTAATGACCCTGATAGCACTCCTGAAATGAAACTGTTATGGGATGCATGGCACCGCCGTGTGGCCGAGGCGGTATTTGTCCGCTATTCGACGATGGCTAACGCAGGATTCGCTAACAGCCCACCTATTGGTGCCATCGCCGCGTACTCCGTATCACGAGACGGCAGGATTTCGAATGTTCGGCTCAATCAGAAGAGTCCAAATCCGCTCTACAATGCGTGCGTTCTCATGGCGATTCAATCATTGAACGGCAATATGGCGATTTTGCAGTTTCCGCCTAACTCCCGTCGCATGAATGTCGAGAAAGTCGGTCAGTTCACTCAGAACTACGGCCAGCAGATCGGGTTCAAAACCATTGTCGGCGATCAGGAAACTATTCCCGGACGTCGCTAGGCATCAGTGCTCATTATCTTCTAGTCTTCGGTTGCTTTTGCAATCGCTATTGTAGTCCGCACTAATCCTGGTGCGCCGCCTTCGTACACAAGGTATCGAGATACCCATTCTGGAGAGAATTTTGCTTTGTAGTTGCGAAGACCCTTGTACGAGAA
>WBZN01001955.1_pt1 | contig 11876 bp, 11 predicted proteins | sample 5204281 | NCBI WGS metagenome assembly WBZN01 (sample SAMN12344347, study PRJNA552823) | activated sludge metagenome | biome: Activated sludge suspended growth; feature: Nitrification reactor; material: Wastewater; isolation source: activated sludge from nitrification reactor of wastewater... | reverse complement strand
GGTGCGCGTCGAGGAGCTCGACGTCGCGGCGCCACGCGCTGACCAGGGCGTGGCGCTCGGCGACCTCGTCGAGCGCGCGACCATCGCGGGCGATCGCCTCGTGGATCTCGCGCAGCTGGCGCTCGCGCGCGCGGCGTCCCAGGCTCGGCCGCGGCAGTCGGCGGGTGATCCGGAGGCCGAACGGCTCCGGCGTCACGACGTCACTCACCTCGCCGAGCTCCGCGATGTCCTCGGGCGGATCGACGGCGAGCCCCGCGCCCGCCGAGACGAGGTACACCGTCGGCGCCGCGCGCCGGGAGGCCTCGACCGCGCTCGCGGCCGCGGTCAGATCGTCGACGATCAGCGCCTGCGTCAGTGGTCCGAGCCGGGCCTCGACCCAGCTCGCCTGGGCGACGTCGAGATCCTCGAACCGGCTCGCGAGCAGCTCACCGCCGAGCTCGTCGCGCAGGCGCAGCAGCTCGGGGTCGAGGTGGGTGCCGCTGCGCTCGACCGCCGTCGCGCGATGCTGGAGCTCCAGGCGCCCGGCCTCGAGCGCGCCTCGCCGCTCGGCGAGCGCGTGGAGCTCGAGCGCGAGGCGATCGCGCAGCGCCGCGACGTCCTCCCGGCTCGCGGGGATCGGGCCCACCGGCGCGAGCCGGCTCGCGGTGGCGACGGCGAGCTGCCAGCGCGCGGCTCGGTCATCGAGGCTCGCGAGCTGGGTGCGGAGCTCGGTCTCCCGCTGGCGCTCGGCCGTGTCCTCGGCGTGGCGGGCGGCGGCGGCGGCATCGAGGGTGCGCAGCTCGCGCTCGATCGCCTCGAGCGCGCGCACGACCAGCGCGCTGGGATCGGGATCCGGGAGCTCGATCGCGAGCGCCAGCGCGAGGGTCCGCGCGGCGCGCTGCCGGGAGCCGAGGCGCTCGGCCTCGAGCCGATCGCGCTCGAGGTCGTGCGCGCGCGACGAGATCGCCTCGCGCTCGGCGAGCCGCGCCAGCGCCCCGCGCGCGCGCAGGTGAGGATCCCCGGTCCCGCTCGGATCGATCTCGACGAGCGCCGCGAGCGCTCGCCCGTGGTCGTCCCTGCGCGCACCCAGCTCGCGACGATCGCGTTCGAGCCGGGCTCGCTCGGCCTCGAGGCGGGTCCGCTCGTCATCGACCTCGGCGATCGCGGCGCCGACGTCGCTTGCCGTCAGCCCGGGACGCGCGAGCAACCGCCGCGCATCGTCGAGCCGGCGCACCAGCTGGCGATGTCCATGCGCGCGCCGCACGAGCTCGTCGAGCCCGGCCTGCAGATCCGCGAGCCCGTGGGACGCCCGGTCATACGCCTCGAGCGCGCGTCCGCGCTCGTGCCTCGCCGCCGTGCGCTCGGCGGTGGCCGCGACCTGACGCCCGCGCGCCTGCTGCTCGGCCTCGGCGAGCACGGCGAGCTCGCGGTCGAGCTCGGCCAGCCGCGCCGCGACGGTCTGCGCCGCGAGCGCGCGGTCGCGATCGGCGATCGCGCCGGCGAGCTCGGCGCGCGCGGCCGCGAGCCTGTCGGCCAGCTCGATCCCGCGCGCATCGAGCACGACGATCGCGTCCCCGAGCTCGCGCTGCGCCCGCACCGCGTCGTCGACGAACGGCCGGGCGGCCTCCACGGCGCGCTCGGCCTCGTTCGCGGCCTCGCGCGACGCGTGCACGGTCGCCGCGAACATCTCGGTCCCGGCCTCGTAGATCGCGCTGATCTCGCGCTCGAGCTGGCGCGACTCCGCGACCTCGCCGCGCGTCCGCGCGCATGCCTCGAGGTTCGCGCGCATCCGCGTCAGGGTCTCGGCGAGGCCGGTCTCCTCCTTGAGCAGGAACCCACGCAGCTCGCTGGTCAGCGCGCGGGAGATCCCGCCGGTCATGCTGGTGCGGAGCATCTCGTTGAGCTTCGAGCGCTCCTCATCGCCGGCGAGGCGCATCGGCGAGATCCCGCGTTCGAACAGCTGCGCGAAGTAGTCCTTGATGGTGCGGAACGTCTCGAGCGTACCGCCGGCGCGCTCCACGGCCGCCTTGATCTCGTCGAGCTCGGGCACGTGATCGCCGTCGAGCTCGCGCACGAGCAACACGTCCGAGAGGCGGACGTCCGGGGACAGCCCGGTCACGGCGAACGCGGTGGGTTCGACCGTGGGCTCCGCGAGCCGCGTCAGCCGCACGCCCGCGATCACGCGCTCGCCACCGACATCGAGGTCGAGCACCGTGTACGACGGCCGGCCCGGTTCGCCGAGGCGTCCCCAGATCCCGCGGTCGCCGCCGGTCGCCGCCGTCTCGCCGAGGTTGGTGAACCGCAGCTTCGACATGTCGGGCAACAGCGCCACGTACGCCGCGATCATCACCGTGGTCTTGCCCGCGCCGTTCGCACCCTCGAGCGCGGTCACGTGGCGGTCGAGCAGGTACCGCTCGTAGAACACGCCCTTCCAGTTGACGAGCACGAGCGCCGCGATCCGTGCGCGCGTCACCAGTCGGGATCCTCGGGTTCGTCGTCGGGCTCGTCGTCGGGCTCGGTGCTCGCAGGCGCCTCGGCTCGGGCCGCGTCGTCCTCGGCGACCGCAGCTGGATCGCCTGCGGGCTCGGGGTCGGGGGCGAGCATCGCGATCTCCCCCTCGGCGACCAGCATCGCGAGCGCCTCGGCGGGGGCGGACAGGCCGCGCACGGGCTCGGCGAAGCGCAGGAGCGCGGGCCGCAGCCGGAGCTGTCCGTCCTCGTCGAGATCGATGAACCCGAGCGCGGCGAGGTGCCGCAGACCCTCGGCGACCTTGGTGCGCACGGTCTTCTGCGCGACGCGCTCGTCCTGTCGCCGGCGCTTCGGGTTGAACGCGCGGATCAGCGCATCGCTGCCGAGCACCACCGCGAGCTGCGCGACGACGTCCTCGGTGGAGACCCGCCCGCCGCGCTCGATCGTCGAAGGATCGAGGTAGAGCAGCGCGAGCGCTTGCCCGACGAGCATGTCCCCCGCGCCGAGCTGGCGCCGCGACAGCTTCTCGCCGGTGGGCAGCAGGTAGAAGTACCCATCCGCCTTGTGGACCAGCTCGCAGCCGTAGCGCCGGTAGAACGTCTCGAGGTGATCCTGCGCATCGGTGAGGAGCGCGTACAGCACGAGCTCCTCGCGATCGATGTGCCGCCCGCGACGGAGCGCGAGATCGAGCTCCGGGAAGCTGGCATCGAGCAGCACATCCTGGAGCTCCGCGAAGCCGGCGCGCGTCATCGGCGGAGCTCCTGCACGCGCCACTCCTCGACCTCGAGATCGTCATCCACCGCGACCCACGGTCGCTCGACCGCCGCCGACACCCGCGCGAGCTGCGCCACGGTATGCGCGATCCGGCCGGCCTCGACGAACCGCTCGCGCTCGGGGAGCTCGGCGGTGACCTGCGTGGTCACGCTCGACAACGCCCGCGCGCCACCCTCGAGCGCGCTCCGGACCTTCGCATCGAGCAGCGCCTGCGGATCGGCCGCGGGCTCGGCCGCGGGCTCGCGATCGCGCGGGGCACGCGGTCGCACCACGGGGGGCCGATCGCGCGCGGGCGCCACCGTGCGCAGGATCCGGATCGGCGGCGCACCCGCGTGGGTGAGCGCGAACCGGGCACCGTTGCCGGCGAGCTGGTCGCGCAGGCGTTGGGTGAGCGCGCGCGTGGGATCGAGCCGCACCACGTCGCGGAGGTAGCGGTGCACGTACTGGAAATACTCGGACCACGCGCGCTGTCGCGCCGCACCCCACGCCGCGCTGCGATCGATCTGATCCATCAGCCGGTGCGCCGCCGCCTCGGCGTCGGCCTGTCCCGCGCGGGCGGCGAGCTCCTCGATGTCGTGGAGCAGCGCGAGCAGCACGATCGTATCGCGGAGCAGCACCTCGTTGAGCTCGTGCAGGGTCGCGCTCGTCGATTGCAGCAGCTCCTGGCAGCGATCGAGCGCGCCGAACCAGTCCGCCTCGAGGAGCCGGCGGATCTCCGCCTGGAAGTCCTCCTGCTGCAGATCGAGCCCGCGCTGCCGGCGCTCGATGCCCGCGATCAGATCCGAGATCGAGATCTGGAGCGGCCCGACGACCGCGTCGCGCCAGTCCGCCGGCTGCGCCGCCGCGCGCGCGTCGGCGAGCACGTCGGCGAGCGCCACGCGGAGGCTGGTCGTCAACAGGCCCAGGCTCGCGCGCGTCAGCACGTCCTCTTCGAGGTAGAACTCGACGATCGCGCTGCCGAGCCGCGACAGCGCGAACTCGCCGGTTCGCACCACGCCCTGGCCATCCACGCGGGACAGCAGGCGCTGCCCGCGCAGCCGCTGGATCGCGTGGGTCGCGCGCCGGCGCACCTGATCGGCTTCGGGGGTCACGACCGAGCTCGCGTGCGCGAACACGTCCTCGAGCTGCTGCTCGGTGAACGAGGTCAGGTTCGCGCCTTCGGCACGGATGTGGAGCGCGATCAGAAAACAGATGTCGACCGGCCCCAGCTCGAGCGAGGGCCGGCGATCGGCGATCGCGGCGATCACCTGCTCGAGGTTGCGGCGAGGACCGGGCACGCGGTGGGCTTCATAGCTCGCGGTTCGTCTCGACGCGAGCCTTGCGTGCCCCTCCTTGAGGCCCCGGCGGGGTGCGGGTCCGCGGAATCGATCGAGTGGCGGCCCGGTTGTCATGTTTCCCGTGGTCGACACCTCCCCCTCCGACATGGCGGATTCCTGCTGCTGCGCCGACTGGATCACCGGCCTCGCGCGCGATCACGCCGGCCAGCTCGCCGCGGTCGCCCGGCGCGAGGGGATCCGCGCGGCAGACGCGCTCGATGTCGTCCAGGACGCGTTCCACACGCTGCTGGCCCGATCGGATGGGATCGCGCTGCGCGCGCGCAACGACGATGTGGGTGCGGCGCGCTTGCTCACCGCGATCGTGCGCAACGCGGCGCGCAACCTGCGGCGCCGCCACTACCACGCGCGGCCGCACGTCGATGTCGACGACGTGACGCTCGCCACTCCCGAGCCGAGCCCCGACGAGGCCCTCGAGCACGCCGTGACCGCGCAGCAGCTCACGAGCTGCTTGGCGAAGCTCGGTGACGTCCATCGGCACGTCGTCACGCTGCGCGTGCTCGAGGAGCTCTCGGGAGACGAGGCCGCGGCGGCGCTCGGCCTCACCCCGGGGCACGTTGCCGTGCTGCTGTATCGCGCGCGCAAGCAGCTCGAGCGCTGCATGCAAGCCGGCTGACCCCAAGACCCTCGTGTCGTCGAGGATCGTCGATCCGCCGCGCGCCCGCGGGTCACGGGGCCGCGATCGCGGAGTCGCCTGCGAGCGCGCGGTCGACCACGCCCGTCACGAACCGGACCGGCCGCGCGCCGACGAACCGTCCGACCTCGCGGCCATCGCGCCACAGCACCACGGTCGGCACCGAGCGAACCGCGAACCGCTGGGCGAGCGCGGGCGCGTCATCGACATCGATGGCGACGACCTGGACGCGTCCCGCGTAGGCCCTGGCCACGCCGGCGAGGACGGGATCCAGCGTCTTGCATGGTCCGCACCACTGCGCCGTGAAATCGAGGACGGTGACACCAGGGCTGGCCGCGAGGGCGTCGAGGCCGGCGAGATCGAGGATCGGGAAGGCATCGGTCATGAGGGGAGAGGTCGCGACCCGCTCGAACATGACAGCGCTAGCGCACGATCGAGTCCACGACGCCGGCGATCGCCTCGCTCGCGGTCAGCCCGGGTGACTCGATGCCGAGCAGGTTCACGAGCCCGGGGGCCCCGTGCGCGCTCGCTTCTTCGATCACGAAGTCGCGGAACGGCTCGCCGGGCCCTTGCAGCTTCGGGCGAATGCCCGCGTAGTCGGGCGCGAGGTCCTCGTCGCGAACGTCCGGTAGGTATCGCCGCACGGCCTCGCCGAACCGGGCGGCCTTCGCCGGATCGACGTCGACGTGGAGCTCGTCGACGTACTCGACGTCGGGCCCACTGGTGATCTTGCCGGCGAGATCGAACGTGATGTGGATGCCGAGTCCCCCGGGAACGGGCACCGGATAGATCAGGTGACGCACGATCCCCGCGTGCCGCGCGGCGAGGCGGAAGTAGTCGCCCTTGCACGGTCGCTGGCGATATCCGAGCGCGTCGATGTCGAGCCCGGCGAGCTCGCAGATCCGGGACGCCCCGAGCCCGGCGGCGTTGACCACGAACGCGGCGCGGATCTCGCTCGTCTGGCCGCCATCGCCGCGCAGGGTCACGTACCAGCCGTCGCCGCGCCGCTCGATCGTGGTCGCCGTGTGGCCGAGCGCGAGCATCGCGCCGCGCGACTCGGCCTCGCGGTGATAGCTGTCGATCAGCCCCTGCGCGTCGACGATCCCGGTCGCTGGAGACCACACGCCGGCGATCGCGCGGACGGCGGGCTCGAGCCGCATCACCTCCGCGCCGTCGAGCAGACGCACGTCGCCCGCGCCGTTGCGCTGCGCTTGCGGAACGAGCAGCTCGAGCGTCGCGAGCTCCGCGGCCTCGGTCGCCACGATCAGCTTGCCGCAGCGGCGGTGCGCGATCCCCTCGCGGGCACACCGCGCGTACACGAGCTCGCGTCCGGCGACGCACAGGCGGGCCTTCGCGGTGCTCGTCGGGTAGTGCATCCCGGCGTGGATCACGCCGCTGTTGCGACTCGAGGTCTCCTGGCCGATCCGGTGGTGGCGTTCGGCGACGACCACCGCGTGGCCACGCCGCGCCAACACCGCCGCGCACGCCAACCCGACGGCGCCAGCGCCGATCACGACTGCGTGCACGCTCTCCACGGTCGCCGAGCATAGCAACGGTGGTCACGGGCTCGATCATCAGCGACGAGCGGCACGGCGCTGGCATCAGCGTCGAGGAGCAGCGGCAAAGCGATCCCCGATCGCAATCGTGGGCCATGATCTGGCGTTATGGCGTTATATTGACTGCGGTCATGACCATGGTCATAATCTTCCGGTGAGCGAAGTCTCGAAGAGCGTGCTGAAGGCCAAAATGTTGGAGTATTTCCGGCAGGTTGAAGAGACCGGTGAAGAGCTCATCGTCACGGATCATGGACGTGCCGTCGTCAAAGTGGTTCCCATCCGTGCAAAGGGTTCTGCTTCGGAGGTTTTCGCAGGCGTGCGGGGTCGCGTGGTTTACCGCGAGGATATTCTCGTGCCGACGACCGACGAGTGGCCGGAGACGTGATCGTCCTCGATACGCACGCGCTGCTGTGGTGGGCCCTCGATCCCGACCGGCTGTCGCAAGTTGCGATCGCCAGGATTCGCGAGATGGAGCGCCATGGCGGATTCGCGAGCGCCATTTCGATCTGGGAGATCGGCGTCAAGGTCCAGCGCGGCAAGCTCGATCTGGGCATCTCGATCGAGGATTTTTCGAGCCGCATCGACAAGAGCGCGATCGTGCTGCTCGCCGTGGACACGGCGACATGGCTACGAAGCCTCGAGCTCGCGTGGGATCACCGTGATCCCGCGGATCGAGTCATCGTTGCAACGGCGCTTATGCAAGGTGTTCCGCTGCTGACGGCAGACGGCGCGATCCATCGCTACGGCGGCGTGGAGTGTATTTGGTGAACGAGATCGAGCGACGACGTCGCCGCGAAGCTCGACGCCTTCGCTGATCCGCCGACCCTGTTCTGGTCCGCGGTGATGCTCGCCGCCAGCTCGGGACCATCCGCTTCTTGCCCGAACCGACCGGTCGCGGGCTGATGTCAGTCTCGTGATTCGAGCGCAGGCCCGAGGTCAGCGGAACGCGGCGCCGCTCAGGTTCACGATCTCCGCGTGGTCACCGACGATCAGGATCTCGTCGCCTGGCTTGCCATCGAGATCGCCGACCGCGACGTCGCGCGCGAGCCCCGCGATCGTGAGGCCGTGCCAGCGGCCGTCGGTCCGCTGGAACACGCGGACGTAGCTGCTGCCGGCGGTCACGATCGCGGTCTTGCCGTCGATCGTGGCGGGCACGATGCGATCGATCGCATATTGACCGGCCGTGTCCTCGATCAGCTCGCTCCGGAACCCCTCGTTCGAGCGACGGGCCCACGTGAGCAGGCCGTGGGCGCTATCACCGTAGTTCTGGTGCCAGCCATCTCCGAGGAAGACCTCGGGCCGACCGTCCCCATCGCCGTCTGCGACCGCGAGCGAGCGCAACCCGCGCGTGGTCGGAACGAGCTCGCGTGTCCCGTCCGATCCGAGCACGAAGGCGTCCCCGTCCTTGCCCTTGTCGTCGCCGTAGATCCGGCCGACCACCAGATCGAGCTTGCCGTCCCCGTCGAGATCGCCGCGCGCGAAGCTGCTCGCGGTCCGCAGCGATGCGAGCTTCGTGGTCTCCCAGCCTCGCGGACCTCGCGTCGCGACCACGCTCGTGACCATGTACTTCGAGTCGAAGTAGGCGATCAGGACGGCGCGCTGGTCGGGCATGGGGACGATCGCGACCACGTCCTGGCGGGTCGTCTCGGGCGCGAGCACGGTCTCTTCGACGAGCTTGCCGTGGCGGAGCGCATGCATGGTGACGGTCGCCTTGGTGTCCATGTGATCGCGGCTGATGCCCCAGCCCGCGAACACTTCGGCATGGCCATCGCCGTCGATGTCGGCCGCGGCGAGCACCTGGATGCCGCGCGCGATCGGGGCGCTCGCGACCTCGCGACCGGACGGCTCGACGATGCGCAGCTGCGTTCCGTCGACGAGCACGATCTCGGAGGCGCCATCGCCGTCGAGATCGGCGATCGCGGCGCGCACCGCCGACCCCACGAAGGGCGCGTCCACGCGCGCCCCCGGCAACGGCGCTGGCAACGGTGGCGACGGCGCGCGTGGCTCCGCGGGCCGGGCGGGCAGCGTCGTCGTCGTCGGTGAGCTCGCGTGCACGCCTGGGTTGGCCTGCTGCCGAGATGGCTCGGTCCGCTGGCAGCCGATCGCCAGTGCGATCGTGGTGATGCAGGCCGTTGGTAGGTTCATGAGCTCGACGCCGGTCGACTCTAGCAACCCTGGGGTGAGGTCAGCCAGATCTCGCGGTCGCGCGATGGCGCCCGGCCGCGAAGCCGTGGTCCCGATCGGGCGGTGATCGAATCGGGATGGACGGCCGCCGACGGTCCACGCTAGGGTCCGCCGCGTGAGCACGCATGGCTGGATCGCGGTGGCCGCGCTGTACGCCGTGATCGTGATCCTCGGGCTCACGAACACCGTCGGCTATCATCGCCTCCTCACCCATCGATCGTTCCACACGTCGAGGTGGCTGCGAGGCGTGCTCACCGTGTTGTGCGCGCAATACAGCGGGTCGCCGATGGCATGGGTCGGCGCGCACCGCGTGCACCACACGGTCTCCGACACGCCGAGCGATCCGCACACGCCGGCCAAGGGGTTCTGGTTCGCCCACTCCGGTTGGCTGATCGGCGCCAAGCATCCGCTCGTGTGCTCGCTGTTCGCGCTGTCGGGGTTCGGGCTCCACGTCCGGTTCTTCGTCTACGACGTGCGGCGGATCCTCGGGACGTACCCGCCGATCTGGCGCTCGATCACGCGCGATCTGGAGAAGGAGCGGCTGATGCGCTTCCTCGATGCGCCGCTGGTGATCTCCGCGTGTTTCGGCGTCCAGGTCGTGGCTGCCTGGATGATCGGCGGCGGGTGGGGCCTCGCGTGGTTGTGGTGCGCGCACCTCGTGCTCAACAACGCGACGTGGATCGTCAACTCGGCGTGCCACTGGCCCGGGGTCGGCGAGCGCCCGTACGAGACGCGCGATCGTTCGCGCAACGTGCGCTGGTTGGCGCTGCTCACCCACGGTGAATCCAGCCACAACGCCCACCACAAGTACCCGCGAAGCGCCCGCCACGGGCTTCCGGGCGAGCTCGACACGTCGTGGCTGGTGATTCGCGGGCTGGCCTGGCTCGGGCTGGCGTGGGACCTTCAGGCCGTGCCGAACCAACCACGTCCCGACGGGCCGAGCGCCTCGGTCGCGGAGCACGCATGACGAGCGCGCACCGCCAGGCCGACGTGATGAAGGCGCTCGTCGACATGATCGACGAAGTGCTCGGCGACAACCTGTACCAGATCGGGCCGACGAGCTGCTTCAAGGATGATCTCGCGTTCCAGAGCATCCAGTTCATCGCGCTCGCCGCGTCGATCCAGGAGCGCTACGACGACGTCGACTTCGTCGCCTGGCTGACGACCCAGGAGCTCCCGCAGATCCTGGCGCTTCGCGTCGGGGACGTCGCGGAGTTCATCGTCACCTCGTCATCGACGACGTGACCCGCGTGGCGCTCGGACGGCGCGATCCATCGGAGCCGTTCGATCCTGCGGTTCGTGCGCGCGTCAGCGGGCGGCGGCGCCTGCGTCGGGGCCGTCACCGGCGTGCAGCGTCGAGATCCACTCCTTCACGCACGACACCTCCTTGGGCGTGAGGCGATCGCCGCCGAGCGGCATCGACGAGCCGCACGGTGGTGTGCCGGAGATCTTGCGGAACAGCAGGCTCGCGCCGGGATCCGTGGGGACGGCGAGGATCAAGCCCGAGTCCGTGCAGGCGGGGCCCACGGCGGGCACGCCGACCACGCGAGCCGCGACCTCGGGCGTGACCAGGTCGAGGCCGCCGGCGGGCGTGAACGCGGCGTGGCAGTTGGCCGAGCCGCAGCGCGGAACCAGGAGCTCCGTGGGCACGTCGGGGCAGAGGTTCCCCGCGCGGAAGTTGTCTGGATCGTCGAGCGTGCCGGGGCAGCCGGCGCCGGCGATGGTCACGAGCGCGCCGAGGAGCACCGAGGGTAGGGCGTGATCAAGGCGCATACGACACTCCCACTCCCAGGACGAGGAACTCGTCGAGCGCCCCGCCCGCGACGTAGAGATCGCCCGGCGTCGGGTGGAGCGCGTAGAACATCCGCGTGTACGCGAGATCGGCGCGCGCCTCGAAGCTCGCGTTCACCCGCCACGTGACCGCGACGCCGAGATCGATCCCGGCGGTCGACGCCTGCGTGAACGTGTCACCGATCCCGCCGTTGCTCACGACGAACAGCCAGCTGGCCGCCAGCAGCAGGGCGAGGCGGTCCGCGGGCATGCGCAGATCGGCGCCGCCGCGCAGCGCTTGATAATCGACGCCGGGCAGGAGATCTCCGGCGTTCATCGGGTCGTCGAGATCGAACGCGAGCTTCGTGTATCCGAGGCTGATCCCGCCGCTGGCGGCACCGGCGCGGTGGCCGCCGAACCGCTGTGTGATCCCGAGATCGAGGCGGCTCCACGTCGTGGCGACCGCGGACCCGTCCGCGTTCGTCGACGACAGGCCGAGCGCACGCGCGTAGCTCGCGATCACGCCGGCCCGTCCGAGCGCGCCGGGCCGACCTGCGAACGGATAGATCGCGGCTCCGACCCGCGCGACCGGCGCACCGAACAGCTGGTACGGCCGCATGTTGGAGGTGATCTGATCGTTGTAGGCCAGCCGCCGGCCGCCCACGCCCGCGCTCGCGGACACCACGAGCTTGGGGGCTGCCGAAGACCGCGGCGCCACCGCGATGGCGTCGGCGCTGGCCGGCTCGGTCGTGGACGCGCGGCTCTCGGGTGGCGAGCCCGGGCGCTCCGGCGGAGGCGCTGTCTGGGGCACTGCTGCGGAGGACGGGGAGGGTGCGGACGGCGGGCTCTGCGCGGCCGCTGCCGTGGGTGCGAGCGCGGTCGCGGCGACGTTGGGCGCGTCGCTCGCCGCGACGTCACGCTCGAGCAGGATCGCGCCGCTCTTCGCATCGACGATCACCAGCGTGACCGTCGAGACGCCGCGCTTGCTGGCACGCGCGATCGCGACGACCGTCGCGGTCGCGCCGCTGTTCTTCGTCGCGCGCACGACGCTGGCGCGGCCCTTCTTGCGCTCGGTCTTGTCGCTGGTGAGTGCCTTGCCGATGCCGCTACCGAGCGCGCTCGCGAACGCCGCATCCTCCGACGCGACGAGCCCGGCGGGCAGCGCGCTCCGGATCG
>WBZN01001954.1_pt1 | contig 11880 bp, 8 predicted proteins | sample 5204281 | NCBI WGS metagenome assembly WBZN01 (sample SAMN12344347, study PRJNA552823) | activated sludge metagenome | biome: Activated sludge suspended growth; feature: Nitrification reactor; material: Wastewater; isolation source: activated sludge from nitrification reactor of wastewater treatment... | reverse complement strand
TTGGTATGGCCGGTCTTTGGGCAAGTCAATAATCGTGATACAATAATGCTGGTCTAAACAACCAACATGTCTTCTGTTACAAACTGCGGTCTAAAAACCGCAGTTTCTTTTTACTCTTGTGCTAAAATACAGGTATGATAATTGAATTTTTAACAGAGAAATTTTATGGCAGACTTAGCATACGTTAGAGGCACAACTTATAGCATGACCTTCAATTACACTCCGGCTGAAGGCGCACCCGATGGAGCAACCGCATTATTCACCGTCAAATCAGAAATTGACAATGACATTACCGACCTTGAGAACGATATTATGGTCCCAAAAAATGTGGCGATGACCGATAATTCTTGTGTTATTACTATAAACCCTGGTGATGTTGGCATGACACACGAAAAAGGCCGTAATTATGTCTGGGATATTAAAGTCTTGGACGAAGAAGGCAATATTTACCCAGCAGTTTCTGGTAAGTTCGCACTAGATGTAACCGCGACAAATCGCATAACGGCGTAGCCATGTCTGATGTAACTATAAACGTTACAGTAACCGAAGGCGGTGTAATTGATGCCGATCTTACTGCTGCCACGGTTGTAAATACTGAAGTAACCCCATCAGCTGAAATTATCTCTACTATTACTGGCGGTGGGCAGGGCGAAACTGGGGCAACTGGCTCGCAAGGAGCCACTGGTGTTACAGGTGCAACTGGCTCAGGCACACAAGGTGCTACCGGAACCGCAGGAGCCGTTGGGGCGACTGGGGCGCAAGGTACTACCGGCGCTACTGGAACTGCTGGAGCTACTGGAACTACCGGACCGACTGGGGCGACAGGTGTCACTGGTGCAACAGGCGCAGGGACCACAGGCGCAACAGGAACGCAGGGTCCGGCTGGAGCTACCGGTGTAACTGGAGCCACGGGAACGGGAACAACCGGAGCAACTGGCACCCAAGGACCTGCCGGCGCAACGGGGGTGACAGGTGCAACCGGAGCCACAGGAGTAACGGGGAACACTGGTAGTACCGGTGATACGGGTGCCACTGGTTCACAAGGTCCAGCAGGAGCGACAGGAGTAACGGGCGCTACAGGGGCTGGGACGACAGGAGCAACCGGTACTCAGGGGCCAGCAGGTGCAACCGGCGTTACTGGGGCTACCGGAGCAGGCACAACGGGGGCTACGGGCGTAACCGGACCGCAAGGCGCTACTGGAGTAACCGGAACTACCGGTGCCACAGGTGTTTTTGGCGGCGATAGCTTTGCGTGGACTTATGATGATTCAGCTACCACTGATTCTGACCCAGGAGACGGTAAATTCAAGTTTGATAACGCTACTTTAGCCTCAGTTACTAAAATTTATATAGATCTTAAAGAATATGGTGGCACAACTGTTACGGCTTGGCTGGATGCGCTAGATGATTCGGGGAATGCTACTAGTGCTTATATCAAGCTATTTGCTAAAACTGACCCGACTAAATGGGCTGTTTTTGCTTTAACTACAGTTACTTCAGCCACAGGTTATCGTAAATTAAATGTTACGCTGGTCTCTTCAGCCGGTACGTTGCCTACTACAGCCGGTGAAATAGTTTTCACCGTTGCTCATTCTGGTAATACTGGAGCGCAGGGTGCGACTGGCACCACTGGTACGACTGGAGCGACTGGTACTACAGGAAACACGGGGGCCGATGGAGCAACAGGTGTCACCGGTGCGACAGGGGCTGTAGGCGCTACCGGCACAACAGGCAATACTGGTGCTGTTGGTGCGACTGGAGTTACAGGAGCCACAGGTACAACTGGTTCTGGCGGTGCGGCTGGTGCCACAGGAGCGCAAGGAGCCACAGGTGTCTCTGGATTGGCAGGGGGAACTTTAACCGGAGTTATTAATCTTGGTGAAAACTTTGGCTTAGAGCTAGACGCTGCATTATCAGCTGACGGTAAGTATTCGGGTATCGTGGAAGCTGGCACCGCTGGTGCAACATTAGTTTTCGGCGACCTATGTTATTTGAACAATGATGACTCTAGGTGGGAATTAGTTGATGCGAATCTGTCTGATGGTTATGATAAGAAATTAGGAGTTTGTGTTTTGGCAGCAGCTAGTGATGGCTCTGCTACTACCATGCTCCTTTGGGGCAAAGTCCGAGCTGATTCCGTCTTTCCAACCTTTACTGTTGGAGCGCCAGTTTATATGAGCGAAACAGCCGGTGACTTTGTAGTGACTCAGCCTTCAACCGCTGATGTGGCAATCAGGATAATGGGATACGGCAACACAGGTGATGAACTGTACTTCTGCCCAGACAACACCTGGATAGTCCACACTTAAAATGGCTAGATTATGGTCCTGCGGATTTGAACTTCAATCGGCTACTGCTGCTGTAGAGTGGACGCTTAATGTTGGTACTCCTCAGATAGATACAACCACAAAGCGTAGCGGTGCAGCGTCTTATCGTTGTCATCCTACGGCTACCACCAATGCTATCCGCATGACCTTCCAGTCGGATACAACCAACACCTTATTCCACAGGTTCTATGTTTACATAGCCAGTGCTACTGATGCACTGGACACCATTTATGCTTACCAAGACAGTGGTGCTGTCAACGGTTGGTCTATCCGTATGAACTCAGACCGTACTCTGGAATTATGGGACGAGGTTGGTGGGACACAAATAGGCTCTGACTCTGCCGTACTATCTACAAGCACTTGGTATCGCATTGAAGTACGTTATCAGGATAGTGCTGGTGCTACTGCCCAGCTAAGTGCTAGAATAGACGGCGGTTCGGATTTCGCATCAGCTACAGGACTTACAGGACTGGCTGGCGGCGGTCAAATTAGATGTGGTGCGGTTACTTCTACTACCTGTGATTTATACTTTGACGACCTAGCTATAAATGACACCACCGGCTCCTACCAGACTAGCTACCCAGGAGCTGGCTCAATCGTCCACATGCAGCCTGATGGTGCAGGTGATAATACCCAGTGGCAAGACGATGCCAGTACTACCGGCGGCACAGCAGTCGTGGGGAACATAAATGAAGTCACACCCGATGATGCAACCAACTATAACAAGCGTACGCTTACTGGTACTAAAATTGATGACTGGACTTGTGAAAGTTCTTCCAGTGCAGGTATTGGCTCCAGCGATACCATTACCCTGGTATCTGTCGGACAAAGGGCTGGAGCAACCAACGCTACAGCCACCAACCGAAGCGACATTCTAAGAATTAAATCGGCTTCTGGTGGTACGGTTTCGGAAAGCGGCACCATTGACATCTCGGTTAACGGCTGGCTGACGCATAATGACGGCTCGCCGAAAGTCTACCAGCTAACTTCTTACACCGACCCTACCACTGGTTCGGCTTGGACACCAACTGGCACTAACTCCCTGGACAACATGCAAATTGGTTATAAGAGCGGTACTAGTTCGACGACAGAAATCAGAGTTACAACCATTTGGGCGTTGGTAGAGTATGTACCATCAGCCGCTACTGGTCCGGCTAATTTAAAAGCTGTGAATGGTTTAGCTAAGGCATCTGTTAAAAGCGTTAATGGTCTTGCCATGGCTTCAATAAAGAGTTTTAATGGACTTACTTAATAAGGGGCTTAAGTGCAGCAGTCAGATTGGGACAAAGAGCAGGTCTGGGAGAGAAATTGGCACGGAAAGTGCCTTAATACTTTTGGTGAAGAAGCCAAACAGATAACCTATGCTCATCGTATGGGGCTAATTAATAGACCCCAGGATGGGAAATGGCCGGTTTATGACGCAAATGGGAAAAGCATCTTAGATATTGGCGGTGGGCCGGTTTCTTTATTGTTAAAAACAGTTAATAGAGGGCTTAGTTTGGTGATAGACCCTTGTAGTTATCCTGAATGGGTAAAAGCGCGCTATAAAGAAGCTAAAATACATTATCCTGGCGTTTTAGCCGAAGATTATGTTCCGGATAAGCAATTTGATGAGGTTTGGATCTATAACGTTCTTCAGCACGTTAAAGACCCAGCTAAAGTGCTAGAAGTAGCTAAAGCGTCAACTTCGCTTATTCGTTTATTCGATTGGATTGATACACCGGTGTCCCCAGGCCATCCGCATACTATTACAGAACAGTTTTTGCAAAAACAGTTGAACAATCTTGGTACTGTAGAGGTGATGAAGGGCGAAAACGGCTGTACTGGCCGTGCTTTTTACGGGGTGTTTAAAGTATGAGATTCCATGTCGTAGGGTTGCCGCACACTCAGACCACTAAGGCCCAGTCTAGCTGTGCCTATACTAATAAGGTTAGGCGATTTTGCAATATGATGATGGCAAAAGGCCATACTGTTTATTTGTACGCTTCTGAAGATAATGACGCTAAATGTACCGAATTTGTAACGATAATCACTAAAGCAAAGCAGGCTGAGTTTTTTGATATTCCTGAAAGTGGTTATGCTGACATTACCTGGTTTCCTACTGATTCTCATTGGGTTTATCGTAACGAACAGGCTATAGAGGCTATTAAGCCAAGGCTTAAACCGAAAGACTTTATTATTGTCTTTGATGGAGCGGCTCAAATGATAGCCAGGGAGCTGAATAGCAACATGACTGTTGAGGCCGGCATCGGCTATTCTGGCACCTTTTCGGCCTATAGAGTATTTGAGTCCTATGCTTGGATGCACGCTGTTTTAGGCCAGCAAGCGGCTTATAACGGTAAAGACGTTATGAACGAATATGGCAATAATTTTGACTGTGTAATACCTAATTCTTATGATTTATCGGAGTTCCCTTATAAAAAGACTAAGAGCGACTACTTTTTATATATAGGTAGGCTAACCCCATCCAAAGGCTTTAATATTGCCCAGCAAGTTTGCGAACACCTGGGAGAGAAGCTTATTCTAGCCGGTTCCGGCCAGTTTTCCGGTTACGGGGAGTATGTTGGCTTGGTAGGCCCAGCAAAACGCGGTAGTTTGATGTCTGGTGCTAAGGCCGTTTTTGTGCCTAGCCTCTACTTGGAGCCGTTTGGCGGAGTGGCAGCTGAGGCCATGCTTTGCGGTACGCCAATAATTACCTCTGATTGGGGCGCTTTTGTAGAAAATAACATCCAAGGCTTAACCGGTTATCGTTGTCGGATGTTTAAAGAATTTGTTGATGCGGCCAAGTCCGTAGACAAGCTAGATACTAAAAAAATAAAAGATTATGCGGTTAAAAAGTTTTCTACAAAAACTGCCGCCGAACAGTATGAATATTACTTTCGGAGGCTATTAACTTTATGGGATAAGGGTTGGCCTGAACTAGATTACTGAAAGATGTAATTTATGATAGGGTTGCTTTTGTGTTTTTAGTCTGATACAGTGAGCAGATGGAAAGATTACAGATATGCAAAGTACCGAATTGTGGGGCAGAGGGTAAAAAGAATCGGAATGGTAGGCGATACTTACAATTAGGTTACTGTAATAAGCATTACATACGTTTAAAACGACACGGCGATCTTGATTTTATAAAGCATATTAGCCAACATTCTTTTGTAGTTCATCGGCCAACAGAAAATAGTTACTTTTCTATGAAATCTCGGTGTTTGAATCCAAGAGCTGATAACTATGCTTATTATGGAGGTAGAGGCATTACTGTTTGCGATAGGTGGCAGGGGGTACATGGTTTTGCTAATTTTGTAGCTGATATGGGCAACAGACCCGAAGGGATGACGTTGGACCGTATAGACAACGATGGTGATTATGAGCCGTCAAACTGCCGTTGGGCTACTAAACCAGAACAAATGTCTAACCGGAGGCCAAAAAGGAAAAATCATGTTAAAAAATAAGGTTAAAACAATTAGGCTGATTGTTTCTATTCTCTTGTGCTTAATGATATTATATGGGTATGCAAATAATATCAATAATCAAGGACTCATTATGAACAATGGCGCAGTTTACTGGGTAGGGGCGGATAACAATGTCTGGGTTAAAGACTCCCGTGGGACTCAGAACGTAGGACAGTATTTGGGGGGCGATGCTAACAGTTACCAGGCGGCTTCACCGACAGGGCAAGGTACGATGAGATTGGGTAACGCAACACTAATAGCTGACCCTAATCCTCCTCAATCAGTTGGATCAGCTCCTGCTGCCGGTGGTGGTGGTGGAGCGTCAGCCCCAGTATTTAACTCCGCTGGTGCCGCTAGCACTCAGCGTGCAATTGACCAACTTCCAGCACTACTCAACGCAGCCCTAGCCGCTGAAGGCACCCGTTATAGCAACACCGTAGGAGGGTTTAATGCTGCTGAAGGCACACAGCGCAAGTCTTACGAAGATAACACAGTAACTAACCAGCAAAATTATGACTCTAATTTTATGGACTCAATTCGGGCTGGTATACACGGCCTTGGCGGTCTAATGGCACTTCTTCGCGGAACAGGTGCAGGTGGCGGAACAGCTGAAGATCTGGCACGGGATACGGTTGGCGGCGTGACTGCTAACGACATCCGTACTGGTGCTGACACCCAGAAAGAGAACCAGGGCGCACTGGACAGCTCACTTAGCAGTTTCTTAACCGATTTACAGCAAAAGCGCAAAGCAGCCGAGGATACTCGCGTTAATAACGAACGTGCAATTCGCCGTGACAACGCTACTCAATTGCAAGACTTGTTCGGCAAAATGGCTGGTTTTTACGGCGATGTTGGTAACACAGCTGCTGCTAATGACTGGACTAACCGTGCCGGAGCGTTAATCCCTGACATTGCCGCTAACAGTGCAACCCAGGTTAGCCCATATGATTCAAGCCCAGTTGTAGTTCATGCTCCTAATCTGACAGCGTTTGCCCCCCCCACACAACCTAGCGTTACAACTGCTCCAAACGGCCAAGTTGGTTCTGGTATCTTTACCATATCTGACCCACGAAGGCGCAAGGAAACTACACCGGCATCAGTGGGAGCTTAGAGGCTCCAAATGGCGAACTTCTTTACCAGAGCGTTAGATAAGATAACGCCGTGGAACCGCGGCGGTGAAGTTCAGCGTAATATCCAGGCAAAAAAAAAGAAAAAACAAGACGAACAGTATCAAACTCCTACTGTCCGGAAGGTTCAGCCTGTCCAGCAACCAAATGCACCAAAACCGCAACGGCCAGATAACCTATTTAAAGACTTAAACAGTAGCTTAAAGCTTCCTAGCCCTCCGGATACCACTACTCAGGTGCCGGAGACCCAAACTTATAAAAAGCCAGGTCTTCTTCAGACTGTTGCAGATACAGCCACAGGTTCTCTTACTAATCTACCTGAAGTTGGTTTAGCCGTTGCCAGGGTTGGTACTGGCCTTGTTCAAGGCGCTGCTCATATTCCAAGTTTGTTTACTCATGCTGCTAATTATGTGCCGCGCAAAATAGCTGGTGATGACTCAGCGATTAATCGGACGCTTAGTAAGGTTAATGAAGGCGTAGATAAAGCTACCGCTGTTGTTGATAAGCCAATTAATTATGTCAATCGTGGCCTTGATACCGCGGCAAAAAAATATGAGCAGAATCAACCAATGGCTGCTGGCGGAGCTAAAGTTTATCGGACTACTCAAGTTCCGCTAAATGTACTGGCTGCTCTTTTAACTCTTGGCGGTTCAAGTGCTGCTGAAGCCGGTAACGCTGGTAAATTGGCCCAAATTGGCCGTTTTTTCAATGCGCCAAGGGTCTCAAATACTAATAATATTATCTCTAAAACAGCTCAAACAGTTAATAAAGGTGCGCCAGTAGCCAGGGGTGTTATGAGTCCGGTTAAAACTGCTCGGCAAGGAATCCAGTCTGGTGTAAATAGGTTTAGGAGCGTCCCTACTGCATCTGGCGATATTCGTGCTGGTGAGATTGGGAATGTGCTAACAGAATCTCAGCTACAAGAACTTACTGGACCGACTCAAATACCTGTTGGAACTGGTGTAAATGTAAATGCGCCGCCAAGCAACCCTGTTAGCGTGCCGGTTCGTAATATGAATCAGCCAGGACGGCTTATCCAGGAAGTTACTGGTGATGCCACTACCGCTACACCTAATCCGCTTATTAGGAGAACCGCTGAAGATATTAGGGCTAGGAATGTTAGAGAAGCCGCTTTTGACCAAGCTAAAACTGCTGGCCGACCCAACCCAGGTATTGAAGGCGTAACACCTCGTACTGGTGAGCCGTTTAAGCTTACAGATGAGGCTGTTAAAAAGTCCCAAGATGAGCTGATTGATTCTTATGCTAGTATGCTGCGTGATTTGGGTGAAGGCAACGGGGTAGATGTAAATAAGGTAACTAATACTAGGGTTTCTAATAATTATCGCCCAGGCATGGGGAATAAGCGCATGACAAAAGCTGCTTGGCGCGAAGAAGCTGAGAAACAGTTGCGCTCCGGTAAGGCTGAATCAAGCATTCAGAAAGCTTTTAACGATGCAGCGGATCCAGAAGTTCAGTCATTATTGGCTAAAGGGGAGCAAACTAAGGCTCCGGTTGGCCGGCCAATTGTAGTTAAAGATGTTAAGTCTATCCCAGTGACTGACCAGACAGTAGTACCTCAAAACCTACCCGAAACACCTGGTACAGTCCGTGCTACTACTGCCACAGCTCCTAATAATGCTAAAAGTGCTGCCGTGGCCGCTCAAACTCCTGTTGCTTTGCCGAAAGAGGTTCAGGCTGTACTTGATAACCCTAAGCAGTTTACTAAACGCCAGGTACAATCCGCCCGAAATCAGCGTAAATTAGCTAAACAGTTGGCTAAAACCAAGGCTGAAATTCAGGCGGTGATTGATAATTCTCCAGAGTTAGCACCAAAACCAGAGGGCAACCCAGGCTTTGTGCCTACCGGCGAGTTCAGGCGCGGTGAAAACGGTAATGTTTATGAAGTTGCTCATGGCAGCACCGAATCGGCACAGGCCGCCGCCGATACTGCTAACCTCAGTTCAGGCGATGTGTTGTCTAAGGCGGCCCAAGACATAGCTCAGAACGGGCTAATCAGCCCTGAAAGCGTGCGGAATATGCAAGCGCTACTAGAGAGTGGCCGGTATCTTGCAACCTCACCTGAATACAAGGCTCTGGCTAAGACGCTGTATGGTGCTGGTAGCGATTACGGGCGCGGACTATCTCTGTTTAACCCTACGCTTCGGCGTACCGCATCTGGCGACCAGCTAGCCAACCGCTTTATCAGTAAGTTATACGGTGTGGCTGAAGATCCTAACAAGTTTACGGACGCTCACTTTAACATGGTGCAGCAAGCCGAAAACCAGTTCACTACTGCCCGTGACGCTGCTAACCAGGCTCTTGACCGGTATAACGCTACTAAGTCGGTTGAAGACTTTAACGCCTGGAAACAAGCCCAGCAGGTTGCTGATGAGGCCGAAAAACACTCATTAATTACAGAATATCGTGTGGCAAATGATGTGTTGAAGGGGAATAAGAACCCAGAGGCAGCTAAGGCTATCCAAAAAGCCGAACAGGAGGCTGGCGTGTATCAGATGGACTGGATTGATGCTTCAATGCTTTCCAGCACTGGTACTTTTGCCAGAAACTACATCAACACTAGCCTAGTCCGACTGGAGAATAGGTTGTTCGGTGGTCGTGGCTATAGTTCTAAGGGTGCTAAATTGGGCAACAAACTGGGTAATCGTACAGTTGTATCTGATTTTAAAGCTAGAAATGAGCTTGACCAGAATAAGTTATCAAAGGTTGTTAAACAGTGGTCTACTACCGGCAACACGCTTGGTGAAGGCAACATAAAAGCCGTAGCTACAGCCCGTGCTTATAAGTATTATGAGAACCAGTTGAAATCCCAAGGGGTAACTGGCGACCAGCTTAAGCGTGATACTGAAGTTATGCTGCATAGTGACCCTGACGGCATGGCGCAGCACTATGAGACCTGGGCGCTCAGTGAAAACGCTTTGAGTAGCATGGCCCATAACAGTAAGAAGATTGAACAAACTATAACTGATGCCATCGCCAGAAAGGGCGGTAAGTTAGCCGAAGTGCCGGCAAAAGCTATAGTGCGACTAACCATAGGGTTCCCAACAGTTATTGGACGCTCCCTGTATGGTGGGGCAAAACGGGCTACTCTGGGCGTGCCTGAGCTTATTGGCGCTGGTGCCAAGCTTGCTAAAGGCGATAAACAAGCCGCTGCCGACCTACTTTATAATGCCAAGATTCACGCTGGCTCTGGTGCTTCTCTTTATGCTCTTGGCACAGTTTTGGCTAGTGCCGGCCTTATCTCACCATCATATCCTAGTGATCCAGAAGAAGCTGCACGCTGGAAAGCCGAAGGGATACAGCCTAACTCAATTAAGATTGCCGGTCAGTGGTTTAATATCCCTGGTTACTTCGGCGCGTTAGCTTTACCGCTGGTTATACCGGCCAATGTTATAAACAAAACCAGTCCCAAGGACATCTTAAAAGGTGTTGTAGATGGCGTAGCAGACCTGTCTCCAACCGCAGGGCTACAGAACTTTATAGATGGGATAGAGGGGCGCGGCGGCAAACAATGGGTTAAAAATGAAGTAGCTTCACTAACGCGCGCGATGACTCCAGTCGGCTCTTTGCTGAATGAAATAGCTAAAATGACTGATGATACCAAAAATGACACCACCACCAAGGATACCTTCCATAATATCCTAGACGCTATCGCCGGCGGTATTCCAGGGGTTAATAACATGGTTAATAAGATAGATGCGACTGATGACAACGGCAACGTGTTGCACAACCCCAACCCTGCGGCTACCTTCTTCGGCGCGCAAGGCTCTGTGCAGCCACAAGGCGTGCAAGACAACGCCCAGGCTCAGGCTCAAGCCGATGACAGCCTTAGACAGCTTGCCGATTATGGCGTGCTAAATGACAAAAACCTTATGGGCCTGGTTGATAAAAAGCTTCAGGCTCAGATTAATAGTGGGCAACCACTGAAACCGGAGCAAATTGACGAGGTTAAAAAAGCTGTAGCCAAGGGTGTTAGCCAAACCGGTGAAGACACGGCTTATCTTGAAAACGGGCAGTATGATACTCATTTGGCAGCCTTAAGGGTAAAACGCGACTTACTAGCCGCTGACCCCACTACTAAGCCTAGCGACCTTAAAGAGTTAGACATGAATATCAAGCGAGGGCAGGTCTATAAAGACAACCAAATTCCTTACGATTTGATTGACGCTTACAAAAGCACTAGCGTAAGCGACTGGCGCAAGATGGGCATTCCACCTGGCGATAAAAACTATGACCCTGATTACTATGACCCTGAAATGTACCAGAGACTATGGGAAGTTGATAGCAAACTAGCCAGCTCTGGTGTCTCTTACCGAAAAAATAGCCCAGATAAGAACAAGTATTACGCTAAAGACACTAGTAAAAACGGTAGCAGCAGAACAAAGCAGCTTGACACCAGTTTCGGTACGCTTAAAGGCGGTGACTTTGCTCCCCAAGTTAAGCAATATGACAGCATTGATATCAAATCTGGCAACATACCACACATTAGCGTGGTTAGACCTAATATTGTCCATAAAATTAGTAGTGGTTAGGATATAATAAGCTTATGGCAGCAATAGACCGTATAACAGCTTTAGCTCAAAAGACATATTATTCTATTAACGGCGCTCAGAATGATGACACCGGCGATGATTTGACCGAGTTCCAAAATAACTTTATTCTTGGTTTTAATCTTTGGAAAGACGAATTTGAGCGTGAAACCTATTGGAACTCAGTTCGGGTTAATGACTATGAGCTAGCCACTATAGCTAATACAACTACCTACTCCTTTACTCTTTCAGACACCTACCGTACTCCTGTTATCCAGCAGGATAAGTACCTGAAGTTTGTTAGTGACGGCATAGTTATCGCCAAGTTTAAGATGGTTGACCCTAATCAGCGGCAGGTTGACAGTGATGTTTATAAGCCTGATAGGGCGGCATTTGTAGGCCGTAATATTGTGCTGTCTCGCCCCCTACCGCT
>WBZN01001952.1_pt1 | contig 11882 bp, 11 predicted proteins | sample 5204281 | NCBI WGS metagenome assembly WBZN01 (sample SAMN12344347, study PRJNA552823) | activated sludge metagenome | biome: Activated sludge suspended growth; feature: Nitrification reactor; material: Wastewater; isolation source: activated sludge from nitrification reactor of wastewater... | reverse complement strand
TTAATGGTGCGCGCTGCGAGCAGGAGCTCAAGCTCCCCGCAGGCAAGACCACACCGCTCGAATGCGTGATGGCCGGCGACGGGTCGGGCCAGGGCAGCGCCGCGACGGGCAGCGGCGCGACGGGCAGCGGCGCGACGGGCAGCGGGAGCAGTGCCTCTTCGACCGGTTCGGGCGGGGCCAGCCCGGTGATCATGGGCTCCGGTTCGGCGAAGCCGTCGGACACCGCTGACACGTCCGACGCGAAGGCTCCCGACAAGATGGTCACCAGGCCCGGCGACAAGACGGCTCCGAAGGCGACCGACGACAAGCCCGTCAAGGGCCAGAGCGGCAAGCCGAACGACAGGACGCCGCCCGAGGATCGAACTCCGAAGCCGGCCGCGGCCACCGACAAGGGCTACCTCGTGCTCACCAGCAAGCCGAGCGCGAAGATCTCCGTGGACGGCGTCGACACCGGGCTTTCGACGCCGATCACCGGCAAGACGCTGACGCTGACGCCCGGCAAGCACAAGATCACGTTCTCGATCGGCAACGACAAGTTCACCTTCGCGGTGATGATCAAGGCCGGCGCGACCGAGACGCTGTCCAAAGACCTGCAGTAGCGTGCCCCCCGGAGGCCTGGCGGCTCAGACCGCCTTGTCTTGCTCGCCTTCGTGCGCCTCGAGATCGCGGAGCTTGGCCTCGAGGTCGGCGATCCGATCGGCGAGCGCGCGGACATCCTTGTTGACGCTGCCCCATGGCGTGATCGACTGCGAGATGCCATCGATCGTGCTGCGGATCTTGCTGTCGACGTGCTTCTGCCACTCGTCGAGCCGCTGCTTGGAGTGATCGACCCACTCGCGGAGCGACGCGAGGCTGCGCTTCTTGACCATCGCCTCGTCGATCGCCTCCGGCGCCTCCGGCGGCAGGTCTTCCCCCTGCACGCCATCGTCCCGCTTTCGGCCCGGCAGGATGCTCTGCACCTTGCGCTGCGCCTCGGCGAACCACTCCCCGCCGCTCTGGATGATGTTTCGCATCGCGGCGAGCGGCAGGAAGCTGCGCTGCTTCTTCTCTTCCTCGAAGATGATCTGGGCCAGGGTGACCGTGGTCAGGTCTTCCTTGGACTTGTTGTCGATGATCTTCACATCATCGCCGTTCCGGATCATCTCGCTGATCTGGTCGAGCGTGACGTACCGGCTGTGCTCGGTATCGTAAAGCTTGCGATTTGCGTATCGCTTGATGATCCGAGTCTCCGGCATGGGTCGATCACCTCTCTCTGCCGAGCTGGCAGGCCAATGAATCCAAGAAACTATCACGCACCGCGCCGTCACCTCAACGTGCGAGACTCTCAACGTGGGTCCGGACCACATCGTCAGCCACCTGAAAGCGATTCGGGACGCGCGGATGCGCGCGCTGGCGTTGATCAACGCTCTCGAGAAGGGCGAGCCCACCGCATGGGTCGAGGCGCTGGGCGCGATCGTCGCGCGGTCGCAGCGGGGCGATGACGTCGACACCCTGCTCGCCCTCGAGTGCATCACGCACGCGACGGCTGATCCGGCGCTGACATATCCAGTTCGCAGGCGGCTGTACGAGGCTGCGGTGGCGCGGGGCCTACCGGCGGTCGGCCGGCTGTTCTTGTCGGTGTCGCCCGTCAACATCAGCGACCAGCAGCTCGCCAAGCAGCTCGCGCCGGAACGTCCGCTCAAGCCGACGGGGCGCCCGCTGACGCTCGGGCACCGCAAGTCGCTCGCTCGGACCCACGATCGCGAAGAGCTCCTGCTGCTGATCCGCGATCCGCACCCGGCCGTCGTCGCGATCCTGCTCGACAACCCGCACGTCACCGAGGCAGAGATCGTGCGAATCGCGGCGACGCGGCCGGCGGTTCCCGCGTCACTGGCCCGGATCGCGGCGCATCCGAAGTGGTCGGTTCGTCACCCGGTGAAGCGCGCCCTCGTGATGAATCCGTCGACGCCGCTGGCCGACGCGATCCGGATCGCGACCACGCTGCGAGCTCAGGAGCTCGCGGAGCTCTCGGGGGATCTGCAGCTGCCCGAGGCGCTGCGCTGTCACGCGGCCGATCTACACGAGGCGGCGCTGCGGCGCCGATAGATCAGCTCTCTGCCGACGAACCAGCCTTCTTGCGGCGACGCACGACGACCTCTTCCCACTCACCGTCATCGGCCTCTCCGCCCTTTTCGAGCTCCTTGATCTTCTTGGCAGGGAGCTGCTTCTTGGCCTTGGCGTCCTTGGCCGCATCGTCGTCATCGTCGTCGTCCTTGTCGACGTTGGATGCTTTCTTGAAGTTCTTGATGCTCCGCCCCAACGCGTCGCCGATGCCGGGCAGCTTGTTGGCGCCAAACACGACGAGGACGATGAGGAGGATGACGATCAGTTCGCCCATACCGGGCATGGTGGGTCTCCTGGGTAAGTTCGAGCAATCTAGCACCCTTTCTCGTGAAGACCGTCCATAGTTGGACGCCTCCTGCGACGAAACGGGGCGTGGCGGTCAAAAGCGAGGCCGGAAAACTTGGTTCACGCCGGTCGCGCCGCCTATGTTCGCAGATCATGCGACCCGTCGCTGCAGGCTCCCTGATGTGCATCGCCTTGTGCACGGTGGCCGGGGCCGAGCCGCTCGTGCATCCAGGTCCTCAGGGCGCGCCCCCGGTCAGCGCCGGGGAGCCCGTCTTGCCCCAGCAGTTCGACGGCCGGCGATCGATCCGGGGGTGCTCGGTCGACGCGGACTGTACGCGTACCTCCGACCTGATCCGCGAGCTCGACGTCGAGCTGTTCCCCAAGCCGGGCACCAGCCCGTGGCTCGACGAGCGCACGCCTCCGCCGAGCCCGGTCGAGGGCAGCGCCGGCCGGATCGTCAGAAAGCCGAGCGAGCTGCGGCCCGATGCGCCGTGGCTCGATCAGCTCGAGCTACCCGACATCCCGGTCCGGTGGTCCCAGCGCCTCGTCGATTACCTGGTGTTCTACAAGACCGACCCGCGCGGCCGCTCGATCATGGAGAGCTGGCTGGTCGCGCAAGGCCGCTACCGGGAGATGATCTCGTCGCACCTGCGCCAGGCACACCTGCCGCAGGACCTGATCTACGTCGCGATGATCGAGTCGTCCTACGACCCGAACGATTCGTCCTCGGCCGGCGCGCTCGGCCTGTGGCAGTTCATGCCCGAGGGCGGCCGGATCTATGGCCTGCGCGAGGATCGCTGGGTCGACGAGCGCCGTGATCCTTACCGCTCGACGATCGCGCAGATGGATTACTTCGCCGATCTGTACCAGCGGTTCGGCGACTGGCACATCGCCCTCGCGGCGTTCAACGCCGGCTACGGCGCGATCCTGCGCTCGATCGCCCGTTACAACACGAACGACTATTACAAGCTGTGCGAGTACGAGAACGGGATCCCGTGGGAGACCTGCCTCTACACGCCCAAGGTCCTCGCGACGGCGATCGTCGGTCACAACCGCGCGGCGTTCGGGATGGACAAGGTCAAGCCGGCGCCCGCCGAGACCTGGGACGAGGTCGCCGTGCCGGTGTCGCTGCCGCTGTCGCTGATCGCGCGCGCGGCGGGCGCGTCCGAGGCCGACGTGAAGCGGCTCAATCCGCAGCTTCGCCACGGGCGCACGCCGCCCGGCGAGGAGGGCTACGTGGTCCGCGTGCCGGTTGGCACCAAGGCCGAAGCGCAGCGCAAGATCGTCGAGCTCGAGTCGGACTGGGACGGCTACGACGCGTACGTCGTCGCTCATGGGGAGCGGTTCGAGGACGTCGCGACCACCTACGGGATGTCGATCGCCGCGCTGCGCAAGCTCAACGACGTCGGCCACGAGTCCGAGATCTCCGGCGGCACCGTGCTCGTCGTGCCGCGGATCACCGCCGAACAGCGGGCGAAGAACCTCGCGAAGGCGCAGGCCAAGCTGCTCGGCTCGGGGATCGATCAGAAGGATGGCGAGCCGTTGATCGTGCCGGTGCCCGACAAGGACGCCGTCGTCGTGGGCAAGAAGCGCGTGTTTTATCGAGTGGTGACCGGCGATACCGTCAAGGGGATCGCACGGGCGCTGGGGGTCACCAGGGAGCAGCTCGCGGACTGGAACGGGCTCGAGGACACCGCGAACCTGCATCCCAAGATGGTGCTCGTGGCGTGGGTCGCGCCCGAGTTCGATCAGGTCAAGCGCAAGGTCAGCCTCCTCGACGAGTCGCAGCTCGTGATCGTGACGCGCGGCTCTCCCGAGCACCTCGATCTCGCCGAGTCGCGTACCGGTCGCGTGCGCACCGAATACGTCGCGCAGGCCAAGGAGAAGCTCTCCGACATCGCGAAGAAGTTCGGGATGGGGTCGCACGACCTCGCACGGATCAATCGGATCTCTTACGACACCGTCCTGTCCAAGGGCGACCGGTGCATCGTGTATCAGGTGGCAGATCCGACGCGCTCCAAGCGCGCGGACGAGCAATGGAACAAGACCCCGCGTGCGCGGCGCGGCAAGCTCGATGGTGAGCGCGCGCAGACGACCGCGAGCGCGGGGCGATCGGCGTCGGCCGACGATGCCGATGACACCGACGACGGGACCGCAGCCGATGACGCCGCGCCCGACGTGAAGAAGCCAGAGGCGACCAAGCTCGCGGTGACCAAGCTCGCAGAGAACAAGCCCTCCGAGGGGAAGAAGGTGGAGGGGAAGAAGGCGGAGGGGAAGAAGCTCGACGCGAAGGCGCCCACGCCGAAGCCGACCAACGCTCCAAAGACGGACGTGAAGAAAGCAGATGTCAGTGCCTCGGATCGCAAGAGGTCTGACGGGAAGTCAGATAGCCGCAAGAATGTAAGTGACCAGACAGAGCCAGCTGGGGACGCGCCGAAGCCGCGAGTTCCCGTCACAAAGCCCACGCAGGTTGACTGACCAGACTTTGCAACCCGAGCGCTGACGCAGGTATGGTGGCGCCCATGATCGTACGCACCTCCCTCTTGGTGATTGCCCTCGCTGCCCCCGCTGCCCTCGTTGCCTGCGGTGGTGGTGACGACGGTGGTCAGAGCACCATCGACGCGCCGAAGCCGATCGACGCGCGTACGATCGACGCGGCGGCCCCAGCAACCGTCACCGCGATCGCCTGTCCGACCACGCCCGACGGCGCCGTCGCGACCACCGACGCGCAGTTCAGCTACATGCCGAACGCGGTGACGATCGCGCAGAACGGGATCGTGAAGTTCTCGACGTCGCCGAGCCACGACGTGGCGCCGAACATCAGCGGTAGCGATCCCGGTCTCGTGGTCGGCTTCAACAAGACCGTGTGCCTCAAGTTCTCGGCGAAGGGCGCGTTCGGTTTCCACTGCACACCCCATGGTTTCGCGGGAACGATCACGGTGAACTGACCCGCATATTTCTAATCGCTGGAGGATCTCAAATGACGATGACTCGCAAGCAGTTTCTACGCACTCTCGCTGGCGTTGGAGCCGGTGCAGTCGGCGCCTCGGTGCTGGTCGCGTGTAGTAGCGACGACAGCGCCACGGTCGATGCGCCCAAGCAGATCGACGCGCCGCCCGCAGTCGGCAACTGCAACGCGAACGGCACGACCGTCGCGATCGGCACCAACCATGGCCACGTGCTGGTCGTGTCGAAGGCCGACATCACGGCCGGCACCGAAAAGACGTACGACATCACGGGCACCTCGGCGCACGCTCACAGCGTGACGATCACGGCGGCGAACTTCGCGTCGCTCGCCGCGAATACGTCGATCATGGTGACCTCGACGACGGGCGGTGGGCACACGCATGTCGTCACCGTGATGTGCGCCTGAGCTAGAAGTCGAAGCCGGCGGATAGCGACAGCGTTCGCTGTGCCGCCGCGGTGTCTCTAGCGTCGCAGTTCGCGGTCGTCGACGCCGGCATGCACGCGTCGCTCGTGCCGCTCCGGTCGTCGACCGAGCTGCCCTTGAGCGCGAACTGCGCCTCGAGGGTCAGCTGCAGCACGTCGTACTGCAGCTTCACGCCGAGGAGTACGCGGTTGCGGAAGATCGTGTTCTGCTCGGCAAACACGAAGTTGTTGCCGGAGTCGAGCTCGTTGCCCATCGCGAGCGGATCGACGTTCGGCGTTGGATCGATGACCTCGGAGCGCGGGATGATCATCAACAGGTTCCAGCCCGCGTAGGGATCGAGCCGCCACGTGCCGCCGATCCCGAAATGCTTGGACACCGTGACGTCGAGTGACGCGACGGTCAGGTCGAGCTCGTGCTGGCTGAGCATGCGTGACACGGCGCCACGCACCGCGACGCTCGGCAGCGCGAACTGGTGATAGCCCTCGTGGAGGCCGAGCTTGGCGTAGAACTGGCCGCTCCAGATCTGCGAGTCGACGAGGTGGACCGCGCCCACGCCGATCTCGAACGATGGCACCGGGAACCAGATGCCCTTGCGTGCGAACAGCCCGACGGTGGTGAGCGCGCCGGGCCCGTGCGAACCGCCGGCGGTGCCCGACGGATCCGGGCTACCGGCGCGTGCCCGCCAGTAGCTCGCGCTGGGATCGATCGTCGTCGTCGAGTAGTCGACCGTGAACTGAAACCCGCCGAACCCGAGCGTGTCGGCCGGCGTCATCAGATGCGGTGCGAGCACCACACCGAGCTGCGAGGCGAGCGACCTGAACTCGAGGTTCTGCCCGACCACGTCCATGACCTCGCCCGTGGTGCCGGTGATCCGCGTCGCGAGACGGGACAGGATCAGGTCGTTGACATCGGCGACGGCGATGGACGGCGCGAGGCAGCTCGCAGCGAGCATCACCGCGGCTACGCGCCTTCCCATGTGATGAAGCGTAGGCTCCTGCGCCGTCGGGTGTCAACGCGACCGTGACCGCTCCGGCGTCGTGTTACACCACCATCCATGTCCGAGTCCGCGACGATCCTCGTCGATGATCAGGGACCGATCGGCCGGTTGACGCTGAATCGTCCCGACAAGCGCAACCCGATCGGGCCCGCGACCTGCGGTGAGCTGGTGCGCGCGCTCGCCGCGTTCAAGGCGAACCCGGCGGTGCGCGTGGTGGTGCTGACCGGCGCCGGCTCGGTGTTCTCGGCCGGCGGCGATCTGTCCGCGATGCAGGCACCGCAGGGCGGGTCGACCGCGAGCCTCGTCGAGCTGTTCTCGACGATGCACGAGCTCGGTAAGCCGATCATCGCGATGGTCAACGGACCGGCGCTCGCCGGAGGGCTGGGCCTGATGGTCGCGTGCGATCTCGTGATCGCGGCCGACACGGCGACGTTCGGCACGACCGAGATCGCGGTCGGCTTGTGGCCGATGATGATCACCGCGGAGATCACGCGCAGCGTCGGGCGCAAGACGACGCTCGAGATGATGCTGACCGGCAGGAAGCTCGATGCCGAGGAGGCGCTCGCGAGTGGCCTGATCACGCGCGTCGTGCCGGCCGCCGAGCTCGAGCGCGCGACGCTGACGCTCGCCGGAGCGCTCGCGGCTCGCAGCCCGGCGGCGATGTCGCTCGGGCTTCATGCGTTCTATCGCTCGCAGGACATGGAGTTCGAGCCCCAGCTGCGCTACCTGCAGGCCGAGCTCGGTCGCGTGCTCGCGCTCGAGGACGCCGCCGAGGGCATCTCCGCATTTCTCGGCAAGCGAGCGCCGGTGTGGAAGGGTCGCTAGGGGCGCGCGTGACCCGTGATGTCTGCCTCGCGCACCGGCTCGTCGTGATCGTATAGTCCGCGTGTGCGGTCCGGGTTCGCGATGATCGTCGTCGCCGCCGCGTGTGGCGGACCCGAGCTCGCGCCGACCGGACCCCAGGCACCGCCCAGCGTGCAGCTCATCCGCTGTCAGCCCGCGGTCCCACCTCCGGTGACCGTCTCCGAGGGCGCGACCGACGCGGTGTTCGGCACGAACGACGTGCGCCCGCCGAGCTGGGATGGTGGCAAGTCGATCGCGATCCGCCAGGCCCGCCCGGGCTGGGGCAAGCACGTCCCGAACGTCGTCGTCGGGACCCCGACGTACGACGCCGGTGGCCTCGACGCGGCGGTGATCGGGCGCGTGCTTCACTCCCAGATCGCGGCGCTGCGTGCCTGCTACGACAAGGAGCTCGCGACGAACGCGGCGCTCAGCGGCAAGCTCGCGGTGTCGTTCACGATCGATCCCGACGGCAAGGTCTCCGCGGCGAGCACCGGAGGCGTCGGCGCGGCGAACTCGCTGTCGCCATGTGTCGTGCGCGTGATGCGGGGGCTCGTGTTCCCGAGGCCGGTGGGCGGCAGCCTGATGGTGACCTATCCACTCGCCTTCGACACCGCGACCCCGGCCGTACCCGACGAGCGCGTCGACGCGGCGTCGGCTCGCGACGGGCTCGCCCGACCGTGGACGCCGTTCGCGCTCGACCGCTCGCCACCGCTCGACACCGCCCCCACGATCGCGCGCGCGACCGAGGGGCCGCTCCGCGCGCGGATGGCTGCGATCGGCGCGTGCTTCCCGGGGCTGGCACCGACCGGCTCGTTGCGCGCGATGCTCGAGCTCGACGCCGGCGGCAGCCTGATCGCGGCGCGGGTCGGTGGGCTCGGTGACGAGCCGATCGAGCGCTGCGTGGCGAGCGCGCTCGAGGGCCTGCGCGTGATGACACCGGCGGCGGACTCCGTCGAGGTCGCGTGCGATCTGTCGCGCGGCGATGCGCGGCCGTGGCGCGTCGCGCCGGCGGCGGGCTACGAGGTGATCGAGGCGTCGCGGACGCAGCTGGTTCACGGCACCGAGGTGATCGCGCTGGGCGCGAGCGAGCCACCCCCGCTGCCAGCCGGCGCGACCTATCTCGTGCTCGCCGATGCGGATGCGCCGGGGACCTTGATCGAGCTGGCGCTGGCGTGGGCCGCCGAAGGGGATGCCACGCTGATCGCGTCGCGCGATGGGCCGCGGCCGCCGGCGCTGATCGGGATGGGGCGCTCGGAGGCCTCGGTCGGAGACGACTACGACGATGCCGCCGCGGTCCGGGCGACGCTCGCGCTCGGCGCGACGACGTTGACCGCGTGCGTTCACCGCACCATACAGACAGCGGGCGTCGCGGATGTCGCGGCGATCGGCGGGTTGTTGACCCGCGTCGCGATGAAGTGCCGGAAGATCGGCTGTGCGTCGACGCTCCGCGTGGCCATCGATGGTGGCGCCGTCGCGCGCGATCTCCTCGAGGTGATGGCCGCGGCGCGCCGCGCAGGCTTCGAGCGCGTGCTGATCGGCGGCCTCCCGGGATGTCAGGCTTCGAAGGGGAGCCGCGACGACCCTCGCTGAGCATCCGGGTCCGGCGAGCCCCGCTGGGCGGTGCCACCGGGTGCGGCGAAACCCATCGCGATCTCGTAACACCTCGAGCCGTGGGCTCGATGGGGCGGCACGCTTTGTGATACGGGCCCGGCTCGGAGGTTACTCATGATTCGCGCATCGATCCTGTTCATCGCCGTGGCTACGCTCGCCGCAACCGCCTGCAACAAGAAGAAGGAAGCCGGAGGCTCGAGCTCGGGCAAGACCGCCGAAGGCAAGGCGGCGAGCGCCGTCAAGCTGCCCAAGCTGGGCCTTCAGATCGACGCTCCGGGAGAGATCACCGTCGGCGACGCGATCATGGGCGAGGGGCACATGCTGCAAGGCGAGGGCGTCGGCGCGATGCAGATCGAGATCCCGAAGGCCCCGCAGACCCTCGACGAGGCGAAGTCCGACGCCGGGATGTACACGCCCAAGAACCTCAAGACCGAGGCCCTGCCCGATGGCTGGGCGATGTCGTTCGAGAACACCGGCAGCGCTGGCGCCAACTACTTCGTCGAGGTTCGCCGCGACATCGCCGGCAAGACCTACAAGTGCTCGACGACGGGCGGTGACCCCGGGCAAGCGGCCGCGGTGATGGCTGCCTGCAAGTCGCTGCGCAAGTAGCGTCAGTCGCGCCGGTACATCGTCACGACGCACGCCCCGCCGAGGCCGAGGTTGTGCTGGAGCGCGACCTTCGCGCCGGCGACCTGCCGCGCCTCCGCGGTGCCGCGCAGGTGCCAGACCAGCTCCGTGCACTGGGCGAGGCCGGTGGCGCCGAGCGGGTGGCCCTTCGACAACAGGCCGCCCGACGGATTGGTGACGTACTTGCCGCCGTAGGTGTTATCGCCGTCCCAGATGAACTGCTCCGCCTCGCCTTCCTTGCACAGGCCGAGCGCCTCGTAGGTGAGGAGCTCGTTCGCGGTGAAGCAGTCGTGGAGCTCGATGACCTGCACGGCCTCGGGGCCGATGCCGGCCTGCTCGTAGACCTGCTGCGCGCAGGCCTTCGCCATGTCGTAACCGACCATCTTGATCATCGAGTGGTCCTCGAAGGTCGACGGATAGTCGGTCGTCATCGCCTGCGCCGCGATGTACACGGGCTTGCTGATGTTGTGGTGCTTGGCGAACTCGTCGGAGCACAGGATCGCGGCCGCCGCGCCGCACGTCGGCGGGCAGCACTGGTAGCGGGTCAACGGATCGAACACCTCGGGCGAGGCCATGATCTCCTCGACCGAGAGCACGTCCTTGAACAGCGCGTACGGATTCTTCGACGCGTGCTGGCGCGCCTTCGCGCTGATCTTCGCGAACGTCTCCTTCTTGGTGCCGTACTTCCATCGGTACTCGCGGCCGGCGCCCCCGAACATCTGCGCGGCGGGCGGCGCGGAGCCAAAGCCCTGCTCCTCGTTCATCACGTTGACGAACCGGTCGAGCGGGTTCGCGCGATCGGTCCACTTCGCCGACAGCGCGCCGGCCTCCATCTGCTCGAAGCCGACGACGATCACGCACTCCGCGAGACCACCGGCGACCGCCTGCGCGCCGAGCATCAGCGCGGAGCTGCCGGTCGAGCAGTTGTTGTTGACGTTGAACACCGGGATGCCGGTCTGGCCGAGCTGGTAGATCGCGCGCTGGCCGCACGTCGAGTCGCCGTACACGTAGCCGGCGAACGCCTGCTGCACCTCGGCGAACGAGATCTTCGCGTCGGCGAGCGCGGCCGCTCCGGCCTTGCGCGCCATCACGTGATACTCCTCGCTCTTGCCCGGCTTCGCGAACGGAACCATCCCGACGCCGATGACATTTACTTTGCGTGGCATGTGAGCTTCTCCTGGGTCTCTCGGTGGTCGCGCGGGACGCGCGTGGAGGGGTGAACGTCGGAGCTTGGCCGGGGCGGTCCCCCGTCGGCAGCCAGGCCCGCGCTCAAATGAGCGCCTTGAGGAAGCCGAGCCGATGCGCGACGGACACGTCGCCGTCGACCCGGAGCTTGCCGAACTGATACAGCTGCTTCGCGGTGGACTTGCCGGCCACCAGCGCCGCGAGATCGGCGTCCGAGATCGTGAGGGTCGCGTCGACCTTCTTGGGATCGGCCCCGCCCATCGCGAACGTCTGCGTCGCGTCCGGATCGGTGACCTTGAACGCGAGCGTGGCCCGCAGCTCGCTCTGGAGACCCGGGTTGTCCGCGAGGCGCTTGGTGAGCGCCGCGAAGATCTTGCCCGCGTGGGCGTCGCCCGAGGCAGGCCTTGGAGCCGACGCCGCGGCGGGGGCGCCCGCTGCCGGCGCCGCCGCACCGCGACGCTTCGCGATCACCTCGACCGCCTTGCTCGGATCGAGCTTGCTGAGGAACTGCAGCTTCTGCGACGCCATCACGTTGCCGGAGATCTTCAGCTTGCCGGTCGTGAACAGCTTCATCGCATCGGCCTTGCCCTGCGTCAGGTCGAGGAAGTCCTGCTCGGTGAGCTCGAGCGTGCAGTCCGCCGCGTCACCACCTTGCTGGACGCTCCCACCGCCGTTCTTGAGGTCGAGCGTCCACGCCGAGCTGCCGATCTTCCACAGGTAGGTCGTGGCGACCTTCGGTGCGAGCTCGGGGTTCTGCTTGAGGTACTCCTCGATCACGGCGAACACGTCCGCGGTGGTCGGCACGAGCTCGGCCGGCGCTCCCGCGCTGGCGGTCGCCGG
>WBZN01001950.1_pt1 | contig 11885 bp, 14 predicted proteins | sample 5204281 | NCBI WGS metagenome assembly WBZN01 (sample SAMN12344347, study PRJNA552823) | activated sludge metagenome | biome: Activated sludge suspended growth; feature: Nitrification reactor; material: Wastewater; isolation source: activated sludge from nitrification reactor of wastewater... | reverse complement strand
ATAGGCGCCGCGTGCCTGGCGCTGCGCCGCTTCCTGGACACTCTGGGCGCCTGGACGTGCCCCAAGTGCGGCCGCCTGAACCGAGCTGGCGCGCGGGCTTGCGCGCATTGCGCGATCGAAGACGTGGACTGGATCCCTGGGCCTGGCCTGAAGCTGCCCGGCTTCCAGATCGCCGAGCGGCCGGCGCCCGGGCTGGCGCTGGCGTAACCGCAAGATTCAAGGGGGGAATCAATGAGCGAGAACAACAACAGCAACGGAATCACCTTCACGGGCTTGCTCCAGGCGGCCCTGTTGGTGCTGAAGCTGGGCGGCTGGTGGACTGCGCCCTGGTGGGTGGTGCTCTTGCCGACGCTCGCAAGCCTCGGGCTGGTGGCCCTGGTGCTGGTGTTCGCCGGCATCGCCTGGGCACTGTCGGTCTAGCTGCGCGCGCCTGGTGCCACTTCGGCGGCTGGCGATCCTCAAACGAAAGAGGGAGGAAAGACGGAATGAAGAATCTGAAGCGAAGGGCGAGCTACTGGCTGGCGAACGTGAGCTGGCGACTCCTGGCAGTGCTACTCCTGGGCTCCCTGTTCTCCCTGGTGCCGGCCGGCATGGCCTATGGGCAGGCGCCGACGCTCGAGCAGGCGCGCCAGACGGTCGCCAAGGCGACGCCGGCGCAGAAGGCGGCCTGGCTGTCCGCCCTGGCAAAGGATCGCGCCGCCGCTGAAGCGCATCGCATGGCCGCCCATGAGGCGGAGCTCGCGAAGCTGCCGGCCGGCCTGCGGGCTACCGCGGCGTTTCGGATGGCGGGGCAGGCGTGTACCGGCGTGGGCTACCTGCCGCCGCAGTTCGCAGGCAAGCCGGACCCGTGGCCCAACGACCACCCCTTGCCCAATGACGAGCTCCTGGCCGCCCACATTGCGCGCTACGGGCAGCCTCCCGGTTCTGGCGGAGCGAGGGTGGGCTATTGCTGCGAGCTCTTCGGCTGGAACCAGGACGCGCTCGAGCACGCCGGCGCCGCCAGCGAGACGCTGGGTGGTGTTCGCCTGCACCCCGGGTGCTCCACGATCACCGAGCAGACGGACGCCAGCTTCACGATCGCTCGGTGCTCGCCGCCCATCCACGCATGGGTCTGGGAAAACTGGAAGGACGGCTCTACGCCGGCGATGCCATCGCATGAAGACGACCCGGGCATGGCTTGCGGCGCCACCTGGACGACCAGCGACGGCGCCGGCAAGTGCGGCTGGCCCTACTACCACCTGAACGACGGGAAGCACTGCGGCATCCCGCCGCCGCCTCCGCCGGACCCGTGCGGCAACGGCAAGCCGGACCCGGGCGAGACGTGCTCGAGCTGCCCGGCTGACCTGGGGCCCTGCGCTCCACCTCCGCCGCCGCCGCCGGCGTGCCCGGCTACCAAGCCGATCACGGCAACCAACTCGGCGGCCTGCCAGCGGCTCCTGGTAATCCTGGGCCGGCCTAAACCGGGAAGCGGTCTCTACCGGACCTGGCTGGACGGCTGCGGCTTCCTGGCGGGTGCCACGGCCTTCCTCCCTGGGCTCTCGAGTACCGCCCAGAACCGCCTCGAGCTGGTGGACGCAGTACAGGCGACCGCGGGGGCGTTCCGTTTATCGTCGCCCTGGCGCTGGTTTACCTGTTGATCGCCCTGGCCGTGGCGGAGCTGTCCCGCGAGCAGGTTGATTTGCCGGCTTCGTTCGGTCTGTTCTGGCCCTTCTCTCTTCTGACGCTGGGCGTCGTTGCCTTCGTCGCCTATGCCGGAGCTGCCTTCGCTGCGGTCGGCGAGGTCTGGGTCCTGGGCGATTGATCGCGCCGCAGATCCTGGGCCCGGCCGCGGACGACGCGCAAGTGGGCGATGAGGTCTACGACCACCGCTTGGGCGTCTTCGTGCGCGTGCGCAACACGTTCCGGGCCTGGGATGGGCAAGTGATCCGGCTGGTGGGTGACGTCCTGAACGGCAGGGACGCCGGGAAGTGGTTCGAGGGAGGCGCCGCGCGCGTCTCCCGGGTCTTCAACTGTTGACGGAGGGGTGAGCATGGCGAAGAAGAAGAAGAAGCCCGCGGAGGTCGCTGAGCCCGCCCCGGTCCAGGTTCAGCCGGGCAACGCCGGCGCGAGTGGCGCTCGCCTCATGGATCGCCTGGAGCTGGCGTGCTTCCAGGTGCTCGCCCTGTTCAGCTTCAGCGGCGGCTGGTGGGCGAAGGTGGTGGTTCGCGATGGTGACGGCTTCCGCGCCGGCTGGGCGTTCGGCGTGAACGCGGACCAGGTGGCGGACGCCGTCTTGCCCACGCAGCTCCAGAGCCAAGAGGACGCCGAGCTAGAGGCCGACCAGGACGGGGAGGCCGCGATCGCCTTCCTTCGCAAGCACGCTTTCGCTTGAGCTTTCGCGTAGCACTCCGGCGCCCGCAGTGGCAGGTAGTCCGCTCGCCCGCCCGCTTCAAGGTGGTGGTGGCCGGGCGCCGGTTCGGGAAGACGTACATGGGTTGCGTTCTCGCCCTGGCGAAATCGCTCGAGGGCCGCGACCGGAATTGCTTCTACGTCTTCCCGACGTACAAGCAGGCAAAGCAGGTTGCCTGGAAGCTCCTGAAGAAGCTGGCCGGCCGGTATGCGGTTCTGATCCACGAAACAGAGCTGACTATCGAGCTGGTGAACGGGTCTGTGGTCGGCCTGCGCGGCGCGGACAAGCCGGACAGTCTGCGCGGCGTGGGCCTGGACTACGTGATCCTGGACGAATACGGGGACATGCGCCCGGAGGCCTGGCGCGAAGTGCTCCGGCCGGCGCTCGCCGATCGTCTGGGCGGCGCCCTTCTGATCGGCACGCCGAAGGGCTGGAACCACTTCAAGGAAGAGTGGGATAGGGCGTGGGAGACGCCCAACTGGCAGGCCTGGCAGTTCACGACGCTCCAGGGCGGGAACGTCTCGCTCGAAGAGGTCGAAGAGAACCGCCGGACGATGGACCCGCGGACCTTCCGGCAGGAGTTCGAGGCCAGCTTCGAATCCGTCACCGGGAGGATCTTCTACGGCTTCGGCCGCATGGGCTGGCCGGTGGGCTCGGTATGCGACGACCTGGTGATCCCGGAGGGCGTGGACGTCCTGGTGGGGATGGACTTCAACGTGGACCCGATGACGGCGGCTTGCGGCGTGCGCGCGGCGGACCAGCTCCACGTCGTCCAGGAGATCGTCTTGCCAGACGCCAACACCGAGGCGATGGCGCAGGCGCTGAAGACCAGGTTTCCGCGCAACAACATCGTGGTTTTCCCGGACCCATCGGGGCGCGCGCGCAAGACCTCCGCGAAGGTGGGCGTGACGGACTTGACCATCTTGCGCGACCACGGCTTCCGGGTGTCTGTGCCGAAGGCGGCGCCCTCGGTGAAGGACAGCTCCAACGAAGTGAACGCGATGCTCTTGAACGCCGCGAACGAACGCCGCCTTCTGGTGCATCCCGCGTGCAAGACGGTGATTCGATCGCTCGACGGCCTGACCTGGAAGAAGGGGCAAGAGGGCATCGAACCGGACAAGTCGGGCGGCCTGGACCACGCCGCGGACGCGCTCCGCTACCTGGTACACGGCGAGTTCCCGATGAAATCGAAGGGCTTGGAACCGATGCCGCTTTCCGCGGTGATCTGACGGAGGAAGTAAGGAATGGCTGGAGAGCTGAACGAAGTCAACGAGCCAATTCAGGCCTACCACGACATGGCGCGCTACTGGCCGCTGCACCGCGCCCTGTGGAACGGGACGCGAGGGATGCGCGAGGCCGGCGAGCTCTTGCTCCCCAAGTGGTCGAAGGAAGAGCTCGCGGACTACTGCGCGCGCCTCGAGAGTACGACGCTCTTCAATGCATACCGCCGGGCAATCAACAACCTGACGGGGCGCGTCTTCTCCAAGCCCATCCAGGTCGAAGACTCGACGCCTCCGAAGGTGAAGGCCTACATGGAGAACGTGGACCTTCAGGGCAACAACCTGGACCAGTTCGGGCTTCAGGTGTTCCGCGACGCGATCCAGACCGGGAAGTCTCATTTCATGGTCGAAATGCAGCCAAACCCGGACCCGAAGAAGAAGATTGGCCGGCTCGAGGACCAGAAACTCCGCCGGCCGTACATGGTCCACTACCCGTCCGAAGACGTGATCGGCTGGCGCGTGAAGAGCGAAGGAGGCGTCCAGGTGCTCGACCAGGTGCGCGTGCGCGAGCGCGCCTTCGAAGAGAGCGGCCGGTGGGGCGTGCGCCTGGTGTCCCGCGTCCGTGTTCTCAGTCGCGGCGGCTTCGAGCTCTACGTGAACAAGAGCGACGACCCGAAGGCGCCCAACTGGCAGCTCGAAACGGCCGGCGAGACGTCGCTGAACTACATCCCCTTCGTAAGCATCTTCACGGAGCGGACGGGCTTCATGGAAGCGGAGCCAGCGCTCGAGGATCTGGCCCAGGTGAACCGGCAGTGGTGGTGCTCTGAGTCAGACCAGCGCGTGATCCTGCATTTCGCTCGCGTGCCCATCCTGTTCGCCGCCGGCATGACGGCGAATGAGATCCAGGCGGCGAAGGCATCCGGCATCGGCGGCGGCGCCTTCTTCACGGCGGAGGACTACCAGGCGAAGCTCGAGATCTGCGAGCACTCCGGCGCGGCGATCGCGGCCGGAGAGAAGGACCAGGAAAAGGCGGAGGCTCGCATGGCGCTGCTTTCGCTCGAGCCCGTGATCCGCAAGCCGGGCGACCTGACGGCGAAGGAAGTCTCCGTCACGTCGGCCGAGGCGAATTGCTCCCTGGGCCGCTGGGCCCTCTCGCTGGAAGACGGGCTCGAGCTCGGCGCGCAGATGATGGCGGACTACGGCGGCGAAGGGGCCCAGCGCGATTCCGTCTCCCTGGCGGTCAACCGCGACTTCGGCCTGTCTGACGTGGACCACGCGAACGCGGAATTGATCGGCAAGCTGTGGATCGCCGGCAAAATCAGCGACCTGACCGCCTACGAACAGCTCCAGCACCTGAAGACCTTCAGCGACAACTTCGACGCGAAGACGGAAGAGCAGCGCATCCGCGACCAGAACCGGGCAAACGGGAACGCTGGACCTGGCGTAGATCTGGGCGGCATGGATCCGGCACTTCTGGGCGGAGCGCAGGGCGGAAACATTGCGCTACCGGGCGCGCAATCGTAAAATTCGACGAATAGAACGGTCGTTTGAATGTTTCGCAAGTCTAACACTCGGTTACGCTTACGGGGGGCTGGGATGCGCGAATTGCTTGCGGTTTCGGTGACGGTCAGCGCTCTGGGGAGGGTCATTCTCTTGGCGGGGTGCTTGGTTGCCGCCGTGCTCTCGGTGGCCGGCGCGCCTGGATACGCGAGTCGCGCGCAGAACGCCGCGGCGCGCCTGGCGGTTCGGCACGGCTGGGCGCAGGTTTTGGTGCGAAAGGAGGAGGAGGATTGAAGAAGCCTTCGAACGGGCAGCACAGCAAGCCGAAGCGACCGCTGGGCGCCGACGTGCCCAGTAAGTGCAAGAGCTGCGGCGGCTCCGGACAGCGACCGCCGCGGATCGTCGCCGGGCAGCTACAGACCGGCGACTGCGGCGCCTGCGGCGGCATCGGCCGGGTGTCGCGATGATTTCGGCCTTCGCCATTGGCGATTCCATGGTGGTCGTTCACTGCCACGCCTGCGGCTCGCGCAACAACTTCGGAATGCGCGAGTGGGAGGCGATGCGCGCCGGCTATGCCTGCGAATGCGGCCAGCACGGCGGGACAGCGGCGACGCCCAGCGTAGCGCCGAAGGTCGCGCCACGCGTGGCGCCGGTGGACCCGCAGAAGGTCCGCGAGCTCACCACGCCGCGCTCGGTTGCAAAAGTCTGAACTGACAGCGTATAAGGGGGAGGGAATCCAATGCGACTCACGAAAGCGCAGCTCATGGTGGACCTGGAACACGCCTTGGTCGGCGCCGGCGCGGCCATGACGCGCGAGGCTCTGCCGGCCAGCCTGCGCACGCTCGCCGGCAAGTTCGCCAACGCCTACGCCGGCTCCAGGGCATCCCGCGGCTACGTGACGGGCCGCTTCATGGCCTACCTGACGCTGGAAGGCATCTTCGCTCCGCGCCCCATGCTGGCACCGCCGGCGCCCGCCGAGCAGCCGCCGCAAGACTCCGCGCCCGTCGCGGAGTAGTACCCCGCCTCAAGACCACCGCAGTACCACGGAGCGCGCCCGCGCGAGCTCCGCTTCCCAAGAGGGCCCGCAGTGTCCGCGACCGTAAACGAAGCGCTCTACACGTCCACGATCAAGCACCAGATCGGGCTCTTCCGGCTGGCGAATGCCCAGGTCTTCCAAATCGCGAAGCTCTTGGACGAAGTGGACAAGGATCTGGCGGCGCAGATCGCCAAGCGGGCAGCCGCCGGCAAGAGCGGGTTTACCTCGCTGCGCCTCGAGGCGATGCTGAAGGAGATCCGCGGCGTCACGATCGAAGCCTACAGGCTCCTGGAGAAGCGGCTCCGCGAAGACCTCCTGGACCTGGCGGACTACGAGGCCACCTGGCAGCAGCAGGCGCTGGCCTCGGCGCTGCCAATCAACGTCTCCTTCCTGCGGCCCACGCGCGAACAGCTCCAGGCGGCCGTCTTCGACACCCATATGGTCGGCTCGACGCTGACGCAGGAGGTGTCCCAGATCGCCGCGAATCGCTTCAAGGCGATCCAGGGCGCCGTCCGCCTGGGCTTCGTCGAAGGGCAGACCATCCCGCAGATCGTGGCGCGCGTGGTGGGCTCCGCCGAAGAGGCGGGCGTGCTTTCTGTCACCCGTGCCCAGGCGGCAAGCCTAGTGCGGACGTCCGTCAACCACGTAGCCACGTCGGCTCGAATGCGGCTCCTGAAGGCGAATCAGGACGTCGTAAACGGCTACCTCTACACGGCGACGCTCGACGGCCGGACCACGGCGCGCTGCGCGTCCCTGGACGGGAAGACCTTCAAGCTCGGCGAGGGCCCGCTACCGCCGCAGCATTTCGGCTGCCGGTCGTGCATTTCGCCGCTCACCAAGGGCTACGAAGAGCTGGGCCTGAAGAAGAAGGAGCTGGACGCCCTGCCGCCGGCGACCCGCGCCAGCATGAACGGGCAGGTTCCGGAGTCGCAAAGGTTCTCCCAGTTCCTGCGCGCGCGCGACGCTGCCGGAGACACGCAATTCGTGGAGACGTGGTTCCGCTCCCACCTGGGGAGAAACGCGGACGACCTTCTGGCGACGTTCCGCGCAAACCCGGCGCTCGATATCGACAAACTGGTGACGGCGAGCGGCGATCCGATCACGTTGCACGGCCTGGCGAAGCTGGACGGAATCGAGCTGCCGTCCGGCGTCGCGGCGAAGCCCGTGGTGAAGTCGGTACTCGAGCAGGCGCTCCAGGAGAAGGCGGCCGCCGAGGCTGCCGCGAAGGTCGCCGCAGAGGCGGCCGCCAAGGCCGCGATCGACAAGGCCGCGGTGGAGCATAGCCTCGAGGCGAAATCGTTCGCCCTGAAGCAAGCTGGCTCAGATGGCGCCCTGTTGACGGCTCAGGATGGCGTGAAGATCCAGGCGGCAGCAGAGGCGACGGCGAAACAGGTTCTAGCCGGCGGCGGAACGCTCGAGGATGCGCTCGCGGAAGCGAAGAATGTGGCCGACAACAAGGCCGCAGGGCTCCTGGCAAAAGCCAAGGTGGCGGAGGCGCCGAAGATCGTCCACAACGTCATTGCTGGACTCTTGCCAACGGCTGAAATGCAGGCGCTGCCGGCCGAAGAGATTGGCGCCCTGACAAAGACGCTGGAGAGGCGGGCCGCAGAGCTGTTCGCCCAAGGGCACGACCTCGCCGCGGTGAAGTTCGCTGTGAAGGTCGAAGCTGAAGATCTTGTAAAAGAGGCCTTCGTCAAATCGAAGGACGCCATCGGCGTAAAGGGCGTCCAGGACGCGCTCGAGGGGATCAAGGCGATCGACCCGCTTCAGGCGCCCATGACGTACCAGAAGGCGCTGGACAACATCCAGGAGACACTGAAGGGCTTGAGCGACGCCGCGGCGAAGCCTCTCCTGGGCGACGTCCTGAAGGCCCAGTTGAAGCTGGACCACGCGATCGCGAAGGCGACGCTGGCGGAGCTCAAGCAGGCGGCGAAGGCTGCCGGCGGCGTCAACTACTCGGTGGCGACGAAGGATGCCCTGAAGAAGTTCCTGGGCGACGTCCTGGGCGGCACTCCGCTGGAGGCCGCACAGGCGGACCTGACGGTGGCGGCGAACGAAGCCTTCCAGGCGAAGAAGCTCGAGAAAGCGGTGAAGGCCACGGCCAAGGTCGAACCGCCGCCGGTCGCCGCGGTGCCGCCTCCGCCTTCGACGGTGAAGCCTGGCGCCCTGGTGTTCGAGCCCGGAAAGCCCTTCCCGGTGTCGGGCGTGAACGGCCTGGAGTTCGTGCCCGGCAAGGTGCCCACGCCGTCCGCCGCCGAGCTCGCCCTGGGCAAGGGCATACCTGCCAAGAGCGGCGACTTCCTGAACGTCTTCGTTCAAGAGTCAGACGGCCGCGTGTGGATGGTCGAACCGCAGGGGCACTTCGCAAGCTACGAGTGGACCGGCGCGCGCGGCAAGTTCGGCGGCGCTGGCAACGCGGTCAAGGAAGCGGTTCAGATCGCCTTCGATCGCATGGGCTTCGAAGTGGAGATCACGGACTACCTGGGCGCCGCGCAGAAGGCGACCAGCGGAACCGTTTCGCACAACGTCATCGCGCGCCGCGTCGCCGGCGTGCCGCTCTCCGGGAGTCTGACGCAGGCGATGCGCCTGGTGGACCTGGACGAAGCGATCGCGCTGGCGAACCAGCAGAACGACAAGCTGGCTCTGTTGCTGATGAAGGACCGCCTCGGCGTCAAGCTGACCGTGCTCGAGCGGAAGCTCCTGGTGAGCATGGTTGACAGCGGTAAGGCCGTGCTGCCGAAGTGGGCCGAAGGCCTGACCTCGCCCTTCGAACAGGTGAAGACGCTGGACGGCACCGGCTGGAAGCAGATCGGCCAGCAGGCGGGATCGAATCCCGGCGGCCTCTACCAGGCGAGCGACGGGCAAAGCTGGTACGTCAAATTCGCCAAGAGCTCGGATACGTCGCGGCTACGCGAAGAGCTGGCGGCGAATCGACTGTACGCCGCGGCGGGCGTCAACGTCCCAGACCTCGAGCTGATCGTAATTCCGGACGGGCGCGTGGGCATCGCGTCGAAGATCGTCTCCGGGCAGACTGGCCTGAAGGGCGCTGCCCTGGCGAAGACCGCCGGCGTCCACGATGCATTCGTGGCGGACGCCTGGCTTTCAAACTGGGACGTAGCCGGCGCCTCATACGACAACCTCTTGGTGGCGGGTGGCAAGGCCTACCGTATCGACGTGGGCGGCGCGCTGCGCTACCGCGCCCAGGGAGAGGCGAAGGGGAGTCTCTTCGGCGACTCGGTAAACGAGCTCCTGACGCTCCGCGACGCGAAGGTGAACCCGCAGACGGCTTCCGTCTTCGCTGGCCTCTCGGACGAAGCGATCCTGAAGCAGATCCGGGCGCTGTCGTCCGTCATGGACGACAAGACGATCCGGCAGATCCTTCAGTCCGTGCCCAGTCTGGCGGACGCCGACGTCCTGGCGGCGCAGCTCGCGCGTCGGCGCGACTGGCTGGTGAACTACGCGGACGACCTCGAGCTGAAGATGAAACAGGCGAAGCTCGACGCTGCCATGAAGGAGCTCGCGAAGCTCCGCGGCGAGGCGGCGCCAAACTTGAGCGAGTACCGCTTGTTCACCTCAGAGACGTCGGCGCGGAACTGGTGGAATGGCGCCAGCGCGGATTCAACGGACCGCGTCCGCCTGCACCGTTCGAAGCTCGAGGCGATCAAACAAATCACCCAGGAGTACGAGTCGGTCCGCGCCTACACGGCCAGCTACTACCGGGAAATGAACCGGCGGCTTCGCTTCGATTACAAGGGGATCGTTCCGAAGAAGGGCGGGGACCGCTACGTCCGGTGGATCCGTGATCTGACGGCGACGCTCGAAAATTGCATCGTTCCAGAGCATGTTACGGTGTTTCTAGGCACGCACCTGGACGGCGACATTCTGAAGGAGGTCGTGGACCTCGAGGTCGGCGGCACCTGGACGGACCAGGGCTTCCTTTCGTCGGCTGGAACGATGAGCAAGGCCTGGCAGGGAAACGTGGTCTTCGAATTCAAGCTACCGGCCGGCGCGAAGGGCTGGCAGTGGGTGGAGCCCATTTCTTCTTCCGGCGGCGAGCTGGAGATCGTCGGGACGCGCGGCCAGAAGTGGCGACTGATCGAAAAGAAGCGCTGGGTGAACCCGGGCAACCTCGGAAAGAGCTGGGAGTGGCACTTCGTCATGGAGCTGATCGCAGAATGAACCGAGAAGAGCTGATCCAGAAAGCAGAGGCGATGCGGTGGCACCCGGAGCGGCGCACGGAAGAGATCGCCTGGGGTGGCGTCTCCTACGTCACGCCGGGCGGGAAAGAGGCCTTCCAGGACGGTCCGGCGGCGCCAGACACGGCGCAGGGAGAGGCGCCAGAGGTGCCCGACTTGCCGGAGCCAGACCCGGCCGCGGAGGCGGAGCTCGAGCAGCAATTCCAGGACGGTGAGGCGGTCCACGCCTTCGTCGCCCTGGCGAAGGATCCGTCCACGCCGCTTGCGAAGCTCGAGGCCGCCTACGCGCGCGCGGTGCCGGCGCGCGAACGTCTCAGGTCGGCGGGTTTGCAGGGCTGGGAGTAGCTTCGTCCCAGGTGAGTGCCCCGCCGCAGCTCTTGCACCGCGGCAGGCCTTCGACGGCGTCGCCGCCGCAGAGCGGGCACTTCGGCGCGTAGCTGGGCCCGGAGGCGACCAGGAGCCAGCCGATAGGGCCCAGGAGCATGCCGAGGACGAAACCACCTTCGGCGCGGTTCTTGCGTCGGCCGATCGCGGCGCCAATGAGGCCGCCAACGACCGCCCAGAGGAAGAGAACAACGGGCATGTTTGTCATGCCCGGAAGGTTACGAAACGGCGGGAGGATTTTGCAACCTGCGCCGGCGCTCGAGCACGCGCTTCATGGCTTCGGCCTCGGCGCGCTTCTGGGGTAGGCCGCCCATCCATTGCGCGATCGCGGCGCGCTCCTCGTAGAAGTCTCGCTCGTCTTCCGTGAGCTCCGCGAGCTTCAACGATCGTCCCTTGCGTCGCCGTAGGGCCAGAGCGGCCGCGCCAGAACGTCTTTCTCTGCCAGTCGTCGCGCGTTGCCGCGCCAGAGCCCGCAGCCCAGCTCCGCCATGGCATCCCAGACGCGATGATACAGCCGCGGTTTGTTCTCCTGATCCTTGCGCAGACCCACGGCGCTCTTGAAGTTCGGGTAGTCGATCCCGTCAGCGAGACTGTCCAGGATGATCCGGACAACGCCCGACGACACGACCAGGCGGAAGGGGTAATCCGAGTCCGGCGTGTGGTGGATCTTGGTCGAAGCATCCTGCATTCCATCCTCGCGCAGCAGGCGGCGCAGGTTCAGAAGGTCGCGGCGCTCGCGCGCGCGGACGAAGTAGCGGTCCGCCTTGTCGCGTACCTTCACGATGCTGAAGAAACCCTCAACACTGGCGATCCACATAGCTCTACTCTTCCTCCCGGGCGACCTTCGCGCCCTTTTTGGGCATGATCCACCAGCGGCTGTTTTCGGTCTTCGTGTTCGAGCTGCCGATGCACTCCGCGAGCTGTTCGTGGCGCTCCTCTTCCACGACGCGGTCTACGACGTCACCACCAACGCCGATGACACGCCGGGCGAACCACGTTGCGAGCGATCCTGACGAAAGAAATGAGCCGATATTGTCGTCCATTCGCTCACACGAAAAATGAACGAGCATCGGGCGGCCGAGCTTTTTGAAATTGTTGGTTCGGATCATCACGCCTAGCAGGCTGAGCGTGTATTTATCAGTGACCTCGACGATGTCGGG
>WBZN01001949.1_pt1 | contig 11894 bp, 10 predicted proteins | sample 5204281 | NCBI WGS metagenome assembly WBZN01 (sample SAMN12344347, study PRJNA552823) | activated sludge metagenome | biome: Activated sludge suspended growth; feature: Nitrification reactor; material: Wastewater; isolation source: activated sludge from nitrification reactor of wastewater... | reverse complement strand
CACATTTGCATGCGATTTTTGCATGATCAATATTGTGAACCGAGTGGACAACGGGAACGGGGTTGACGCGTCCCATTCGCGTGGGATGCGGTTTTGGAGCGCAAAGTTAATTACGGCTGAACTGGAGAAACTCGCGAAGTTGGGGGTGCAGACCATCCGGATCAGCGACGAAATGTTCTTCTTGAACCGCAAATATTACGAGCCTCTCCTGCAGGGCATCGTCGAACGGGATCTACGGTTGCGGATGTGGGCCTACGCCAGAGTTGATACGGTACGTCATGAATATGTCGACTTATTTAGGCGAGCCGGCATCAATTGGCTGGCGCTCGGAATAGAAGCAGGCAACCAAACCGTCAGGCAGGAGGTTTCGAAAGGCTCTTTCCAGGAGGTCAATATCCGAGCCGTCTGCGATAAAGTGCGGGCTGAAGGCATGAATATCATCAGTAACTACATTTTTGGGTTTCCTGACGATACGTTGGAGACGATGAGGGAAACCTTAAATTTGGCGCTTGAGCTGAATACCGAGATGGCGAATATGTATCCTTGTCAGGCCTTACCGGGAAGTCCGATGTATCATCTGGCCAAACAGCAAGGCTGGAAATTGCCGGAGAGCTACAGCGGGTATGCGTTTCTGTCTTATGACAGCCAGCCTCTTCCCACCAAGCACGTCACGGCAGCGGAAGTGTTGAGGTTCCGTGACGAAGCCTGGCAACAATACTTTTCGAACGCCGCGTATTTAAAACTCGTAGAGTCGAAGTTCGGTGAAAAGGAGCGGGCAAACGTTGAAGCCATGGCCAAGGTGCCGTTGCGTCGGAAACTGCTCGGTGAGTGACGCGGCCACGGGTCTTATGGCGGAACGCATGAGGCACGAGGGATGATCATTACGCGAACTCCGTTCCGCATTTCATTTTTTGGCGGCGGGACCGACTATCCGGCTTGGTATCAGGATCACGGCGGAGTGGTATTGGCGACTTCAATTGATAAATATTGCCATATCAGCTGCCGGTATCTCCCGCCTTTTTTTGAGCACAAGCACCGCATCGTCTATTCGATCATCGAGAATGTGCGTCGTGTTGAGGAAATCAAGCATCCGGCCGTCCGTGCCATTCTTGCATGGGCGGAGTGCGATGAGCAGGGGCTAGAGATTCATCACGACGGAGATCTGCCGGCACGATCGGGGCTCGGTTCTAGTTCGTCGTTTACCGTTGGCCTGATTCACGCGTTAGCAGCTTTGCGGGGCAGATACATTCCAAAAGACGAGCTGGCTGCCCAAGCGATCAATATGGAGCAGCACATCATTAAGGAGAATGTCGGGTCCCAGGATCAGATCTCAGCTGCATTCGGAGGATTCAATCGGATTGACTTTAAACGTAACGATACCTTTCAGGTCTCGCCGATTATCCTGGCAAAGGACCGCCTGCATGAGTTTCAATCGCATCTGATGCTGTGTTTTACGGGATTCTCACGAATCGCCTCTGAGGTCGCCAAATCAAAGATCGAGAACTTCAAGAGTCGGGAAGCGGAGCTCCATCGCATGAAGGAGATGGTCGATGAAGCGATCATGATTCTTCAGAACCCGAGGACCGCGATCGACGAAGTCGGCCGGTTGCTTCACGAGAGCTGGCTCTGTAAACGCAGCCTTTCCGACAGGGTCTCGACGCCGGAAATTGATCATCTGTATGAAGAAGCGGTAAGGGTAGGTGCGTTGGGTGGGAAAATTCTTGGCGCAGGCGGCGGTGGCTTTCTCTTATTGTTTGTGAAGCCGGAGTTGCAAGCAAAAGTTCAGGAGCGACTGAAGCATTTGGTGCACGTGCCGTTCAGGTTTGAGAATTCAGGAAGTCGCGTGGTCTTGTACCAACCGAATGGGCTTTATTGAAATGGCGATGAAACGAGATGCCGTCATCTATGTCGCGGGACATGCTGGTCTGATCGGCTCAGCGCTTGTTCGTCGCTTGGAGCGGGATGGGTATCGAACCCCCATCATGAGACGGCGGAATGAGTTGGACCTGCAAGATGCCACGGCGGTCACTGAATTTTTCGAGGAGGTTCGTCCGGAGTACGTGATACTTGCCGCAGGGCGAGTCGGCGGAATTATGGAAAATCAGTCATTTCCCGCTGACTTCATGGACGAGAATGTCGCCATTCAATTGAATGTGCTGAAGGCGGCGCGTAAAACCGGGGTGCGGAGGCTTATTCTATTCGGCTCCTCATGTATGTATCCCAGGGAATGTCCTCAACCGATGGCCGAAGCTGTGCTCTTATCCGGCAAGCCCGAACCGACCAGTTTGCCTTATGCCGTTTCCAAGCTCCTCGGTACGTACATGTGCCTCGCGTATAACAAACAAGACCATGATACTCGATTTATTCCGGTGATTCCGAACAGCGCCTATGGACCCTGTGACAATTTTGATCCGAAGTCAGCCCATGTTTTGTCAGCGCTTCTGGCGCGCTTTCATGCGGCAAAATTGACCGGCGCTGAATCGGTTGGCTTGTGGGGCAGTGGCTCGCCCCGACGGGAGTTCGTTTATGCCGATGATATCGCAGATGCCTGTGTCCATCTCCTAGCGGAGGAAGATCTTACGATCGAGTTCCCAATCAACATCGGGATTGGGCAGGATGTCTCGATCAAAGAGTTGGCAGAGTTGATAGCCAGTGTTGTGGGCTATCGAGGGGAGCTGAATTGGGATTCGACCAAGCCCGACGGTGCTCCTCGGAAACTCCTTGATAGTGCTCGGATCAGGTCCTTAGGGTGGAAGCCCTCCATCGGGCTTCGTGAGGGGCTCACGGAGACGTACCGGTGGTATGTGGAGCATCTCAAGACTGTGCGTGCCCCGACACATGTGGGGGAACGGTAGCTGGCCTAGAACTGTGGATGCTGCGCTTGATATGGTGCGGCGCCTTGGTTTAAGGCAGTAGCTGCCTCGCTTTATGCGTGTGACATACGAAGGAATCGGACGATGACAAAAGAAGAGTTGATTGAATTTGAAGAAGAAATCGCCGCGTTGTTCAACATGGGGAAAATTCGTGCTCCCGTTCATCTGTATTATGGAAATGAAGAGGCGATCATCCAAGTCTTCCGTGCCATTCGGGATCAGGACTGGGTATTCTGCTCCTGGCGGTCTCATTATCAGTGCTTGCTCAAGGGAGTCCCCAAGGATCGAGTTCGTGAAGAGATCGTGGCCGGACGGTCGATATCCCTGTGTTTTCCGGAGCAACGGGTTTTCTCTTCTGCCATTGTCGGCGGGGTCTTACCGATTGCCGTCGGGGCGGCCATGTCGATCCAGCAGCGTGGAGAGGATGCCAAGGTCTACTGTTTCATGGGGGATATGACGGCTGAGACGGGCATCGCGCATGAATCGATCAAATACAGCCGAAATCACCGTTTGCCGATCCACTTTATCGTTGAGGATAACGCCAAATCGGTCTGTAGCGACACCAGAGAGACATGGAATCAGCCACGCCTCAGTTATGAAGACGTGAATGATGCGTACATCAGCTACTACCGTTACGAAACAAAGTATCCGCATGCCGGTGCCGGTGTGCGGGTGCAGTTCTAGGGTGAGATATGAAATATTTTGATGAGCTGAAGCGGTCCATGGATTTCTTGGCCCAAGATCCACGGACGGTTTTTCTCGGCCAGGCGGTGGCCGTTCCAGGAACGGCGATGAGCAATACGCTCAAGGAGGTGCCCGCCCATCGATTGATCGAGTTGCCGGTGGCCGAGGAAATGCAGATGGGGATGACGACCGGCCTTGCGCTTACCGGACTCATACCTGTCAGTGTGTTCCCGAGATGGAACTTTCTGATCTTGGCGATCAACCAGTTAGTCAACCACCTGGACAAGATTCAGGTGATGTCCAACGGAGGGTACAAGACGAAGGCCATTATCCGGACGGGGATCGGATCTCAACGTCCGCTCCATCCGCAGCATCAGCATGTGGGAGACTTTACAGAATCGATCCGCATGATGTGTAGCACGGTAGAAATCATTCGTCTGGAAGAACCCAAAGACGTCTTTCCTGCCTATGAGTGGGCACTGTTGCGTGAGGATGGACACAGCACCATCATTGTTGAGTATGGAGACTATTATAATGAGAAATAGTCGTCACTGCGGGAGGAATGCTCGATCGATGGATTTGGCTCTAAGAGGACACGAATAGGTCGTTATGAAATATCCTCTCATGCGTAACAACATTCTCCGTGAAGATTTGGATGCGGTGATTGAGCATCTCAAGCAGGACGATCCGATCCTGACGCATGGCCAGAATGTGCGGGATTTTGAGGCTGAATGGTCCGCGTGGTTGGGAATGAAGCACAGTGTGTTCGTCAATTCCGGAGCCTCCGCGAATCTCTTGACGATGGCGATTTTAAAGATCCGTTATCCCGAGGGGGGCGAAGTGATCGTTCCGCCGTTGGCGTGGGTCTCCGATATCGCTTCGGTATTGCAGAATGGATTCACTCCGGTCTTTGTCGACATCGATCCCAGAACCCTGGGGATGGATCCCAAAAAGATTTGTACAGCCATTACAGATCGGACCCGCGCGGTATTCTTGACCCACGTGCAAGGGTTTGACGCACTGGACGATGCGTTGTTGAGTGAGTTGCAACAGCGAAGAGTTCCACTGATCGAAGACGTCTGTGAGTCTCATGGGGCTACGCATCAAAGCCGGAAGTTGGGAAGTTTCGGCTGGATATCGAATTTCTCCTTCTACTACGCGCATCATATGAGTACGATCGAGGGCGGGATGATTTGCACCAATGACCAGGAGGTGTATCAGCAGGTACGCATGTTGCGGTCTCATGGGATGGTGCGAGAGTCCAGCGATCCGGCGGTGCTGGCTGCCTACCGTTCAACGTATCCGGAATTGAACCCCGATTTCATTTTCGCGTTTCCCGCCTATAATACGCGCAATACTGAAATCGGCGGCATTCTAGGCCGAAGCCAGCTCAGGCGTCTGGATTGTAACGTGAAACGACGGACAGATAACCTATTGCGGTTTGTGAAACAGCTTGATGCAAGTAAGTACCGTACTGATTTCAAGGTTGAAGGGTCCAGCAATTATGCCTTCAATCTTATCTTGAAACGTTCGGACAGCAGCTTGGTGCAGCGCGTGATGAATGTGATGCGTGAGGCAGGGGTCGAGTTCCGACGAGGGAGCGCGGGCGGTGGTAATCAGATACGCCAGCCGTACCTGAACGGCATTGTTCCCAAGGACCACCATCTGCATTTCCCCGAAACCGAACATATCCACTTCTACGGGTTCTACATCGGGAACTATCCTGATTTGCGTGATGAAGAGATCGATGAGCTGTGCCAGATTCTGAACTCCGCATGAGAGCGTCATGCCTTCGGCTGTGATTCTCGCCGGCGGGCTGGGAACTAGGCTGCGCAGTGTCGTGTCCGACGTTCCCAAGCCCATGGCTCCCGTCGGTGGTCGCCCTTTTCTTGAGTATCAGCTTGACTATTGGATCAACCAGGGTATCAGCCGGTTCGTCTTGTCCGTAGGGTACCGGCATGAGACCATCACCGGGCATTTTGGGTCTCACTATAAAGGTGTTCAGCTCGAGTATGCCGTTGAGGAACAACCGCTGGGGACAGGTGGTGGGTTATTGCTTGCTGTAGAAAAAATCGACCAGAGTAAACCATTTTTACTCTTGAACGGAGATACGTACTTCGAGGCGGACTGGAATGCATTGGATGCCTGTGCCGTCGAGCATGATGCGGACTGGTGTTTTTCATTGTTCAAAACAAGTGAGAAGGGACGGTACATGGGCATCGAGATGTCCGCTCAGGGACTGATCACATCGTTGAAATCCGGTGTAGAGCAGGGGGCTCGCCTTGCTAATGGGGGAGTCTATTGGGTGCATCCGCGTGCGTTGTCCGGGTATTGGCGGTCGGGTGAAAGACTATCGTTGGAGGACAATCTGTTTCCGCACGCGCTGGCGGCCGGACGTCGGTTATTGGGGATAGAGTTTCGCGGGACCTTTATCGATATTGGGGTACCTGATGACTATCATCGAGCACCAAGTTTGTTGGTAGGGTAGCGCTGCCATGGTCGTTCAATCAATGGAGGGGACACGTCGATGAGCTATCACATTCTCGTTACCGGTGGCGCGGGTTATCTTGGTTCCACCATGGTTCCTGATCTTCTTCAGCAAGGTCACCAAGTCACGGTGCTGGATAGCTTTATGTACAAGCAGGCCAGTCTGAATCATGTGTGCCATCATCCCAAGTTTTCAGTCGTGAAGGGCGATATCCGCATCGAAAACGTGATGGCTCCGTTGATCAAAAAGGCCGATGTCGTGATTCCATTGGCCGCGCTGGTAGGGGCGCCGATGTGCAGTCAGGACCCGGTGGGTGCGACAACCGTCAATCATGATGCCATTATGCTGATGTTGAAGCTGTTGTCGAAGCAGCAGATGGTGCTCATGCCTACCACCAACAGCGCCTACGGTACAGGGGATAAGGACAATTTTTGCACGGAAGAATCTCCATTGAATCCCATTTCTCTCTACGCCAAGGAAAAGGTCGGCATTGAAAAGGAGCTGATGCAACGGGAAAACGCCATCAGTTTTCGTCTGGCAACCGTGTTCGGAATGTCGCCGCGCATGCGGATCGATTTATTGGTAAACGATTTTACCTATCGGGCCGTGTACGATCGCTTCGTGGTGTTGTTCGAGAGTTTCTTTAAACGAAACTATGTCCATGTGCGTGACATCTCACGAGTCTTCCAGCACGGCATCGAATATTTCGACAAGATGAAAGGTCAGATCTACAACGTCGGTCTGTCCGATGCCAATGTGTCAAAAAGAGAGTTGTGTGAACATATTCAGGAACAGGTTCCGGACTTCGTGTTCGTCGACGCCCCGGTCGGGAAGGATCCGGATCAACGCAACTATATTGTCTCCAATGCCAAAATCGAATCGACTGGGTTCAAGCCGATGTACTCGCTCGACGCAGGGATCAGCGACTTGATCAAGGGGTACACGATGATCAAGAACACGCGCTATGGGAATGTATGATGATCGGTACCGGTGTCGGAGGATCTTCTACACGAGGGTTTTCAATAACCTCGATCCTGCGAAACATCTATGAATATCGCAGCGCTATCAATTCGATGGTGCGACGAGAATTGGCGGTGCGCTATGTTGGGACAATAGGCGGGCCACTATGGGTCATCCTGCAGCCGATTGCAACGGTCATTGTATTCTGGTTCGTATTCTCAGTTGGGTTCAAGGCACAGGGGCCATCGAAGACGTCTTTTATTTTATATTTCCTGCCTGGGTACCTGCCCTGGCTCTTGTTCTCTGAGGCCCTAAACGCGAGCATCCAATCGATTGTCGGCAATAGCCATCTTGTCAAAAAAACAATATTCCCAACCGAGACTCTTCCTCTGGTTCATCTTGTAGCGTCGAGCTTCACCCATCTGATTCTTTTGGCATGCACGATGGTGGCAATTTTAGCGCATGGTATGAGTCTTCATGCGACCTTCTTTCAAGTCTTCTACTATTATAGTGCACTAGCTTGTTTGATACTGGGGCTTGCATGGATGCTGGCTGCATTGCAGGTTTTTCATCGAGATATCGGGCAAGTCATGACTGTGGTTCTGAACTTATGGTTTTGGGCCACGCCGATCGTCTGGAATAGGGAGATCATGCCGCAACAATATGACTGGATTATCAATTACAACCCTGTCTACTACATTGTTGAAGGATACCGGGAGTCATTGCTGTACGGACTTCCAATATGGCATGACCTAGACGCTACACTCCGATTCTGGGGGATGGCCATTCCCATTTTTCTGCTAGGTTTTCATGTCTTTGGTCGCCTGAAAACCGAATTCGCGGACGTCGTATGATCGTTATGACTAAGCATGAGTGACCTCGCGATCTCCGTACGCAGTGTGAAAAAGAAGTATCGGTTGTTTGACTCACCGATGGAACGCCTGAAAGAGGCACTACATCCTTTCCGCAAGCACTACCATCGTGAGTTCTGGGCACTTAATGGCGTGAGTATTGATATCCCAAAGGGGCAGACCGTTGGAGTCCTTGGCCGAAACGGATCCGGTAAATCCACTCTTTTGCAGGTCATTGCCGGCATTCTCCAGCCAACAAACGGCAGTGTGATAGTACATGGGCGGGTGTCGGCGCTGCTTGAGCTGGGTGCCGGATTCAATCCAGAGTTCACTGGGCGCGACAACGTAATGCTTAACGGCGCAATTATGGGGCTTTCTCGTGATGAGATGGTTGCGCGAATGCCGAACATTGAGGCGTTTGCTGACATTGGTGAGTTTTTTGATCAGCCCGTTAAGACCTATTCGTCAGGTATGTTTGTGCGGGTTGCCTTTGCGGCTGCCATTAACGTAGATCCCGATATTTTGATCGTCGATGAGGCCTTGGCGGTTGGAGATGCGAAATTTCAACATAAATGCTATCAGCATTTGTCAGCGCTGCGCGAGCGAGGTATAACAATTTTATTCGTTACTCATAGTACGGCGTTAGTCACAACCTATGCTCAGCAGGCCGTTCTGCTGGATCAGGGACGGCTGATAGGGACCGGTGAGCCTGGGTTTGTTGTTGATAAGTATCATGAGTTGCTATTTGGGAGGACTAGCTCTGTAGAGACTTTACCAGGCGTCTCTGAGAAGGAAGAGATTACACCTGAGGAAACACGATCTTTGGAAATGTTTAGTAATCTCCACGAGGGAGACTTTTGCTCTACCCGACGAAGCTATAACAAAACTGAAACTCGATTTGGAAATGGTGAAGCGAAGATAGTAGATTACACGCTTCAATGTGGCGAGTTATGGGATGCTGCCGATGTGCCTTTTCGGTCGACACTCAATGTTTATGTGAAAACGGTGTTCTTTCGCGATGTGTCGGCTCCAGCGGCTGGATTCTGTATCAAGACTGTTGAGGGAGTTTATGTCTATGCCACCAATACCATTATTATGGGGAAACTGTTGAGTCCGGTCTATCGAGGAGATGTCTGGATTTATAAGTTTTCCTTTGCGATTACCATGAGCCCTGGAGACTATTTTCTTGATCTTGCCGTTCTGGAAGTAGATGGGACTCGAGGGGGATGCGTGCTTGATGTTCGCCGATCGATTGCTCATTGCGTGGTTTCATTGAAGGGAGATCGACCGTTTGATGGTCTCGTCGATCTCGATCCGAACTTTGAGGTACTAGAGGAACGGTCACGGGTTTGACCATGGGCTTACGGTTGACTCGAGGAGTCAAGCAATGAATCGCTATTTCGATATGAACGGTACGCTGTCCTTGCCGAAAATGATCGAAATTGACCCGGTAGAGACGTGTAATCTTAGATGCCGCATGTGTCATGTCAGTTTTATGCCTTCGGAAAAACATCCGGTTTTTGACGTCAAATTGGTTCCCAAGTTAAAGGCATTGAGGGGGGCCTACGCTTCCATCGGTTCCGGTTTTGAGCCGTTGTTGTATAACGACTTTGATCGACTCATGGGGGGATTCGCCGATCTGGGCGTCCGAATGCAGCTCATTACAAACGGGACACTGCTTAATAAGAACAAAATACAGATACTGCTTGACTGCGATATGGATATCATTAATTTTTCATTTGATGGTATTCGAAGAGAAACTTTTGAGCATATCCGTCGGGGAGCCGATCATGCGGAGACGTTGAGGAACATTTTGGATGCTCGTGCTCAGTTCGCGTGTAGGGAAACGGCGTTTCTCATCAATACGACAACGATGAGGAGCAATCTTGAGGAGTCAATCGAGATTCTCGACTTTTGGGATCGGTACAATTTTGATGTGGTGCGGTTTTTGCCGATGGTGGTGCGTTACCCCGATCAAGAGCTGATCAGAGAGAGTCTATATCCAATCAAAGAAGATATGAAGAGAGTGTTTGATGAGGCTGCCCTGCATTTGATTCAGGGCAATCTCAGGACGGTCATGCTTCTTCCGTATTTATATGCTTCTCAGGTTAGATCAAGGTTTTCTGAGAACTATACAGGCTTATATGTCTCTTCTAATAATTCAACAAAGCGGAAAATCCTGAGCTTGAGGGAGAGATTTCAGCTTGGTGATCACCCGTTGATGCGTTTCTATGACTGCCGTGCGGCGTTTACCACCGCCACGATTTTGGCCAATGGAGATGTTCAACTCTGTTACAAGTACTCGATTGGCAATCTCCATACAGACAGCTTCGAGGATATCTGGTTCGGTGAAGAAGCGAATCGGATACGGCATCTGATCATTAGCGAGCCGGAAGATTGTGCAGCGTGCGACTGTTTTAAGTTCGGGATTGCGTTTCACAAGCTCGATGCAGACTGTGTTGAGAATTATTTCACGGGAGAGCTAAGTGCCTACGTCAAGGATGTCGATTTCCGGACAGGGCTTATCCACGCTAAGGTTACCCCGAAACCTCCCCGACTCGTCCTTTCAGAAGAGGGCTATAACATCGTGGCTTATGGCGACAAGTATTTCGGAATTCCACATGCTGCAGGGCCTTTGGAGGTAGACAAAGCTGATTGTTCGTCCCTGCCAAACGTAATAGTCGAAGGTCGATTTGCCACGGCTTTGGCGCGTGTCCGCAAGGTAGCGTCGCAAGCGCGTATCCTCTCTAAGGGTACCTCTGGGCCTCCTCAGCTCGTCTTCTCAGATGGGGGCTATAACATCGTGGTATATGATGGTAAGTATTTGGGAATCCCGCACCATCTCGGACCGTTGGAGGTAGACAAGACCGATTTCTCGACCATTCCAGATGTCGTAGTAGCAGAGGAATTGGAGTCAGTTCTGTCGCATGTACGGAAGATGGCAAAATCCAAGGTCGTCTCAGGATAGCATGTCTATGATTGTTCACAAGAACGCATCGCCATCCTCGCCTCGTCTGTCCATTATTTTATTGGACTGGAATTGTCGCGAGCGATTCACCACTCTCGATTGGTTGCTGCGGCAAGACGTGCCGAAGGATCAGTATGAGCTTATCTGGGTAGAAGTTTATGACCGTGTTGTTGATGAAGTGATGAAAAAGGCCGATGTCGTCATCACGTGCAATCAGCAAGGTATGTATCACAAGCATGTGGGGTATAACGCTGGCTTGCTGCAGGCGCGTGGCAACTTGATCTGTGTGTGTGACAGCGATGCGGTGTTTCCTCCAAATTTTGTGCGTTCGGTGCTTCACTCGTTTCGCATGGAAGATGGGAGACCTGCTGTTCCATTGGTACTCATGCACTACGAATGGCGCACGTCTCTCCTCTATCCGGAGGGGTTGATCGATACCGAGACACTCAAAGACCATGGCCGTTGGAAATGGTGGCCTCTCATCGTGAACGAGGGTGCTTGTATGACTGTGCGTAGGGCTGACGCGATCCGGTTTGGAGGTTTTGATGAACATCCCAGTTACAAGGGGTATTTGTGTGGCCCATATGATTTGGGTTGGCGTCTGATTAATGCTGGTTGGCCGGAAGTGTGGCACGATGAGTCTGTAGCGTTATGGCACTTCGCGCACCCTGACCCAATCGGGACGAATGGCCAGCGTGCCTCGTTGAAACAGTTGCTGGAAAAGGCCTATCCCCATATCAATGGCCATGCGCTGACGGCCGTGGAGGCGTTTTCGACGGGCCGATTTCAGCCTCTTCAGGAAAACGTATCCATCTGGAAATTACGGATGAAGGATCGAGGAATCGGCTCCGAACTTGAAACTCGGTATGCCGATTTGACCGGACCAAGTGGATATTCTTCTCGCGCTGTGTTGTCCTTGTGGATGTCTTTGGTGAGAGAAATTGTCGGGCGGTATCTTACGGATCGCTGGTGGAATCCTATTCGTGAGGCCTTGGTCTCCTTGATGGGACCACGCGTTGCGTCAAAGCTTCGTGCCGTTTTTAGGGATCACGTTGCTCCGCGTAGGGTCA
>WBZN01001947.1_pt1 | contig 11897 bp, 9 predicted proteins | sample 5204281 | NCBI WGS metagenome assembly WBZN01 (sample SAMN12344347, study PRJNA552823) | activated sludge metagenome | biome: Activated sludge suspended growth; feature: Nitrification reactor; material: Wastewater; isolation source: activated sludge from nitrification reactor of wastewater treatment... | reverse complement strand
GGAAGTAGCCTGACTCAGACCGGGCATGATTCTCAAAGCGAGTGTATTCCCCCAAGAAAGTCAGATCGACTTTGCCAATCGGCCCGTTTCTTTGTTTGCCAATGATGATTTCGGCGATGCCTTTGTCAGGTGAATCCGGATTATAGACTTCATCTCGATAGATAAACAGAATGACGTCCGCATCCTGCTCGATCGCGCCTGATTCGCGCAAATCCGACATCACAGGGCGTTTATTTGGACGTTGCTCAAGACTACGATTCAGTTGTGACAATGCAATGACCGGCACCTTGAGTTCTTTCGCTAATCCTTTGAGTGCACGGGAAATCTCAGAAATCTCGGTTGCGCGGTTTTCACCCTGGCTGGTTGAGGACATTAGTTGCAAATAGTCAATGACGATCAATCCTAATTCACCATGCTGTCGGCACAAACGGCGGGAACGGGCCCGGACCTCGAGTGCATTCAGTGCTGCGCTTTCATCGATAAACAGGGGAGCTTCGTTTAGTTTGCCCAGCGCATGTGTTAGTCGTGGCCAATCTTGATCTTCGAGGCGACCGGTTCGAACTTTATGCTGATCTAGTTTCCCGACGGATCCAAGCATCCGCATGGCCAATTGTGCCCCCCCCATCTCCATACTGAAGACGGCGACAGGCTTGTTGAGCTCCAAAGCAACATGCTCAGCAATATTCAAGGAAAAAGCAGTTTTTCCCATGGAAGGGCGGCCTGCGACTATGACTAAATCCCCGGGTTGGAAACCGGAAGTTTTCTGATCGAGATCTTGAAAACCGGATGCAATCCCTGTGACGTTGCTAGGATTATCCTGGTTATAAAGTAACTCGATTCGCTCGACGACTTCACGCAAGAGAGGTTGGATATCAGAGAATCCCTCCTTCCCACGTGCTCCTTCTTCGGCGATCTCGAATACTTTTGCTTCGGCTTCATCAAGCAGGTTAGCGGCAGAACGCCCGGCTGGATTATAGGCAGAGTCTGTGATTTCGGCACCAATTTGCGCGAGGTTGCGCATGATAGAGCGTTCACGGACAATCTCAGCATAGCGCCTTATATTGGCGGCTGAAGGCGTATTTTGGACAATGGCGCCAATATAGGCTAGCCCACCAATCGTTTGTAATTCAGCAGAGGATTCCAGTGATTCGGCAACGGTGATTACATCAGCGGGTTTATTGTGTTCGATGAGTTTGCAGATATGATGATAAATGAGGCGGTGATCCTGGCGATAAAAATCATTATCGGTCAGAATATCCGCAATTTTGTCCCAAGCCTGATTGTCCAACATCAATCCACCGAGTACAGATTGTTCACTCTCTATGGAGTGAGGTGGAGTTTTATATGTTTCTAGGTATGGATCTTGACTGATGCTGATATGTGATTGCGCCATAGGAAATAGTACCCAGTATCTATTCAAGAACACAGAAATCGCCCAATGCATTCTAGCATTTATACGGTGACAAATAAAAAAGGACTATCATGCGATAATCCTCTTCTACTAAAGCAATGAAACAGAATGATTTTTATATCATGGCTTCGCCAAGAACGGATACGGTAATTTTGGCGGAGACATCACTGTTTAAGGCGATGGTCAGTGGGTAATCTCCAACTTGTTTCAGTTGTCCATTCGGCATGCGAATCATCGATCTTTCAACTGTAAAGCCTTGTGCCACCAGTGCTTCGGCTATATTGGCGTTGGTTACAGAACCAAACAATTTGCCATCACTACCTACTTTCTGGCTGATTTGCACTAGTAATCCATCCAATTTGGCAGCAACAGCTTGAGCGGCAGCCAATGCCGTTGCCTGAATTTTTTCTAGCTCTGCACGACGTGACTGAAATTCAGCGATGGCTTGCTCGGTTGCGCGTTTTGCTTTTCCTTGGGGGATAAGATAGTTGCGTGCAAAACCACTTTTAACATTGACTATGTCGCCTAGCTGCCCCAAATTGGCAATTTTTTCCATTAAAATAATTTGCATGTCATTACTCCTTAATGCTGATCGGTATAAGGTAATAATGCAAGAAATCGAGCGCGTTCGACTGCAGTGCTCAATTGGCGCTGGTAGAAAGACTTGGTGCCGGTGATGCGCGCAGGAATGATCTTGCCATTCTCACTGATGAAATCTTTCAGGATATCGATATCCTTATAGTCCACTTGTTTGATGCCTTCTGCAGTGAATCGGCAGAATTTCTTGCGTTTGAACAGGGGACGATTGGCTTTCTTTTCTTTTTCTTTGTCTTTACTGTCTTTGCGTCTTGTAAAACGTGTCATATTTAATCCTATCGACTGGTTATATGAGTACAAAATGATTTACATGTAACACTAATTGCCGATTCGTGTGGCTTCTTTGATTGATAAAGCCGGTTAACCTCACTTGAGTACCCACTTTTAATTCTGCAATTTTAAGAGCCAACGATCCCACCACTATGGCAGGTATATTGCAGATGACTTGTCGCGTTACTTGAGCTTCGAGTTGTTGCGATCGGTGATCAATGGCAAGTCCAATTACAGCAATACCGGTTGGTGTATAACGTAAATTATCTAATTTACTGATTTTTCCACAAACAATGATCTGGTTGCAATCCAATGACTAGTAGCTAGTATTAAGCAGGAGCACTGGATTCATCAAGTGAATCATTGGTTTCTGTATCATCTGTACTATTATCGGTTTGTGAGGCTACTGCACTGCTGCGTTCACGTTCTTCTTGACGCATCATCGGTGATGGTTCGGTAACAGGGCCATCCATTCTGATTGTAAGGTGGCGCAGTATAGCATCACTGAATTTAAAGGCGTAATCCAGATCATTCAGGGTTTCCTGGTCACATTCTATATTCATCAATACATAGTGTGCCTTGTGAACTTTCTGGATCAGATAAGACAGCTGCCGGCGTCCCCAATCTTCTACTCGGTGAACTTTGCCATTTTTGGTGGTGACGATACTGCGGTATCGATCGATCATCGCGGGAACCTGTTCACTTTGATCCGGGTGAACAATGAAAACTATTTCATAATGTCGCATATTTTCCTTTTGGGTAAAGTTTCCCATGAATCATTGATCGACCATGGTGAAACAAGGTTGAGAAAGCACGCGATTTTACTAAATTAATCAGGCAATTTCAAATACGTTTTCGTTTGTCAGATATGAACTTCGTATGGTGACAATATCATTAAGTTACTTTGTCATCATAAACGTCAAATACCAGTAACTTATCGCTCTTGGGGATTTGAAAAAGAGTAGCAAGAAAATTTAACTGCCACGTGCAAAATGAAGCTTCCTTGCTACTCCGATGTTGAAAATTGTTTTCCTATAATTATTACGTCATTAGACTTGCGAGTTTTCTCGACCATTTCCGGACGGATTGGTGAATTGATCATTTAATGCCTGAATATAATCATTGGCTTCATTGATAATTTCATCAATCGTTTGCTCGGTTACTTCGTTCCAGCCAGCTGGTCCTTGCAAGAACATGGGACGATATGCCGCAGTACTTTTATTGAATGCGCGCATGAATTGCTTGTAAGCGTCGTGGTCGTTACCCAGCTCATTGGCCAACTTTTTCAACAAATGGTTAGCGACGGCACGTCGAATGGAGAAATGAGCATAAATAATGCTTAATACTGAGAATCCTGCGATGATCAGAGCATACATTTCACCTTGCGCTAATTCTTTGGGGAATGATTTCAGCAGATCCCACGAGTTGCTCATGGTCAGTGTCACCGCAATCAAAATGATCAAGGTCAGGAATGCCAAACCATCATACATTATGACCGAACTCTTCCATTTGCTGAGCATGTCGGATAGTTTGCCAACGATATGATTTTTTATCCCTTTAGCAGTTTGCTCCAGTTTGCCTACTATGCGATAGGATCGCTCGACCTCAATCTGGTGCATGCGTGCATTGATATCTGCCATGTCCTCTTCACGTTTTTTCTCAAAGCGTTCTTTGATATGTGGATTGGCAATCGGTACGGCAGCGCTAGGATTGTAAATGCGGTAGAACCTGCCCGTCACCAAACCCACTTCTGCTAGTGACCGTTGCCAGGCTGATACGACCTCTTCAGGATTGTCTTCTTGAGCGGTAACGTCAATCTGATTGAGAATGTAGAGAAATTTATTGGCATCGGCACGATTCACACTGGCTGAAACCAAGTAGCCCAAGGTATCTTGCATGGCTTTGGGTTCCGGATGACGTGCATCGAAAAATACCAGAACCAAGTCCGATAAATTGATGATATGTTGGGTCAAGCGAAGCGTCGATGCGCGTTGGTTATCGGCATCAAATCCGGGTGAGTCGATAAGGATCTTTCCGCGAACGCTCTCCGAAGGACAAGTCTTTAATTGCAGATAGGCGTCGATTCGTTCCTGACCGGCTTCAGAAATTTCCTGGATACTTTTGCTGATTTGGAAAAAAGGAAAACGCGGATCGGCGTCCAGTGCTATCCCAGGAAGCGTTTTAGCCTCATTATGGCGGCTGTAGCAAATTACCGTGAATTTGTCGTCGACAGCCTGGTTACCCGTGCGTTGTAATGGTAAGTTCAGATAGGAGTTGATATAGGTTGATTTTCCTGCAGAAAATGTTCCTAAAACAGCGATCATGGGCCACCATGTCACGCAGGTTGCATAGGATTCGTCTTTGCCGATTAAACCCATGCTGTGACCAACGTAGTCCATTTTTCTGAAACTTTTTACGGCATTGGCAAGTGTGGGATTATCCGGATGTTCGTCGGCGAGGTGTTTCTGTAAACTTTTCAAATACTTGTTGATTTGTGTAGAGTTATGTGACATAACAGTCCCTTTTCAGTCGTCTTTTCTAAGATTAACCCACAAGTGAGCAGATTAGTGGGTAATTATTGTTTATCGATTCACTTTATTTTCAAATGAAACGATATCCTTTCGAGCTAACGGACTTTTCAATCGATGAAGTGGGAATGTGAGTCCTGATTAAACCAAAGCCAAAGCGTCAAAGAATGATGGATATCGTTTCATAGATTGATGTAACACTCTTTAATTATTTAATGCCCAAACTCGAGAAAAATTGCCAAGCGATTCTATCAAGAACACTATGCGCACGCTAGAAATGAATTTTCTCGTCATTGAAATGCCGATTCGGTACTAAATAATATTATCATAGCCCCATGGCTGCATAGTATTGAATAAATAGAATTGCTCGTTGGGTTGCTTTCGTTCAAGCAAAATAGAACAAGCATCATGACTAAGCAATTACTGATCTGTGACAAACAAATGAGGTGTTCTCGAAGTATGGCTTTAGAAACAAATGAAGAGCAGCGCGCAGTAAAATCTGCTCACTTGGGGCGTTATATTCTGATCGGTTTTCTTACAGTGGCGCCATTGTGGGTGACATGGCTGGTTTTTGATTTTTTATTAAACTTGCTGGCCCAGATTGGGGATCCGTTGCTGAAAGCGATGGCCCGTGCAGTGCGACCATTTTCGGAAACGACGGCCAGTTGGCTGCTGGATTCCCATTTTCAGCATGCAGTGGCAGCTTTGCTCACGATAATCAGCCTGTATGGAATTGGTTTGTTAGCCTCTTTTGTCATTGGCAAGAGAGTGATCAATCTCTATGAAACTGTATTGGCCAAGTTACCCTTGGTGCAAACGATTTATGGTGCTACAAAACGATTTTTACACACCATTAGCCAACCACCTGTGACTGGTCAGAGAGTAGTTTTGATCAGTTTTCCATCGTCAGAAATGAAAGCAGTGGGTTTTATTACAAAAGTCATGGTTGACAAAGTTAGTGGCAGAAAATTGGCAGCAGTCTACGTTCCTACTGCACCCAACCCAACTTCTGGTTATATCGAAATTTTACCCATGGATGAGGTGATCCTTACTGACTGGTCAACCGAGGAAGCCATGACATTCGTCGTTACGGGTGGAACCAATGCACCGGATCAACTCAATTTCTCAAATCCCCCTCAAAAGAAATCAAATGACCATTAACAGTCTGTAGCTAGATTAGCTTGGCGAAAGGTAGAGAATGAGAGTGTAAAAGAGCGAAGCCGGGCTAGAAGCAGGATCAATAAGCTACGAGCTTTGGATTGGTAAAGAATAGGGAAGTGATTTGAGAGTCAGCCGAGGTCCTTGGAGTGATTCCCAGTGAATCGTTTGGGAATCTGCACTAGTGCACTGAATGACGGCTAATACATCATAGCCACCGAGTGGCGAGACTGTAGCATTGATGATATTGCCGCAGGATTGATCATCCATATCGATGCTAAACAATGAATCTCCCGCTGAGACCGCATGCTTGGTGTCAATGTGGGCCAGATACATGCGCTTCTTGATTTTTCCCAAATATTGTGTTCGTGCCACTATTTCCTGTCCGGGATAGCATCCTTTTTTGAAACTGACTGCCCCGATGGCATCCAGATTGACCATTTGCGGGATGAATTTTTCCTGAGTTTCCGGCAGGATCACCGGGATTCCCGATTGAATGTCGAGCCAGTCCCAGTAATCTGTGCTAATGGGCTGAGCGTACTGACTGAACTGATCCCAGATTGCAGGTGCCTGGTCTACTGGCACGATCAATATAGAACGTTGCGCAGATAAACGTAATAAGGTGATACCGCCCAGATTAAGCACTTGTAATTGTTCAAAATGTGATGATGGGGCTATCAATTTTGCAACCATGCTGATTGCATCAGATCCTGAAATGCCAAGTTGGACAAATGAATTGCTATGATCAAAGAGTTTAACTTTTGCACGAAGTACATAAAGTGACAGGCGTTTTTGCGTTGCAGCACATAAGCTTGCAGGTAATTGCATCAAATAATCCTGCTCCTGTTGCCATAGTAGAAAACTTGTGAGTATCCTGCCACTGGAGTTGCAATAACTACCATACTGTGCGTGCTGTGTAGTGATATCGCGAATATCGCAAGTCAATTGGCTTTGTAAAAAGCTCTGTGCATCATCTCCGCTGAATCGAATCAATCCGAAATGTGAGAGATCGGCAAGGAAGTTGCTGGTTTGGATTGTATGAGGCGTATTATTGCTATTTTCAAACCGGGTGACACGGCCATTAGCAATTATGGCATGACGAGTAATTAAAAATGTTTGCCAATCTGAATGCATATCGCGTTGTAGACTAAAAACGGGCCATTATACGATATCTAGCGTTATGTACGACCTTGGGCTCAATCTATGTTGGACCGAAAGATTTTATCGCGATTTGGAAAACTTGTGATAGATCACAGCCGATCATGAATCAATCATTATTAGTTCACTTAAGGCCATCATTGACACTGACGTGGCTGTTAGTTATTGCTCATGGGGTCATAGCCATCTTGTTGAGCTTGTTGACTCTGACACTTGGTATCAAATCGACCGTGGCAGTCATTTTGCTATGTAGTTTTATTTTTTATGTGAGAAAAGATGCACTGCTGCTATCGCGAAACGCTGTCGTGAAGATTGAGCTATTTGGGAAATCCGAATGTCATCTGACGGCACGTTCGGGCTCAAGGAAAGTCTGCCAGATCTTGGAGGAAACTTTTGTTTCCTCCCATCTGACAGTAATGATTCTGAGGCCTAGAACGAAGTTTTTGCCAATAACTGTAGTCATTTTGCCCGATAATGTGAATTCGGAAGAATTCAGACAACTACGTATTTGGCTTCGATGGAGATATACATTCGATAAAAAGGTGTTGAATCGAGAAGGACATGAGTAATTCTTAGTCGATTCAGCTATCAGTGTCAAAGTGATAGCCGCTGCCAGTAGATTTTTAAATGATTCAGTTAGTATTTCTGTACGCTAGGTAATCGGATGAGAATAGTGAAGTGTTTCATAACATGGTTGTTTCTGATTGCGTTATTGGGGTGTGAAGTAATTTCGTCCATCAATCAGAGAGAATTCATGGATGTGAAGTTAATTGGTGTTTGGGCTGGTGAGTATTTGGATAAAGAAGGGACTTTGAAAAAGTGGATACAAACAAGAAATGCGGATGGAACCTACACCATTGATTTTAGTTATCGTGAGACTGATGGTGGCGTAAAAAGGTTTTCCGAATCGGGAAGATGGTGGGTTAAAGATAAGCTTTTTCATGAAATGGCACTTATGGACATGCAGCGCCCCGATAAATATCGATATCGCTTAGATGAGAAGTGTGTTTATTTCGAATTGGTCGAAGATGGGGAATTGATGGACCAGTTTGAAGATTATTCATTTAATGAATGCCTGATTGAAAACTCACATCAAGCGAATATAAATGAGAATGGCCATTTGGTAATTTTCCAATGGAACAATCACAAAAGAATCGTTCATTGACTGGAACGTTCAGATATATTGTTGAACTACTTATTTTTGGCGGATCTTTGATTTAGTCTTCTACCAAACACAAGATGTAAAATGTTCGAAGAAAATTCGATTAACATTTTCTCTTAATTATCATTGCAACAGAATGTGCTTATGTGTGCGGTTCAGATTTTGATCTTATTGAGACACGATTAGTCGTTCGTATTTGCGTAAAAATATATTACCAATTGCTTTGTGTATTCCCTGCCAAGCCTTCATGTATCGAATCCTTGTCTGAACGGCCAATGGTACCGGTCTTGACTTCATGAATCGTCAGTTTTTATTTGCAAACAGATACATTTTGTTCGTCTCCCTTATCTCCGAAGTTGTCGCTTTAATGTTCGGAAGCTAGTGCATTATATTGGAATAACTATTCGATAAGAACGATGGTTTTTATATAGCTCTTAAAAAAACAGGTTTTAGGGGTTATTTTTGAAAAAATTGTGAGAGAAATTTTTTGATGGCTGGTGCCCGGAGCCGGAATCGAACCGGCACGGGCGGTTTAAGCCCGAGGGATTTTAAGTCCCTTGTGTCTACCTATTTCACCACCCGGGCGATTTGCTATAACGATTTGCGGCGCATTATACCCTTAAACCAATAGATTTGACATTTATTGTTGGGATTCACCAGTAGAATTGTGATAATGATAAATTGGTGCCGTCAAGTTTGCTATAGATAACTGAAGGAAAGCGTGGAGTGAATTCTCAAATTAAGTGCAGACCATATGATTTCTAAAAACCGTATTAACCAATTATCTAAGATTGCTGTTGGATATGCTTTATCGGCTATAGTGGCTATGGCAGTGCTTATTTTGCCAAATCAGGCAAATGGAAATGAAATGGCGGTATCAGGACAGCAGGACGGAATTGATATCACCATTTACAATTCAGACTTGGCATTAGTTAGGGAAAATCGCACGTTGCTGCTGGAGCGTGGCATCAACAAGCTAACATGGGGTGGTGTGGCGGCACAGGTCCTAGCTGAAACTGCAGTCTTGCGTGATTTGACTCATCCAAACCAGTTGAGATTGCAAGAGCAAAATTTCGTTTTCGATAAACTTACGCCAGCCAGACTGCTTGAAAAATATCTGGATAAAGAAATTACCGTAGTCCGTACCAACCCGGTTACTGGACTGGAGGTACGTGAGGCTGCGATAGTGTTGTCTGTCAGTGGCGGTCTGGTGTTAAAGTTTGAAGACCGTGTAGAAACTGGCATAACCGGAAGATTGATTTTTCCCGGTATTCCGGATGGTCTTCATACCCAGCCTACTTTTTTGTTTTTATTGAATGGTGATCAGACTGGTAAGCGTGATCTCGAACTTTCTTATTTGACGAAAGGATTATCATGGCAAGCTGACTATGTGGTTATATTAAATGATGCTGATGATTTTATTGATCTTAATGGGTTGGCAACAGTTACAAATCACAGTGGTTTGGATCATCCTAAGGTCAATCTTCAATTGGTTGCTGGAGAAGTGCACCGGATTCAGTCGGCGATGGCAGCATCGCGGAAAATGCTGAGAACGGCAGCGGCTGCAGAAATGGCTGATGCTTCTCAAGTGACAAGTGAGCCTTTGCAGGATTACCACCTTTATCTGATACCGCATGCTACTGCGCTATACGAAAATCAAACTAAGCAGATTTCGTTTCTCACAGCACAAGCGATTCCGGTAGTAAAAGAATATCGATTGGATGCAGATGGAGCAGGGTTTTCAAATATCTTTAATTCTGCTTCCCAGAGGCAGAAAGTGAATATTCGATTAAACTTTCAAAATCAAGGGGAAGGCATAGGAGTGCCTTTACCGAAAGGGATTGCGCGCATATTTAAAAAAGATTCTCAGGGCCAGCGGGTATTTGTGGGGGAAGATTGGATAGAGCATATTTCAGAAAAGCAGCTTGTAACTCTGAAGCTTGGTCAAGCATTCGATATTGAAGCAGAGAAATTGCAGGTTGATTTTAAGCAAGTAAGTCAAGATCCACTCCATGGCAATATCATTGAAGCTGCTTATCGCATAGTTTTGAAGAATGCAAAAAAGGAAGCCATAGTCGTGCAGGTGCAAGAATCCCTACCTGGTGACTGGAAAGTCTTATCCGAATCTCTGCCGCACCAAAAACTTACAGCTAGTCTCATAGAATGGAAAGTATCTGTAGCCGCAAGTAGTACGGTTGAGTTGGCATATCGTGTTCGAGTTAGGTATTAAAAAGCTAACCTAGATCAGTTGTGTGGGGATGGCGCATCAAGATTATGGATTGGTTGAGAGTAGGCAATAGTTCAATAAAAAAATTTTCTTCAAGAAACTTGAGATCTATAGTTAATTCTGAATTTTTTCAAACATCATTCTAATCAATAAAGCACAGAGACTGATTAGATTTTAAGTGATTTAGGAGAGAATGATTGTTGTGGAAGTAAAATTACTTACTAAGTTAATCTCTATCTTGGGTGACCAGAGAATGGAGGCGGGGGTCGGAATCGAACCGGCGTAGACGGCTTTGCAGGCCGCTGCATGACCACTCTGCCACCCCGCCTGAGTAAACGCTAAGTCTTATTACTGATGGATATTTTTAGCAGAAAAAATATAACTAATGACTAGGCTTATCTGCATAAAACACATTTTTGTAAATGGAGCGGGAAACGAGGCTCGAACTCGCGACCCCAACCTTGGCAAGGTTGTGCTCTACCACTGAGCTATTCCCGCAATTTACCAGTTTGTGTTGCTGCAGAAGCAGAGGGTGGATTATAGAGATGCTATGGGTTTTGTCAAGGCAATAGGGCTGATTTGATGGGATACCGGATGTTTTGCCGTACAGTTTAAGTCAGTTAAGAATTGAATGAATTAAATAGCTTGATATTTGATGCTTAACTCTTGTCATTAAGAATCTCATATTTTGTAAAATATATAAAAATTTTATATTCATTCCAACCCAGTTTTGCTTCAGTTCAATTTTTGTATGCCACGAATTCCCTATTGGCGTCTCTCAGGATTTTATTTTTTTTATTTCGCTTTTATTGGTGCTTTTTCTCCATATTGGAGCTTGTATCTACAATCGTTGCAATTTGATGCGCTGCAAATTGGGGTATTGATGTCGCTCCTATTGGTAACAAGGATTTTCTCACCAGCATTGTGGGGGTGGTTAGCCGATCATTTGGGCAGGCGAGTTCAGGTGATTCAGCTGGCAGCAGTGGCTGGATTGCTAAGTTTCTGCGGTTTTTTTGTTGGAGAATCATTTGTTTGGGTGTTCATGGTGATGTTGCTCATGAGTTTCTTCTGGAGCGCGTCACTCCCGCTCATGGAAGCCATTACGTTATCGCATCTGGGCGACCATACTTCCAGATATGGACGCATACGGTCTTGGGGATCGGTGGGTTTTGTGTTGGCAGTGATAGGTGTGGGCTACATTCTGGACAAAATCGAGATCATTTGGTTGCTCTGGATAGTTCTGGGACTGAAATGCGGAATTGTCATTTTTTCTTATCAGATTCCAGAGAAAGCCATGATTGATTCTGCGACTGTGCCGCATTCATTGTGGCAGATCTGCAAGCGAACCGAAGTTGTAGTTTTGCTGATTTCCAGTTTGCTCATGTT
>WBZN01001421.1_pt2 | contig 11906 bp, 13 predicted proteins | sample 5204281 | NCBI WGS metagenome assembly WBZN01 (sample SAMN12344347, study PRJNA552823) | activated sludge metagenome | biome: Activated sludge suspended growth; feature: Nitrification reactor; material: Wastewater; isolation source: activated sludge from nitrification reactor of wastewater... | reverse complement strand
CGCATCGCCGCGCGGTGGCCGGCTTCATCGCGCCGCCCCAGCAGGCCGCCATGCACTTTCGGATGCAGCGTCTTGACGCGTCCGTCCATGATTTCGGGAAACCCGGTATAGGCGGAGACGTCGGTGACGGGCACGCCCGCGTCCTGCAACCCCTTTGCCGTGCCGCCGGTCGACAGGATTTCGATCTTGTGCGATTGCAGCGCGGCGGCCAGCGCGGCCAGGCCCGCCTTGTCGTAAACGGAAATCAGGGCGCGGCCGATCCTGACGGGTTGCGGCGCGACGGCATTCATGGGTTTCAACGGATGGGATGGATTTTTCATGCGAGAGGTTTAAAGCAAACAAGGCCGGATTGTCCAGAGTCTTCGCCGTGTTTTACAGGCGGTCCGGACCGTCGGCGCGGGTGAGGAAGCCGGGGCAGTTTTCGATGGGTTTCAGAGCCGTGCCTTCCGGCAGCACCTCGCCCATCCCAAGCGCCAGCAGGCCGTTCGGCGCCAGGCATCCGGCCAGTTCGTTCAGCACCCTTGCCGTCGTCGCCCGGTCGAAGGCGGGCAGGACGTTGCGGCACAGGATCAGGTCGAACGGCCCCATGGACCGCATGTCGTGCAGAAGGTTGAACGGTTCGAACCGCACCATGTTGGCGATGTCGCGCGTCACCTGCCATTCGTCCTGCCGGCGGATGAAATATTTTGTCAGCATGGCGGCGGGCAGCATCTGGATCGCGTGCTGGGTGAACAGGCCGCGCTCGGCGTGCGCCAGGGCATCCTTGTTGATATCGGTGCCGAGGATGCGGATGCCGCGAAAGCGCGTTTTCCGGGTCTGGCAGACGTCCTTCACGACCATCGCCAGCGACAGGGCTTCCTCGCCCGTGGCGCATCCCGCCGACCAGACGCGCAGGGACCGCAGCGCGCGTTTGCGCGCCAGGAAGGGCAGGGCCCGTTTCTCGATCAGCTCGAACAATTCGGGATCGCGGAAAAAGGCGGTTTCGGGCGGCAGCATCGCGTTGACGATATCGTCCACCATCGCGGGGGCGGGCACGCCGCGCAGGGCCATGGTCATGGCGCGCAGGGTCGGGAAATTCCATTTCTGCGCCACGGGTGTCAGGCGGGAATCCAGGATGAACGAATGCTCGGCATCCAGCTGCGCCCCGGTCAGGCGGTGGAAAAAATCCTTGTAAAAATCGATGTCGCCAATATGCATGGTACGTCCGGAAAAGGATAGGTCAGCAGGGAAGGCCGACCTTGAGAAGCTTTGAACGGATGATGTCGCTGTTGAATGGTTTCATGATGTATTCGTCGGCGCCGGCGCGGATGGCTTTTTGAATCATGCCGGCGTCGCTTTCGGTGGTGCAGAAGATGATTTTCGGGCGCGCGCCGTTTTCGAGATGGCGGATTTTTTCCAGGAATTCGAACCCGCTCATGACCGGCATGTTCCAGTCGACCAGGATCAGTTCGGGCAGGTTTTCGCGGCACGCCTGGAACGCCTTTTCGCCGTCCTCGGCCTCGCAGCAATCGAAGCCGAGATCCTTGAGGATACGGCAGGCGACCTGGCGCACGACGCGGCTGTCATCAACGACCATACAGGATTTTATCATATTCGGTCAGGCTATCGCAGGCGCTATCCACTGCAGCCAAACCTTAACATCGAAAGGTTACCAAGGCGTTACCGGGAAAAAGGCGCGGCCTTTGTGACATGGAAGTCGACCCGGCCGGGCGCGGGCGCGGTAAGGGCCACGTCAAAACCGTACTGGGCCGCGATCATCGATAACGCATAGGCATGCACGAGGCGTGGATCGAGTTCGGAGGTCGGCAGGCTGCGATCGAGCGCGGCGGCCATGTTGGGGCGGGGCGCGGCGTCCTGGCCCTCGGCAATGACGACCGTTTCGTCGCGCGCGCCGGGCTCGACGCGGATGACGCCGCCGCGCGGCAGGACTTCGATGGCGAGCATCAGCGTGCCCATCAGCACCTTGCACAGGCCCAGTGGGATTTCGTCATAGCTGAGCTTGGCGTGGGGGTCCCAGTTTTGGGATACGCGGCTGTCCTTGCCGACCAGTTCGCCGAAGGTGCGGTGCACATCCTCCGGCTTGATGTTGGGATCGCGCCCGCCGGCGCCATAGGCGAGGCGGAAGGCCTGTAATTTGGCCGAAGCCTGATGCGCGCTGTAGGCAATCAGGTCGACGGCCTCGTCACCCGCGTCCGCGCCCATTTCCTGGAGAAATTCGACGCCGTTATTGACCGCGCCGACCGGCGAGATGAGGTCGTGGCAGATGCGGGACGCCAGCAGTTCGAGCACGGTGGCGTCAACGGCGGCGCTGGAGGTCTTGTCGCCCGGGGCGTCGAGCATTGCGGAAACGGCCATGAAAAATCACTCCACATATTCTGATGGATAAGGAGACGAGGATAGAGGGAAATGACGTTTTTGCAACCCGGTTTATCGATCAGCGGTGATCCATTATGAATTTCATCACTGTCATCCCGCAGCGGAGCGAAGGGATATGTAGTCGTTCACGCAAAGAAGCGCAAAGGGCGCAAAGCCGGATTGGTGCGCATGACAATAGTCCATATTTTCTGTCGGCGTAAGCTTTGCGTCCTTTGCGTGAATGTTCCCTTCCTGTCTTCAACCATCGAAGATCCCTCCGCTGCGCTGCGGGGTGGTACAATAAAGGGAATTTGATTGGGCCTGGAGCCTAGTGGCCTGATTGCGTGAAAGATACGTCATAGCCGATCTTTTTAACCGCGTCGGCGGCCATGGCTTTCAGTTTTCCCAGTTCCTCGGGGCTGTCGGCCTCGACCCTGGTCACCATGACGTTCTGGGTATTGGAGGCGCGGATCAGCCACCAGCCGTGGGGTGTCATGACGCGGATGCCGTCGATGTCGGAGATCCGGATGTCCTTGTTATCCTTCACTTCGGCGCGGACCGAGTCCACCAGTTCCTTCACCTTGGCAAATTTGGTTTTTTCGTCGACTTCGAAACGCACCTCCGGCGTATTGAGCGTTTTGGGCAGGTGCGCGGTCAGGGCCGAGACGGGACCTTCGGCCTTCGCGGCCTCGTTCAGCAGGCGGATGGCGCAATAGATGCCGTCGTCGAAACCGTACCAGCTGTCGCCGAAGAAGATATGGCCCGAGAGTTCGCCCGCCAGCGGGGCTTTCAGTTCGGCCATTTTCGCCTTCACCAGCGAATGGCCGGTCTTCCACATGACCGGTTCGCCGCCGAGGCGGGCGATTTCATCGAACATCACCTGGCTGCATTTGACGTCGCCGATGATGGTCGCGTGCTTGTGCCGCGACAAAACGTCGCGGGCGTAGATGGTCATCAGCATGTCGCAGCGGATGATATTGCCCTGTTCGTCCACGGCGCCGACGCGGTCGGCATCGCCGTCGAATGCGACGCCCAGGTCGAATCCGTTGCTTTTCACCGCGGCGATCAGGTCGGCGAGGTTTTTGTCGACGGTCGGATCGGGATGATGGTTGGGGAAGGCACCGTCGATTTCATCGAACATCAGGATATGCCGGCCCGGCAGGCGTTTCACCAGCTTGCGGACGACATCGCCGCCGGCGCCGTTGCCGCAATCCCACACGACGTTCAGGGGCCGCCGGGCAGTGTCGTAATCGCGCAGCAGGCGGACGATGTAAGCTTCCTCGATATCATCAAGGGCGCGCACCGAGCCCGCGCCGGCTTCAAAATCGCCCGCCGCCGCGATGCGTCCCAGTTCCTGCACCGCCTCGCCATAGACGGACTCCTTTTGCAGGGTCATTTTGAAGCCGTTATAGTCGGCCGGGTTGTGCGATCCGGTGATCATGATGCCCGCGTCGGTCATGCGGTCCTTCACCGCGAAATACAGCATCGGCGTCGGGCCGCGGCCGACCGTCTGCACATCGATGCCGGTCGCGACCAGCCCCTGCACGACGGCGCCGGCAAAACCGGGAGAGCTGTGGCGCCCGTCATAGCCGACGCAGACGGTCTTGCCGCCCTTGCGGCGCACATAGGTGCCGAACGACAGCCCGACGGCATAAGCGTCCGCCTCGCTCAGATTTTTCCCGACCTGACCGCGAATATCGTATTCGCGCAGGATTTCGGGATCGAAGCGGTAGGGCATCGGCTGGAGGGCTTTTTTGCTGGTGTTCGGCATAAACGCGTCCTTGTCATATTATTGTCCCGCCATGGCGGCAGAGATCCTTTGCATATAAACCGATTATTTACAAGGTCGACGGCAAGGTTGCCCCGGGTCCGGTTTACTGGCACAAAAGACCGCCATCGAACTTCAAGGCTGTAAAACCAATGAACGATTTCAGGCCGCAGATCATTGTAACGGAAAGCGACAGTTTCGGGGAAACGGCCGCCGGCTTCCTGATCGAGCGCTTTTCCGAGGCGTTAAAGCAGGCGCGGATGCCGCTGGTGGTGCTGCCGACGGGCAATACGCCGCTGGCGATCTATAAATGCCTGGCGCGCGATCATGCCCATCGCCGCGACATCTGGGATCATGCGCGGTTCCTGACGCTGGATGAGTATGTCGGCCTGCCCCCGGGCGATGAGAAACTGTTTTACAGCTGGCTGTGCCGCGCGTTCATGGACCGCGTCGGCATTCCGCAAAGCCATCGCGTGTTTTTCCACAGTGACGCGCCCGACCCGAAGGCGGAGGCGGACGCCATGGAGGCATGGGTGCGCGACAACGGCCCGATCGATATCGCGGTCCTGGGGCTCGGCGGCAACGGCCATATCGGCATGAACGAACCGGGCCCGGACAGCGCGTTCGATTCCGTGACGCGGCTGGTAAGACTCACGCCCGAAACCGTCAGGGCCAACGGCGCTTACTGGGGCGGCGAGGACAAGGTGCAGCCGACCGCCCTCACGCTCGGTTTGGGCACGCTGGCGAAGGCACGGGAAAGCGTGTTGCTGGTCAACGGCGCGCACAAGGCGGCGATTTTGCGCGATATGCTGAACAAGCCGGTCGCGACGGATATTCCGGCAACGTACCTGCGCACGGTGCCCGGCGTCACGATCATCGCCGACCGCGCGGCGATGATCGTTTAGGGCGGCGCGTGGCTTAGTGGCCCAGGGCGCTCATCAGCTTGCGCTCGTTCTTGGCCAGAACCGACAGTTCCTGGCCCGAAAGCTGGCCGTCATGGTTGGAATCGGCCAGATCGAACAGCTTGCCGTTGATATCCGCCATTTGCTGTCTGGTGATGCCGCCGGCCAGGGCGGGGATGCCGGGCGCGGTTGTGCCGGCCTGGGTCATGGACGCGACGGCCAGCGTCTTGATCTGGTCCATCGTGGGCATGCCCTTGGCGCCGCCGCTCATGCCGTTCAGGCTGTTCATGGCGGCTGTCGCCAGCGGCGAGGTGGGGGCCGCCGTGCCGCCATTCATGCCCTGCACGGCTTGCAGGGCGGACAAGGCGGCGTTGGTCTGGGCGGCGGTCTGGGCGGCGGTCTGGGCGAAAGCGGGGGGCGCGCCCAGCGCCAGGACGGCCGATATCATGACAAGCTTTTTCATGGAAATTCCTTTCACAACGGTTAGGCCTTAATTTTTATAGAAACATCTTGTATCATCCTTCGATGACAGACGGAACCGGTAAAGACCACGCCATGCGCCTGGCGGATGTGCGGGCGGCCATGGCCGCGAAAAAGCTCGACGGCTATATCGTGCCGCGCGGCGATGAATATCTGGGCGAATACGTGCCGCCCGGCGCCGAGCGCCTGGCCTGGCTGACCGGCTTCACCGGCTCGGCGGGGATGGCGGCGGTGCTGGCGGACAAGGCGCTGGTGCTGTCCGACGGGCGTTATGCGCTGCAATTGAAACAGCAGACCGACCCGGCGCTGTTCGAAGCGCGATTGATATCCGAAACGACGCTGGCCGGATGGATCGCCCTGCACGCGGCGGCGGGCAGCCGTATCGGTTACGATCCAAAGGTCATGACCGGCGAGCTGGTGAATAAAATCGCGGCGGTTCTGAAGGATAAAAATATCACGTTGGAGCCGGTGGAGGGCAATCTGGTTGACGCGGCCGGGACCGGCCGGCCCGCCGCGCCCGCCAGCATGGTCGAGGCCTTTTCCGAGGCCATCGCGGGCGTCAGCGCGGCCGGCAAGCGCCAGAACGCGGTCCTGTCCGTCGGTGAAAGCCGGAAGGGCGGGCCGTGGCGGGCCATGGTGCTGAACGCGCCGGAATCCATCGCCTGGCTTTTGAACATTCGCGGCAGCGATGTGCCGCATAACCCGTTCGCGTTGTCGACCGCCATCCTGCATGAGGACGGGGCGCTCGACTGGTATATCGACAAGGCGCGGATTCCGCCCGCCGTGGCCGCCGCGCTGGGGAACAAGGTGCAGATCGTGCCGCCCGGAACGCTGGGGCAGGGGCTGGACGCGCTGGCCGGCGCGGCAAAGGCCGCCGGTCGGCCCGTTCTGCTCGATGACGGCGGCACGCCGGTCTGGTTCCGCCAGCGGCTGGAAAAGGCCGGGGCGAAGGTAGAGCATGAGAAAGACCCGTGCGTTTTCCCGCGCGCCTGCAAGACGCCGGAAGAGCAGGCGGCGATCCGTTCCGCGCATGTCCGCGACGGTGTCGCCATCGTCAAATTCCTGAAATGGCTGGACGACGAGGCGCCGAAAGGCGGACTGACCGAACTGGACGTCGTCGACAGGCTCCAGGCGTTCCGCGCTCTGGACAAGGGATTGCGCGATACCAGTTTCGATACCATCGCCGGGTGGGCCGCGAACGGCGCCATCGTGCATTACCGCGCCACACCGGAAACCAATAAGAAGATTGTGCCGCCCGGCCTGCTGCTGGTCGATTCCGGCGCGCAATATGCCGAGGGCACCACGGACATCACCCGCACCGTCGCGGTGGGCGAACCGACGCAGGACATGCGCACGCATAACACGCTGGTGCTGAAAGGCCATATCGCCATCGCCACGGCGAAGTTTCCGGACGGCGCGAAAGGCCAGACGATCGATGTGCTGGCGCGCATGCCGCTGTGGAAGGCCGGGCTGGATTACGCCCACGGCACCGGCCACGGGGTGGGATGCTTCCTGTCCGTGCATGAAGGCGGCACAGGCATTTCCAGCGCCGCGATCAACGACTTCAAGCCCGGCATGTTGGTTTCAAATGAACCCGGTTATTACCGCGAGGGACAGTACGGCATCCGCATTGAAAACCTGGTGCTGGTGCAGGAAGACGGCACGGTGGAAGACGGGCGCAGCCGCAAGCGCTACAGTTTCGAAACCGTGACGCTGGCGCCGTTCGACCGGCGGCTGATCGACGTATCGATGCTGGATAAAAGCGAAGCCGACTGGGCCGATGCTTATCATGCCCGTGTTTTCAAAACGATAGGCCCGTTCCTTGATAAAGCGGAACAGGAATGGCTGAGGGCGGCCTGCGCGCCGCTGGACAGGAAGGCCGCGCCCGTCGCCAAGCCTGGCGAGCATAGGCCGGGATGATGCAAGGCTTCGTCGTTGTTTATTGATAAAGCTGGATATTTAAATGATACGCGACTTAAAAAAGAAAATGAATGACGTTGCCTATACGGTGCTGGGCGCGCGTTCCTGGGACAGGGACCGAAAAAATCTTCATGTTAAGATTGCCATTGAAAATGCCGAAACTTTCCTCGATGAGGTGCATGGCAGGATGGGGGATCCGTATATCGGGCCAGGCCACACCGCCGATCCTGGAATTGTCCTGCGCCTGCATTGGAGATTAAAAGCGCTGACAGGCGTTCATGTACGGTTTCACGATGACGATACATGCAGTGTGGAATGGGCGAAATCCATAAACGATTCCGCAAAGGTGACAGGCATGTCCATCCACGAATTGCTGGATTATAATGTGCCGGAAAAATTTAAAGCCATATTTCCGCATGCGGCAGGACCGAAAAAAGGAGCTGCGCCTTAGGGGCAAAACCCAATTAAACACCCCTTTTTTCTTTCTCATCCCGCAGCGCGGCGGAGGGATCTTCTATGACGAGGGTAGAAAAGAACATTCACGCAAAGAACGCCAGGAAGCGCAAAGCTTATGCCGACAAAAATATGGACTATTGCCATGCGCATCAATCCGGCTTTGCGCTCTTTGCGCTTCTTGGCGTTCTTTGCGTGAACGACTACAGATCCCTCCGCCGCGCTGTGGGATGGCACAAAGACAGGATAATAAAAAAGATAAGGCTTGCGATATAAAGTTGGCTTATTCCCAATAAAAAACCGCCCTTTAACAGGCGGTTTTAAACTGTACGCTTAAGAGAGGCCTAGCCTTCCCTGTCACGTTTTTTGCGTTCGAGCTTGCGCCAGCGGCGCACGGACTCGGCTTTTTCGCGTTTCTTTTTCTGCGACGGTTTTTCGAAGTCGCGGCGCAGTTTCATCTCGCGGAAAATGCCTTCGCGCTGCATTTTCTTCTTAAGGGCCTTGAGGGCCTGATCGACGTTGTTGTCGCGGACGTTAACGCTAACCATACAATCACCTGTCTTTCTAAAACGAATTTGCCAAACAATGGCAGCGTTAATTGAGTGCGATTCCTACAGCCTTAACCATTCGAAGGCAAGGAAAATTTGCCCCGGGCGGTAAGCGTTGTGAAAGCGTTGCCAATGTAATATTGAAAATTATAGCATCGTATAAGGGGAGGGGCAGCTTTTTTCGTGGAATCCTCGTCGTTTATCTCGGCCCTCTGGGCCATCGGGTCGCTCTGCCTTGTTTTCATGGTGCATGAATCCGGCCATCTTCTGGCGGCCCGGCTGTTCAATATCAGGGCCTTACGAGTCGTTTTCGGCAGCGGACGGCCGCTGTGGACCCGCACCGACAGGCATGGGACCTGCTGGAGCCTGCATGTCTTTCCATTCGGCGGCCATGTGCAGCTTTCGGGGCAGGGCGGCAGGCACGGATACGATTCCGCCTCGCCGGAACGCAAGGCCCTGATCGTCGCGGCGGGACCCCTCGCCAATTTCGGATTCGCGGTGGCCGTGATGACGCTGTTCTTTTACCTGCTGCCCCCCGCTTCGGTCCCTGGCGCCATGCGCGGCACGGACGGGCGCGTGCCGTTTTCGCAGGCGGTGCTGCTGGGCGCGCAGGACCTGAAGCAGGTCACGGCGGCATACGTGAAAGGTCCCTCGGAACACAAACGGGACAAGGTGCAAAACGCCGCCGCCCCCAGGCAGGGCAAGACACCGAAAACCCTGCAATGGCGGATTGAACGGATCGGCCTGTTGTCTGTTTTTATTGGATTATTCAACCTGCTGCCCTTTCCGGGCATGGACGGCTATTTCCTGTTGTCCTACGCGCTGGAGAAAATCGTGGGACCGCAACGCGCGAGAATTCTGCAACCCTATGCCTGGCGCATATCGCTGGTGTGCCTGGGCATCGTCATGACGTTTTTCAAATTCGGGATTTGGACGATGACGTAGGATAGGTGGATCAGGGGATAGGCGGATCAGGCCGATTTGCTGGCCTTGAGACTGAGCGCGGCATCCATCAGCGCCCTGGTATAGTCCTGCTGCGGACTGGCGAAGACTTTGGCCGCCGGGCCGCTTTCGACGATATGGCCGTCCTTCATGACGATCAGTTCGTGCGCCATGGCGCGGACGACGCGCAAATCGTGACTGATGAAAATATAGGAGAGGCCGTATTTTTCCTGAAGCGCCCGGAGCAGGTCGACAATCTGCGCCTGCACGGACAGATCGAGCGCCGAGGTCGGTTCGTCGAGCACCACGAATTCGGGTTTCAGCACGATGGCGCGGGCGATGGCGACGCGCTGGCGCTGGCCGCCGGAAAATTCGTGGGGGTAGCGGTGCCGGCTGTCGGGGTTGAGGCCGACATCGTGCAGGGCCTGCATGACACGGTCTTCGCGTTCCGCGCGGGACAGGTTGGGTTCGTGAACCTGAAGGCCTTCGCCGATGATGGAATCCACGCTCATGCGCGGCGACAGGCTGCCGAACGGGTCCTGGAAAACGATCTGCATGCGTTGGCGCAGGGGCCGCATGCGGGTACGGTCATAGGTGCTGATATCCTCGCCCTTGAACGTGACTGTGCCGCCGGTCAGCCTGGTCAGGCGGAGCAGGGCATAGCCGAGAGTCGATTTGCCGGAGCCGCTTTCGCCGACCACGCCCAGCGTCTGGCCCGCGCGGCAGGAAAGGGATACGTCGTCCACCGCCTTGACCCAGGCGCGGGCCTTGCCGAACAAATCCTTGCCTTTCGGAAACCAGACTTTCAGGTGTTCGGCCTTCAGGATTTCAGCGGCGTTGTCGTTGAGGGCGACCGCATGGCCCTTCGGATGCGCGGCCAGCAGCATCTGGGTATAGGGATGTTCCGGATGGGCGAACAGCGTTTTGGCGTCCCGTTGTTCGACGATGACGCCGTCCTTCATGACGCAGACGCGGTCGGCCATTTTCTGAACGATCGACAGGTCGTGGGTGATGATCAGCAGCGCCATGCCCAGGCGGTCTTTCAGGGATTGCAGCAGTTCGAGGATCTGCGCCTGCACGGTGACGTCGAGCGCCGTAGTGGGTTCATCCGCAATCAGAAGGTCGGGGTCGTTGGCCAGCGCCATGGCGATCATGACGCGCTGGCGCTGCCCGCCGGAGAGTTCGTGCGGATAGGCATTCAGGCGGTCCTTCATCCCGGCCAGGCCGACGAGGCCGAGCAGTTCCTTCACGCGCGCCCGCGCCTGGTCCTTTGTCATGCGCTGGTGCAAAAGCAGCGTTTCGGCAATCTGCTTTTCGATGGTATGCAGCGGGTTGAGGGCGGTCAGCGGCTCCTGGAAAATCATGCCGATGCGCTTGCCGCGAATGGCGCGCATGAAGGCATCGGGAGCGCCGACCAGTTCGTGCCCGTCGAAACGGATGGACGATCCCGCCGGATGGCTGGCCGTGGGATAGGGCAGGAGTTGCAGGATGGACAGGGCGGTCACCGACTTGCCCGATCCGCTTTCGCCGACCAGCGCCAGCGTCTCGCCCTTGTGAATATCGAAACTGACGCCGCGCACGGCCTCGACCGCCGAGCCGGCGGCGCGGAAGGTGATCGACAGGTTGCTGATGCATAAAAGCGGTTCGGTCTTGCCCATGACGGGTATTTAACCATACTTTACCGACCTGAACAGGAGATAATTGATGAAACAGGGTGCGCCCGCCTGCGGGCTTTATTTACGCATCGACGGCGACCCCGACATGCAGCAGGCGATCACGGCGCTGCGCCAGGCCGGCATGGTCATCAACCGTTCGGAATACGAACGCAACATGCATGTGGTGGAATTGCAGGCGGGGGAGGGTGAAGCGCGGGACAAGGCCGCCGCGCTCGCCGAACTGGCGAAGCTCCAGGGCATGACTTCGATTGTGCGTGGCGACGCGGGCACGGCCCAACTGATCGGCGCCGATGGCGTCTTGCTGCGCGCCCCGGACGAGATCAGCGCGGCCCGGGCATTGCTGGGCGAGGCTGCCATTATCGGCGTTTCGTGCGGCCTGGACCGGTCCATGGCGCAGCGGATGAAGGAGGCGGGCGTCGATTTTGTCGGTTTCGGCCTGGCGGATCAAAAGATCCTGCCGCCCCATGACCTGATCGGCTGGTGGAGCACGCTGAGCGATATCCCGGCGCTGGCGGAAGGGCCTGTGGATAACGATAGCACGGGCGTCCTCGTCCGGGCCGGCGCCAGCTTTCTGGATTGCTGGGCTTATATCGCCGGCCATCCGAAAGGCGTGTTGCAGGGCACGGTCAATATGCTTTACGCCGTTGATCTGGCGCTGGAAACCGTCAAGCTCAATTGACCGGTTAACTTATTGTTAATCTTTCGGATTTCTGTTTAAAAACAACGCCCGATCCTGTATACTGAAAGAAGGATCGCAGGAGCGGTCCGGAACGCGACAGGACTGTAGGAACGGTCGGATGACGACGATCTCATCGACAAATCTGGTTAGCCCCACCGCCGCCAGCCCGGTGCAGGCCCTGGT
>WBZN01001944.1_pt1 | contig 11914 bp, 14 predicted proteins | sample 5204281 | NCBI WGS metagenome assembly WBZN01 (sample SAMN12344347, study PRJNA552823) | activated sludge metagenome | biome: Activated sludge suspended growth; feature: Nitrification reactor; material: Wastewater; isolation source: activated sludge from nitrification reactor of wastewater... | reverse complement strand
GAGAAAGCTCAGAAACCATCTATCTTTCACCCTGCGGGCATGTTGCCCATTCACCTCAGAAAGGATTGATCCAATGAGTCAGAACGACACCAGAACCAGCCTGAGCGCCCAAGCGGCGCGTAATCTTGCCACGGCCACCGTCACCGCTGTGCAGAAGACCGAAATCACCCCGCGGTGGCTTCACAAACTATTGCCGTGGGTCGATGTCGATGGCGGTGTGTACCGACTCAATCGGGTCGCCAAGTCTGAGAAGGGCCAACCGGCCAACGAATTCGGTGAGGCGAAGGTGGAGCTGTTGACGGTCGACAGCGGTGAGCCGCAACTGCCGGCGACGTACGTCGATTATGAATTGCATCCGCGCGAATACCATCTGAGTACCATCCAAACGATCATCCATACGCATACACGGGTCACTGACCTGTACAGTAATCGCATCGATCAACTGCGTGAACAAGTGCGTCTGACGGTTGAATCTGTGAAGGAGCGCGAAGAGTGGGAACTCTTAAACCACGCGGAATTTGGTCTCTTGAAAGAGGTCGTTCCACAGCAGCGCATTGAGACCCGCAAGGGGACGCCTACGCCGGATGATCTGGACGAGTTGTTGACGCTGGTTTGGAAGAAGCCGGCCTTTTTTCTCGGCCATCCCAAGGCGATTGCGGCGTTCGGCCGTGAAGCGACCAGACGTGGGGTTCCGCCTCCCACGGTGAATCTGTTCGGCTCGCCCTTCATCACGTGGCGAGGCATTCCCTTGGTGCCGACCAACAAGTTGGCGATCGACAAGGAAAGCAAGACAAGCCTCCTTCTCCTGCGCGTGGGCGAATCGCAGCAAGGCGTCGTGGGCTTGCAGAAGGCCGGGGTCGCCGGCGAGCTCGAACCAGGCCTCTCCGTCCGTTATATGGGCACGAATGATCATGGGATCGCCTCACACCTCATCACCCGCTATTTCTCCACGGCCGTGCTGACGGACGATTCGATCGCTCGGCTCGACAATGTCTCGACCAAGTTCTATCACGAGTATCACTACCCGAAAGGCTGATCACGATGACTAACGCGCACAATTCGATCACTGATACACACGATCTATTCGACACGGCGTTGATCACCCGATTGGCCAATGAGTCGTACAGGGAATCCGTCGGGCTGGCTCAATCATCCTCGCCGCTTCAGAGACCGTCGTCCTCGGTCCCGATCGTGCCAACGGCGTTCGTGGGAATACCGGATGGATTGTCCGGTATAGCCGGAACACCCCCGACATTTCCGACCACGCCGGCAGCGTTTTCGGGGGAGAGGCCGGACCATACGAACTTGGCGGGAGGATATCCCTCTGCCACGGCAGCCTACCCGGGATCAGGACGGACCGAGCAGCCGTCTCGTTCAGCTACCGCTCGGTCCGGGGACGACCTTGCCTCGGGGGAACATCTGCCGGACTCTCCCGATGTCTATCCATTTGGTGAGCCTCGGTGCAACGGGAGTTTCAAAGCGCCGAAGACTGATGCTCATTCGGTCCACTCCGTCTCGGATTTCTACTTTCTACCTGGGACTGATCCACAGGGGGCAGCGGCATCAGCCGAACCCTCGGGCTCTCATGCATTGTCGTTGTTGGAGGTGAATGCGATCCGGCGTGACTTTCCTGCCTTACACCAACGTGTGCATGGTCACCCGCTCATCTGGTTTGACAATGCGGCCACCACTCAAAAGCCTCGGTCCGTCATCGAGGCCACGGCACGCTTTTACCGACAGGACAACTCCAACATCCACCGCGCCGCCCATGCCTTGGCGGCCCGCTCGAGCGAACTCTACGAAGGTGGGCGGGAAAAAGTCCGACAGTTCATCGGGGCTGCCGACAGCAAGGAAATTGTTTTTGTCCGCGGCACGACAGAGGCCATCAATCTGGTCGCCCAGACGTATGGGCGTGCCCACATCGGTGCGGGGGATGAAATTCTTCTGACCACGATGGAACACCACGCGAACATTGTGCCTTGGCAACTCTTGGCACAACAGACGGGAGCCGTGATTCGTGTGGCCCCCATCAATGATGCCGGCGAATTGATCCTCGACGCCGTTGCGTCGTTGATCGGTCCTCGCACCAAGCTGGTTGCGCTGACACACGTGTCGAATGCCCTGGGCACAATCAATCCGATCGAAACAGTCGTCGGCTGGGCCCGCGCCTACGGGGCTCGCGTATTGGTGGACGGTGCGCAATCGATTCCCCATATGCCGATCAATGTACAGACCCTCGGCTGTGACTTCTTCGTCTTTTCCGGTCACAAGCTCTTTGGGCCGACCGGCATCGGGGTGCTGTATGGCAAATTGCCGTTGCTTGAGGAGATGCCGCCTTATCAGGGAGGCGGCAATATGATCCGCGATGTTACCTTCGAGCACACGACGTATCAGGGAAGTCCCCAAAAGTTTGAGGCAGGAACCCCGGATATTGCCGGTGTCATCGGTTTGGGCGCTGCTGTCGATTATCTCTCACATCTCGGCATGCCGGCCGTTGCCGGATATGAGCATGCGTTACTGGAGTATGCGACGCATGCGCTGTCGTCCGTCCGGGGACTTCAGTTGATCGGAACCGCTGCGACAAAAGCCAGCGTGCTGTCGTTTGTGATGGACGGGATCCCGAATGAGCGGGTGGGGCAGTATTTGGATCGACACGGCATTGCGGTACGGTCCGGCCACCATTGTGCGCAGCCGACCGTGCGCCGGTTTGGACATGAAGGGACCGTCCGTCCTTCGCTGGCCTTTTACAATACCTATGAGGAAATTGACCGATTGGTTGAGGCCTTGCACGAATTGCGAAGGACATGAGCGATGGACGTCAACGTATCGCAGGGAAAAGAGCACGACACGGCGACGTGGAATCTTGATCAGATCGTCACAGAGCTGCGCACGTCACGTGAACTGACGCACAACATCAGACTCCACGGGCTCATTCGCGAATTGCCGTCGAGAAAAGCGCTGCTCGGTATCGTCGACGGATTGTGCGGCGCGTTGTTTCCGACACACTATGGGCGGGCCGATCTGAACGAGACGAACGTCGACTACTTTGTCGGACACACGCTCAATCAGACCTTACCGCTCCTGCAAGAGCAAGTTCGGCGAGGATTGCGGTTTGGGCACAGCTCGGAAGAGCTGGCGGATCAGGCGATTGCCCGCCAAGCGGCGGAGCTGACCGCCGCCTTTGCGCAACACCTTCCGTCTATCCGAGGGCTGCTGTTCACCGATTTACATGCCGCGTACAAGGGTGATCCGGCGGCGACCAGTGCTTCGGAGATTCTACTCTGTTATCCAGGGATGACTGCCATCATCTATTACCGTCTCGCACATGCGCTGCATAGACTGGGGACGCCATTAATCGCTCGCTTAATTTCCGATATTGCGCATTCATCAACCGGCATTGATATTCATCCGGCCGCCGAAATCGGCAGCCAATTTTTTATCGACCACGGAACAGGGGTTGTCATCGGTGAGACGGCTTTCATCGGGCAGCGTGTCAGACTCTATCAAGCGGTCACGCTGGGCGCCAAGAAGTTTGAGGAAGGCGAGGATGGAATCTTAATCAAAGGTGAGCCACGCCATCCGATCGTGGAGGATGATGTGGTGATCTACGCTGGCGCGACGATTCTTGGTCGCATCACGATCGGGAAGGGATCGATCATCGGCGGGAACGTCTGGTTGACACAAAGCGTCCCGGCACGAAGCCATGTCGTTCAAGCACAAATGCGCACCTCAGCCACGATTCAGCCCAAGTCGATCGATGAGCGAGTGGGCCAGTGGAGCATCTAGCGGCTCGGTAAGCGTCGTATGTCAAACTCGCCTCCATTGAGTGCTCCGAGCCCGATCGTCCTGGCGCCAGATCCCCATGCGCTGGCGCTGTCCGTTCGCGCAAGTTGCCTGGTGTTTGAAGATCCGATATCCAAGGCCCTTCTTGCGCAGGCACAACGCGTCGCGACCAGCGAGGCGACGGTGCTCATCATCGGCGAGACCGGGACCGGTAAAGAGTTGATCGCCCGTCATATTCATGAATTGAGCACCCGTCATGCAGGTCCATTCGTAGCCTTCAATTGCGCCGCCATTAACGAATCGCTGATGGAAAGCGAATTGTTCGGCTATGAACGGGGTGCATTTACCGGGGCGGTCGGCGACAAGGCCGGATGGTTCGAGGCGGCTAAGGGGGGCAGTTTGTTTTTGGATGAGATCGGAGATCTTCCCCTTCCTTTGCAGGCCAAGCTGTTGCGAGTGATTCAAGAGCGGGAAGTGGTGCGAGTCGGGTCGCGCCGCCCCATTCCCATCGATGCACGATTGATCGCTGCGACCAATGTGAAGCTTGACGAGGCCGTCTCCGCCGGACGGTTTCGAGGTGATCTTTATTACCGGTTGAAAGTGGCGACAATCGATCTGCCTCCACTGCGGGATCGCCCGGGTGATATCGCTCCGCTGGCGCAATATTTCCTGACCTTATATGGGCCCAGACTTGGCTATGAGCGAATCGAATTGGTACCTGAAACAGTACGGACTCTCCTCGCGTATCCTTTGGCCGGGCAACATTCGTGAACTTGAGAACACTATCCATCATGCGCTCCTCGTCTGCACCGGAACGAGCGTGCGCCCGGATGATCTGCGTCTTCCTATTCCTCGTCCGCAAGCATCACAGGGCACGGCGGCAGTCGCCATACGGCTGACCCCCCTCGAAGCGGCCTTGGATCGACTTTTTGAAAATGAAACGACGACCCCTGCGCTCTATCGTGTGATCGACGAGACGATTATTCGTAGAGCGTATGCATACTGCGAGCAGAACCAAGTTCGCACCGCTCGGTTACTCGGCGTCAGCCGAAATATCGTGCGCGACCGCCTGATCCGGTATGGTGTGATTGGGCTGGAACGCGCGGCGCCATGATCGCTGACGAGTCGATCCTCCACCCGTAGGATCGCGTAGAGGGGGGGGCGAGCGTGCGAGCGGCGCCTCGTTCAATTGTTTAAGAGAAGCGGGATCCGGCGATCGTGACCGGCTTCGTCAATAAGTGGAGAGTGAATCTGAGAATGTGACCGCCTCCGTATCCGCCTTGATACCAAAGAGTATCCTTCGATCAGTATTTCCCTGAGTGCCACGGTAGACTAGCTCATCGCAATCAAGGTCATAGTCCGCCACATCGTGGGCGGTCCAGCGCTGAGTGAAATAATGATAGTAAAAGGTGTAGAGGCCGTGGTCGTTCGGGTTGTGTTTCAACACATACTCCGGCATGCGTCGGATGTTCAGGTCCGGATGATAATGCTGTAACCAAAGATAATCTCCCAAGATGACCAGCTTCACCAGTGGTGCGTCGGAATAGAACTTCAGTTTGATTGATTTGCCAATCGCCCGCAGCCGCTTCAGCAGTTGGATGCTCTGCTGAACCTCCTGTTGAAAGGACTCTATCGTGTAGCCCGGATCGGCGATCGCGGAAATTCTGGATCGGGCTGCTGCGCTATATGGATTCATGAGCAAGACTTTGGCTCCTGTGCAGCGTTCCAGCACTGAAGCAAGGTCCCCTACCTGGTCGGTCAACGTTCCATATCCGCTCGAGCCGATGGCCATGACCGTCCTTCCTGTTCCTTGTTGTTCTTTCAGTCGCTGGATCAGTCGTCGTGCCTTCGGCTCATGGCTTGGATAATACGATACCAAGCCAGCAGCGGTTGCCGTGTGGGCCAGCGCTCTCTCGCCGACTGCGAGACGCAAAAGATTTGCAAAGATGATGATGAAGCTTGCCGTGATTGCTTCGATCATCAACAACGACGCCTTGTCATTCTCAACGCTTGCCCAGTAGTCAAGAAACTTGTGGGCGAGCGCTGGCAGCGAGAGAGCGATCCCGGCACTCAGGAGCAGCACCGTAAGGTGATATCCGATCTGGCCAAGGCTGTTCAGGATGGATCGTATGCGCGCAAATGTCTTAACGAACACGAATTCTGTTGTCGTTGATTGGCTCATCAAAACTTTCTTAAAAGAGCTAATGATCGTCATGAACGACTTCTTCCCGTCATCACGCATTCCCTATGGGCTGTAGTACACCTTGCGGCCGGTACCACGGTCATGGAACCATCGGATGCTCAGCATGCCCACTGTTATAGCTGTGCCTGCGAGAAGTCCCTCTCGTTCGGCTTCTCCTCTATCACCGGTTCTATCGGAGGAGAGCTAGCTGATCATAAAGCAGCACGAATGACTCCACCCCTGTAGGTTGATCGATACATCAACTCACGTGAGCTTGTGCAGATACAGAGAGCAGGTAAATAGGGTTTGGCAATTGCCATCGAAGGAAATAGGGGATGGTCCGTATGTCGGTTCGCATGGAACATGGGTTGAAACGAGAATGTCATTGTGCTGATAGTTTAGGAAGGCAGAAAGTATGCCAGTCGTATAAGGCCAGATTCGGAGTATTTAATTGCTCTCTTGTTGGTTATGCAGCAGAGGATGCGTGGGGACAGTTGAATTTTCAGCACGGTTACCATCATTCGCGTTGCCGCTCTTGGGGGCTTTGAATTGGGTTGGGTGCCTTCGACGCCTATCTGCTGATCATTCAACAGTGCGGATGCAGTTGCTTCTGAATACGTAGCAGAGCAGGCTCTGCTTATTCCGAGCGCTGTTCATTGTTCAAGGATTACGTATTCTTTCTTCCAGTTCCGCGACGGCATACTTTCTGCAGTGCTTGGGCTTCAATGTAGGGAGGAAAGATCATGCCGGACTATACGAAGCGCTGGATCGAGTTGAGACGTCGGGAGCAGCACATGAATGGAAATTGGAGCTGTCACTATGTCATTTTTGAGTTTGGAGCAAAAAAGTGGAGATGCAAGAAAGGGTGCGCCGACGGCATTTTTAGAACCCCTGAAGAGGCCGAAACCGCCGCGCTGACACAAGCACAACGGATCATTGATTCGCTGCAAACTGGTGCCTCGGCCTTATAGAACGTGAGGTTCAGTAACATGTCCACAAAGGTGACCGAGCTACCCGACCGCTTCTGCACTTGGTGTAAGGTACCTATGAGAAAGCGCCTGGTGTGCGACGAGTCCTATGTCCACTATATCTGTCCAAAGTGCCTGTTTCAGCACACATGCCGATGGACACTCACTCGTACAGAGTCTACGGCGACAAGTTGACATAGCCGTCCGGTCATTGTGATTGGGTATCCGCAGTAGCGACAGCTCTTCGATGTAGCGAGTGCTTCTGTAGAGGAACTCTATCCTCAATTCATCAGCGTAGAGAACAACAGCTTCGCACAGTGTCCGTGTCACACACGCTGCGGTCGATAGGAGATAGAGAATGATGAGTGCCTGGTGGTGTTTCAGTGGGTTGATACCCGTGGCAATCGGCTTCGTCGCGTTTCTGTACCGGTTCTTCCCCCGGCGTTTGCCGACTCACTGCTCGTGTTTCATGACCAGGGCTGAGGATGGCACGCCGATCCAGTTTATAGTCACATCAACGAGGAAGATCGAGGGATCACTCTCGACATCCTTGCGTGAGCGACTGACCTCTTGGTTTCCGTCAGGACAGTGCACGCTTTCTGCTGGAAGAATTCGTAGGGATGAGGCTGCTCACGCTGTCGCAACAGATGTTGCTGAAGCGAGCAACCTATAAGGCGACTTCTCGCGTTCAACCGGAAGTCATCAGGTCTTCGTGAGGTAGGTGTGACGATCGTGACGACCATTCACCTTGCCAGTCGCTTCAACAGAGCTTGTCCTTTTCGCGTCCCACTTCTCCTCAACCCGGCTTGGTGGTTCTTTTGTCTGGGGCGCCATCCCTAAAAGAGTCTCCAGTCAGGCGAACGGCGTGAACCACGAAGAGCTTGTGCTACTAGGGCCATAATACATGGACCGGCGAGCCTCACGGAGCAGTCTCATTGCGGTGTCTTCTTGTCGTGATGAGCGCCGGAAGAAATGGACTCGCGTGAGTGAGCATCGCGTTGGGCCAGCAGGATGGTTCTACTTGGTTACCACTACCTCTGAATCGACCGCAGCTGAAGATGGAGGGGGTGACGGCCTATCACCGCTGGTTGATGAACAGGAGCTCCACACGCCGTATCCCAACACGGCAAGGAATAGGCCTGCGCAAAATCCTCGCCAGAATCCTCTGAGAATCTCATCCCAATCCCTGCCACGCTCCATTGTTCATACTCCAGCGATGGATAGTTCCGAGGGCGCAACTGGTCTGTTCGCTCGGCTATTTCCGTTTTCTCACGAACGCCCGATAGGCCGGCTTGTCGTTGATGGTGTCATGTTCAATGGCTACAAGTTCATGCCCGGTTGTTTCACACCAGGCAGGCATATCCTTCTTGATACCCTCGTCGCTTGAAAGGACTTCAAGGACTTCTCCAACCGTTAACTCTCTAATTTTCTTTGACGTGTTGATGATCGGTATCGGGCAGAACAGCCCAAGTGTGTCAAGTGTGACATCCGCTTTTGGCATCAGATTCTCCTCTGTCGCGTCCAGTCATTATGAATGGCAATCTGGCTTCCTGCAGATCAGAACTTCGTACCTGCAAGGCCAGATTTATCCAATTAAATCAGATAAACAAATTGACCTTCCCCTGCCTGGCTTCGGCCAAATAGGTGCTCACTCCGGCTAACTGATCGACTCCGTCGATGAGGGTCTCTTTTGAAATTCCCATCATCCCCATTGTGGTTGTACAGGCGATCAGCTGCACGCCGAGATCCTGGGCAGTGCGAAGTAGTTCGTGAACCCCGGGCATCCGGTTTTGTTTCATCACGGTATGGATCATCGAGGTGCCAAGTCCTCCGAAATGAAACCGAGAAAGTGGCAACTGTTCTGCTCCGCCTTTGTTCAACAGGCCGAACATGCGGCAGAGCCAGTCCCGAGCGGAACTCCCTGTGCCTTTCCGACGGATCGCGTTCAAGCCACAGAAGGTAAAAAAGATCGTGACTTGCATGCCCATCGCGGCTGCTCCGGTAGCGATAATGAATACAGCCATTGCGCGGTCAAGTTCGCCGCTGAGCAGCACGATAGTTACCTTCTCCGGCTTGGTTTCACGAAGCCCAGCCAGCGTTTTAGACGGAGTCACTGCGACTGGCATGATGACACTCCCGTCGATGGGAGGTCGCCGTGCATTGAGTACGACATGTGCCATGCTCGGATCAGGCTGACTCGTATCATCGTCGTGGAGCCTCCTGGTTATGCGGGCACTTTTCTCTGCAGAAAGGAATAAGCATCACCAAGCAGTATCGATGCCAGTATGATTGGAAGCGATTTCTGCTCCTTACGCGTTCCTGCGAACTGTGAATTGCTGGAAATCCGGCAGTCTGTGCTGAGGCATTGTTGTTAAATCAGCAGCTGAGCACCTGACATATGAGGCATTGGCGATGCACCTATCTTCCCGCGCTTGCAGCAAGCAGGTACCTCTCAATGGGTCTCGCGGAGCCCAGGAGGGCTCCAAGGCCCCGCGAGAATGGCGGGTGGTGGGCATGGCACCCGCACAAGTTTTAAGCTAGAGCAACATGACCATAGAACAAGTCATTTATGTGAGTGGCTGATCCTGGACGCTCGACACAAGCCCGGCTGTTTGTGCAGAGCTAAAGAGCCCATCGTCCGACACTCGGGTATCACCATACATGACTCTCGGCTGTGTCCTCTGTTCTGCTACATCTGTTCGGTTGTGGTTTTCTGAATAGGCGGTGATATTCCACAACAAGATGCTTACTGTGATGATTCCAAGGATAATAAGGATCTCCATACGTTCTCCTTCTGGTGGACGAAACATGTTCAGAGGGTGCAGGGTAGCGCTGACAACGGCGTTGCCAGCACTTACCGTATTTGTCACGACAGCGCTCTGCGGTGAACTCCGAGCGAAACAGAGCTCTCGCCCGGCTCACTGGAGTTGACGCCTTCTGCCTCCCAATGCTCATTCGATTCCGTCCTGCCACAAAGGCACCATAGATGACCGTGAAATCTGCCTGCATCGCGTGCAGGCTCACCGGTCACTGTACGCGTTCATCTTACATCCGTGGAATTATTGACCGCCCATTTACTGGGGTAACAGGATCCAAAGTTGTGAATATGCCGGCTATCCAAAACATGTATGTCGTTGTCCTCCGGAATGCAGGCATTGCATCATATGGCCAGTGAAAACTCCAAACCATCTGATGAGTTCATCGAACCCTCCGTTGGAGTCTCGTGCAGAGTGTGCCGCGATCTGGCGATTGTCGGCAGACCATGTGCCGCAATGTCCTGATAAACTTGAAGAACCTCGGTAAGCACACTCATGCCTTGCCCATTTACGCTGTGATGGAGATGGAACTGCAGCGCCCCTCGTGGGTCAATTACAAATGTCCGGCCTTTTCCTGGGGCCTTTTCCGCTCGTCCGCCATAGAGCCTCTGCAATCGATGTAGTGGATCACACGCCACGGTGTAGTGCGTCTGTTTCTGGATTAATGGCTTGCTCCAATCCAAAATCGTAGGCTCCGTCGGAACAAGGAGCAAGGCAGTATCGCGTTGGGCAAGTTCTTGTCCCTGTTGATTCCAAAGTTGAACTTCAAAGTGTTCTACAGCTGCTATGAAGCTAAGTACAAGCCACCGACCAAGAAACGTATCAGGATGAATGTAAGATACTTCATCGGCAACAATGACCGGAATCCGAAACGTCCATGCCTTCTGGCCAATGCGACGCACAATGGTTCTGCTCTTGAAAGTTGTCATGTTAGTTTTTTCTCATTCTACAAACGGGCCTAGGATGGTGTTGTCTGGTGCCGTGATTCCGGTATGGCCCGGACCAGATACTCTCGATTGCGAGGTGGTCCGATAGCAATTCTTCCTGATCGACTGAGGCGATCGATTGCAAAGAGGAGTTGCGCACTTCCAATGTGGGTGAGATCGCTCTCGAGCTGATCGAGCGTCCGAGCCCCTTGCCGCTCCAAAATTTGAAGAACGTCCGCTTCAACTCTGAAGCTTTCTCGTTCGACGCTGTGATCGACAGTGGTTTGTGATCTCATGATTCACCTCCATCAAGATGCATGGTTGAATTGCCACTGTATGAGAATGACCATTCTCCTCTGAGAAAGAGAAACGGCCGGAGAAGTCTTCAAGCTGTGCTAGTCGATGAACCTGGGAGTGCACACAACACACATCCAGTAAATCTAACGGCATCTCCGTCACGGTTGTCTAGGCGAATCTCTATGTGTAAGGTTTCCCCTATCTGGTTGACGATTCTTTTGTGAGTCCATAGTGCAGATATTATGCCGTCGAATTCCTGAAGAAAGTGCGATTGAGTTCGACCTGCACTGCTGTCAGTACAACAGAAACTGTTGGGAGATTGTTGATTCAGAAGCAGCTGCCCATGTTTATACATCCAGGCACCGGCAGGTCTTTAGAATCTTAACGTCGCAATGCCGTTTACGCATGGGCTTGATGATATCCCAGATAGGCGATCCTGCCTGTATTTGTTTCACGATCTATCTTGCAAATCGGTGGTTTGATCTCCAGTAAAACTGTCGTTGCCAGGCTGTGAGCCTGGTTCGGTTCGGTATAGTTATTGATCTCTGGGGTTCGCGCTAAGAAACGAAATACCGGAAACTATGCTTGCTTGGCGACCTCCGGCCATCTCTCCGAGTAAGAGATCACCTGTCGATGTGTGCCATGGAGCCAGCGTCGTATGTGGCTACCGATCTGGGTCGGGACCATCCGATCTTGGAATGCTTGGCCAGAAGTATTGAAGCCCGCTGATCATTGCGAGCACTCCCACGGTTGGTAGCCAGATCCATCTCATTTCACTGGCAAGGATTTGGAAGGCGTTTCCATTGAAGAAGTCGGCGATACCAATGGGAGAAACGGCGACCGGTCGAAATGGAAAGAAATATCGAGTGGGATCAAATGGAGAGAAGAAGGCGATGCCAAGGCCTCCGTCTGTCATTGCGTCGAGAAGGCCATGGGATGCTG
>WBZN01001941.1_pt1 | contig 11916 bp, 7 predicted proteins | sample 5204281 | NCBI WGS metagenome assembly WBZN01 (sample SAMN12344347, study PRJNA552823) | activated sludge metagenome | biome: Activated sludge suspended growth; feature: Nitrification reactor; material: Wastewater; isolation source: activated sludge from nitrification reactor of wastewater treatment... | reverse complement strand
ACTGAAGCGCCGTGAAGGAGGGCTGCATTGCGAGCGATGGCGCAACGGCGGCAGCCGCAGCTCGATCACGTTGAGGCGGTAATACAGGTCCGCGCGAAACGCACCGCGGGCGACCTCGGCCTCGAGATCGCGATTGGTGGCCGCGATCACGCGGACATCGACCTCGACCTCGTCGTTGCTACCGACCTGCTTGACCTTGCGCTCCTGCAGGGCACGCAGCAGCTTGACCTGTAGCCCGAGGGACAGCTCGCCGATCTCGTCGAGGAACAGCGTGCCGCCTTCGGCGTCCTGGAACATGCCGGACTTGTTGATGACCGCGCCGGTAAACGCTCCCTTCTTGTGGCCGAACAGCTCCGACTCCATCAGCGCTTCGGGAATCGCGCCGCAGTTGACGGCGATGAACGGCATCTTGGCGCGCGCGCCTTCGCTGTGGAGCGCGCGCGCGACGAGCTCCTTGCCGGTGCCGCTCTCGCCGGTGATCAGCACGTTGGTCCGGGCCGAGTGCATCTTGCCGATCAGCTCGAACACCTGCTGCATCGCGCGGCTCTTGCCGAGCAACCGAGCGAGGCGCGCGCGGCCGGCGAGCTGATCTCGCAGCGCGAGGTTGTCCTCGAGCAGGGCCCGCTTCTCGAGGGCGCGGCCGATCACCGCGTTGATCTCGTCGACCTGGAACGGCTTGGTCAGGTAGTCGTACGCGCCCTGTTTCATGGCCGCGAGCGCGGTGTCCGCGGTGGCGAACGCGGTGACCAGGATGACCTCGGGATCGATCGCGACCGGGGTGGCACCGGCGACCGGCGCGCGCGTGATCGAGCCGGTCTTGATCGCGTTGAGCAGGCCCAGGCCATCGAGGCCACCCGGCATCTTGAGATCGGTGACGACGACGTCGACCGGCGCGGTGCGCAACCTCTCGAGCGCCTCGCCGCCGCTCTGTGCGAGCAGGACCTCGTGACCCGCGCGCCGCAGACAGATGCCGAGAAATTCGCGCATCGATTGCTCGTCATCGACGACAAGGATTCGCGCCACGGATGCACTATGACACGAGGACGGCTATCATCGCGCGCCTGCGTCGCCGGCTAGCAAACATCGCGTTCGACCGCGGCGGCCTGCTCGCGCTCGTCGTCCTGGCGGTCTATCTGTGGCTCGCTCCGAGCTACATCGTCGACGGAGACAACGCAGAGTTCTCGACGTTAGGCGCGACGGGCGGTGTCGCGCATCCGCCGGGCTACCCGCTCTACGTGCTGTACCTGCGTGCGATGTCGTGGCTCCCCGGCACGTCCGCGGCGCATACGGCGGCGCTCGCGACGGCGCTGCTCGGCGCGGCCTCGGTGCCCGTGCTCCACGCGGCGTGTCGCGCCTGGGGGGCGCGCGCGGCCGCCAGCTCGATCGCCGTCGCGATCTTCGCGGGTGGTCCCGTCGTGCTCCGCCTCCACACCGGGGCCGAGGTGTTCGCGCTCAATGATCTGATCGTTGGGGTCGTCCTCTGGTTGTCGGCGACGAACGGTCCGCTTCGGGGAGGGCGTCGCGCGGTGACGCTGGCGTTCGTTGCTGGGCTCGGCCTGTGCAACCAGCACACGTGCGCGCTGCTCGCGCCGGTCGGGATCCTCGGTGTGGTCCGCGGCGTTCGCGAGGCGCAGATCCCGCGCGCGGCGATGGTCGCCCTTTCGATCGTCGGGCTCCTGCTCGGCTTCACGCCGTACCTATATCTGCTCGTGGCTCCAAGCTCCGCTGCGTCCTGGGGCCACCCTGGCTCGTTCGCCGACCTCCTCGCACATTTCATGCGGGTGGACTACGGTGGCATCGGCGCGTTCTCGGCGGTACCCGGCGAGATCGATCCGGCAGCCAACCTGGCTGCGTTGCTCTGGACCCTCGGACGCGCGTGGTTGTGGCTGCCCGCCGCGCTCGGGATCTCGATGCTGGGGTACCGGACGGTCCGGCCCGGTGAGGGCGAGACGCGCTTCGGCTGGGCGATGCTCGCGACGAGCTTCGTGATCGCGGGCCCCGTGTTGATCGTCCGTTTCAACGTGCCGCCCGAGGGGCTCGGGCTCTACATCTGCCAGCGATTCCACCTGCTGAGCGTGGTGCTCCTCGTCATCCCGGTGGCCGCGGGGATCGACCTGGTCATGCGCTGGCTCGAGCGGCGGCTCTCGGTCGGCGCGCCGCGGCGGCGGCTCGTACGCGAGGGTTTTGTGGTGACGGTGTTCGTGGCCGCGGCGGGGCTGTCGCTGCCGCACATCCTGGCGACCCACTCGCCGGCGGTCGAGAAGGGCGTCGTGAATCTGTTGAAGTCGCTGCCCGAGCGCGCCGTGGTGATCGGCACCGCCGACGACCTCCATTTCGGAGCGCTCTACGCGCAGGAGGTCCTCGGCGTCCGTCCCGACGTCGATGTCGTCGCGTGGACGATGACCACGCTGCCCTGGTACCGAGCGCACTTCGCCGGGCGGGGCCTCACGATCGATCCGCACGCGGCCGGAGAGGGCGTCCCGAGCGTTCGGGTTGCCCGCCAGGTGTTCGCATCGGGCCGTCCGCTGTTCGTCGAGATCTCGCTCGGCAGCATCCTGCGGACGTTCCAGACCTACCCGCATGGGCTCGTGTTTCGCGTCCTGCCTCCCGGTGTGCCGAGCCCGTCGCTCGACGAGCTCGTGGCGCTCAACCACCAGCTGTTCGCCGGGTTCGATCTCGCCTATGCACGTCCCGACGCGGAGGCCGAATACGCAGGGGAGATGCACCTCCGTTATGCGAGGACCTGGGACATCCTCGCCCGCGCGCTGACGGAGGCTGGGCGCAACGACGACGCGCGCGACGCGCGCGAGCTGGTGCGCGAGCTCCGGCCGAGCCGGTGACGCGCTACCGTGATGCCATGGGCGCCGTGATCGATCGACTTCGCCGAGATCCGGGCCTCCTCGCGGTCGTGATCGCGCTCGTCCTCGTCGTGATCCTGTACGCACCGACCCTGAGTCGCGGCCTGGTCGACTACGACGATACCTACCTGATCAGCGACAACTGGATCGTCCGGGATGCCTCGTGGTCATCGCTACACACGATCTTCTTCGATCTGGATTCACCGCGGCGGTTCACGCTGTCACCGGAGTACCTGCCGGTACGAGATCTGTCGATCATGCTCGACTGCGCGATCTGGGGGGACTGGTATCCCGGGTTCCACCTCACGAACCTCGGCATCTATCTCGCTTCGATCGCGTTGTGGTTTGGCGTGCTCACGGGCTTCGGCGTCGATCGCCGCGTGGTCGGGCTCGCGATGCTGGTGTGGGCGATCCATCCGAGTCACGCCGAATCCGTTGCGTGGCTCGCGGAGCGGAAAGGGCTGCTCGCCGCGATGTTCGCAGGCGCGGCGGGATGCGGTTACACGCGGTTTCGCGCCGGACGCAGCCCGGCGTGGCTCGTGATGGCGATGATCGCGGCCGTCGCGGCCGTGTGGAGCAAGGCACCAGGGGCGTTTGCGATCGCTGCGCTCGCGGGGCTCGAGCTCGCGCTGCCGGCGCTACGGAGGTCACGCGGCCGCGCGTTCGTCGGGCTCGGTGCGCTCGCGGCCGTGGGCGCGGCCGCCTTCGCGCCCGTGCTGATGCTGGCGACGACCTCGTCGGTCGTCGGCTCCAGCGTGAACGCACCCGCTGGCCGGTTCGCGATGGTGCTCGGTGTCCACGGCTTCTATCTCCAGCTCGGCGCGATGGCGCTCCGCAACGCGGTCTCGTATCCGCTGAGTAACGAAGGGCCGAGCACGGTCGCGCTCGTGGTCGGCGCGCTCGGGTTGATCGCGGCCCTCGCGCTGGCACTTGCTCCTCGTGGCCGCCGGTGGTCTCCGCCCGACTCGCTGCGCGCCGCGATGGTGCTGTGGCTGGCGAGCTGGCTGCCGATCAGCCACATGATCCTGCCCCTGCAGATGATCTTCGTCGCCGATCGCTATCTGCTGCTGCCGACGCTGGGGCTCGCGCTCGCATTTGCCGTCGGAGTCACCCGGATCGCGAGCGTCCGTGGCCGCCGGGCGTTGATCGGCGTCGTCGTGTTTGCCAGCGCGTTGCGGACGTTCGACGCCCAATCGAACTGGCGAGATGGGCCCACGCTGTGGGAGCGCGCCGTTCGATCGAACCCAGCCGACGGCGTTGCCTGGGCGTCGTACGCCGACGCGCTCACCAAGGCCGGGGATCCCGCGCGCGCGGCGGAGGTCGCCGCGCGCGGGCTGAAGCTCAGCCGCCATCCTCGCCTGCTGTTGAGGAAGGCGCTCTTGCTGCTCGCGAACGGCAATCGCCCGGCGGGTGTTTCGGCGATGCGCGACGCCGCGGTCGCGGGCGAGCCGCGCGCGATGTCGAACCTCGCGCTCATGCTGCTCGATGACCACCAGCTCGTCGAGGCCCTCGGATGGGCGCGCCGCGGCGCCGCCGCGATGCCGATGTACGCACCTGCGAACCGGGCGCTCGGCCGAGTCGCGCTCGTTGCCAAGCTCCCGGACGAGGCGCTGATCGCGTTCACGCAGACCTACGCGCTCGAGCCGACGAGCTGCATGAACCGCTACAACCTCGCGCTCGCCTTGCTCGAGCTGCATCGCTCCGACGAGGCGCGCGTGCATCTCGAGGCGTGCCTGCGCGATCCTGCGCTCGGCGCCCGTGCACGTGCGGCCCTCGCCGAGCGTGGCCTTTGAGTCGAGTCAAAGGCGGCAACGAGATTCGAAGCAGGGAGCCCGTTGCACCCGAGCGAGGTCGTGCCTCATGATCGACGTTTGAAGAAGCGGCTTGCTCGACTCGCGTTCGAACGCGGCTTCCTGATCGGGTTCGTGGTGCTCGTCGCGTACTTGTGGCTCGCGCCGACGCACATCGTCGCCGCCGATAACGCGGAGTTCGCGACCCTCGGCGCCGTGGGAGGGCACGCTCATCCGTCGGGGTATCCACTGTACGTGCTGTGGTTGCGCGCGATGTCCTGGCTGCCCGTCGAAGGCGCCGCTCATCGCGCCGCGATCGCCACGTCGATCCTCGCCGCCGTTCAGATCGTCGTGCTGCACGCAGCGTGTCGCGCGTGGGGCGCGCGGGCGAGCGCGGCAACGATCGCCGTCGCGATGTTCGCCGCCGCGCCGATCGTGCTGCGGGTTCATCTCGAGGCGGACGTGTTCGCGCTCAACAGCCTGGTCGCGGCGGTGGTGCTGTGGCTGGCGGCCGAGCGGGGACCGCTGCGCGGGATCCCACGCAGCGGGGCCCTCGGTCTCGTCGCCGGCCTCGGCCTCGCCAACAACCTGACCTGCGTGCTGCTCGCGCCGGTCGGCATCCTCGGGGTCGTGCGCGGTGTGCGCGAGGGAGCCTCGAAGCCGGCCGGCGTGATCGCCTCCATCGCCGGCCTCGCGATCGGCTTGGTCCCGTATGGCTATCTGCTGATCGCACCCGACGCCGCCTCGTGGGGGCCCGTCGATACGTTCGGCGACCTTCTCGATACGTTCCTTCGCCGTGACTACGGCTACACCTCGCATCTCCCGGGCGCCGCGGGTGTTCCGCTCGCGACCAGCCTCGGCGCACACGCGGCCTTGATCGGTCGCAGCTGGCTGTGGGCACCAGCGCTGCTCGGGCTCGCGACGCTCGGCCTGAGGTGCGTGAAGGCGAGCGATCGCTGGGGTTGGTGGATGCTGGGCCTGTCGTGGCTGCTGACGGGGCCGCTGCTGGCGTGGCGGCTCGATGTCGATCCGAACGGCGTCGGTGGGTACATCGGCGGCCGGATGCAGATCCTATCGGGGGTCGTCCTCGCGATCCCGGTCGCGAGCAGCTTCGAGCTGATCGGTGACCGGCTGCGGCGACGGCTCGCCCCCGCGATCGGAGCCGTCCTCGCGTGCGCCGGGTTCCTCGCGCTCGCGTTCGTCGCGTTGCCGCGCCTGCAACGCGTTCACTCCGCGGCCGTCGAGGCCGGCGTGCGCAACCTGCTGCGCTCGGTTCCGCCCGACGCGGTCGTGCTCGTGGTGTCGGAGGATCAGTGTTTCGGCGTTCGCTACGTCCAGCTCGTCGAAGGCGACCGACGCGACGTCTCGATCGTGTGCTGGACGATCACCACACGTGACTGGTACCGCGCTCGCCTCGTGCGCGCGGGCGTGCGCATCGAGCCGTCGGCTGGCGGCCCCGCGTCCGTCGCGCAGGCCGAGGCGCTGCTCGCGACAGGCCGGCCGCTGGTCGTGGATCGGGCGCAGACCCTGATCTTGGCCGCGCTCCCGAGTTATCCGCTCGGGGTGTTGCAGCGTGTCCTGCCGCGCGGAGCCAAGCCGCCGAGCCTCGGCGAGGTGCTGGAGCTCAATCGCAAGATCTACGCGAGCTTCGACTTCGACTATCCGCGTCCGACCCGCGACGACGACTTCGCCGCGGTCGCGCATCGGCGGTACGCCGAGACCTGGCGCGTGCTGGCGAACGCCCTCGAGGCCGCGGGCGACCATGACGGCGCGGCGTCTGCGGCCGAGCTCGCCGGTCAGCTCGCGCCCCAATAGCGGCGCGGCAAGCCGCCGACATCGCGCACCCCGGAAGGTCGCCGCGCCGATGCTCGGTCGAGCAGATCTCGAGTCGAGTCTGGAGGCTGTAGGATGGCTTCGCACCCGCTCGCACCGAAGCGCGTCGCGACGCGCATGGCGTGTCGCTTGCTTATCGAAAGGGATGTCTTGCCGCGTATTTGCAACCCTCTGATCTTCATCGTGCTGGCTGGCTGCTCGGTGGGAGACACGTCGCCATCGGGTGGAGATCCGGTCGACGCCTCCCCCCACGGCGTGCGCGCCGATGCCCACATCGGTTCTCCTGACAGCGGTGCGGACGCTGCGCCGTTCGCGTGTCGCGACCGGGTCACGTCGGGGCTCAATAACGGCCACCACAACCCCGGTCAGGACTGCCAGGGCAGCTGCCACGATCACGGCTTCGCGATGTCCGGAACGCTGTACTCGTCGGCCACCGGTGGCGCGCCCGTCGCGGGCGTCTCGATCACCGTCATGGATGCGGGCGGCCAGGTGTTCGACATGGTCACGAGCCAGAATGGAAACTTCTGGTGGAATCTGACGGTCCAGTATCCCGCGCGCGTGATCGCGAGCTCGTGCCCGACCATCGTCCCGATGAACATGACGTTGACGTCACTGGAACAGGGCGCGTGCAGCACGTCGGGGTGTCATGCGGGCGCTGCCGGTCGCGTTCACTTGTAGGCGCGCGATATCGGTTGGCTTGCCGAGGTTAAGCGCGGATCATGACGATCACTTGGCGGTGGTCGCTACGCCGCCTCGTTACCTTGGTTCGCGAGCAACGGCGCCGATCCAGGTGCGGTGGTTCAGACGGACGCCGAGGCGGTGGCGATCGGGAGCTCGGTGACTGACGCCTGCGCGTGGTTCCGGCAGGGCATGCCCGAGCGCGGCTTTCTGGGAGAGCGGCGTGCATGTGCCTTGCATGGCCTCCGATCGTCGCGGGCGAGGCGGACGCGCACGAGGACCCTCCGATGATCGACCGAACCCCAGCTGCCGTGCCGGCGCGGCGCGCCGCACCGCTTCGTTCCGTGCTTCTCGCAGTCGAGCGCTCGCCCAGCGTGGAGCGCCTGGTGAGCCGTGCCGCGCTGCTGCCGCTCGCGCGAGACGCGGTGTTGGTGCTGCTCTGCGTCGTGCCGCGCGCCCGGCTGTCCTGGACCCGCCGACGGCTCCAGGCGGATGCGCACGACAGGCTCGAAGCCGCGACATCGAACGCCGCGCGAGCGCTCGGGTCCACCGTCCGGCTCCGCCCGATCACGACCACCGGAGGCGCCGCGGGCGAGATCATCGACTGTACGCGAGCGTTCGAGACCGAGCTCGTCGTCATGGGGCCGCGTCGCGGGCCCGCGCTTCGTCCGTGGACCACGACGCGCGTGATCCGTTACGGTCGGTGCCCGGTTCTGATCGTTCGACGGCCGGTGCCAGGTACGTACCGCCGCCCGCTCGTCGCGCTCGCGCTGGACGCCATCGATCCGGACATCCTTGCGTTCGTTCATCGGGTGTTGCCGTCGCGCCGTCCTCCCCTGACGGCGATCCATGCCTGCGACGGCCATCCGCTGCGGGCGACTCGACGCATGGCGAAGCTGCTCGCCGCGAGCGACGACGGCGCCTCGTGGACGCGGCAGGTCGGGCACGGCGAGCCGAGGTTGTTCATCGAGGCGATGGTGGAGGAGCGTCGCGCCGACCTCGTGGTGCTCGGAACCCACGACCGGTCGGGACTCTCTCGGGCGTTCCTCGGAAGCGTCGCAGCCGACGTGCTGCGACATGTCGACTGCGACGCCTTGGTGGTGCCACCTCGAAGCCTGGATCGGACCACTTGAGTGCGTCACGACGACGCCAGATTCGTCGCGCTGCATGATCTGCTGGTTGTCGCAGGGCCGCGCGGTCCCGTGTCCGCCCCGCGCCGTCGCGCGACCTCACGTCGAGCGCCGGAGGGGCGATGAGCACCGCGCACGAGTTCTTGATGGCGTTGACCGTCGTGCTCGGCGTCGCGGGGGTGACCACGGTCGTGTTTCAGCGCTTCAAGCAGCCCGTGGTCCTCGGCTACATCCTCGCGGGGCTGGTCATCGGTCCGCACGTGCCGATCCCCGTCGTCGCGAACCCGGACGTGGTCCATACGTTGTCGGAGCTCGGCGTCATCTTGCTGATGTTCGGCCTCGGCCTCGAGTTCAGCCTCGCCAAGCTGTTCCGCGCCGCCCCGACCGCCGGCATCACCGCCGTCCTCCAGTGCAGCTTGATGCTATGGTTGGGGTATTTCGCCGCGAGGCTCCTCGGCTGGACCTCGATGGAGAGCATCTACGCGGGCGCGGTGATCTCGATCTCGAGTACGACGATCATCGCGAAGGCCTTCGACGAGCAACACATCCGCGGATCGTTGCGGGAGTTCGTGGTCGCGATCTTGATCGTCGAGGACATCGTCGCGGTCCTGCTGATCGCGCTCCTGACCGGGGTGTCGACGGGCGGCAGCGTCTCGGCGTCGGAGCTCGGCGTGACCGCCGCACGGCTCGCCGGGTTTCTGCTCGCGCTCGTCGTCATCGGCCTCCTCATCGTGCCGCGGATGATGCGCACCGTCATGAAGCTCGACCGCGCCGAGACGACCACGGTCGCGGCGATCGGGATCTGTTTCGGCGTGTCCTTGCTGGCGCAGGAGCTCGGGTACTCGGTCGCGCTCGGGGCGTTCGTGGCGGGTGTGCTGGTCGCGGAGTCGGGCAAGGCGGCGCAGATCGAGCCGTTGGTGCACCCCGTGCGCGACATCTTCGCGGCGGTGTTCTTCGTGGCGGTCGGCATGATGATCGATCCGCGTGAGATCGCCTCGCACTGGTTCGCGATCGCCCTGCTGACGCTCCTGGTGGTCGTCGGCAAGATCGTGAGCGTCTCGCTGGGCGCGTTCATGACGGGCAAGGGGACGAAGACGTCGATCTCGGCCGGGATGAGCCTGGCGCAGATCGGCGAGTTCTCGTTCATCATCGCCGGGCTCGGGACGTCGCTCGGCGTGATCGGCAGGCACGTGTATCCGGTCGCCGTCGCCGTCTCCGCGATCACCACGCTCCTCACCCCCGCGCTGATCCGCCGCTCGAGTCGGCTCGCGAGCTTCGTCGATCGCAAGCTCCCAGCGCCCCTGCAGACGTTCGTGGCGCTCTACGGAAGCTGGGTGGATCGGTTGCGAACGTCGCGGAGGGAGTCGCGCTCGATGTTGCGCCGGTTCGGTCGCACATTGCTGCTCGATGTCGGGGCGATCGCGGTCGGGGTGATCGCGATCTCGCTCACGTTCGACTCGCTGGTCGACGTGCTCGAGCTCGAGCTCGGGATCGCACGCTCGGTCGCGCGGGTGGTGGTCGTCGTCGCGGCGGGCGCGGGCCTGCTCCCGTTTTGTGTCAGCGTGCTACGTACGACGCAACGCTTCGCGCGGCTGCTCGGCGAGCTGGCCGTGCCTCGGGACGGGATCGCCGTCGATCTCGGGACCCAGCCGCGCATCGTGATCGAGGCCGCGGTGCGGTTGGTCGGCGTCCTGATCACGGGCACGGCGTTGATCGCGATCACCCAGCCGTTCTTGCCCGGCTACACGGCGGCGATCGTGCTGCTCGTCGCGATCATCGTGCTCGCCGTGTTGTTCTGGCGCACGGCCGCCGGGCTCCACGGGCATGTTCGCGCGGTGGCGCAGGTCGTCATCGAAGCGCTCGCGTCGCAGACCGGCGCGCGCACCGTAGCGGAGGACCCGCTCGCGAAGACGCGGGAGCTGTTCCCCGGGATGGGCACGCTCGTACGTTTCGTGCTGCCGCCGGAGAGCTCCGCGGTCGGGCGCTCGCTCGCCGCGCTCGAGCTCCGCGCCGCGACCGGTGCCACGGTGCTGGCGATCGTTCGCGATGGGACCGGCATCGCGATCCCCGACGCGCACGATCCACTTCGAGCCGGCGACGTCCTGGCGATCTCCGGGGCGGAGGACGCGATCGCCGCGGCGATCGAGCTGCTCGGTGGCGTACCCGCCGGGCGTGCGCCGGGCGCCTGACGCTCGCCGCACCGAAGCCGGACCGTCGATGCCGACCAGGGCTTGCCCGCGAATCGGCTAGCGCGTGCGTCGGCAGCAGGCGACGAGGAAGCCGCCGACGTCGCGCGCACCCGGGAGGTCGGCGAGCCGATGCTCGGCCCAGCGGACCACCTGACCGAGCACCGGGACCTCGAGCACCTTGGCGACCGGCGTGATCACGCGGATGCCGCGGGTCGCGACCCAGTCCAGCTCGGGGGGCAGGTAGCTGCGGATCGCGCGCGCGTCGTCGTAGCGGGTGAACACGTGCTCGTCGTGCGTGGTCTCGGAGACCGCGCTCGGCGGCTTGAGCGCCTTGACCAGGCGCCGGATCGACCGCGCGTTGTAGAACTCGGCGAGCACCCAGCCGCCCGGGCGAACGATCCGCGCCATCTCGCGCATCGCGCCGGCGATGTCGGGGATGTGCGCGAGCACCTTGAACGAGTACGCGACGTCGACCGAGGCGGTGGCGATCGGCAGCGCGGTGGCCGACGCCTGGGCGACGGAGAGCCCGCGCTGGGCCGCCTTCGCCAGCATGCCGCCCGAGAGATCGATGCCGCTGGCCGTGCGCGCAAACTCGGCGGCGCGCCCGAGGATCAGCCCGGTGCCACAGCCGACCTCGAACACGTCCTTGCCGGTGCCATAGCGCCGCACCAGCGCGACCTCGAGGTCGTCGAGCATCCGGTGATAGGGGAGGTGGCGCTCCCGTTCGTACCAGCCGGAGAAGTCGTCGTAGTAAGCCTGGTTATCGAGCCGGGACATCTGACCGGCGATCTTTTACTACAGCTTGGCGAGCAGCTCTTTCTTCTTCGCGTCGAACTCGGCGTCGGTGAGGACGCCGGCCGTCTTGAGCTCGCCGAGCTGCTTGAGCGTCGCCATGATCTGCTCGCGGCTCTCGGGTGCCTTCTGCGCGTTCTGCGCGTTGGCCTGACCCATCGTGCCGGCCATCTGGCCGGCCATGGCGAAGCCCATGCCGATGCCCGCGCCCTGGAACGCCCCGCCGCCGTCGCCACCCTTCTTCATGCCCTCGGCTGCGCCCATCATCATTTCGGCCTGCGCGAGCTGCTGGTAGCCGGCCATGCCGCCGGAGGCGTTGACGTAGGCCATGCGCTCGACGAGCTTGTCGAGCCGATCCTTGTCGGCCTGATCCATCGTGATCGAGAAGTCGCCGAACCGGATGATCTCGACGCCGTACGGCTCGATGTGCTTGCGGACCTTGGACAGCGTCGATTCCTCGATCTCGTCGGTGTAGGCGCCGGAGGTGACCTTCATCATCGGCCAGTTCTGCTTGACGATCAGCTCGGCGATGTCGTCCTTCATCACCTTCTGGACCTGGCTCTTGAACCAGCCCACGAAACCCTCGTTGGTGGTCGCGCGCTGGCCGACCAGGCCGATCACGAGCTTGGTCGGGTCGATGACCCGG
>WBZN01001940.1_pt1 | contig 11916 bp, 3 predicted proteins | sample 5204281 | NCBI WGS metagenome assembly WBZN01 (sample SAMN12344347, study PRJNA552823) | activated sludge metagenome | biome: Activated sludge suspended growth; feature: Nitrification reactor; material: Wastewater; isolation source: activated sludge from nitrification reactor of wastewater treatment... | reverse complement strand
TGCCGGCTCCCCGCCCGCCTCCGCACGGGGACGGGTCGCGTCCTTCCGCCGCCATCGCGGCACCCTCCGGGTTCCGGTCCACCGGATCACGAAGCGGCACCCATCGGGCAGGACCACTCGCGTGGCACGCCGTGCGATCCGCACGATTTCATATTACGAGTCACGCGAAACGCATCAAAAGTTCACTACCAGGAAGAAAGTGGACTCGTGCATGCCGTTTTCGCGTTCTTCTCTTCCAACCACCTGCGGGCTTCCCCTACGCTTCTGGAAGCAACCTCTCTCTCTCCCTCTCTCTCACACTCGACGTCGATCCGGCCCCGGGGCGTTCCTGCCGGCTGCGCACGCGTGTGGAGAGCTGTCTCCCTCCCACGGCTCGCCATGTCGTGGGGACCCCGAGGTGGCATCATGCGTCGTCTGCTCCCCGCCTTCGCCTTGGGCCTGCTCGTCCTCGAGCTGGTCTCAGTCTCCGGCCACGCCCAGATCCTGCCGCGGCCCATGCTCGGCCTCCCGCCCACCCTGAAGGGCGTGCGGGTGCCGAAGCCCGTGGGCATCGAGCAGTTCGTGAAGGACGAGGCCGCGGCGATCGCCCTCGGCAAGGCCCTGTTCTGGGACATGCAGACGGGCAGCGACGGCCAGGTGGCGTGCGCGACCTGCCACTTCCACGCTGGCGCGGACTCGCGTGCGGTGAACCAGCTGAACGCGGGCGCGGACCACTTCTTCTCGGCTGGCGGCCCCAACCACAAGCTCGTGGCCGGGGACTTCCCGCTCCGCAAGCTCGCGGACCCCATCGACCGCAACTCTTCCGTGCTCGCGGACCACGACGACGTGGTGGGCTCGCAGGGCGTGCACGCCGCCATGTTCCACGACATCGTGCCCGGCGGCGCGCGCGACGACATGGATGCCAGCACGCTCGACCCGCTCGGCTTCTCGGTCGGCGGGCTGAACGTCCGGCGCGTGACCGGCCGCAACACGCCGTCCGCGATCAATGCCGTGTTCAACGTCCGCAACTTCTGGGACGGGCGCGCGGCCCGCCGCTTCAACGGCCGCAATCCGTTCGGCGAGGCGGACGTCAACGCGCGCGTGCTCAAGGTGAACGACCTCGGCGAGCTCGAGGCCGTGCGCGTCTCGCTCGACATGGCGAGCACGGCCTCGCAGGCCGTTGGACCGCCGCTGTCGGACGTCGAGATGTCCGCGGGCGGGCGCACGTTCATGAAGCTGGGCAAGAAGCTCCTGTCGCTGCAGCCGCTGGCGAACCAGGAGGTGAAAGCCGACGACTCCGTGCTCGGCCCCTACGCGGTCGCGGGCGGCAAGGGCCTGTCGACCACCTACGGCGACCTGATCCGTGCCGCCTTCCATGAGACGTGGTGGAACTCGAACCAGCTGGTCGACGGCGCCCTGAACCCGATCCCCGGTGGGGTGCTCACCCCCGAGACCGCGGGCTCCGCCGAGGACACGCGGCGCGCGCGTGGCGGCCGGGATGGCTTCGATGGCACCGGCAAGACCGTCACCTTGGGCGCGTCCGCGCCGACCGACGGCAGCACGCTGCCGACGGACCAGTACACGCTCATGGAGTCCAACTTCTCGCTGTTCTGGGGCCTGGCGATCGCCGCGTACGAGGCCACGCTCGTCTCGGACGACGCGCCCTACGACCAGTACCGCGAGGGCAACGACCACGCGCTCACGAAGCAGCAGCTGTTCGGGCTGCGCGTGTTCATGGGCTTCGATGGCGGCACGTGCATCAACTGCCACTCCGGCCCCGAGTTCACGGGAGCCGGCCTGCGCACGCGCTTCGACGTGGTGGAAGTCGAGGGCATGGCGGAGCGCATGGTCATGGCCGACGGCAAGGTGGCCGCCTACGACGGTGGCTTCTACAACATCGGCGTGCGTCCCACGGCCGAGGACCTCGGTCTCGGCGCCAACGACCCGTTCGGCAATCCGCTGTCGCTGGCCCGCCGCGAACAGGCCGCGCCCGGCAGCGTGCCCGACATCTGGGTCTTCCCGCCGATCTCGGCCACCGAGCGCGTGAACGCCGACGGCGCGTTCAAGACGCCGAGCTTGCGCAACATCGAGCTCACGGGCCCCTACTTCCACAATGGCGGCACGGCCTCCCTCGAGGACGTCCTGGAGTTCTACATGCGTGGCGGCGACTTCCACGACCAGAACCTGTCGGACCTCGACTTCGACATCTCGCGCATGCGCGGACTCATCGGGCATCCGGCCCGCCAGATCGCCCTGCTCGACTTCCTGCGCGCGCTGACGGACGAGCGCGTGCGCTGGTACCGCGCTCCGTTCGACCATCCCGAGCTCGTCGTCGCCAATGGCGCCGTCGGCAACGAGGTCTCCGTGCTGCAGGACCTGCGCACGGCCGGGCCGGCAGCGGATGCGACGATCCGCCTGCCCGCCACGGGCCGGAGCGGGGCGAGCACGCCGCTCAAGCCGTTCCTCAACCTGCCTGTGTTCAACGCCACCACGCTGCCGGCGCCGAACCCAATCCAGGCCGAGATGGCGCTGTTCGCCACCGATTCGGTGACGATCACGAGCCGCATGGATCTCGAGGGCGACGTGTGGTGCAACGGCGGCGTGCGCATCGCCTCGCGCGCCGGGCACCACATGCAGGGCGATGTCACCGCCGGCGGACCGATCGTCGTGAACGGCGATTCGCTGCGCATGACCGGCAGCATGACCGCGCGCGGTCCGATCCAGCTTCCGGAGCTCACGTTCATGGACGGCTTCGCCGCCGCGAACGCCGACTACTTCGCGCCGCTGGCGATGCCGGCCCTGCCGGCTACGCCGGTCCTGCCGCTGTTGCAGAGCTCGGTGACCGTTCCGGATTACGGCATGATCACCCTCACCCCGGGCCGTTACGGCACATTGCTCGTGGGCGCTGGCGGCTGGGTCGTGCTCCAGCCGGGCACCTACGTGTTCTCGCGCATCTCCCTCGGGATCGGTGCATTCCTGCAGTACGACCCCGACGGCCAGATCGACATGCCGATCGGCCCCCAGGGCGAGATGCCCATCGGGCCGCTGGAGCGCGTCATCGTGCACGTGGACAACATCGACATCGCGCGCGGCGCGATCGTCTCGCAGGGCGACGTGCGGCTCTCGACCCACCTCAGGATGTACGTGCGCGCCAGCAGCTCGGTGGTGAAGCTGAGCCCGGAATCGTACTTCCACGGCACGCTCATCGCGCCGTCCGCCCGCTTCGTCATGCTGAACGGCTCGACGCTCGAGGGCGCGGTCTACTCCCGCACCGCCGAGGTGGCCGAGACTGCCATGTACCGCTCGCACATCCTGGCCGAGCTGCCGCCGATCCCGGGCGGCGGCTTCGGCGGCCTGACCGCGGGCCCCACGAACCCCGACGACGTGCCCGCCGCGCCCAGCTCGCTGGGGCTGGCGTTCGAGCTGGGGCAGAACTCGCCGAACCCGTTCCGGCCCAGCACGACGATCCGCTTTTCGCTGCCGGCCGCACGTAATGTGGAACTGCGCGTGTTCGACGTCACGGGCCGCGCGGTGCGCACGCTCGCGAAGGGCCCGCTCGGGCCCGGCGTGCACACGCTGCAGTGGGCGGGCGACGACGACCGCGGCGGCCACCTGGCGAGCGGTGTGTACTTCTATCGCCTCACGGCGGGCCAGGACCAGGCCCAGCGCAAGCTGGTGCTGATCGACTGAGACACGCGACGATCCGCCCTCCGCGGGGATCGATCGAGATGGGAGACGGAGAGAAGCAACAACACACAGGCAGGCCGGGCTGGGTCTGGAGAGTCCCCGCCCGCCTGCCGGGGTGGGTGGTCGGATCCCACGGCAGCAGCGAGCGATCCGCGCAGTACCAATAGTGGGGGAATTCGCGCAGCGATTCGCAGGATGCATCGCGCGAGTTCGATTCCATGCAACGTGCGTTCACTCCACGCTCGATTCCGGGGCTTGGGGGCTTCCGTGCATGGATTCCACTTCTTCACCCTTGGGACCATTCCCTAAGCTTGAAGACGTCACCCCACTCTCTCTCCCTCCTCTCGCTCACCACCACGGTCGCACTCTCTCCCGCAGCACGGGGTGAGTGACGCGCGAGGAAGTACCCACCGCGGCACTGCCTGCCGCGATTCCCACGAGGTGGTCATGCGCAGAACTCTCCCTGCGTTCGTCCTGGGTCTGGTCGCTCTGGAAGCGATCTCCGTGATCGGCAATGCGCAGATCGTCCCGCGCATCGTGCCGGCTCCCCCGTCGCTCAAGACGGTTCCGGTGCCGAAGCCGGTGGGTATCGAGAACTTCGTGAAGGACGAGGCGGCTGCGGTCGCGCTCGGCAAGGCCCTGTTCTGGGACATGCAGGCGGGTAGCGACGGCAAGACGGCGTGCGCGACGTGCCACTTCCAGGCCGGCGTCGACAGCCGTGCGGTGAACCAGCTCAACACGGGCGGCAACGGCCTGTTCGAGGTCGGCGGCCCCAACCACAAGCTGTCGGCGACGGAGTTCCCGTTCCACAAGCTCGCGGACCCCACGGACCGCAACTCCGCGCTGATGCGCGACCGTGACGACATCGTGGGCTCGCAGGGCGTGCACGCCAGCGCGTTCAACGACATCGTCCCCGGTGGCCGGCGTGACGACATGGACGCCAGCGCGGTCGACCCGCTCGGCTTCACGGTGGGCGGTCTAAATGTGCGCCGCGTGACCGGCCGCAATACGCCGTCCGCGATCAACGCCGTGTTCAATGTGCGCAACTTCTGGGACGGCCGCGCCTCGCGTCAGTTCAACGGCCGCAACCCGTTCGGCGACGCGGACCCGAACGCCCGCGTGCTGCAGGTCAACGACCTTGGCGAGCTCGAGGCCGTGCGCATCTCGCTCGACATGGCCAGCACCGCGTCGCAGGCCGTGGGCCCGCCGCTGTCGGACGTCGAGATGTCGGCGGCCGGCCGCACGTTCATGAAGCTCGGCAAGAAGATGATCTCGCTCCAGCCGCTGGCGGTGCAGGAAGTGAAGGAAGACGACTCGGTGCTCGGCCCCTATGCCGTGGCCGGTGGCAAGGGTCTCACCACGACGTATGCCGACCTGATCCGCGCCGCGTTCCACGACAAGTGGTGGAACTCGAACCAGCTCGTGGACGGTGCGATGAACGTGATCCCGGGCGCCACGATCCCCGTGGACGGTGTCACCGCCAGCGACGAGATGAAGGGCATGGGCACGGCGGCGGCGATCGTCGACGGCGCGGCCAAGCCGAGCGCGGCCGCCTCGGAGCTGCCGACCGACCAGTACACGCTCATGGAATCCAACTTCTCGCTGTTCTGGGGCCTGGCGATCGCCGCATACGAAGCGACGCTGGTCTCGGATGATGCCCCCTACGACCAGTTCCGCGAGGGCAACGAAGCCGCGCTCACGAAGCAGCAGCAGATCGGCCTGCGCGTGTTCACGGGCATCGACGGCGGCAACTGCCTCGGCTGCCACGCGGGCCCCGAGTTCACGGGTGCGGCCGTCTCGACGCGCCTCGACCCGGCCACGAAGGACGGCATGCTCGAGCGCATGATCATGGCCGACCGCGAGCCGTCCGTGTACGACGGTGGCTTCTACAACATCGGCGTCCGCCGCACGACCGACGACATCGGCCTGGGTGCGAACGACCCGTTCGGCAACCCGCTCTCGCTCGCCCGCCAGGAGCAGCTGAACCCCGGCAGCGTGCGCGACAACATGCTGTTCCCCGACATGGACCCGTTCGAGCGCATCAACGCCGACGGCTGCTTCAAGACGCCGTCCTTGCGCAACATCGAGCTCACGGGCCCCTACTTCCACAACGGCGGTGAGGCTTCGCTGCAGGACGTGATCGCGTTCTACGCCCGCGGTGGCAACTTCCACGACGAGAACCTGTCGAACCTCGACGCCGACATGGAGCGCATGCGCGGCCTGATCGGCCACCCGAACCGCCAGGTCGCCCTGCTGAGCTTCCTGCGCAGCCTCACCGACGAGCGCGTGCGCTGGTACCGCGCGCCGTTCGACCACCCCGAGCTGGTCGTGCCCAACGGCACGGCGGGCAACGAGGTCTCGGTGCTGCAGGACATGACGATCCCGAGCCAGGGTGTGGACGGCACGATGCGCCTGCCGGCCACCGGCCGCAGCGGCGCGAGCACGCCGCTCAAGTCGTTCCTCAACCTGCCGGTGTTCAGCGCCACGTCGCTGCCGGCGCCGGACCCGAACGCCGCGGAGATCGCGCTGTTCGCCACGGACTCGGTCACGATCACGAGCCGCATGGACCTCGAAGGCGACATCTGGTGCAACGGCGGCGTGCGGATGGCGTCGCGCATGGGCCACGGCTTCCACGGCGACATCACGGCCGGCCCCGGCGGCATCCAGGTCTCGGGCGACAGCCTCGAGATGGTCGGCAACATGATGGCCAAGGGTGCGATCACGCTGAGCCCGCTCACGTTCATCGATGGCGTCGCGGCCCCGAACGCCGAGTTCTACGCCCCCATGGCCATGCCGGCCCTGCCGGCACTGCCCTCGCTCCCGCTCATCCGCAGCAGCGTCAGCGTGCCGGCCTACGGCGTCGAGACGCTCACCCCGGGCAAGTACGGCACGCTGTTCGTGGACGCCGGCGGCTGGGTGATCCTGCAGCCGGGCACCTACGTGTTCTCGCGCATCTCGCTCGGCATCGGCGCCTATCTCCAGTACGACCCGGACGGCCAGGTCGACATGCCGGTGGGCATCGCCGGCGAGATGCCGATCGGTGGCCTCGAGAAGGTCGTCGTGCACACCGACAACCTCGACATGGCGCGTGGCGCGATCATCGCCCAGGGCGATGTGCGGCTGTCGACGCACCTCAAGATGTACGTGCGCTCCACGAGCTCGGTCATCAAGATCAGCCCCGAGGGCTACTTCCACGGCTCGCTCATCGCCCCCTCGGCGCGCGTGACGCTCATGAACGGCTCCACGATGGTCGGCTCGGTGTACGCCCGCAACATCGACGTGGCCGAGACCGCCGCGTTCGAATCGCACACGCTGGCCGAGCTGCCGAAGCCGGCGGGCACGGGCTTCGGTGCGCTCACGGCCGGCCCGGCCAACCCGGATGACGTCACGGCCCCGACCGACCTGGGCCTGGTGTTCGAGCTCGGCCAGAACACGCCGAACCCGTTCCGCCCCAGCACCACGATCCGGTTCGCGCTGCCGTCGCAGCGGAACGTGGAACTCCGGGTGTTCGACGTGGCCGGCCGCGCCGTGAAGACGCTGGCGGATGGTCCGCTCGCCGCCGGTGTGCACACGCTGCAGTGGAACGGCACGGATGACCAGGGCAGCCGCCTGTCGAGTGGCGTCTACTTCTACCGGCTCACGGCCGGCAACGACCGCGCCCAGCGCAAGATGGTCATCGTCGAATGAGGTCCGGCGGTCACGCAGCACCGCAGTACCGCAGCACGGTAAAGCCGTAGCACCGTAGCACCGCAACAGGCCGTCGCTGTCCCAGGCAGGCTCGCTCGCAAGGGCGGGTGCGGTCGGCGAAGGTCGGAGAGTTGCACCGCAGTGAACGCGACGGGGGTGGCGAAGCATTCGCCACCCCCGTTCGCGTGCTTTCTCGTTGAGGGTTTGGCGCAGGTGTCACACAATGCGGTCACCCACGCCCAAGGATCCGGAGCCGCCCTCGACATGCACACGGATGAACGGACCGCGACACGCGTCCAGCTGCTGAACGTCCTGTTCGAACAACAGGCACGTGCCACACCGGATGCGCCCGCGCTCGATGTGCCCCCCAGCCCGGACCGGCCGGAGCGCACGCGGCTGAGCTATGCCCAGCTCGACGCCGCGGCCGAGGCGCTGGCGGGCCGGCTGGCCCCGTTCGTCCATGGCGAGTGCATCGCGGCGATCGTGCTCCCCCGCCGCGGCCCCGAGCTCTACGTGTCACAGCTCGCGGCGCTCAAGGCCGGCGCGGCCTACACCTGCATCGAGCCCGGCAGCCCGCCCGAGCGCCTGCGCTTCCTGCTCGAGGACACGCGCGCGGCGGTGGTCATCGCCGGTGAGTCCGAGCGCGAGCTGCTGCTGGCGGCCGGCCTGCCGGCGGCGCGCATCGTGGCGCCCACGGGCCCCGCGCCGAAGCAGCCCCGCCCGCGGCCGCACTGGCTCACGCCCGAGACGCTGGCCTACGTCATCTACACGTCGGGCACCACCGGGCACCCGAAGGGCGTGATGATCGAGCACCGCAACATCGCCAACCTGGTGGTCGAGGACGCGGCGTATTTCGGGCTCGGGCCCGGTGACCGCGTGGCCCAGACCTCCTCGGCGGCCTACGACTCCTCGGTCGAGGAGACCTGGATGGCCTGGGGCACCGGGGCGGCCGTGGTCGTGGTCGATGACGACCGCGTGCGTTCGGGCCCCGACCTGGTGCCGTGGCTGCGCGACGAGCGCATCACCGTGTGGTGCCCGGCCCCGACGTTGTTGCGCATGACCGGCAGCGAGGACCCGCGCCGGGACCTCCCGGGCATCCGCCTCCTTTATGTGGGCGGCGAGGAGCTCACGGCCGACGTCGCGGACGCCTGGGCCCCCGGCCGCCGGCTCGAGAACGGCTATGGCCCCACCGAGTGCTCGGTGACGGTGGTCCGCGCACCCGTGCGGGCGGGCGAACCCGTGACCATCGGCAAGCCGGTGAACGGCAACCTGGCCTACGTGGTCGACAGCGACCTGGCCGAGGTCCCCGAGGGCGAGACGGGCGAACTGGTGATCGCGGGTGCCGGCGTGGCGCGCGGGTACCTGAACCGCCCCGACCTCACGGCCGAGCGCTTCGTGCAGCATCCGAAGCTGGGACGCATCTACCGCACCGGGGACCTGGTCCGGCGCCGTGCCGACGGCGACCTCCTGTACCTGGGCCGTGCCGACACGCAGGTGAAGGTGCGCGGGCACCGGATCGAGCTCACGGCGATCGAGAGCGAACTCTGCCGCTGCCCCGGCGTGCTCGAGGCCGCCTGCCGGGTGCAGAAGAACGGCGCGGGTCCCGAGCTGATCGCCTACGTGGTCACCGACAGCGAGGCCGAGCTCGACGCCGAACAGCTGCGCGCGCAGCTCCGCCGCAGCCTGCCCGAGCCCATGGTGCCGTCGCGCATCGCCCGGCTCGCCGAGCTGCCGCGCGGCGCGCTGTCGGGCAAGCTCGACCGCAAGGCGCTGCCCGAGCTCGCGCATGATCCCGTCGCCACGCACGTCCACGCGGGCCGCGCGCCAGCCGGCGAGCACGAACTGGCCGTGGCCGCCGCCTTCGCGCGCCACCTGCACGGCGAGATCACGGCCGAGGCCGACTTCTTCCTGGACCTGGCGGGCAACTCGCTCATCGCCGCGCAGGTCGTCTCGAGCCTGCGCCGCGACCCGCGCACGGCGGCACTCACGGTGCGCGACCTCTATGCGCTGCGCACGGTCGCCGCGCTCGCGGAGCGGCTCGCAGCACTCGCGGCTCCGGTCGCCAACGGCCACGTGGCGCGGGCGTCGCGCCCGCGCACGAACGAGGCGTGGCGCCGCGAGGCGGCCGCACACGTCCCGCGCGTCTCGCGCCATGCGGCGCTCGGCGCGGCGGTGCAGGCGGTGTTCCTGGGCGTGTCGCTGCTGGCGCTCGTCAATATCGCGTGGTTCGCGGCGTTCCGCGTGGTGCCGTTCCTGGCGCAACGCCTCGGGCTCACGCTGTTCGTGCTGCTGCTGCCCTCGTTGGTGCTCGCCGGTGCGCTGGCGTGGACGCTGTTCGCGGCCGCACTCACCGTGGCTGCCAAGCGCGTGCTCATCGGGCGCTACACGCCCGGCCGCCATCCGTACCTGGGCTCGATGTACGTGCGGCACTGGATCGTGCAGCAGTTCGCGCGCAGCCTGCCCTGGGACCTGCTCGAGAGCACCGGACTGCGCGCGGGCTTGCTGCGCGCACTCGGCGCGCGCATCGGCGAGGACGTGCACCTGCACCGCGGCGTGGCGCTCCACCATGGCGCGTGGGACCTGCTCGAGATCGGCGACGAAGCCGCGTTGGGCCGCGATGCCTCGGTCGCACTGGTGACGTACGACCAGCAGCAGTTGGTGTTCGCACCGGTCTCGATCGGGGCGCACGCCACGCTCGACACGCGCGCGCGCATGGGCCCGGGCAGCCGCATCGAAGCCGAAGGCTTCCTGTCGGCGCTGTCCTGGCTCGGCGAGGGCGCCACGTTGCTGGCGGGCCAGCGCTGGGAGGGCGTGCCGGCGATGCCCGCGGGCAGCGCACCGCCGTCGCCGCCGCCATCGGCGGAACCCCCGCGCCCGAGCGCGCTGCACGCGTTCGTGTTGCTCGCGGCCAAGGCGCTGGTCGCGCAGGTCGCGTTCCTGCCCGCCATGGCGTTGGCGGCGATCGTGCTCGCGGCCTGGCGTGACACGGGCGGCACGCCCTCGTTCTGGGCGCTGCCGCTGGGCGCGCTCGCCGCGGCGGTGATGACGGGCTACCTGCTGTCGCTGCCCCTGCAGGCGCTACTGTGCCGGCTGCTGCCGCGCGTGGAGCCCGGCGTGTACCCGCTGCGCGGTGGCACCGCGCTCACCGTGCTGCTCAAGGAACGTCTCGTCGAGACCGCGAACGTAGCGCTCTCGGGCACGCTGGCCTGGCCGCTGTGGCTGCGGGCCGCGGGCATGAAGGTCGGCCGGCGCTGCGAGATCAGCACGATCATGGAGGTCACGCCCGAACTGGTCGAGATCGCCGACGACTGCTTCTTCGCCGACGGCATCTACCTGGGCCGCGCGCTCGTGCATCGCGGCCACCTGCACTGCGCACGCACCACCTTCCAGCGCCACACGTTCCTCGGCAATCACGCGGTGATCCCGGCGGGCAGCGAACTGCCGGGCGACATCCTGCTGGGCGTATGCACGGTCGCCGACGCCACGCGCATCCGCCCGGGCAGCGGCTGGTTCGGGCACCCGTCGTTCGAGCTGCCGCGGCGCGAGCAGGTCGCGGCCGACGCCAGCCTCACGTTCAGCCCGTCGCCGATCCGCGTGCTCAACCGCGCGCTGTGGGAGCTCACGCGCTTGGCGCTGCCAGTGCTGCCGGCGTTCCTGCTCGCGTTCTGGGCCACCACGCTGCCCGCGCTGGCCGCGGGCGTCTCGCCGCTCGTGCTCCACCTGGGGGTGCTGCCGCTCGCGGCGATCGCGACGGGCGTGTTCCTGTGCACGCTCACGCTGATCACCAAGTGGACGATGCTCGGCCGCATGCGCGCCGGACGCCATGTGCTGTGGTCGTGCTGGTGCTGCCGCTGGGACTTCCTCTACGAGGTGTGGTCCGCGTACGGCCGGCCGGTCATCGAGTGCATCGAGGGCACACCGTTCGTGGCATGGTGGCTGCGTGCGATGGGCGCGCGCGTCGGCGAACGCGTGGTGCTGGGCACGAGCCTGGCGCAGCTCGTGGACCCCGACATGCTGCACATCGAGGACGACGCCACCGTGTCGTGCCACCTGCAGCTCCACAGCTTCGAGGACCGCGTGCTCAAGGTGGAGCCGTCGCGCATCGGCGCGGGCAGCACCGTGGCCGCCGGTGCGTTGCTGCTCTACGGCGCCGAGATCGGCGCCGGTGCGACCGTGGCCGAGCAGGGAGTGGTGATGAAGCACGAACATCTGCTGAGCGGCCAGCGCTACGAGGGCGCTCCCACCCATCCGGCGACCGGGGCGCACGCGTGATCCCGCGCGCCGGTTCGCGCCTCGCCGCGCTGCCGGCCGGAGTGGTCGACGTGTGGCGCGTGGCGCTCGCCCCGCCCGCGCTGCCGCTGCCGAAACTGCACGCCGTGCTCGATGCCGGTGAACGCGAGCATGCGGAGCGGCTCGGGGATGCCGCCGCACCGTGGGTGGCGGCGCATGGCGCGCTGCTTCCGGAGCTGGGCCAGCTCGCGGTCGATGGAGTCGATGCGGGCGTCGATCGCGCGCCGGTCGACCTCGAGCTTCTTCTCGCCCGCGCCGCGGGTGCGCCCGAAG
>WBZN01001938.1_pt1 | contig 11922 bp, 13 predicted proteins | sample 5204281 | NCBI WGS metagenome assembly WBZN01 (sample SAMN12344347, study PRJNA552823) | activated sludge metagenome | biome: Activated sludge suspended growth; feature: Nitrification reactor; material: Wastewater; isolation source: activated sludge from nitrification reactor of wastewater... | reverse complement strand
CCCGGAGGTCAAGGGCAAGATCGACGGCGTGGCGCTCCGCGTGCCCACCGCCGACGTCTCGGTGGTGGACCTCACCTGCACGGTGGAGAAGAGCACCTCGATCGAGGCGATCAACGCGGCCTTCCGCGCCGCCGCCGGCGGGGCGCTCAAGGGCGTGCTCGGGGTCTCGGACGAGCCGCTGGTCTCGGTGGACTACATCGGCAACCTGCATTCCAGCACCGTCGACCTGGCGCTCACCAACGTCATCGACGGCAAGCTGATCCACGTCTCCTCCTGGTACGACAACGAAATGGGCTACTCCGCCCGCTGCGTGGACCTCATCCGCTACATCGGCTCGAAGGCCTGACCGCGCGCCCGACCCCGCCCCGGCGCCACGCCGGGCGCGGGGCCCCGGCCCCAAGGACTCCCCATGAAACGCTCGCTTCGTTCGCTGGACGCCGCGGCCCTCGACGGCCGGCGCGCCCTGGTCCGCGTGGACTTCAACTGCCCCGTGAAGAACGGGGTCGTCACCGACGCCACCCGCATCCGGGCCTCCCTCCCGACCATCGCCTACCTGCGCGAGAAGGGGGCGCGGGTGATCCTCCTCTCGCACCTGGGCCGGCCCAAGGGGCCGGATGCCTCGCAGAGCCTCAAGCCCTGCGCCACGGAGCTGGAGCGGCTCCTCGGCGCGCCGGTGGCGCTCATCGCCGATCCGCTGGCGCCGGGCGCGGCCGCGGAGAGCAAGCGGATCCCGCGGGGCGGGGTGGCGGTGGTCGAGAATACCCGGTTCCACGCGGGTGAAGAGAAGAACGATCCCGCCCTGGCGGCCGCCTTTGCCGCGCTGGGCGACCTCTACGTCAATGACGCGTTCGGCTCCGCCCACCGCGCCCATGCCAGTACCGAGGCGGTGGCGCGGCTGCTCAAGCCGGCCGTCTCCGGGTTCCTCATGGAAAAGGAGCTCGCGTACCTGGGCGGCGCGCTCGACGAGCCCAAGCGGCCGTTCGTGGCGGTGCTCGGTGGCGCCAAGGTGTCCGGCAAGATCGACCTCATCGAGAACCTGCTCCCCCGGGTGGACCAGATCCTGGTGGGCGGCGCCATGGCCTGCACCTTCTTCCGCGCCATGGGACTCGAGACCGGCAACTCCCTGGTCGAGGCCGACCGGGTGGAGATGGCCAGGGCGCTGATCGCCAAGGCGGGCAGCAAGCTGGTGCTGCCGCAGGGGGCCGTGGTCGCCGAGAAGCTCGACGGTAACGCCCCGACCCGGTCGGTCCCGCGCACCGCGATTCCCGCCGGCTGGGCCATGTTCGACATCTGCGCCGACAGCGAGCGCGACTTCGCGGCGCGGATCCGCGGCGCCGGCACGGTGGTGTGGAACGGGCCGATGGGCGTCTTCGAGACCCCGCCGTTCGACCACGGCACGCTGGCGGTGGCCCACGCCATGGCCGCGGCGACCAAGGGGGGGACCATCACCGTCGTGGGTGGCGGCGACTCGGCAGCGGCCGTCGCGCAGGCGGGGCTCGATGCCGCCATGAGCCACGTGAGCACCGGCGGCGGGGCCTCGCTCGAGTTCCTGGAGGGGAAGGTCCTGCCGGGTGTCGCCGCGCTGGACGAGGTCTGAGGCGTGGCGCGCCCCCTCGTCTTTGCGGCCAACTGGAAGATGCACCTCACCCCCGCCGAGGCGCGGGCCTTCGCGGAACGCTTCCGTGCGCTCACCGCGCCGGTGGCCGGCCGGTCCCTCTGGTTCTTTCCCTCGGCGGTGGCGCTCGAGGCGACGGCGCAGGCGTTCGCAGGCCGGCCGGACATTGCCGTGGGCGCCCAGGATGTCCATTGGGAGCCCAAGGGAGCCTTCACCGGGGCCACCTCGGTGCCGCTGGCCCGCGGGGCCGGCGCCGCCGGCGCCCTGGTGGGACACTCCGAGCGGCGGCACGTCTTCGGCGAGACCGATGCCGAGTCCGGGAAGAAGGTGTCGGCCGTGCTCGGAGCGGGGCTCCGGGCGGTGCTCTGCGTCGGTGAGCAGCTGGCCGAACGGGAGGCGGGCCAGACCGAGGCGGTCTGCCTGCGACAGCTGCGGGCCGGCCTGGCCGGTGTGGGTGGCGCCGACTGGGGTCGCCTGGTCATCGCCTATGAGCCGGTCTGGGCCATCGGCACCGGCCGGAATGCCACGCCCGAGGACGCCGCCCAGGTGCACCGGGCGCTGCGGGCCGAGCTTGCCCGCCTGGGGGCGACGGGCCGGGTGCCAGTCCTCTACGGGGGCAGCGTGAACCAGGGGAATGCTGCCGCGCTGCTCGGCCAGGAGGAGATCGACGGGGTCCTGTGGGGGGAGCCAGCCTCGACCCGGAGGGCTGGGCCACGATCGTCGGCCGCGCCTGACCCCTCCGCTTCCAAATGATCCGGTCGCCGGTTAAACTTGTCCGGCTTTCACCGGACCGGACATGTACTATTTCCTGCTGACGCTCCTCATCCTCGACGGCCTCCTGCTCGCGGCGGTAGTCCTGCTGCAGGCCGGACAGGGCGGCGGCCTTGCCTCGATGGGCGGCGGAACGACGGATCTCGTGGTGGGGGGCCGCCAGGCGGCCACCCTGCTGACCAAGCTGAGCTGGATCTGCGGCGGGGTCTTCCTGACGCTGGCGCTGATCATCTCCCTCGTGGCGCCGAGCCAGGGGGGCACGAGCAGCGAGGTGCTGGAGCGCCTGCGGCAGCAGCAGCCCGCGGCCGCGCCGGCCTCGCTTCCCATCGAAGCCGCCCCGGCCCCCGCGGCCGACTCGGGCGCGGCGAAGGCCCCGGCTCCCGCCCAGTGACGATGCTGACGCGGCAGTCCGAACGCGGGGGATCGGCATGACCGATCGCCCCGCGTTTGTCTTGCTCGAGGACGGGACCTGGTACCCCGGCACCTCGAATCGCCCCCTCGAGGCGGCCTACGGCGAGGTGGTCTTCACCACCAACCTGAGCGGGTACCAGGAGGTCTTCACCGATCCCAGCTACCTTGGCCAGATCGTGGTGATGACCGCCCCGATGATCGGCAATTACGGGGTGAACCTCGAGGACATGGAATCGGCCAGCCCGAAGATCGCCGGGGTCGTGGTCCGGGAGATGGCGCGGCGCATGTCCAACTGGCGGGCCACCGCGTCGCTCGACGACTGGCTGGCCACCGCCCGTATCCCGGTGCTCGAGAACATCGACACCCGCCGGCTCACCCGGCACATCCGCGAGCGCGGTGCGATGCGCGGCGTCATCGCGGAGGGGCGCGAACCCTCGCCCCAGCTGACCCTGAGCCTGATGGAATCCCCCTCGATGGAGGGGCTGGACCTCGCCAGCCGCGCCACCACGGACGGCCGCTGGTCGGAGGGCAAGACGGGCCCCCACGTCGTGGCGTACGACTACGGCATGAAGCGGAACATCGTGCGCATGCTCGTGGCGCAAGGGTGCCGCGTCACGGTGGTCCCGGCCACCACCCCGGCCGCCGCCGTCCGCGAGCTGCGGCCGGACGGCCTGTTCCTCTCCAACGGCCCCGGGGATCCGGCGGCGGTGGGCTACGCCATCAAGAACATCCAGGAGCTCACCCAGGCCGGGATCCCGACATTCGGGATCTGTCTGGGGCACCAGCTGCTCGGGCTCGCCTTCGGGGGTCGGACGGTCAAGCTCCCCTACGGGCACCGGGGCGGCAACCATCCGGTGCGGGATCTCAAGACTGGGCAAGTACTTATCACGTCGCAGAACCACGGATTCGCGGTGGAGGGTGAGGACCGGGGGGTACCGGGCGCGGCCGGGCTCGAAGTCACGCACGTGAATCTGAACGACCAGACGGTGGAAGGCATTCGCCACAAAGAACTTCCGGTCTTCGCCGTGCAATACCACCCCGAGGCCTCCCCGGGGCCCCACGACGCCTACCCGCACTTCCAGGAATTCCTCCGCCTGCTGGGCCGGTGAACCCCCTGAGGTGGGCCAAGCCCTTGACAGTCAACGGGTAAGGCCCTAGAGTCTCAAGCATTCCGGCGCGTCCTTCGGGGGCGCCGGGCGCGAAGACCCCCGGGGGGAAGATGACCAAGGCTGATCTTGTCGAACGGGTGACCGAGTCGATTGCCCGCACTGCCGGTCCGATGATCTCGAAGAAGGACTGCGCACGGGTGGTGGATGCGTTCCTTGATGCGGTCAAGGAAGCACTTAAGAACCAGCACAACATCGAGGTACGCGGCTTCGGCACCTTCAAGATCCGGCGCCGCAAGACCCGCATGGCGCGGAATCCCCGCACCGGAGATCCGGTGGAAGTGGCCGCCCGTCCGGTGCCTGTCTTCAAGCCCAGCAAGGAGTTGCGGGCGCTGGTGGCCGACGAGCCGCTGCCGGCCGACGCCGGGGACGACAGCGACGATCTCGATTGAGCCCAGACGGGTTGCCGGGCGGTGCTTCCCTCGGGGCGGGTCGTTGACCCGCCCCAACGCGTCTAACCCTCTCGCATCATTATCTTTGTAGGCATGACCATCCGGGTGCTCCTGTTTGCGGCCTACCGAGACCTCGCCGGCACCGATGTGGTGGAGCTTCCGCTGGAGGCCCCGTCCACGGTGGGGGCGGTGCTGGACCAGCTGCGCGCGGCGCACCCGGGGACCCGGGCCCTTCCCAACCGCCCGCTGGTTGCGGTCAACCAGGTGCATGCCCGGCTGGACGCCCCCGTGCGGGCCGGTGACGAACTCGCGCTGCTGCCACCCCTGGCCGGCGGGTAGCGCGTGCACACCGTACTTACCGAGACGCCGATCGCGCTGGAGCCCCTGCTGCGCGCCGTCCAGGCGGACGACCGCGGAGGGATCGCCAGCTTCCTCGGCCTGGTGCGGAATCACCAGGACGGCCGCGCGGTGGTGCGACTCGAGTACTCGGCCTACGGGCCGATGGTCGAGGCGGAGACCGCGCGGATCATGGCCGAGGCCGAAGCGCGGTGGCCGGTCCGGGTCGCGGTGCGGCACCGGGTGGGCGCCCTCGCCATCGGCGATGTGGCGGTGGCGGTGGTGGCGGCCAGTGCGCACCGGGCCCCAGCCTTCGAGGCCTGCCGGTACGTGATCGAGGAGCTCAAGCGGCGGGTGCCGGTCTGGAAGCGGGAGTTCTACGCGGATGGCACCGAAGCATGGGTGGATCCGACCAGTTCCCCGGCCTCGCGCGGGGCGGCCGCGCCATGATACAACCGCTCGACCGCCTCGGCCGCCCGCTCCGGAGCCTGCGCATCTCGGTGACCGACCGGTGCAACATGCGGTGCAATTACTGCATGCCGGAGCCGGAGTACGTGTGGCTGCCGAAGGGGTCGCTCCTGACCTTCGAGGAAGTGCACCGGCTCGCGGCGCTCTTCATGACGCTGGGCGTGACCCGGCTGCGGTTGACCGGGGGCGAGCCGCTGCTCCGCCAGGACCTGCCGACCCTGGTGGGCCTGCTGGCGCGGCAGCCGGGCCTGGCCGACCTCTCGCTCACCACCAACGGCGTCCTGCTGGCCGAGGCGGCGGCGCCGCTGCGGGACGCCGGGCTCCATCGGGTCACGGTGAGCCTCGATACCCTGGTGCCGTCCCGGCTCGAGGCCCTGGCGCGGACCCGACGGCACGGGGAGATCGTCGCCGGGATCCGGGCCGCCGGCGCGGCGGGGTTCACCGGCACCAAGATCAACACCGTGGTGATCCGCGGCTTCAACGACGATGAGCTCGCGGACCTGATCGAGTTCGGCCGCGCCGAGCGCTGCGAGGTTCGCTTCATCGAGTACATGGACGTGGGCGGGGCGAATGGGTGGCGGATGGGTGACGTCGTCTCCCGGCGCGAGATGCTGGAGCGCCTGGCGCACCGCTACGGGCCGATCGCGCCCCGCGCCGGGACCGAGGCCAGCTGGGCGCCCGCCGACCAGTTCCAGCTGCCGGACGGCACGGTCTTCGGGATCATCGCCTCGACCACCGAGCCGTTCTGCCGCACCTGTGACCGCGGCCGGCTCACCGCCGACGGCCACTTCCTGCGGTGCCTGTACGCCGCGACCGGGGTGAACCTCCTGGCGCCGCTCCGGGAGGGCGCCACCGACGCGGAGCTCCGGGCGCTGCTGCATGGCGCCTGGAGCGAGCGCGAAGACCGGGGCGCGGAGCGCCGGGCCGCGCTGCCCGAGCGAGGGGCGCTCTACCAGCTGGAGACGCTGCGCGCCGACCCGCGCAAGGAAATGCACACCCGCGGCGGCTGACTGCCCGCCGCCCACACCGACCGGGACCCATGGCCCTGCAAATCGCCCTGATCGAACCGCGCATCCCGCCCAACACGGGCAACATCGCGCGGCTGTGCGCCGCCACCGACACCCCCCTGCACCTCATCGAGCCCCTGGGGTTCAGCCTCGACGCGCGCGAGGTACAGCGGGCCGGGCTCGACTACTGGGATCGGGTGGACCTGTGGCTGCACCCGAACTGGTTCCGGTTCCGCGACGCCATCAGCCGCGACCGCTGCCTGTACTTCTCGGCCAAGGCCGACCGCGACTACACCGAGGCGCCGTTCCAGGCCAACAGCGTCCTGGTCTTCGGCAACGAGACGGACGGCATGCCCGACAAGATCATCGAGAAGCACCCGGAGCGGTGCTTCCGGATCCCGATGCCGGGCGAGGTCCGCAGCCTCAACCTGGCCAACGCGGTGAGCGTGGTGCTGTACGAGGGGCTGCGCCAGCTCGGGCTGAGCGACGGCCCGCCGCCGTCGCTCCAGCGGGCCACCGACGACGACGAGTTCGAGGATGATGACCTGCCGCAGCCGGCGAGCAACGAGAACGCCATGCTCCGGCCGGGGCGGACCAGCGGGCACGGCCCGGGGCGGGGGCCCCGGCCGCCGCGCGCGCCCGGCGGTCACGCCCCGGGGGGCCGGCCGGCGGGCGGGGGCGGGAACGGGCGGCGGCGCGGCCGCGGCGGGCGCAGCGGGCGCGGCGGACGTGGTGGTCCGCCCAAGGGCGGGTCGCGCTGAGGCCGTCGGGCTTTACCGCGCCGATGCGATTGCTGTAACTTTACGCGCCTCGCCGGGCCGGCGTCCCGCCGGCCTCGCCCAGGGGCCTCACTTCCTCCCGAAATCGAACCTATGTTCAGCAAGATCACCGTCGTGGGCGCCGGAAACGTGGGCGCGACCGCCGCGCAGCGCGTGGCGGAAAAGAACCTGGCGCGTTCGGTCGTGATGGTGGACGTCGTCGAGGGCGTGCCGCAGGGCAAGGGCCTCGACCAGTGGCAGTCGGCGCCGATCGAGGGCTTCGACAGCCGGGTCATCGGCAGCAACGGCTACGAGGCGGCGGCGGGCTCGGAACTGTTCATCGTGACGGCCGGGATCGCCCGAAAGCCGGGCATGAGCCGGGACGACCTGGTCAAGACCAACGCGGGGATCGTCTCGTCGGTGGCCCGGGAAATCGCGCGGGTGGCGCCGAAGAGCATCATCATCGTGGTGTCGAACCCGCTCGACGTCATGTGCTACGTGGCCATGCAGGCCAGCGGCTTCCCGCGCGAGCGGGTGATCGGCATGGCCGGCGTGCTGGACACGGCCCGCTACCGGGCGTTCCTGGCCGAGGCCATGGACGTGTCGGTGGAGGACATCCAGGCGATGGTCCTGGGTGGCCACGGGGACACCATGGTGCCCCTGGTCTCCTACACCACGGTCTCGGGCATCCCGGTGACCCAGCTGCTGGCCCAGGACAAGCTCGAGGCGATCGTGCAGCGCACCCGGAACGGCGGCGCCGAGATCGTGAACTTCCTCAAGACCGGCTCCGCGTACTATGCGCCGAGCGCGGCGGCGGTGCAGATGGCCGAGGCGATCGTGCTGGACAAGAAGCGCATCCTGCCGTGCGCGGCGTGGCTCACCGGGGAGTACGGCCTGCGCGATGTCTTCTGCGGGGTGCCCTGCAAGCTCGGCCGCAACGGGCTCGAGCGCATCGTCGAGGTGACGCTCACGGCCGAGGAGCGGACCGCGCTCCACCAGAGCGCCGCGGCCGTGGCCGACACCATGAAGACCCTGGGTGGGGCGAGCTGATGGACCGCTTCAAGGTCTACTTCCGGTCCACGGTGGGGCGGAAGGCCATCATGGGGGTCACCGGCACGATCCTGGCGCTCTTTGCCGTGCAGCACGTGCTGGGCAACATGCTGATCTACCAGAGCTCGATCAACCTGAACCGGTACGCGCTCTTCCTCAAGGACAAGCCGGGCATCCTGTGGCCCGCGCGGATCGTGCTGCTGGTGTCGGTGCTGCTGCACATCGTGACCTCGCTCCAGCTCATCCTCCGCAGCCGCGCCGCCCGCCCGGTGGCCTATGCCAGGCAGGTGCCCCAGGCCTCGACGCTGGCCGGCCGGACCATCCGCTACAGCGGCGCGTTCCTGCTCTTCTTCATCGTGTTCCACATCCTGCACCTGACCACCGGGACGATCCTTCCCGAGACCCACATGCCGATGGACGTCTTCGGCAACGTGGTGCGCGGGTTCCGGATCTGGTGGGTGAGCGCGATCTACCTCGTGGCCATGGTCTGCCTGGCGTTCCACCTCTACCACGGCCTGTGGGCCAGCCCGCGGACCCTGGGCCTCGAGCCACCGTACGCCCCCAAGCACCAGCCGCTGCCGCAGATCGTGGCCCTGCTCGTCTGGCTCGGCTTCACCTCCATCCCGGTGGCCGTGCTGCTCGGCTACCTGCACCAGTAGGAGGTGACCATGGAACTCCGGGCCAAGGTTCCGGGCGGGCCGCTGGCGGAGAAGTGGGACCGGCACAAGTTCGAGATGAAGCTGGTGAACCCCGCCAACAAGCGGAAATACTCCGTGATCGTGGTGGGGTCCGGTCTGGCGGGCGGCGCGGCCGCGGCGACGCTCGGCGAGCTGGGCTACCACGTCAAGTGCTTCTGCTTCCAGGACTCGCCCCGGCGGGCGCACTCGATCGCCGCCCAGGGCGGCATCAACGCCGCCAAGAACTACCAGAATGACGGCGACTCCATCTGGCGGCTGTTCTACGACACGGTGAAGGGCGGGGACTTCCGGGCCCGCGAGGCCAACGTCTACCGCCTGGCCCAGATCAGCGTCAACATCATCGACCAGTGCGTGGCACAGGGCGTGCCGTTCGCGCGGGAGTACGGCGGCATGCTCGCCAACCGCTCCTTCGGGGGCGCGCAGGTGAGCCGCACCTTCTACGCCCGGGGCCAGACCGGGCAGCAGCTGCTGCTGGGCTGCTACCAGGCGCTGGAACGGCAGGTGGCCGCCGGGACGGTCACGATGTTCCCGCGGACCGAGATGCTGGACCTGGTGCTGGTCGACGGCGTGGCCCGGGGGATCGTGGTCCGCGACATGGTGACCGGCGCGATCTCCTCCCATGCGGCCGACGCCGTGCTGCTGGCCACGGGCGGGTACGGCAACGTCTTCTACCTGTCCACCAACGCCAAGGGCTCCAACGTTACCGCCAGCTACCGCGCCTACAAGCGCGGGGCGGCGTTCGGCAACCCTTGCTACACCCAGATCCACCCCACCTGCATCCCGGTGAGCGGCGACTACCAGTCCAAGCTCACCCTGATGAGCGAGTCGCTCCGCAACGACGGCCGGGTCTGGGTGCCGAAGGCCCGCGGCGACACCCGCGCCCCCGGCCAGATCCCCGAGGCCGAGCGGGACTACTACCTCGAGCGGAAGTACCCGAGCTTCGGCAACCTCTGCCCGCGCGACATCGCCAGCCGGGCCGCCAAGGAGGTCTGCGACGAGGGGCGGGGGGTGGGGCCCAACGGTCTCGGCGTCTACCTCGATTTTGCCGCGGCGATCGGGCGGCTGGGCGAGCAGAAGATCCGCGAACGGTACGGCAACCTGTTCGAGATGTACGAGCGGATCACCGACGAGAACCCGTACCGCGTGCCGATGCGGATCTTCCCCGCCGTCCACTACACCATGGGCGGCCTGTGGGTGGACTACAACCTGATGAGCACCATCCCGGGCCTGCACGTGCTCGGGGAGGCCAACTTCTCCGATCACGGCGCCAACCGCCTCGGCGCGAGCGCGCTGATGCAGGGGCTGGCCGACGGGTACTTCGTCATTCCCTACACCATCGGCGATTACCTGGCCTCGACCCCGCTGCCCGCGGTCGACACCAGCCACGCCGCCTTCCGCGCGGCGGAGGCGGAGGTGGCCGCCACCACCCGGCGCCTGCTCGAGATCCGGGGGAAGCGGACGGTGGATTCCTTCCACCGCGAGCTCGGCAAGCTCATGTGGGAGAACTGCGGCATGGCCCGCGACGCGGCCGGCCTGCGGCAGAACCTCGCCCGCATCCCGGCCCTGCGGGCCGAGTTCTGGGAGAACGTGAACGTGCCCGGCAGCGGCGCGGAGCTCAACCAGTCGCTGGAGAAGGCCGGGCGGGTGGCCGACTTCCTCGAGTTCGCCGAGCTCATGTGCACCGACGCGCTGCACCGGGAGGAGTCCTGCGGCGGGCACTTCCGCACCGAGCACCAGACCCCCGACGGCGAGGCGCGCCGCAACGACGACGCCTTCTGCTACGTCGGCGCCTGGGAGTACCAGGGCCCCGACCGGGCCCCGGTGCTGCACAAGGAGATGCTCGAGTTCGAGAACGTCCACCTCTCCACCCGCAGCTACAAGTGACCATGAACCTGACACTCTTCGTGTGGCGCCAGGCATCGGGCACGGCCGCGGGGCAGCTGGTGCGCTACGAGGCCCCCGACGTCAGCCCCGACATGTCCTTCCTCGAGATGCTCGACGTGGTCAACGAGCGGCTGATCGGGAAGGGCGAGGCTCCGATCGCGTTCGATCACGACTGCCGGGAGGGGATCTGCGGGTCGTGCGGGCTGATGATCAACGGCGTGGCCCACGGGCCGATGAAGGGGACCGCCACCTGCCAGCTCCACATGCGGAGCTTCAAGGATGGCGACACGATCTACGTCGAGCCGTGGCGTGCCCGGGCCTTCCCGGTGCTCAAGGACCTGGTGGTGGACCGGAGCGCCTTCGACCGGATCGTGGCCGCGGGCGGCTACGTCAGCGTCTCGACCGGGTCTGCCCCGGACGGCAACGCCATCCCCGTCCCCAAGGGCGAAGCCGACATGGCCATGGATGCGGCGGCCTGCATCGGCTGCGGCGCCTGCGTGGCGGCCTGCCCCAACGCCTCCGCAATGCTGTTCACCGCGGCCAAGGTGGGGCACCTGCGGATGCTCCCGCAGGGGCAGCCCGAACGGTACCGCCGTGCCCTGAGCATGGAGGCCCAGATGGAGGCCGAGGGCTTCGGCGGCTGCACCTGGCACGGGGAGTGCCAGGAGGCGTGCCCCAAGGGCATCTCGGTGGACTGGATCACCCGCCTCTACCGCGACTACATCACCGCCACGGTGCTGCAGCGCGAGGAATCCACCGCGTCCGCCGCCCTCTGACGCCAGCCCGCTGTGTCGTGCCCCGCGGCCCGGACGTCACCCCTGACGCCGGGCCGCGCGGCCGTCCGCGCCCGTCCGTCACGGTTCCCCTCATCCTCGATCACCTGATGCGCGCTGCCGTCCCCGCCGGGCTTGCCACGCTGCTCGGCGCCGCCATCCTGGCGCCGCTCGCCGCACAGGGCGGGGCCCGTGTTCACCTGATGGGGCAGGGGATCGCCAGCGTGACCCGGGTGGATCCGGTGCCGGGTGGTGGTACCCTCACCGAGGGCCGGCTGGTGCAGCCGCTCCTGATGGCGCATGCCACGATGCTCGGCGGCCGCCTGCGGGCCCTCGGCACCCTTGACCTGGAGGGGTGGACCATGCCGGACGGCGAGCTCACTCCCGGGGGCTGGGGCGAGGGCTTCAACGACCGGCGGCACCCGCACACCTACGCCCACGAGCTCATGGTGTCCGCCACGGACCTCCTCGGGGAGCGGGACGGCGCGGTCCGGCTGTCGCTGAGCGCCGGGAAGGGCTTCGCCCCCTTCGGCTCGGACGACCCGATGAGCCGCCCCACCCTCAGGTACCCGGTCAACCATCACCTCTCCCAG
>WBZN01000790.1_pt1 | contig 11923 bp, 13 predicted proteins | sample 5204281 | NCBI WGS metagenome assembly WBZN01 (sample SAMN12344347, study PRJNA552823) | activated sludge metagenome | biome: Activated sludge suspended growth; feature: Nitrification reactor; material: Wastewater; isolation source: activated sludge from nitrification reactor of wastewater... | reverse complement strand
ACACCGGCGGCCACGCAGGTCTCGCGCAGCGTCTCGAGCCAATCGATCACCGAGCGCTCGGCGACATCATCTCCGCCGCGGCCGGCGAGGTTGACCACCTGCATGTGGTGATCGGCCATGAGCTCGTCGATCGTCACCGGCCCGACGCCGGCGCCGAGGAAGTAGTGCGTGCCACGCGGGGGCTCGAACATGCCGAACACGCGATCGAGCAGCGCGGACAGATCGGGATCGCCGTAGCGGAACCCGACGAACACCAGCGAGCCCTCGACATAGAGCTTGCGGGCGTAGTCCTTGAGATCGACGGCGCGCGACAGCGCGCGACGCACCGAGTTCGGCGTGACCACGTACGTGTCGAAGTTGCCGAGCATCTTGACCAGCGTGCGGCGCCGCGGCGACAGCTCGCCGAGCTCCTGGTAGGTCACGACGCGGGTCGGCGGCCACGCTTCGGGCGATTGCGTCTCGAACGCGTGCTCGAGCACGTCACCGGGGAACGTCGTCCACACGTGGCGGAACGGCAGGCCTGCGAGGGCCTTGGGCAGCGCCGGGACTTCGGCCGGGGCGGCCCACATCTCCTCGACGATCTTGTCGCAGTGCTCCTCACCGAGCGCGCGTGCCAGGAATCCGACCGCGCGAACCAGGCTTCCCTTGTGGAGGAGCTTCTCGAGGTCTTTGGTGGCCACATCATCGCCGTCGCGACCACGTGTTTCGAGCGCCTTCGTCATGCGCTCGAGCAGTTGCTTCCAGGAAGGGACTCCGATTCCCGCACCGACGACGAGCGCAGCCTTGCCCGTCCGAATTTGATCGATGAGAGACTCGGGGATCGTGTGCTCCGGCATCCTAAACCCCCAGTAACTTTGTTGTTGGCGCGCAACCTAGCCAGGTGGCCCGCCGGCCGCAAGCAAAACCGACACGCTCCGGATACCCCGGTGACACGTCGCTGTGGAGTTCGTACGCGTTCGCCGCAAGACCATGATGCCGCCGGTGGACGGGATCCTGCGCGGACGATTCACGAGCGCAGCCCCGCCGAACCATGGCGAGCCCGGCGGCGCGACGCGCCCCACCGCGGGTGCGGTAGGCAGGCTGCGCCACGTGACCACGGCGAGGCCGAGCCTCGACGCCCCGCCCACCACCGGCGGACCGAGGGCGATCGACGTGCTCGTCGCCCAGCGCCGATGCGATCCCGCGGGCTTGTCCGTGGGCCCGTGGATTCGTCGATCACCCGGCAAGCTGCTACTGTCCGCCGGCTCATGTGGTCCGAGAGCGTCGCCATCTACCAGGCGTCGAAGAAGAAGCGCGACATCAACCGGTTCACCGAGTGGGTCGCGCGCCCTCCGGCGGCAGTGGTCGTGTATCTATTGAAGAACACGCCGATCACGCCGAACCAAGTGACGTTCCTGTCGGCGGTGGTCGCCGCGGGGGCATGCGCGATGTTTGCCCTGCTCCCCGGATACGCCTGGCTGGTCGCGGCGGCGCTGGTGTTCGAATTCTCGTTCGTCCTGGACTGCGCGGACGGCATGCTCGCCCGGCTCCGCAAGATCGCTTCGCCGCTCGGTCACCTGCTCGACTTCTTGATGGACGAGCTCAAGGCGATGCTGCTGATCGCCTGCGTCACGGTGCGGATCTGGCGGGAGACCGGAGACGATCGCCTGCTGATCGTCGGGCTCGGCGCGCTGTTCTTCCTGGCCGCGGGGCTCTCGCTGACATCGTTCACCCGCCGCCCCGAGTACGGCGCGAAGGAGCCCACGGAAGACGGCCAGCCCGCCGAGGTCGGTGGCCGTCGTGGCCCGGTCGGCATGGCGCTGTCCGGGATCGAGTGGTGCGCGCGGATCGTCGTGCACTACCCGCAGTACCTGTGGATCTGCGCACTCGCGAACCGGATCGACATCTTCTTCTGGGCGTACGCCGGCGTGAACGCGCTGTACTTCGCGAAGACGTTTGCGGCGATCCTGTTCCGCCTCGGGCGCTTCCGGCGAGCCGAGGTCACCACCACGAGCACGGCCACATGACCAGCATCCCTGCGCCCGCGCCGATCGCTCCGATCAGGCGCGCGATCCTGATCGCCGCCGGCCGCGGCAAGCGCCTCGGCGCACACACCGAGGAGATCCCCAAGTGCATGGTGCAGGTCGGCGCCTTGCCGATCCTCGGCTGGGTGTGGAAGGCGCTGTCCGCGGTGGGCGTCGAGGAGCTCGTCGTGATCCGCGGGTACCGCGGCGACGTGCTCGAGACGTTCGTGCGATCGCTCGTCCCCAAGGTCTCGTTCGTCGACAACCACGAGTGGCAGACCAACAACGTCCTGCTGTCGATGGCGCACGCGCGCCAGTTCCTCGATCAGCCGACCTACTTGACCTACAGCGACATCATCTTCACGCCCGCGGTCGCGCGTGCCGCGGCGTCCTCGACCGCGGAGATCGGGCTCGTGATCGATCGCGAGTTCCGCTCGATCTACGTCGGGCGCACCGAGCATCCACTCGACGAGGGTGAGGTTTCGGACCTGATGCCCGGTGGCACGGTCGCGCGGGTTGGCAAGCGTGCGCTGGCGCCCGCCGATGCGATCGGCGAGTACATCGGGCTCGCGCGGCTGGGCGCGCGCGGCGTTGCCACCGTCGCGAACACCCTCGATGCGCTGGCCAAACGGTTCGAAGGGCGTGAAACCGCGCCGTTCCAGCGCGCGACGACGTACCGGAACGCGTACCAGACCGATCTCTGGCAGGAGCTGGTCGATGGCGGAGTCTCCGTCGACCCGATCCTGGTCGACGGCGGGTGGCGCGAGATCGATACGAGTCAGGATCTTGACCGGGCGCGTCACCTGGTAGAGTCAGCCTCGAAGGACTGGTCATGACGCGACATCATCATCTTCTCGGGCTCGTGCTGGTGGCGATCACAGGTTTCGGAGGGCTCGTCGGATGCACCAAGCCGTCGGATGAGAACTGCCGCAAAGCGCTGCAGAATATGCAGGTGATCCTCGGAACCGAGAACCTGAACGACAAGTCCGGGATGGAAGGAGAGGTTCGCCGCTGCAAGGGCGGATCGCGGCGCGAAGCCGTCGATTGCGCGATCAAGGCGAAATCGCTCGAGGATCTACGCGCCTGCGACTTCATGAAGATCCCCGACAAGAAGAAGTAGTGCGGGCGAGCGTGCTCGCGATCGCGCTCGTCATCACTGGCGCCCGAGCGCTCGCATCGCCGTTCGCCGGCGCGGCGCCACCGCCGTCACCGCCGGCCAATCCGCTGGTCGCCCTCGCGCCTCCGCCGGGAGACGATGCGCGTCGCGCCGTGGCGATCGGCCCTATCGGTCAGGTCTACGAGCCAGATGGCAAGGGGGAATGGGTCCAGCACCAGTCGATCACCACGGCCGACAAGCTCGGCGCCGCCGGACGCGCGGGCGCGGCGGTCGTCGCGATCGGCGAAGGCGTCGTGTACCGGCTGGCGGCAAACGGGTGGTCGGCGATCCGGCTCGCTCAGAAAGGTGGCGCGGTGATGAGCGCCGGTCCGCGTTCGGTGGCTGCCGTCGGTCGTCAGCTGTTCGCCCTCGATCGCACCGCGGGCGGCGAGCCGGTCAAGCTCGCGCTCGCGCCAAACCCGGTGCTCGCGATCGGAAGCGGTGCGAGTGGGCTCGTGATCGCGACCGACACCGGCCTGCTCCGTCTCGACAAGGCCGTGTTCAAGCCGATCAAGCGCGCGCCGCGCCGGGTCAACCGCCTGATCAACGACACCTGGGCGCTCGTCGATCGCGGAGCGCTCGATCTCCGGTCAGGGACGACCACCGCATGGCCGGCGGGCTTCACCGTGAACCTGGCCGCTGCGGGTCCCAAGGACACGCTCGTGGCCGTGGGCCAGGCGCGCGCGGGGCTCGAGATCCTCACGTTGCGCGCGGGCAAGGTCGAGCGCGATCCGATCGTGCTGACCACCGCCGGGACCGGCACCGCCAGAGCCGGCACGACCGCCAGAGCCGGCACGACCGCCAGGGCCGGCACGACCGCCGGGGCCGGCACGACCGCCGGGGCCGGCACGACCGCCGGGGCCGGCACGACCGCCGGGGCCGGCACGGGGACGAGCCAGCCCGTCGGGCTCGTGACGGATCGCACCGGGCGGGTGGTCGTCGCCCTGCGCGACGGGCGCCTCGCGATCCGTGATCGCGGCACCTGGAGCGTCACGAGCGTGCGAGAAGACCTTCCGGAGGTGCATCCGGGTTCACCGCCTGCGACGTCCCCCTAGGCTGGTTGCGCCTGTAGACACGGACACGTTACCTTTGAGGCTCCCGCGATGTCTCCGCACGTACTGGTCGCTGACGATGACGCCTGGATCTTGCGCATGGTCGCGACCGTGCTCGAGAAGCGGGGGTACAGCGTCGAGACCGCCGTCGACGGAGAGGATGCGCTCGCTCGCGCCCTCGCGCGCACCCCCGATCTGCTGATCACCGACGTGATGATGCCCAAGATCGATGGCTGGTCGCTGGTCCGCCAGCTGCGCTCGCACAACGAGCTCGCGATGCTGCCCGTGATCTTCCTGACCGCGCTGTCGTCAGAAGATGACCGGATCCGCGGCTTCCGGCTCGGCGCCGACGACTACGTCACCAAGCCGTTCCGGTTCGAGGAGCTCGATCTCCGGGTCGCCAAGACGCTGCGTCGCACCCAGGCGACGATGCAGGAGACGCGCGAGCAGCTCGGTGGTTCGAGCCTGCGCGGCGATCTCGCGCAAGTGGGTCTGTCGTCACTGTTGATCTTGATCGAGATGGAGCGCAAGACCGGGCTGTTGCTGCTGCGCGCCCCGAACGGGCCGTCCGGGCAGATCCTCGTGCGCGAGGGCAAGGTGGTCCATGCCCGGCTCGACGATTCCGAGGAGCCGGTCGACGCCGAGTGTGTCTACTACCTCCTGACGTGGGGCTCGGGCGAGTTCGAGTTCACGGCGTGCCTCGTCGAGGGCGCCGATCGGGTGAGCGTGTCGACCACGCACCTCCTCATGGAGGGCGCGCGGCTGATGGACGAGCAAAACGACCCCGCGGGACAGACCCAGACCGTCGCACAGGGCCCGTCGTTCTCCGACGATCCGCTGTCGGACGTCTGATCGCAGGTCGTTTTGGTTACCCGGCGAGGAGCTCGTCGGCGATCTTCTTGGCAAGCTGCGCGTCGACGCGATCGCCGAACTGCTTCTTGACCGCGCCGATCACGCGACCCGCCATCTTGGGATCCTTCGCCGGTAACTCGGCGACCGCCTTGGCGACGGCGTCACGAAGCTCGGCCTCGCTCAGCTGGGTCGGCAGGAACTTGCTGCACCACTCGATCTCGAAGTCGAGCTCGGCGACTTGCTCCTTCCCACGCTCACCGGCGTTCACGTAGTCGGTCCGCGCCTTCTCCATCGACTTCTTGTACGTGTTGATCACCTCGAGGATCAGCGGGTCATCCACCGTGCCCGTGAACCCCTTGGCCGTACGCCGTTCCATGATCTTCGTGTTGATCATGCGAATCAGGTTTGCGGTCTTCAGATCCTTGGCCTTGAGCGCCGTGGTGAGCTGCTCGCGCAGCTGGGCTTCGAGGTTCGCCATGCGGTCCGTTTACCACGGTCGAGGCACACCACTCGTCTGGTGCGCCTTCACTTTCGATCGGCGAATAGCGACGGCTGGGCGAGTGGCGCCGTACGCCGACGCAGATGCTTGCTCCGTCGCGTACGGCGGTGGGCGTCGCGGCGCTCGGTCCGCAGCGCGGCGGCTCCGGAGGCTGCCGCGCCCGGCCCCGCGATCGACAGCTGCCACGACGAGAGCGCTGTATGCGATCCGGTCGTCGACAGCACGACCGCGAGCGTATCGAGGCGTCCGGAGACCCCTGGCCGTTCGAGCTTGTCGTCGATCTCCATCGCGTCGCCCGCGATCGCCTCGCCCGTCACGGTGACGCGCAGGCGCGAGGCCGCCGACTCGTCCGCGACCGCACGACCGATCGCCTCCGCAAGCTCTTCCGCAGACTCGAGCACACCGCCGTGAACCCTCGTCTGCTGGCCCATCGGAGCCATCAACGGGTCGATCGCAACGACGCGCTCACCGCTGTGGGCCGTGATCGTCAGCTCGATGCGCGCCGCGCCTCGACCGCGACCTGCGAGGCGCAAGCCGACCCGCTCCGCGAGCAGGGCGACCGCCGCCGACATCCCGAGCCCAGGCGATGCAGCGCTCGGGCTCGCCGCGCTGGCGGTGTTCCCGCTCGAACCAGCAACGAGCGGGGAGATGACCGCCTGCTCGCGCACCGGGGACTCGGGAGCGTACGGCCGGAGCACGTGCCCGCTGTCACCGCGCGCGAGCCCCTGGTAGTCGGCCTCCATGGGCCGAGTGACCGAGGGTGCAGGGAGGGCCGCGAACTCGCCGAGCGTACGGACCCCGAGCGCCTCGAGCATGTGCTGGACCTCGGGCGTGATCGCGAGGAGCGCCAGCGGCCGTGGGGCGAGGAACGCGGCCGATCCGCCGCGCGGTACGGACACCACGCCACGGTCCTCGGCACCGCCGTGAGAGGCTGCGACCCACGCGGTGAACCGATCATCTGCGATCCCGATCCGGCCCGACAGCCCGAGCGCATCGAGCACCTCGAGCAGCCGGTCACCGAAACTCGCGCCTCGCGTCTTGCTCGGGACCTCGCAGTACATCGCGAGATGCGCGCCTCCCGCGCCGACACGCCCACCCAGATCGACCACGGTCGACACCGTCAGGAGCGCGTCCGCGATCGCACGCACCGTCTCGCGCTCCAGGGGGGCCTCCGCACTGACCACCCGGAGCTGGCCGGGGGCCAGCGCGTTGGCCGCCATCGCGGTCATCCCGTGGCGGATCCCGAGCGCCCAGGCAGCGCGCGAGCACGCCTGGACCACCGGACTATGGAGCGCGATCGAAGACCGGGTACCGCTGACGAGGGTGGAGAGGTCGAAACCCGCTCCAACCACCGCGACCGGCGCTCCGCGCAAAGACGGATCGATCCGGGTGAGGCTCTGGAGCGCGAACTGCGGAACATGAACGCAGGCGATTCGCATCCTCATGGTCTACCGCACTGGTCTGATGTTCAGTGCACGAAGCCATGCGAATGAACCGCTTCACGGTCGAGGACGTTCCCAAAAACTGCCTATAGTCCCGCATATATGGCGCGCCGGAACCCCGAGACGATCTCCCCGACGGCGCACTATACGGGCTACGTCTGGTACGCCCACGGTCAGTCGCACGAGGCATTCGCGACACGGACCGGCCGGGTCATGTACCGGGCGATGCGAGCCCCCGGGGCGGTCGCGCACGTGATCGGCTGGCCCACGCTCGAAGGCATGCTGCTCGCCCGCCATCGCCTGATCGATCTGCGGCTCACGCAAGCGATCGAAGCGGGTGAGGTTTCTCAGATCGTCGAGGTCGGCGCCGGCCTCTCACCCCGCGGCTGGCGGTTTCGGAATCGGTTCAGCAACCGGATCACGTACGTCGAGGCGGACCTCCCGGGGATGGTCGCGCACAAGCGCCGCATCCTCGCCGAGCTCGGTGGTGAGACCTCGTATCATCGCACCGCCGAGATCAACGCCCTCGTGGACTCGGGGCCGACGTCGATCGATGCGCTGTGCGCGTCGCTCGATCCCGCGCGCGGAACCGCGATCATCACCGAGGGGCTGATCAACTACTTCGATCGCGAGACCGTGCTGGGCATCTGGCGCCGGTTCGGCGCCGCGCTCCAGCGGTTTCCGCAGAACCTCTACCTCTCCGATCTGATCCTGCGCGAAGGCAACCTGGGCCCGATCTCCACCGGGTTCTCGTGGCTGCTGTCCGCGGTCGTGCGCGGCAAGGTCCACGTCCACTTCGACAGCGCCGTCCACGCCGAGGACGCCCTCCTCGCCTCCGGGCTCGTGGGGGTGCTCCTCGATCCGCGCGAGTTCGTGTTCGAGCTGCCAGAGCTCGAGACCGCGGGCGCCGGACGCGTCCGCGTCATCGAAGCCGTGACGAAGACCTAACCGGCCTGGCGCAGCTCGATCGGCGCGCTGGCACCGAGGAGCTCGAACAGCCCGCTCGCGAGCTCGTGCATCGCCGGCCGCTCGTCGGGATCCTTGGCGAGGGCACGCAGGATCAGCCGCTCGAGGGCGATCGGCATCGCGCGCAGCCACGACGGCCGCGCCGGACGCTGCTCGACATGCTTGACCATCAGCTCCGGCAGCGAGCCATCGAACGGCGGAGCACCCGTGGTCAGATCGTAGAGCAAGCAGCCGAGCGCGTAGACATCGGACTTCGGGGTCGGTCGGCCGGACCACTGCTCGGGTGCCATGCACCATGGGGTGCCCGCGATCAGCGCTTCGGCGACCGCGGGCTCGCCGACCTGCCGGGACACGCCGAAGTCGATGACCTTGATCCGCGGCCAGCCCGTGCCCTGATCCGCGAGCACGAACACGTTCTCATGCTTGACGTCGCAGTGAATCACGCCGGCCGCATGGAGCGCCGACAGCGCCGCCGCGACCTGCGCACAGATCGCGACGATGATCGACAGCTCGGTCTTGCCCCGGGCCGCGAGCGTGCCGAGCGTCTCACCCTCGAGATACTCCATCACCAGGTAGGGGACGTCATCCTCGGTGCGGCGAGCCGCACGGATCTCGACGACCCCGCGGTGGTTCGCGCGCGCCGACAGCGCGTGTTCGGCGTCGAGGCGGTTGATGATCTCGGGATAGTTGGCGAAGTGCGGATCGAGGACCTTGAGGGCGACCTTCTCCCCGGTGACCACGTGTGCGGCGAGGTACACGCCGCCCATCCCGCCCCGCGCCAGCGGCCTGACCACGTCATAGTCCCCGAACCGGCCCGCCGCGCGCTGACGACCCGGGCGAGCCAGCGGGACGACCAGGCCGTCTTCCCCGCCGAACGGTATCGTGACGTCGCCGCGCATCGGCGCGCGTTCGGTGCATCGCGAGTGCCACACACCGGTTCGTCCGCTGCGGCCCCTCCAGGGCGTACAGGGTCGCGAGATCATGTGAACGTGGCGAGCGGTGACCGCGAATCACCGTGGAAAACTGAGACAGCGATGTGGCGGTGTCGCGACATGACCGCGGTCGAAACCGACGGGCTCGGGCGAGCTAGCGAGCTGGCACCACCGGCCAGCGAGCGTCACAGATCGATGCCGACAGCAGCACACACGGCCGCCGCGCGCTGGCGTGCCTCACCGGTGAACCCGGCCGCGAGCTGCATGGCGCGAGCTGCGTCACGCCGGCGACATGCGGCCGTGACCGCGCGGCTGCGATCGTCGGCACGCAGTGCCACACGCGCGGCCGTCGCATCCGGCACGCGCGACGGATCCGCGCGCTCGACCCCCTTGGCGTCGCTCATCACCACCGCGTAGATATCGACCGCGGCGAGCCCGGCCTTCACCGCCCCGCGCGCGCGATCGAGCTGCAGATCGATGATCGCGTCGAGCGCGGCGGCGTCACGGGCACCGATCACCACCTTGCCGTTGATGAACATCGTCGGCGTGCCATCCACCCCGAGCGCCAGCGCGTCCGCCCCCTCGACGATCACCGCGTCGTGATAGCGGCGCTCGTCGAGGTCGCGCGTGAACCGCTCGAGATCGAGCCCGGCCGCCTTCGCGAAGCCGTCGAGATCAGCGCGGGTCAGCGCGCCGAAGTGAGAGAACACCTGATCGTGAAACGCCCAGAACTTGCCCTGCTCGGCCGCCGCGACGCCCGCCTCGGCGGCGAGCCCCGCGTTGCGATGAAACGACATCGCGAGGTGGCGGAACACGATCCGCACGTCGTCGCCGTACTTCTGGCGCACGTGCGCGAGCACCGGCGCGGTCTTGGCGCAGAACTGACACTGGAAGTCGCTCCACGCGATCAGCGTGACGGGCGCGGAGTCGGGCCCGAGCTGATGGCCCGGCAACCCGAGGCCGACGCGGTAGGTCTCGTTGACATCGAGCTCGAACGACGGCGCGGACGGCGCTGGCAGAGCGTCCGCGACGACGCGACCACTCGCGACGAGCGCGTCGTAGTCACGACTCGGCGCGGCATGGGCGCGCGCGAGCTCCTCGTCCACCACCTCGGCGAAGACCCTGAGCGGCTGGTTCCCGTGCACCGGTCGCCCGTTGACGAAGAACGTCGGGGTGCCGGTGACGCCGAGCCCACGCGCGTCGGCGGTGTCGGCGGCGATCTGCGCGCGATACGTCCGGGTGTCGAGGTCCGCGCGGAATCGCACCATGTCGAGGCCGAGCTCGCGCGCGATCAGCTCGACCGCCGCGCGATCGACGCGCCCGGCGACCGCGTAGAGCCGATCATTCATCGGGAGGAACCGGCCCTGTGCGGCAGCAGCGAGCGCGGCCTCGGCGGTCGTCGTGTTGTCGTCATCGAGCGGCAGCGTGCGGTGGACCCAGCGGATCTGCCCGGGGTATAGCCGGTCGAGGGCGGCCAGCGTGGCCTGGACGCGGTAGCAGTGGCCGCACGCGTAGTCACTCCATCCGACGATCGTGATCGGCGCGGCCGCGGGGCCATCGGCGGGCGACGCCCCGCGCGGCACCTTGTAGATGGCGGCCGGATCGAACACGAGGCGATCCGCGTGCACGCGCGTGGCCGCGACCACGAGGACCAGCAACACCAGCGCGCTGCGCATCAACCCGACCCTAGCAGCTCGGCCGTGAGCATGCCCGCGAGCGCCTGCCCGCGGGCTCCGGTCCCGATCGCGGTCAGGGTCCGCCCGCCGTCCGCGTGCGCCAGCTCGATGCGCAGGTGATCGCGAGGCATCACGTCGAACCGATCCGCCCACTCGATCACCACGATCCCGCTGCGATCCCCGATCCGCTCATCGAGCCCGAGCTCGCGCAGCTCGACCGGGCGCTCGAGCCGGTACAGGTCGACGTGCCACACGACGAGCCGACCACCCGGGTACTCGTTGACCAGCGAGAACGTCGGGCTCGACGCCGGGCCACCTCCGAGCGCGGCGACGAGGCCGGCCACGAACGTCGTCTTCCCGGCGCCGAGATCGCCGACCAGGGCGATCGCATCGCCGCCGGCGACGTGGCGCGCGAGGAGCTCGCCCGCGCTCATCGTGCGCGCGGCGGCGCCAAGCGCGATCACGGCAGGTCGATCTTGAGCTTGTCGTCCCACTTGTCCGCCGTTCGGGCGATCGAATGCACGACGTCTTCGAACTCCGCGTAATCGAGCCCCTCGAGGCCGCGCAGGACCCGGAGATACAGATCGCCGGTCTGCGGATGCAACGCGAACGCCGCGTCGCCGGTCTCGATGAACGACGCGGCCAGCAGGCGCCTTGCCTTCGTCGCGTCGAGCTCGGGTGCGATCGCGACCCGGGACAGCAGGAGCAGCACACCGCGCTCCGCCAGCACGTGGATCGTGACCACGGCCGAGCCACGCTGGATCGACCCGACCCCCTCGGCCGACAGCGGCGGGAGCGTCAGGTTACGCTCGCGACCGAAGCGCTCGAGATACTGCGCCACGCGTGCCGCCGGATCGACCCTCTGGTCCATACGCAGACCCTATCAGAGGAGTGGTATAGACGCAGCGTGCTTCGCCCCGTCGCGCTCGTCGCGCTCGCGCTCGCGCTCGCGCTCGCAGCGGCCTGCGGCCGCGAGCACGGCGTGGCACACGTGCGCCCGATCCCGAAGATCGATCGCAGCCCGGCCCTCCGCGGCGGCGGCCCCGCCCGATCGCCGCGGATCGCGAGCTACGAGCTCGACGCGCGCCTCGACCCCGGCCGCCATCAGATCTTCGCGACCGAGACGATGACCTGGACGAACACCGGCGCGAGCGCGGTCGAGGCCCTGCCGTTTCACCTGTACCTCAACGCGTTCAAGAACGAGTCGACCTTGTTCATGCGCAGCTCGCACGGCGAGATGCGCATGGCTCATGCGACCGATACCGGTTGGGGCTGGATCCAGATCGAGTCGGTCCAGATCGGCGGTGTCGAGCTCGTCACGAAGTTCCATCCGACGGGCCCCGAT
>WBZN01001171.1_pt1 | contig 11924 bp, 12 predicted proteins | sample 5204281 | NCBI WGS metagenome assembly WBZN01 (sample SAMN12344347, study PRJNA552823) | activated sludge metagenome | biome: Activated sludge suspended growth; feature: Nitrification reactor; material: Wastewater; isolation source: activated sludge from nitrification reactor of wastewater... | reverse complement strand
CGCCCACTGCCGATGCGCTCGCCGCCGTGGGCGGGCCGGCGCCGGTGCGGGTGAAGCACCTGCGCATCGGGCCCCTGCCCGCGAGCATCGCGCTGCCGGCGCCCGTGGCCCCCGAAGCGCCGGTGGCCGCAACGGCTGGTTTCGCCGCGATCGCCGCCGACCTGCCCCCCGCGATCCGCAGCGCCCGCCGGCTGCGCGGCGCGTTGCGGGGCGACGATCTCGACGCGCTCGAGCACCTGGTGGGCGCGCTCGATCGCCACGAGGAGCGCCGGCTGCTCGCCATGGCTCGCGACGGTCGCGACGTGTGCTGGACCGACGAAGCCGAGGCTGAGCCGCTCGTGACCATCCGCATCGCCACGTACCACCGGCCCGAACTCATCGGGGCGTCGATCGCGTCGTGCCTCGCACAGACCTACGAGCGCGTCGAGGTGCTGGTGGTGGGCGACCACTGCAGCGACGAGACCGCGGCCGTGGTGCGCGGCTTCCACGATCCGCGCGTGCGGTTCGTGAACCTGCCCGCGCGCGGCATGTACCCCAGCGAACTCATGGCGCGCTGGCGCGTGGCGGGTGTGCTGCCGGCTAACACGGCGCTCCTGCTGGGCGAGGGCTCATGGATCACCGCCTGCGACGACGATGACGAGTTCACGCCCGATCACGTGGAAGTGCTGTTGCGGGCGGCGCGCGAGCAGCGGCTCGAGATGGTGTGGTCCAAGGCCGACATGGAAGTGGCCCCCGGACGATGGGATGTGGTCGGCAGCGCGCCCTTGTGCGAGGGCCGGGTCACGCAGGGCTCAGTGCTGTATTCCATGGGCCTGCGCTTCCTGCGTTTCTCGAACACCTGCTGGCGGCGCGAACAGCCGGCGGACTTCGACCTGTGGTCGCGCATGCAGGCGATCGGCGTGCGCATGGGGTTCGTGGACCGGGTCACCTACAAGCACAAGCTGGAGACGCACCAGCGCGTGCGGCTGAGCGCCTGAACGCGACTCCGCCCATGACCACGGTTCAGCTCTTGACCACCATGAGCGCGAAACCGTCGTAGCCCTTGGCGCCCACGGTCTGCAGCGCCGTGGCCGCCAACCGTGGCTCCTGCGCCACGTAGTCGTTCATGCGGCGCACGCCCTGCACGCTGGCGTCGGTGCTCGCGGCGTCGATCACAGCGCCGTCGCGGATCACGTTGTCGGCCACGATCAGCGTGCCGGGCCGTGACAACGCGAGCGCGGCCTGCACGTACTCGCGCAGGCTGGCCTTGTCGGCGTCGATGAACACGAGGTCGAACGGCCCGGTACCGTCGCGCTGCAGCGCGGCCAGCGTGTCGGCCGCGAGCCCGAGCCGCAGCGTGATGCGCGCGGCCATGCCGGCGCGCGTGAAGTTGTCCTGCGCCACCTGCGCGTGCCGCGGGTCGGACTCGAGCGTGACCACGTGACCGTCCGCGGCGAGTCCGCGCGCCAGCCACAGCGTGCTGTAACCGCCGAGCGTGCCGATCTCCAGTATGCGGCGGGCGTTCAGCATGCGCGCGAACACCTCGAGCATGCGGCCCTGCATGGCCGACACGGCGATGGCCGGCAGGCCGGCGGCGTGGCTCGCGGCGAGTGCGGCGTCGAGCGCGGCGTCGTGCGGCAGGAGCGCGCCAGCCAGATAGTCGTCGACGCGAGTCCAGAGCGCTGGGTCGTGAGAGGCCATGCCCGCATGGTGCCTGCAGCGGTGCGGGCATGCAATGCGCGTTCAGCGCACGTGCGTGCCGGTCACCAGCTCGGGGTGGGCGGCGGCGAAGTCGCCCATGCGGTCATGCGCCATGGCCTGCCACAGCTCGCGGCCGTGGTCGCCGTCGTAGTACACCACGCTCGCATCGCCCTCGGTGCCGGTCCCTCCACTGGGAGCGGTCAGGAACACGATGTCGTCCGCGCGCAGCGAGCGCATGGAGGCGGCCAGACGCAGCAGCTCGTCGGTGCCGAGCTCGGCGTCCACGCGTACGCCGTCACCCAGCGCGGTGGCGAGTTCGCGCAGCGCGCGCGGGTCGGTGAACGTGCGGCGGTCGGCGAGCAGGCGGAACACCGCCCGCGCGTAATGCTGCTGCCGCTGCACGCGATCGAGATCGCCGTGCGGGAGCGTCTTGCGCGTGCTCACGTACGGCAGCGCCGTGGCGCCATCGAACTCGAGCGCGACATCACCGCGCGTGCTGTCGGCCGTGGCGGGTGTGAGGACGCTCATGGGCACGCCGCCCAGCGCGTCGGTGAGCCGGCGGAGCCCGGTCCAGTCGATGACCACCAGGTGATCCATGCGCAGCCCGGTGAGCTGCTCCATGGTCTGCACGAACAGCGCGGGTCCGCCCAGCGAATAGGCGGCATTCAGCTTGTGCTCACCGAGCCCGGGCAGCGTCACCCAGCAGTCGCGCGGCACCGACACCACCCACGCGTGCCGGCGGTCGGCGTCCACGTGCAGCACCATCGCCGCGTCACTGCGCGCACCGTGTTCCTGCGTGGTACGCATCTCGCCGTCGAGTCCGGCCACCAGCACGTTGAGGCTGCCCGCGGCGGCGGCGGGCTTGGCCGGCCGCGACGACTCGGCCATGTCGAACGCCCCTTCGACGCGGCCGATCCGGTCGGCGAGCCGCCGCGCGGTCCACCATGCGCTGCCGAGCACGCCCAGGCCCAGCACCAGGAGGGCCGCCAGCAACGCCATGACGATCGCGCCCGCGCGCGAACGGCGCACGGGGACCGGCTGGCGATGGCGGATGGCGCTCTCCGGGAACGCGACGATGCGGGTGTCCGGAGCGGTGTCGTGTGGGGAGGACATGGGCTTCTCCGAGGACTACGGAGAAGCATGACAGCGTGCGGCCGGAGTGCTCCAGCAACTTCGCGCGCGCACACACGGAATCCACCGCGCATGCTGCGCGCGTGTTGCAGAGTGCACGACGCGGCGGGGAGGCGCGGACACGCGAACGGCCGGGCGCTCGCGCACCCGGCCGTCGCCAGCCTCACATCAGGTGATTCAGGCGGAGCGCCGGTCCAGGCGCGCTCCCCAGTGCACCTCACGCGTTCGCGTGCGGTCGCTCCGCCTTCCCCTCGCGCCGGGCGCGCGTGGCGATCTCGCGCACCTTCTGGCGGGCCTCCTTCAAGAGTTCGGCATGCTGCGCCGAGAGCTCCGACATCTGGCGCGAGAGCGCGCCCATGCCCGGGTCCGAGTCGGCTCGCAGCTGGTCCATCTGCGAACGGAGCTGCTCGAGCTCGGCGCGCATCTGCTCGAGTTCCGCGCGCGCCTCGGCATGTTCACGGGCCGGCCGGCCGGCGAGCCGGGCCTGCACCAGGCCCATGCGCGCGCTCACCGCACCCATGCGGCCGCCCAGATGTCCCATGCGCGCCCCGCGGCGGCCCATCTCGCCGCCGATGAAGCCCATCTGCTCGCCCACGCGGCGCAGGGGCTCCACAGCGTCGTGCACCTGGGCCACGAGTCCGGGGTCCGTGACCACGTACTCCTCGCCATCCTCGCGGAACCACAGCCGCGGCGCGCCGCGGCGCGACTCGCGCTCCGTGGCGCGGCCATGGGAACCGCCGCTCCAGATGGGGTCGCCGTCACCGAGCAGTCCCCACGCGAACGCATCGTCGGTGTCATCGCTGAAGGCCGCGATCGCGTCGGGGGTGTCCGCGCACAGCACGATGTCGGGGCCCCCGCTTCGCGAGGCGAACGCCGCCATCGTGGCGATCGGGCCCACTGCTTCGCTCGAGGCGGCGCCGCCCATGACGCGCGCGATGTGCGACACGGTGCTGGCCGCCAGGCTGCGGCCGGGGGCCCACATCAGCAGTGCGCTGCCGATCAGCGCCCACGCGGCGAGGGTGTACAGCGCCAGCGCGAGCAGCGCGCGGCTCAGGATGGGGGACAACGGGCTGGCGTTCATGCGTTCCTCCTGAGGCTGTGCCGGCGGGCGAGTGACCGGCGTACGGAGCATGAGACAGCGCGGTCCGGGGATAGGTTGGAACGGCCGCACCGTGCCCGTCCGGGGCCGCAAGCGCCTGTGCGCACACGGGCTGGCGCGAGGCGGGGGCTCGCGCGTACCTTCTCGGGGTCATGACCCTACGACTCAGCACCACCTTGAATGGCGAACGCCGGCAATGGCCGCTCGAAAGCGGCCCGTTGCGGATCGGCCGCGCCTCCGCGAATCCCGTCCAGCTCCTGGACGGCACGGTGTCGAAGGAGCACGCCGAACTCGTCTCAGGTGTGGACGGCTGGACCGTGCGCGACCTCGGTAGCCGGAACGGCACGCGCGTCAATGGACGCGAGGCCACCACGCCGCTCCAGCTGGCCGCGGGCGACCGGCTCGAGATCGGGCATGTGCTGCTCGATGTGTCGGCCGACGACGACAACTTCGAGCGCACGCGCTTCACCACCTCGGAGCACGTGGATTCGGCGCTGTCGCTCAAGGTCAGCGACGTGCTGTCGCGCTCGCAATCCGGGGGCGGGGACAGCGCGCGCGTGCTTCACCTGCTGGCCGACGCGGGCCGGCTGCTGGTGCTGCCGCGCCCGCTGCCCGAGACGTGCGAGACGCTGCTGGGCTTCGTCGAGAAGGCCCTGCCCGCGAGCCGGCTGGTCATGCTGCTGCGCGACGCCACGACCGGCGAGCTGCTGCAGATGGCGGCGCGCTACCGCGGCGGCCGCGCCGAGGAGCCGCTCGCGCTGTCGAAGACCATCACGCGCACGGTGCTGGCCGAGAACACCGCCGTGCTCACCGGCGATGCCACCAGCGACCCGCGCTTCCTGGCGCAGCACAGCATCATCGCGCAGGCCATCCATTCGGCCATGGCGGTACCGCTGTTCGACAACGAGAAGGTGCTCGGCATCCTGTACGTCGACAGCACCAACCCGGGCGTGATCTACGGCCAGCCCGAACTGGAGCTGCTCACGTTGCTGGCGAACATGGCCGCGGTGAAGATCACGAACGCGCGCCTGCTGGAGACCGAGCAGCTGCGGCTGCGGCTCGAACAGGAAGTCGCCACGGCCATGCGCATCCAGCAGAACCTGCTGCCGGACCTGCCCACGCTGGCGGGCTGGCGCTGCCACGCGCGACTCGAGACCTGCTATGAAGTCGGCGGCGACCTGTACGACTTCCACACGCGGCCCGACGGCCAGGTGGTGGTGTTGGTGGGCGACGTCTCGGGCAAGGGCATGGGTGCGGCGCTGCTCATGTCGAGCACGCTGTCGTCGGCGCGCGTGCTGTACGACGCCTGCGAGGGCCCGCTCGACCTGATCCGCCGGCTGAACCAGGTCACGCACCGCAGCACCGATGGCCGCAGCTTCGTGACCATGCTCGTGGGCTGGCTCGATCCCGCCAGCGGCCGCTTCCGCTACGTGAATGCCGGGCATCCCGAGCCGCACGTGGTGCGCGGCGACGCGCAGCGCACGCTCGAGGCCACGGGCATCCCCGTGGGCATGCTCTCGGACTTCCCGTGGACCGAGGGCGAGGCGGTGATCGCACCCGGCGAGTTGCTGGCCGTGTTCAGCGATGGCATCCCCGAGGCGCAGTGCGGCGCGGAGTTCTTCGACACGCCGCGTGTGCACGCGGCGCTGCTCGAGGCCGCCGCCGAGTCCGACCTCACGCGCGCGGCCGACCGCGTGATTGCGCGCATCGACGAGTTCGCGGCCGGTGAGCACCGTGCCGACGACGTGACCCTGGTGCTGTTGCGGCGCGACGCATGACGTCGTGCCGCACCGATGAGAGGACGCACTCCATGACGCACGACTTCGTGCCGTCGCTCGCTCGCGCCATCCGGGCCGCGGCGCGGCTGGCGTTGTTCGCGCTGTTGCTGGGGGCGGGCGCCGTGAGCGCGCCGCGCCACGCGACGGCCGACACGTCCACCGACCTCGAGGCGGCGCGCCGGCTGTTCCTGCTCAACCTGGACGCCATCCAGCGCCGCGATCGCAGCACGTACCTGGGCACGTACCTCAACTCGCCGTTCCTCGCGGTGACCGGAGCGCAGGGATTCGCGCTCGGATATGCGCCGTTCGCGGCGCAGAGCAACTCGGGCTGGCCCGATCACTTCGAGGGCCTGGACCTGCGGCTCACCCCGATCCGCTCGGGCCTCGTGTACGGCACGTATCGCTACCGCGTGCGCTATGGCGCCACGGAGCAGAGCGGCATCTCGGAGCGGCTGTTCATCGAGACGCAGCAGGGCTGGCGCATCGCCATGACGTCGGCGTTCGCCGAGTTGCCCGGCGTGCCGCCGCCGCCGCGCGCGTTGGTCGGCGGGACGTTGATCGACGGCACCGGGCGGCCCGCGCTCGAGAACTCGGTGATCGTGGTGCGCGACGGGCGCATCGAGGCCGTGGGTTCGCGCGACGACGTGGCCATCCCCACCGGCGTCGACACCATCGACGTGACGGGTCAGTGGGTGCTGCCGGGGCTCATCGATGCGCACGTGCACTACTCGCAGACGGGCTGGGTGGACGGCCGGCCCGACGCACTCGACCTGCGCACGCGTTACCCGTACGACGCCACCGAGAAGCGCCTGCGCGAACACCCCGAGGTGTTCCATCGCGCCTATCTGGCGTCGGGCGTGACCAGCGTGTTCGACGTGGGCGGCTACCCGTGGACGGTGGCCATGTCGAAGGCCGCCGAGACCAACACCGAGGCGCCGCACGTGTCGGCCGCCGGCCCGCTGCTGACCACGTATGACTTCTGGCTGAACCTGCCGGGCGAACGCCAGTTCATGTACCTGCGCGACAGCACCGCGGCCGTGGAGGGCGTGCGCTACTTGAAGTCCATCGGCGCCGACGCGGTGAAGGTGTGGTTCATCGTGCGGCCCGGCGTGGACTTCGAAGCCATGTCGCGCAACGTGATGGTGGTGGGTGCCGAGTGCATCAAGCAGCGCCTGCCGCTGATCGTGCACGCGACGGGCTTGAAGGAAGCCAAGGTCGCGCTGCGCGCCGGCGCGCGCGTGCTGGTGCACAGCGTGCAGGACCGGCCGCTCGACGTGGAGTTCCTGTCGCTGGCCAAGACCACCGGCGCGTTCTACTGCCCCACGCTCACCGTGATCGACGGCTACGCCGAGATCCCGACCGCGGCGCGCACCGGCAAGGCGCCCACGATCGACGACCCGTTGGGCGCCGTGGACTCGCTCACACGTGCGCGCGTGGCGACCACGGCCGACGAGGCGCGCAAGGTGCTGGGCGCCACGCCGATGTCGCGCGACTCGGTGTACGCCGCCATGCGCCGCACGATGGCCGATAACCTCACGTTGGTGCGGCGCACGAACATCCCGGTGATCACCGGCACCGACGCCGGCAACCCGCTCACGCTGCACGGCCCCGCGATCTTCGCCGAGATGGAGGCCATGCAGAACGCCGGCATGAAGCCGTCCGAGGTGCTGCAGGCCACCACGCGCGATGCCGCGCGCGCGCTGGGCCGCCTGAACGAGGTGGGCACGATCCAGAAGGGCAAGTTCGCCGACCTCATCGTGGTGAGCGGCGACCCCTTGAAGGACATCGCCAACCTGCGCAAGCTGCAGCTCGTGATGCGCGGCGGCGTGGCCCGCACGAGTGGCGAGCTGCGCGCCGCGGTGGCGAAGACGCGCTGGTAGCGGCGGGGATCCCTCAAGCCGCAGAACGCTTCTGGAGCTCCCGGGAGATCGTCGTGGTCGTGGCACCGGTCGCGTAGAGGGCGCGGAAGAGGAGATCCAAGGTGACGCCGCGCGTACCGGTCTCGAGTTTGGCGATGCGCGACTGGCTGGAGCCGAGTCGGGCCGCGAGCGCTGCCTGGGTGAGGAGCTTCTTCTCACGACTACGCCGGAGAAGACGGCCCAGCGCGAGCTTCACCTCGATGAGCTCGGCCTCTTCGCGGGAAAGCCCGAGGAACTCCTCGGCGGTTCCCACCTTCCACCCAGCTCGTTCAAGCCGCTTTCGGTGAGTCGATTGCATGTTGTGTTCCCGGGGTAGGAGAACGCGAGTCCACGAACCTCAGCGCGAGGCGCGATCCAACTTGTACTTGGTCAGGCGTGCACGACAGGTCTGGAGCGTGCGCGGAGGCGTCTCACGTGTCTTCTTGTCGGTGACGTCCAACAGCACGATGGCATCGCTATCGATGAAATAGAATATGCGCCAAGTGGCATCCTGGTCGCGGATCCGCAACTCGTGGCACCCGGGGCCGATCGACGGCATCGGCCGTGAGTGCGGCATCGAGAGACGTTCGCCGCCGTGGAGCTTGCGTAGGAGCAGCCCCGCTTCCACCCGTGCAGCTTGGGTGAACGGCGGAGTGGTGATCCTTCCGTGAAGCCAGACGAGATCCTTCTCCGGGCTTCCCATACGAGCACAGGATATGTCCAATCAGACATATCGTCAAGTGTTCTGCGGACGACATGGGTGCTCGACCTCGGGTTCGGCTCGCACGGCTCGGATGGGAGCGGATGCCCGAGCTAGAACCGCACGCCCACCGCGTGCACGAGCACGCCGCCGGGCACGGGCTCGAGCGCGGCGAGCGCGGCGCCGGGGAGCACCCGGCCGTCCCGCAGCTCGAGCAGCCCGGTCGGTACCGGGCGGTTCGCCACGAAGTACACGCCGGCGCCGAAGCCGCCGAACGCGCCCAGGGCGATGCCCCAGCGGATGGGCTCGAGCGTGTGCTTGTCGCGCGCCAGCGACACCGCGCCACCCAGCACCAGGCCTGCGACCGCGCCCCAGTAGGTGGATTTGGCCACCTCGAGCACCGGGTTCTCGGCGCCGGTGCGCGTGATCGAGATGCTGCCCGACGAACGGGCCAGCAGCTCGGGCCCCATGGGCACCTTGGAATCAGCGGCGAACGCGGCAGGCGCGAACAGGCACCCGGCGATCGCCAGGGCGAACAGACGGCGCAGCATACGGATGACCTCCGAGGGGAGTGCGACGCCGTGCGGGGGGCTGCCGGGCGCCGGGACAGACGGATTGACGCATGCGAAAGGGGCGCTGGCAAGCCACCGCCGCCCGGCTGCGCGCGGGTCCCGGGTACTGGACGACGGGACGCACCTGCGGCACAATACTTGGCCGCAATCGCAGTGGGGAGGAGCCCGGACGGGGGTTCCGGGGCGGACCAGCTACCCGCAGGGTATCGGCCGGTCGCCCGGGACTCATGAGTGGCCCGTACCCCCGCATCCAACCCCCGAAAACACAGGAGTCCGTCGTGATCGCAGCGACCGAACTGAGGGTCGGCTTCCTCATCCTCTATAACGGGAAGCCCTGCCGCGTGGCCACGGTCATGCACCGCACGCCCGGCAACCTGCGCGGCTTCGTGCAGGCCAAGTTGGTGGACATCGTCACCGGTTCGAACCAGGAGATCCGGTTCAGCACCGACGACAAGCTCGAACGCGCCGTGCTCGACGAGCACAAGCTGCAGTTCAGCTACAAGGGTGGCGACTCGTACAACTTCATGAACATCGAGTCCTACGAGATGGTCGAGCTGTCGGCCGACGTGCTGGGCGACAACGCCGGCTACCTCACCGAGGGCATGATGATCACGGCGTCGTACTTCGACGGCCGCGTGGTCGGCATCGAGCCGCCGATGTTCGTGGAGCTCACGGTCAAGGAGACCACGCCCAACATCAAGGGTGCCGCCGTGCAGAACACGTCGAAGCCGGCGATCCTCGAGACGGGTCTCGAGATCAAGGTGCCGCCGTACATCGAAGAGGGCGATCGCGTGAAGGTCGATACGCGTACCGGCGAGTTCTCCGAGCGCCTGTAGCCGCTTCGCACACGTCACGACCCGCGGCACGGCGCTCGGCAACCAGCGCGGCCGCGGGTCTTTCGTTTGCCCGTCTGCCCGCACGTCCCCGGCGCCGGCCACGCGCATCCCGGGACATCTCGTGAGACGCATCGTGAGAGGATTCCCTGTATGACCCTGCTCGACACCATGCTGGCCGTGGATCCCGCGCTCGCCACGCTGCTCGCCGAAGCCCGCGAGCGCGATGGCGCCGAGGCGCGCCCCGATCCCACGCACGACGTGGCGCACGCGCTGCGCGTGGCGCACTGGACGCTCAAGCTGGGCGGCGAGGCGATCGATGCGCGCGAGGCCGTGGCGGCCGCGTTGCTGCACGACGCGGTGAACCCGCCCAAGGACTCGCCCGAGCGCATGCTGGCCAGCGAGCGCAGCGCCGAACTGGCGCGTGCGCGGCTCGCGGGGCTCGGGTTCACGAGCGCGGCCATCGATCGCATCGCCGATGCCATCCGCGACCACAGCTTCTCGCGCGGCGCGGTGCCCGCCACGCCGCTCGGCTGCGCGCTGCAGGATGCCGACCGGCTCGAGGCGCTGGGGGCCATCGGGCTCTTGCGCTGCGTCTCGACCGGAGTGCGCATGGACGGCGCGTGGTTCCACGGCAGCGATCCGTGGGCGGAGTCGCGCGCGCTCGACGACAAGCGTTACTCCGTGGATCACTTCTACCAGAAGTTGCTCACGCTCCCGGCCACCATGCGCACCGCGGCGGGCCGCGCCGAGGCCGAGCGCCGCGCGGCGTTCCTGCGCACGTTCCTGGAGCAGCTCGGCAGCGAGCTGGGCAAGCCGGCGCGCAAGGCCTGATGCGCGAACGGCCGCACGCGCATCGCTGCGCATGCGGCCGTTGGTGTTACGTTGCGACTAGAAGCGACAGCTCACGCGCGCCATCACGGGCACCGGACGGTCTTCGCGGTCGTTGCGGGCGCTCACGCCGCGGCCCAGCGCCGCCATCACGCCCTCGGGCGCCAGCTCGATGCGCCACGCGCCGCTGCTGCTCTCGGTGGCGCGTGACACGGCACGTCGCGACAGCCCGCTGTAGGTGATCGCGTAGCCCGCCACGCCGCCGGCGGCGCTGCCGAGCCAGTAGACGGTCGAGTTATCGCTGCCCTGCGGGTCGGCGAGCGCGACCACGCCCAGGCCCATGAGGGCGCCGAGGCCGCTGCCCAACTGCATGAGCACGCCGTCGCCGCCGCTGAAGTCGCGGCCTTCCACCAGCCGGTCGCCCGTGGCGAGTCCGGCCAGCGAGCCCAGCAGCAGCCCGGCCGAATAGGTGCGCGAGTCCGCGCTGCCATTGTGGTCGCTGGTGCCGGCATCGGCGATGGCGGTGCCCACCAGCATGCCGAGCGCGCCCGACGTACGCACCACGGTGCCGTCACCGAACGAGTAGGCGCGTTGCGTGGCCAGCGCGCGGCCGCCCACCATGCCGGCCACCGAGCCCGCGAGCATGGCGGCCGACTGGCCGCTCGTGCCCCGCTGGTCCACGGTGCTCACGAGGTCGCTCACGGTGTACCCCCACAGGAACCCGAAGTCGCCGCCGATCGCGATGGCCTGCGCGGTGCCGCCATCCACGCCGCCGTGCCGCGCGTACTCATAGCCCACGATGCTCTCGGTGAGGCTCAGGCCCATCGCCAGCGCCACCTGCGAGCGGTTGTCCACGGGCGTGTCGTCGAGCGCGTCGGCCAGCAGCACGCCATGCGCGATGCCGCGCGAGCCGCCATACCAATAGAGCCCGGCCGCGGCCGTCGTCACGGGTGAGTTGGACGTGAGCATGAGCGGCAAGAAGAAGCTGGCGCCGGCGGTGAGCATGTAACTGCCGAACACCTGCGAACCGTCCTGCACGTCGAGCACATACGGCAGGGCCCAACCGTAGAAACCCAGCCCGAGCACGGCGGAGCTGGTCATGAGCCACGGCCGGCCTTCTTGATTGCGCGGGTCCACCAAGGGCGTGGTCTCGCTCATGCGCTTGGCGAAGTCGGCGCGGAACGCATCGGCCTGCTCGCGTGTCATCGGCTGGCGCTCGCGCAGCGACTGGCCGCCGCGCACGTGCGTGATCTCGAGCACAAAGCTCGAGTCGTCCGCCATGAACAGTCGGGCCTCGCGGAAGCCCTCGAACTCGTTGAAGAACAGGCCCAAGCGGCGGGCCAGCGGTTCGTCGATGCGGTTCACGCGGCCATTGGCGTCGAACGGCACCTGGACTTCGGCC
>WBZN01001937.1_pt1 | contig 11926 bp, 9 predicted proteins | sample 5204281 | NCBI WGS metagenome assembly WBZN01 (sample SAMN12344347, study PRJNA552823) | activated sludge metagenome | biome: Activated sludge suspended growth; feature: Nitrification reactor; material: Wastewater; isolation source: activated sludge from nitrification reactor of wastewater treatment... | reverse complement strand
CGCGAGGATGTCGCTCGATTATTGAACGTGTGAAAGGCGTGTAGACTCAATGAAATATGTGATCGTGCATGCTGGTGGGATGGCGGACCATCCACAAGCAGAACTCAATGGGCAAACACCACTGCAAGCGGCAGCCACTCCCCATCTCGATCAGCTCGCTCAAATCGGGGAACTGGGTCAGCTGGTGATCCCACGCGAGGGGATTCGCCATGGAGGTGGATTACTCGGTGCGGCGATCCTCGGCTATGACCCGAAGAAATATTATCAAGGGCCTGGTCCGCTGGAAGCGGCCAGCCTGGGTGTCGCAGTCACGGAACACGACGTGGTCTATCGCTGTACGATGGTCACACTGCGTCCGGAAGGCGGGAAGGGCGCAGAGATCAAGAAATTGGGGCCTCATGTCATCATGGATGATGCGACAGCCGGCTTGATCGAGACAGAAGAGGCTCGTGAGTTACTTGAGGCGATCAATGAGCAGCTCGGTTCAGAAACCATTCAGTTCTTTCCTGGCGCGGGGCATCGCCATCTCATGGTGTGGGTGAATGGCAAGCCACGAGCCCTCTGCAACGATCCTCAGTCCGTCCTCGGGCAATCCATTGCCGATGCCTTGCCGACGGGCGACGGCGCCGATATTCTCCGAAAGCTGATGGAGGCGGCGCATGTGATTATGCGCGATCATCCGGTCAACGATGAGCGTATGGCGGAAGGGAAGAAACCGGCAAATTGTGTGTGGCTGTGGGGTGAAGGGCGAGCGGTCATGTGGCCGAACCTGACGGACAAATACGACATCACCGGGGCTGTCGTGGCAACCAGTGATGTCTATCGTGGCGTCGGGATCTGCGCCGGTCTTGAGGCGGTTGATCCAGAACGTCTTGCCGACGGTGATCTTCGCACCAGAGCCTCAGTAGCACTCGCCGAATTCGCCAAGAAGGATTTCGTGTATGTCCATGCCAGGTTGACGGACGAGATTATCCATGGCGCCGATATCAAGGCCAAAGTACGTGCGATCGAAGAGGTGGATCAGCACTTGGTTGGTCCGCTTGTCGAGGGACTGGCCAAACAGGGGCCCTATCGGTTCCTGGTCGTGTGCGAGCACGGACGAGGGGTCAACGGCCAACCCTTTTATGCGTTCGGCGAGGGAGGTAAGCAAGTTGCTGGATTAGCCGGCCGTCGATTCACCGAGGTAGATGCACAGGCCGCCGACATGCCTGCTCGCGATGCCACGAAGTTCGTGCATAAGTTCTTCTCTAAAAGCTGACCATCGTGGCACTCATCGTCCAGAAATACGGCGGCACGTCGGTTGGGACAATCGAGCGTATCCAACGGGTGGCCGATCGTGTCGAGAAAACACAGCGAGATGGCCATCAAGTCGTCGTCGTGCTCTCCGCAATGAGCGGTGAAACAGACCGTCTCATCAAACTCGCCCACGAAGTGACCCCGACTCCCGATGATCGGGAGATGGACATGCTGCTCTCAACCGGAGAGCGAGTGACCATTGCCTTGTTAGCGATGGAATTACGCGGCAGGGGCATTAATGCCCGCTCCTTTACGGGACGGCAGGTGGGCATCGTGACCGACAGTGCCCATACTAAAGCTCGGATCGCGCGGGTGACGTCAGGACGGCTCCGCGAGGCCCTAGATCAAGGGGTGGTGCCTGTGGTGGCGGGGTTTCAAGGCATCAACGAACGGTCGGATGTGACGACGCTGGGGCGAGGTGGGTCCGATCTGTCCGCCGTTGCGGTGGCGGCGGCACTCAAAGCTGATCGCTGCATTATCTTTACCGATGTCGACGGGGTCTATACGGCTGATCCCAATATTGTCCCGGCAGCCAAACGCATCGATAAAATTTCCTATGAAGAGATGCTCGAAATGGCCAGTCTTGGTGCCAAAGTGCTGCAGACCAGATCGGTGGAATTCGCGGCCAAGTTCAACGTGCCGGTCGAAGTGAATTCCAGCTTCAAAGAAGGAAAGGGAACGCTCGTGACCAAGGAAGATACGGACATGGAAGCGGCCGCGGTTGCGGGAGTCACGGGAGACCGGAACCAAGCAAAGATCACCATCATTGGTGTGCCGGACAAGCCTGGTATTGCCGCCAGGATCTTTGGGCCTGTGGCCGAAGCGAACATCAATGTCGATATGATCATTCAGAACATCAGCCAGGCAGCCCTCACAGATCTCTCCTTTACCGTCCCACGGGCGGATCTCAAAAAGGCCGTGCCCCTCATCCAAGGCGTAGCGAAGGACATCGATGCCAAATCGGTTTCCGTCACCGAAGCCATTGCGAAAGTTTCGCTTATCGGAGTAGGCATGCGGTCGCACTCCGGCGTGGCGGCCAAGATGTTCAACGTGTTGTCGCACGAAGGGGTCAACATCATGATGATCAGCACGTCGGAGATCAAAATCTCCTGTGTGATCGATGAGAAGTACCTCGAGCTGGCCATGCGGTCTCTCCATTCAGCGTTCGGTCTGGATCAAGCGCAGGCCTAAAACGTCGGGGCCAAGGCCTGACGCAAAGGACCTCAGACCGGCGATCTATCAGTCCTTCGGGACCACCAATCTCACGTAATAGCCCCGCTATTCTTCCTGCCAATCCTATCGTTTGCCATAAGCTATAGACCATCAGCTCCTTGTCTTCTGGCGTGATTTCTCAGGGGGAAAGGGGTATCCTTTTGAGGCCATGAAAGTCACAGATCTATAGAGACCCTTGATGCTTACGATCAGTATCTTCATGGGATCGTGATTCAAATGTTTTGGCGGGAACATAATCCCCCACATTTCCACGCGTTGTATGGAGAGCATGAGGCCATTTTTGATCTACGGAATCTCCGCGTGCTGCGAGGAATGTTGCCTCGCCGAGCCATGGGATCGGTCTTGGAATGGGCCAGTGAACATCGAGATGAATTGATGGAGGACTGGAAATTATGCAGCCAACTCAAGTCTCCAAAGCCGATTGCCCCCCTGACGTAGAACCAGTCATTGGGCACGTCGTGCCTTGGCGAGTGGCGGCAGTGACCGCTTTAGAGGGCTATCCGTTAAATGTGATGTTTGTTGATGGAACCAAGGGGGAGGTGGAGTTAGACAGCTTTCTCAATGGTCCCAGCACCAACGGAACCGTGTTTGAGGCGCTACGCGATCCTGCCGCCTTTGCTCAAGTCCGAGTTGTGTTGGGCACGGTGCAATGGGCGAACGGGGCCGATCTTGCCCCCGATGCCATGTATGACGCGATTAAGGCTAATGGCCGATGGACTGTCGAATGACGGAAGCTTCCCAAGTTGATAGACCTTGCAACGGTGTCTGATCGTTGTGTGGCCCCGTGACCTGTAAGAGCAACGGCGAAAATATTCCAAGTCCTCGTGTTGGGAGGCGGGCATCAGCACCGCAGAGATCAAAATCCTCTGCGTGATCGACGAGAAGTACCTCGAACTGGCCATGCGCTCGCTCCATTCAGCGTTCGGTCTGGATCAGCCTCACGCCTGAAACTGTTGGGCGAAGGTCTGAGATTCAATAAGCACCTTCTCACAGGTTTTATCTATGACTACATAGCGTTTCTTTCTATCCGGCGCGTGGCATTTCCATTGCCCCACTTGGGGGAATTCGTTAGACTTCCCCGTCAATATGACCAAGCTCACTCTCGCCCAGCTGTCCAGCCTCCTCTTCCGCGCCTGCGACGACTTGCGCGGGAACATGGATGCATCCGAGTACAAGGAATACATCTTCGGCATGCTCTTCCTGAAGCGGATGAGCGATCTGTTCGATCAAGAGCGCGAGCAGCTTGCCAAAGGCCTCAAAGCGCGCGGGATGTCAGAGAAGCAAATCGCGGCGCAACTCATTAATCCCGACAAATACACCTTCTTCGTTCCTGAGAAAGCGTACTGGTCGAAGATTCGCCATCTCAAGACCAATGTGGGAAGCGGCCTTAACAAGGCCCTCGAAGCGCTGGAAGATGCCAACGTTGAGGCGCTGCAGGATGTGCTTAAGCATATCAACTTCAACCGAAAAATTGGTCAGCGCACACTCGACGACGATACGCTCGCCAATTTTGTGCAAAACTTCGAGAAAATTCCGCTCCGTGATGAAAACTTCGAGTTCCCCGATTTGCTCGGCGCGGCCTACGAATATCTCATCAAGTTTTTCGCCGATTCAGCGGGCAAGAAGGCGGGCGAGTTTTACACGCCCGCCGATGTCGTGCGCACGCTCGTGGAAATCGTCGATCCCCAGCCTGGCATGAGCGTGTACGATCCGACGTGTGGCTCGGGCGGGATGCTCATTCAAACCCGTGACTATATCCGAGAGTGCGGCGGTGATCCTCGTGACCTCTCGCTCTTCGGGCAGGAAAGCATCGGCACCACCTGGTCTATCTGCAAAATGAACATGCTCCTGCATGGCATCGCGCATGCCGATATTCGTCAGGAAGACACGATCCGCCGCCCCCAGCACAAGGCCGAGAACAACGAGCTCAAGCGCTATGATCGTGTGCTTGCCAATCCACCCTTCAGCCAAAACTACATCAAGAAAGATATCGAGTATCCGGGCCGCTTTGCCGTCTGGATGCCGGAGAAAGGCAAGAAGGCCGACCTCATGTTCGTCCAGCACATGCTGGCCGTGCTGAAGGCAGACGGGAAGATGGCCACCATCATGCCGCACGGCGTGCTGTTCCGGGGCGGTGAGGAGCGTGAAGCGCGCAAACACTTCATCGAACGCGGCTGGCTGGAAGCCGTGATCGGGTTGCCAGCCGGACTGTTCTACGGCACCGGCATTCCGGCCTGCGTCCTGGTGATGAACAAGCAGGGTGCGAAAGACCGCAAACACGTGTTCTTCATCAATGCGGATCGGGAATATCGAGAGGGGAAGGCACAGAACTTCCTCCGCCCTGAGGATATCTCAAAGATCGTCCATGTCTATCGTGAGCGGAAGAACGTTGAAGGCTATGCCAGACTGGTGGCGATCAGTGAGATCGCCGCCGAAGATCACAACTGCAACATCCGTCGCTACGTGGATAATGCTCCGCCACCTGAGCCGCATGATGTGCGCGCACACTTGCACGGCGGCGTGCCGGTCGTAGAGATCGACTCACTCGAACATTTCTGGAAGAACTATCCAGGTTTGCGTGAACGGGTGTTTGTGCCACGAGCACAGGACAGCGTCTACTCAGACTTTGCCCCTATCGTGACAGATCGCCGTGCCCTGGCGGAACTCGTCAAGAGCGATCCCGGAGTGGCCAAGGCACAGAGCCGCTTTCTGGAGAAGCTGGAAGTCTGGTGGAAGGAGCATCTCCCGCTCATCGAAGCGCTTGCGCCGAAGAATGGACAGAAGGGCAATGTCTATGAGCTTCGCCGGGCGCTACTCGCCAGTGCCGCAAAGGGATTGGCAAAACAAACACTCTTGAACGAGCATCAAGTCCGTGGTGCGCTGGCCAGCTACTTCGAGTTCTTCAAGCCGGACTTCAAATCCATCGCCTTCAGCGGCTGGGGACCGGAACTGATTCCCGACGACGACATCTTGCAGAGCCAGTTCCCTGAGATCCTTGCTGACATGGAGCAAAAGCGGAACCGGTTGGCCGAACTCACCGCTCTCTTTGCCGCTGCCGATGAAGAGGACTACGAAGATAGCGACGATACCGGTCTCTTGCCCGACAGCGAGGTGAAGGTTCTTAAAGCTGAACTCAAGGAAGCGAACGCCCAGGCCAAGCTCGCGAAGAAAGAAAAGTGCGATCAGTCCGTGTTTATCGCTCGCGCTGAGGCAGCTGGAAAGCGGCTGGCGCGCCACAAAGCGCTGGAGGATGAAGCCAAGCAATTGAAGGCCGATCTGCGCGCGACGGAAAAGAAAGAGGAAGTACTGGTGGCCGCTGCCCGCGAGAAGATCGACCGTAAGGAAGCTAGCCGCGTGATCCTCGACCGTCTCCATCGAATCTTCATCCAGACCTATGGAGGCTACCTCCGTGCAGACCAACGAGCCTGCACCGCCGCATTGGAAAACCTGTATGCAAAATATGCCGTCACAGCCAAAGCCATTGAGGCCAAACGTGACGCCGAAACAGCGAAGTTGAAAAAGTTCCTGGCGGAGTTGGGGTATGAGTGACACTGTGTGGGTCACTAAAACCATTCGTGAACTCGGGGCTGGAACGGGCGCGACAGTTCAAACAGGGCCGTTCGGCTCACAGTTGCACGCGGAGGATTACGTTGAGGAAGGTGTCCCATTCATTTTGATTAGGAACATCGGCGACGAAGGCTTAAGACTCGACAGTCTACCTCGCATCTCGTTCCCGGACGCCAAGCGTCTCGCAAGATACAGCTTAAATCCTGGAGACATTGTTTTTACGCGCGTCGGCAGAGCCGGTAGTTGCCTTCTTGTGACTGACAAAGAAGCAGGCTGGATAATTTCAGGTCAAACTCTTCGCCTTCGATTGGACAATCCGGAACTAGATAGCCGCTTTCTGCTTTATGTACTACGGTCGCACGCGGTACAGAAGTTCGTGTCCAATAGTTCCGTCGGCACAACGAGAGAGTCTCTCAACACCAAAATTCTTCAATCCATTCCAGTGTTGCACCCAAGGTATGGGGAGCAAAAGCGCATCGCCGAAATTCTTTCGACGGTGGACGAGGCGATTGAGCAGACAGAGGCGCTGATTGCGAAGTATCAGCAGATCAAGGCGGGATTGATGCACGACCTGTTTACTCGTGGCGTCACGCCAAACGGTCGCCTCCGTCCCACCCGCGCCGAAGCCCCTCACCTCTACAAAGAATCCTCCCTCGGCTGGATTCCGAAAGAGTGGGAGGTGGTTACCATAGGCAACTTGGCCGAGTCTGTCGTCGATGGTCCTTTTGGTTCAAATTTGAAGACTGAGCATTATGTCGTCGAACCGGGCGTGCGTGTCGTGCGACTCCAGAATGTCCAAGATGGACAATACAACGACTTGGATCGAGCCTTCATCGCCGAAAGCCACGCCAACTATCTCGTGAGGAATCAGGTCAATCCAGGCGACGTGCTGATCGCTGGCCTTGGAGAGGACAATAATGTGGTAGGCAGAGCTTGTTGCTATCCAGAAGGCCTTCCCTCTGCAATTAATAAGGCCGATTGTTTCCGATTGCGCTGCACCTCCTCATTGGCACTCAATCGTTTTGTGATGTATTTCTTAAACACAGCCACCGCGCGTTATCAGGTTCGCCGTTTCGAGCAGGGAGTGACTCGTCGTCGCATCAACACTGGCAATCTCAAGCGTGTGTGCGTTGCTCTTCCGAGTAAGGATGAACAGACACGAATAGTCAGTATGCTCGATAACGCTGTCCGCAAGACCGAGACGACAACCGAGTACCAAGCCAAACTTCGCCAAGAAAAGCAGGGCCTCATGCACGACCTCCTGACCGGCCGTGTATGCGTGAAGGTGGCCGAACCAGCCGGGGATACGGCCTGATGACGCTGGACGTAAATAAGAAGCTGCAGGAGCTTCTCGCATTGCCTGCCGAGACGGAATGGGTGGAATTCAAGGAGGCTAAAAATAACTTTGACTCCGATGACTTAGGTCGGTACTTCTCCGCTCTCAGTAACGAGGCATGCCTCAAAGGTAAAACATGCGGCTGGCTTGTGTTTGGTGTGCGACATAAACCTAGAACCGTCGTGGGCTCACAGTACCGTTCCCACCGACCTGACTTGGATCGACTCAAGCAGGAGGTCGCTGCTCAAACGAGTCAGCGTCTGACATTTGAGGAGATCCATGAAGTCCTCATGCCTCAAGGGCGTGTGGTGATGTTTCAAATTCCAGCTGCACTACGAGGTATGCCGACGGCCTGGAAAGGACACTTTTACGGACGTGATGGGGAGTCACTCGGGCCTTTGAATTTGAACGAGATTGAGCAGATTCGTGCCCAAGCTATCCGGGAAGACTGGTCTGCGATTATCGTCGAGAGTGCCGGTTTAGCGGATCTTGACCCCGATGCGATCTTGTTTGCTCGCGAGCAATACCGGGAAAAGCATCCGCAGCATGCCTCCGAGGTTGCCGCTTGGGATGACGTGACATTCCTGAATAAAGCGAAGGTGTGTGTCGGTGGAAAGGTGACTCGTGCGGCTTTGCTGTTATTGGGGAAGGAAGAATCCGCTCATCTTCTCTCCCCGGCTCAATCCCGAATTACTTGGGTGCTGAAAGATGAACAGAATTTGGAGAAGGACTATCGTCATTTTGATCAGCCGCTGATTCTTGCGGGCAATAAGGTGCTGGCAAAAATCCGCAACTTGACCGTGCGCCATCTCCCCAGCGGGACATTGTTTCCGCAAGAAGTGACGCAATACGATCCGTGGGTGATTCGCGAGACCCTGCATAACTGTATTGCCCATCAGGACTACACATTGGGTGGGCGGATCAATGTGGTGGAAACGTCGGATGCGCTTCTGTTCACGAATCTCGGCTCTTTTATTCCGGGCACGGTGGAAGACATGATTCGAAGCAATGCGCCGCCGGAGGTGTACAGGAATCCCTTCCTGGCTCAGGCTATGGTCAACCTGAATATGATCGATACCATCGGCAGCGGTATCAAGCGGATGTTCATGCGGCAACGGGAGCGTAGCTTCCCTCTTCCGGACTATGACTTGGATGATCCGAACAAGGTAATGGTCCGTCTGACCGGTCGTGTGCTGGATGAAAACTACACGCGATTGTTAATGAGCCAAGCCGATCTGGATTTGTTGGACGTGATTGCTCTCGACAAGGTGCAAAAGAAGCGGGTGCTGGATGACGAAACATTCCGGCGGCTCAAGGGGCGAAAACTCATTGAGGGAAGGCGCCCCAACCTCTTCGTTTCCGCTAAGATTGCTGCCGTCACCGAGCAGAAAGCGGCCTACATCAAGAATCGCGCTTTCGATAAAGCCCATTACAAAGACATGGTTGTCGCCTACCTTCGGCGGTTTGGGCAGGCAACCAGGGTAGACCTCAACCGGCTACTGCTCGATAAGATTTCGGACGCTCTTGATCACAAACAGAAGCGGTACTTCATCACGAATCTTCTGCAGGAGATGAAAAAAGAGAAGCTTATCCAACCTGACGGTGCAACTCGTGGAGCCGTTTGGACATTGCATAAAGCGAACAAGGAGGATGCCGGTTAAACAATGTTTTATGCAATCGGCAGGGTTTGAGATTCACAAGTCATTGATTTATCACGCAGCGCAATTTTTCAACTAACTTTAATGATCTTGTGCTTGGGCGGATTTTATTCTAACCGGCGCTGCCCTATGTCCGAATACCTCCATGTCAAAAAGTGGCTCCTGGGCCAGCTTGCGACATTGGCTTGGACGGTCATAGGCATGGGGTATAGCTTCCGGCATCTGGAGGTTAGCTAAACTGGGCTCCAATCGGAAGATTTAGCTTTCTTTTTAGTTCTCCGCGCCGAATTCTGGTCAACCAAATTCTGCAATATGAATGAGTTAGGAATAGTCTAAGGGTGGCAAGTTTCTATCGTTTAGACAAAGCGAAGAGAATGTGATGTCCGAATACCTCCACGTCGAAAAGCCATTTCTTGATCAGCTTGCCGCGCTAGGCTGGCAGGTCATCGACCAGGGGTACAGTCTAATTCCGTCTGCCCCAGTTGCTAGCCTGCGCACGAGTTTCCGGGAATATTTGTTGCCGGAGGTATTCCGCTCATCGGTTCGTTCTCTCAATTGCACTGCTGATGGTCAGGCCTGGCTGACTGATCGCCAGCTCGATGATCTCCGCGACCAGATTGTACGCCAGCCCAGCCGCACGTTGCTGGAAGCGAATGAGGCGGTGCAGGCGCTCTTCCTCAAAGCCCAGGTTGATATGAACGAATTGACCGGGGAAGCTGACCCGGTGGTGCAGTTGATTGACTTTGCACACCCTGAGCGCAACACCTTCCATGCCATCAATCAGTTCAGGGTCGACACACCCGGCTGCGTAAAGAGCTGCATCATTCCGGATATTGTTCTCTTCGTGAATGGTATTCCGTTGGTGGTCATCGAGGCAAAGATCGGTGATCCCAACACGGCCAACCCGTTACACGCAGCATTTGAACAATTGCTCCGCTACAGGAATGGACGGCCTGAGACGGCTGCCGCTGGATTACGCGAAGGTGAGCCGCGCCTCTTTTATTCCAACCTCCTTCTAATCCGGACCTGCGGCGAGAAGGCAGAGTTCGGCACGATTACTTCCGGTCACGAGCATTTCGCCGCCTGGAAGGATATCTGGCCGGAACAGCGCCGCTCCTACCAGCCGCCACTTGGGGTTGAACGCGAACAGGAGTGCATGATTCAGGGGTTCCTTGCACCGGATACGTTGCTGGATGTGCTGCGCACGTGCACGGTGTTTATGGATACCGATGCTGGTACGCGGGTGAAGGTGGTCTGCCGCTATCAGCAATACCGTGCGGCTCGCCGCATTGTCGATCGGTTGCGTATCGGAACGACTGCAGAAGAACGATCCGGCGTCATCTGGCATACGCAGGGTTCTGGCAAATCACTCACGATGGTCTTCGTCGCCAGGATGCTACGCGCCTCTTCCGACTTGGCCGATTTCAAGATCGTGATGGTGAACGACCGTGTCGACCTCGAAGAGCAGTTGTCCGCGACCGCCCGCCTGATCGGTGGGAAGGTGAATGTGATCGAGAGTACCACGCAGCTCAGAGAACATCTCCGCACCGATGCCTCCGACGTCAATATGGTGATGGTCCACAAGTTCATGGACCGGACGGAGGAATTGCCGCTGATGGTGGCCGAGACCCTCGCACAGTATGGCAAACCACCGGCGGCCGCGACCTTCGGCGTCGTGAACCGGTCGGAGCGTATCCTTCTGATGATCGATGAGGCGCACCGCACGCAAAGCTCGGATCTGGGCGACAACTTGTTCGAGGCCTTCCCGAACGCGACCAGAATCGCCTTCACTGGGACCCCGCTCATTACCGAGCAGCATGGCACAAAGCGCACGGTAAAGCGGTTCGGGGAATATATCGATATGTATAAGCTCATGGATGCGGTGCGCGATGGTGCAACGCTCCAGATTCTGTACGAAGGTCGCACTGCGGATACTGCGCTCACCGACAAGCACGGTTTCGATGTGAAGTTTGAGGACCTTTTTAAGGAACGTACTGAAGAAGAGTTACTGGCGATCAAGAAGAAATATGGCGCGACCGGAGATATCCTAGAAGCAGAAAAGCGGATCGAGGCGATTTCCCGCGATGTCGTGAACCATTATATCGAAAATATCCTGCCGGATGGTTTCAAGGCGCAGGTCGTGTGCCATTCCAAGCTGGCGGCGATCCGTTATCAGAAAGCGATACGGGCGGCGCTGGTCGAACGGCTAGATCGTGAGAAATCTCAGCAGACGCCCAATATGGACTTGATCCGGCGCATTGCGTTCCTGAAAGCCGTGGTGGTCGTGTCATCCGATCCCACAAATGAACTTGCGGTCATCACAGAGGCTCGTAAAGAGGCGAAACGCTGGAATGCGGTCGAAAACTTCTGCAAACCGTTCGATTTCGACGATCCGGACAAAGACCTGACGGGGATTGCGTTTCTGATTGTCTGCGACATGTTGCTGACCGGCTTCGATGCGCCGGTCGAACAGGTCATGTACATCGACAAGCGGCTCCGAGAGCATACCCTGCTGCAAGCCATTGCCCGCGTGAACCGTGTGTCGAAAAGGAAGGGGCGGGGCTTCATTGTGGACTATATCGGACTTGCCAATCACCTCGCCCATGCACTGTCGATCTATGCCAAGGAAGATGCGCTGGACATTCAGCAGGGTGCCCAGCGGCACCATCTCTTCCTTGGTATTGCGGACGTACAGGTTCTGGATATCCTCCGGCTGGAGTCGATAGGGCGCGTCGGCCTGGACGTACACCTGGTAGGACATGTCGAACTTGTTGAACAGGTTGACGAAGGATGACCCCAGGTAGGCCTGCAGGGTGCCGAAGACATTGTTCATGGG
>WBZN01001936.1_pt1 | contig 11926 bp, 9 predicted proteins | sample 5204281 | NCBI WGS metagenome assembly WBZN01 (sample SAMN12344347, study PRJNA552823) | activated sludge metagenome | biome: Activated sludge suspended growth; feature: Nitrification reactor; material: Wastewater; isolation source: activated sludge from nitrification reactor of wastewater treatment... | reverse complement strand
AAGCGCGTGGTGCAGATCGGCATCCGCGGCTCGATCTACTCCGCCGATGACATGCATTTCGCCGAGAGCTCCGGCATGCGGGTGATCTACATGGAGGAGTTCGCCAGGCTCGGCCCCGAAAAGGTCATCGCCGAGGCGCGCCGCGTGGTGGGCCAGGGGGCGACCTATATCAGCTTCGATGTCGACGGCCTCGATCCCGTCTATGCGCCCGGCACCGGCACGCCGGAGATCGGCGGCATGTCGACGCGCGAGGCGCAGGAAGTGGTGCGTGGGCTGCAGGGGCTCGACCTCATCGGCGGCGACGTGGTCGAGGTCGCGCCGCCCTTCGACCCCAGCGGCAACACCGCTTTGGTCGGCGCCACCTTCCTGTTCGAGATCATGTGCCTGCTGGCCGATGCGGTGGCGCGCCGCCGCCGTGACTAGGACAAAGATCGCCGCGCCGATGGCGACCGGTACGCCTGCAACGGTCAGCACGGCGCAAGTCCTATAGTCATATGGCGTGTAAGCGAGGCACCTAACCTTTCGCATAAGTTGAAACATTCCGTTACATGCCGCAGCCTCGGCCCCGGCCGCGTAAGGTTAATTGCACGCCGGCCGAGAGGAGACCATGCAGGTCTGGCTGAGGCCGCCGGGGGCGGAGGAGAATATTCTCGGCACCGCCGAGGACCTGCTGAAGCTGGCGACCGGCGGGGTCGCCCAGGTGTTCCGCTACTGGGACCGCAAGCGCGGCACGCGCGCCATGCCGTCATCCGATGATATCGACTTCCTCGAACTGCGGCCCTGGCTACCCGGCATCATGCTGGTCGAAGTGGTGCGCGGCCAGGCGCGCGATCTGATCTATCGCGTGGTTGGCGAGCGTGCCGTGCGCCAGCGCGGCTATGACCCCAGCGGCATGAGCGTGCAGCAGGCCGCCTATGGCGATCCGGTCGCGGTGGTGCTGGCGCGCTATGCGGTCGTCGTCGACCACAGGGCGCCGCTGTATTGCTGGGGCGAGCCGAAGCCGATACCCGGTCAGAGCAGCAACACGCTCGCCCTGCCGCTCTCCCAGGACGGCACGATTGTGGACCGGGTCCTGGTCTACGGCGAGGACCAGCCAGGCGCGGCCTAGGAAATCCGCCGCATTGGCGGCGCGGCTTGACCAATTCCGCCATTCGATGCCGAATTTCGCAAAGTCCGGCCGTCCGTCCGTCACGCCGGTGCGACCGGGTCCAGTGGCCGGGGACCAAACGCAACAATGTTACAATTCGTGGGTTTCCCGTGTAATTGCCGCGCAGAAATCGCCCCATGAAGGCGCGATACAATGCGACTCCCACAAGGACTGCGGATCTCTCCTTTCGCACATGCAAAAAAGCTGTTTGTCCGATTGGTCAAGCTTCTCCATATACCCCGTCAACAGAGGACAAATCTCGGGGAAACGTTATGTCATGGGACAACTTGGCCCGTCCCGCGCTGCAGCATGCGCGCGCGTGGGAAAGAACAAGCTCATTGGACGTCCTGCAGTGGTGCAGCCACCGCACGTCGGCCCTTTATCGCTACTGGGACTCCCGGCGCGGCGCGCGGCCAATGCCGCGGCGCGCCGATATCGATCCGATCGAGATGCGCGACTGGCTGGCGCGCATGGCGCTGATTGACGTTGCCGCGGATGGCGGCAAGTTCCGCTATCGTCTGGTCGGCACCGCGCTGACCGAGCTGCGCGGCGCCGATCCGACCGGCCTTGCCGTCGAAGCCGCCCGCCCACACGAGGATGCGGAGATCGTGCTCGCCGCCTATCGCCAGGTGGCCGAGCAGAAGACGCCCGTCTTCTGCCACCCGGCCCGGCAGATCCGTGCCAACCAGGATCCGACGGTCGGCGTCATGTTGCTGCCGCTGTCCAGCGACGGCGAGCGCGTCGACGTGATCCTCGGCTATCTCAGCGAAGGCGTCGGGGTGCTCGGCCTGGTGATGTAGCGATAGCTAACGCCGCTCCACCAGGGCCAGGCGAACCGCCAGGCCGACGAAGACCAGCGCCGAGATCCGGTTCAGCCAGCGCCCGAAACCGGCAGAATTGCCGATCATCCGCGCCGCCGCGCTGGCGAAGCAGGCGACGATCCCGTTGATCGTCGTGCCGCCGATATTGAACAGGGCGCCGAGCAAGAGGATCTGCAGCGCCACGTTGCCGCGGGTGGGATCGACGAATTGCGGCAGGAAGGCGAGGATGAACAGCGCCACCTTCGGATTGAGCAGGTTGGTGAGCGCCCCTTCGCCGAAAATGCGCCACAACCCGGACCGGTCCAGTGGCCGCGCCGCTGTCACCGCGCTGTCGCCCGCGCGGATCGCTTTCCACGCCAGGAAGAGCAGGTAGCCGGCGCCGGCATACTTCACCACCAGGAACGCGGTCTCCGAATGCTGCAGCAGGGCGGCGACGCCGAGTGCCGCCAGCAGGCTGTGCACCACGCTGCCGGCGCTGACGCCGAAACTCGCCGCCAACCCCGCGGAGCGGCCCTGGGTGGCGGAGCGGGCGATGACATAGGTCATGTCGGCGCCGGGCGTGAGGTTGAGTGCCAGCGAGGCCGCCAGGAACGGCAAAAGCTGGGACAAATCGAGCATCTAGGCCTCCCCAAGGGCGGCGACCGGCCGCCGCCGAAATCCCGCCCCTTGGCTGATTCCCCCCTTTGGTTGATTCCAGGGGGCCGATGTGCTGAATACCCCACCGGAAAGGGCGGGGAAAGCATGGCCGACGACAAACGCGTCTATTTGTTCGACAGCACCTTGCGCGACGGGGCGCAGACCCAGGGGGTCGATTTCAGCGCCGACGACAAGGCCGCCATCGCCCTCGCCCTGGACCGCATCGGCATCGACTATGTCGAGGGCGGCTGGCCGGGCGCCAACCCGACCGATGACGCCTTTTTCGGCGCCCCGCCGACCCTGAAGCGCGCCCGCCTGGTCGCCTTCGGCATGACCCGCCGGCCCGGCCGCAGCGCCGAAAACGATCCCGGCCTCAACGCCCTGCTCAATGCCAAGACCCCGGCCGTCTGCATGGTCGGCAAGTCCTGGGATTTCCATGTCGACGTGGCGCTCGGCATCTCCAATTCCGAGAACCTGGAGATGATCGCCGAGAGCGTCGCCCATGCGAAGACCCGGCGCGACGAAATCATGTTCGACGCCGAGCACTTCTTCGACGGCTACAAGGCGAACCCGTCCTATGCGCTCGACTGCGCGCTGGCCGCCTACAAGGCCGGCGCGCGCTGGGTGGTGCTGTGCGACACCAATGGCGGCACCCTGCCGCATGAGATCGAGCGCATCGTCGGCGAGGTGACGCAGCGGATTCCCGGCACCCATCTCGGCATCCACTGCCACAACGACACCGAGAACGCGGTCGCCAACTCGCTGGCCGCCGTGCGCGCCGGCGTGCGCCAGGTGCAGGGCACGCTGAACGGCCTCGGCGAGCGCTGCGGGAACGCCAACCTGGTGTCGCTGATCCCCTCGCTGATGCTGAAGACGGACTTCAAGACGGGTTTGAGCGACAAGGACCTGGCGCAACTGACCCACGTCTCGCGCCTGCTGGACGAGCGGCTGAACCGCGCGCCCAACCGCCACGCCGCCTATGTCGGCGACAGCGCCTTCGCCCACAAGGGCGGGCTGCATGTCTCGGCGGTGGAGAAGGACCCGCGCACCTACGAGCACATCGAGCCGACCAGGGTCGGCAACCGCCGCCACATCGTGGTTTCCGACCAGTCCGGCCGGGCCAATATCCTGGCCCGCTTTCGCGAGATCGGCTTCGAGGTCGACGCCAGCAACCCCAAGGTCGCGGCGCTGGTCGAAACGGTGAAGCAGCGGGAATTCGACGGCTATGCCTATGACGGCGCCGAGGCCAGCTTCGAGCTGCTGGCCCGCCGCGCCATCGGCGGCCTGCCGGAGCTGTTCAAGCTGTCGCGCTTCCGGGTCATGGACGAGCGCCGCTGGAACGCGCGCGGCGAGCTCATCACCGAATCCGAGGCGACGGTGAATGTCGAGGTCGGCAGCGAGGCGACCATGACCGTCGCCATCGGCAACGGCCCGGTCAACGCGCTGGATACCGCGCTGCGCAAGGCGCTGCTGCCGCATTACCCGCAACTGGCCGACATGCGCCTGGTCGATTTCAAGGTCCGCATCCTCACGCCCCAGGCCGGCACCGAGGCGATCACCCGCGTGATGATTGAAAGCGCAGACAAGAACGGCGAGCGCTGGAGCACGGTCGGGGTCAGCCCCAACATCATCGACGCTTCCTACGAGGCGCTGAACGACGCCATCACCTGGAAGCTGCTGAAATCCCGTGACGGCTAAGGGCCTGCCCGACGGCACGGCCGGCGCGGTCCCGGATGCGCCCGCCGTCATCCTGGTGACGCCGCAGCTGGGCGAGAATATCGGCGCCGCGGCGCGCGCCATGCTGAATTGCGGTCTGACCGACCTGCGCCTGGTCAGTCCGCGCGACGGCTGGCCCAACCTGGCCGCTGACCGCGCCGCCGTCGGCGCCCTCGAACTGATGCCGCCGGTCAAGGTTTTCGCCAGCGTGGGAGAGGCGGTCGCCGACCTCACCACCGTCTATGCGACCACCGCGCGCGACCGCAAGATGGTGAAGCCGATCGTCACCGCGCGCCAGGCCGCGCTGGAATCCCGGGTCCATATCGCCGCCGGCGGCAAGGTCGGCATCTTGTTCGGGCCGGAGCGCACCGGCCTCTTGAGCGACGACGTGACGCTGGCCAACAAGCTGATCACCGTGCCGCTCAATCCCGCCTTCACCTCCCTCAATCTCGGCCAGGCGGTGCTGCTGATCGGCTATGAATGGTTCCAGGCGGGCGACGCGACGCCGGCCGCGCAGATGCCCTTGAACGGCACCGTGCCGGCGACCAACGCGGAGCTGCTGAACTTCTTCGCCCATCTCGAACGCGAACTCGACGAATGCGGCTTCCTGCGCAATCTCGAGGCGCGGCCCAGCATGGTGCGCAATCTGCGCAATCTGTTCCAGCGCGCCGAACTGACCGAGCAGGAGGTGCGCACCCTGCACGGCATGATCAAGGAATTGACGACGCTGCGCGCGCCGCGCAGGCGCGGCAGGCCCGAGGGCTAGCGCGGGCGCGCGTCGGGCAGGGGCCGCACTTCCTCGCGGGTCAGGTCCAGGTAGTCCTCGACGGCGATGCACATGTCGGGCGTGACGCCGTCGACCGCCAGCGGCCAGATTCCGGTCTGGAACAGCCGCGGACGATCATCTTCGCCCGCCATGGTGTCGAAGCTGAAGACGGGGCGCCGCTCCTCGACAACGATGCGGTATTGCCGCATGTAGACTTCCGTCAGCCACAACTCCGCGCCGCTGAGCTCGTCGAGGTACCGGCCGGCCAGATTGCCGCAGAATTCGACGACCCGCGCGCCGCACAGCCGGTAGCGGATGCGCAGCGGATTGCGCTCGACGTCCGACAGAATGATGTTGGGCAGGACCCATTTGAAATTGACCGGGTCGATGTCGGCACGGCTCGGCAGGCGACCGGGACGCAACTGGCCCCAATGGTCGTGGAACTTGTGGATCAGACGGGAAGTGATGTCGGCCAATGGAACGTCGAACCGCCGGCCGGTCTCGTCCTGATGCATCGGGTCGGGCGTCCTCTCTCCACCCCGGCAGGGCTGGGCAACGATAAAGCGCCGCCTTTCAGCGGCACAGGCGAATAACGGCCTCAGGCCAGCCGACGATGGCCCGCAGCCACATCGATGGCAAGTCGCGCTGGCAGGCGCACCACCATGGTGGTGCCGACGCCCAGCTGGCTTTCCGCCTTGATCGTCCCGCCATGCGCTTCGATGAGCCTGCGCGTGATCGCCAGGCCAAGACCCGCGCCGCGCGCCTGCTGCAGCATTGCATCGGATTGCCAGAATGGATCGAAGACCCGCTCGAGATTCGCCGCCGCGATGCCGACTCCTTGATCGCTGATCGACAGAAGGACGTCGCCGTTGCGATCTCGGCCTCCAGCGATCGTGACAACGGTGCCGGCGCGCGAGAACTTGATCGCGTTGCTGAGCAGGTTGATCAGGGCCTGGCGCATGGCGCGGGCGTCGACCTGGATGTCGGGGAGCTCGTCAAGGCCGTCATGCCGGATCTGCACGTCTTGCTCGTGCGCCCGATGGCGGAGCAGCCGCACGACGTCGGCAACAAGGGCCGCGGGCTTCGCCGGCGCCATCTTGAGCGTCAGCTGGCCAAGCTCGATGCGCGACATGTCGAGCAAATCCTCGATGATCGACAGCAGATGCCTGCCGCTCGTGTGGATGTCCCGTGCGTAGTCGGTGTAGCGGGCCGCGTCGCCGCCGAATATCTGGTGCGAGATGATCTCGGAGAAGCCGATCATGGCATTGAGCGGCGTGCGCAGCTCGTGGCTCATGTTGGCGAGAAACATCGTTTTGGCGGAGTTCGCAAGCTGCGCCTCCTTCGATGTCCGCCGCAGGTCATCGGCGAGCGATTGCAGCGCCGCCGATCGCTCGGCCAGCGAGCGGTTGGCGTCGGCCAGTTCCATGGTCGCCGCGTGTACCTTCGCGGAGATGCGGCCGTATTCCCCGTCGATGCGCATCAGGTGCAGGTAGAGCAGGAGCGTGAGCGCCAGTCCGAACAGCAGCACCAGGCCGGGAATCCAGGCGGACGCCTGGAGCGTGCCGTCATCCGTGGCGATCTGGATGTGCCAGGCGCGGTTGCCGAACTGCAAAGGCAGGGCTTCGATCCGCGGCGAACCCTCGCCATGGACAAAGATCGTCGATCCGCGATCGGTGACCGCGATGTTGACGCCGCCCTCCGGCAGGCTGGTGTCGAGGTGGCTTCCGATCAGGCCGTCGATCTCATAGGCGCCGACGACGAACCCCGCGAGCTGCGGATAGCGCCCCCCGGCCGCATCGTCCTTGAACACCGGCTCGAATGCCAGGACGGACGCCGCGCCGCCCATGAGTTGCGGCGATCGTATTGGATCGGAAACCGCCAGCGACCGGGTGGCCACCGCCTGGCGCATCGCCAGCACGGTCGCCGGATCCGCGGTGAGATCGAACCCGTCAAGCTCGCCGGCCAGGTCGCTGGGGGCGACGAAACGCACGCGGTAGTGGCCGCGCATGATCTCGCCGATGGCGTCGGGTGCCGTCCCAACCACATTTCCATCGGTTCGCTCCGCCCAGGCGGTGCGAAGCCAAGGACTTCGAACGACGATATGGTCGTCGAGTTGGCTGAACTTGGCGAACTCTGCCGCCGTGACCAGTTCTGATGACGTGAACAGCCCGCGCAGGGCGGTCAGCAGCCCCAGTTCGCGATCGATGTGCGCCCGCAGGCCGGCGATCAGGGACTGTTCGGCGAGTGCGCCCTGTGTCCTCGCCTCGCGGCTCAACATCCGGTCTGCCGTGGATGCCAGCACCAGCGAGATCGCAACTCCGAGCACCAGGACGACGCCCCTGCGCAGGCGTTGCCCCCAACCGACGTCGCCCCGGCCGATGTCGCCCCGGCCGAAATGACCCCGGCCGATATGACCCCGGCCGCGATCCGCCACTGGCCACTCCTCGTCAGGCACGGACTCAAGGGGACTCGGCGTCGTCATGGTGGAGGGTACCAGTCGTCTTTGCTGGTTGCGCTGGGCGGGCCCGCCGTCCTCGGAGGCCGCTTTGGATGCCCCAGAGCCTACCGAGCGATCCCTAACACACTATTTCGAAGTGCTTACCGAATGCCTCCCCCCGAATGCCTCCTTGGCGGCACTAGGAGAATGGTCCGGCCTAGGCTGCGAAAGCCGGAACGGCGTCGGACAGCTTCGACCGGCCCTGGCGTCCGGCCCGGCCCCGCTCGCCGGTCGGGGTCCGGCCATAGAGCTCGGTATAGCGGCGGGTGAAATGCGAGATCGAGGCGAAGCCGGTGGCGACGGCGATCTCGGTCACGCTCAGGGTCGAATATTGCAGCAGATGCCGGGCCCGCTGCAGGCGTGCCTTCAGGAAATACTGCGTCGGCGTCATCCCCAGGTGGCGGCGGAACAGCCGCTGCAGCTGGCGCTGGCTGACCCCCGATTGCGCGGCAATGCCGGCCAGATCCTCGCCTTCGCTCATGCGCCGGCGCATCGCCGCGACCGTATGGACGAGCGGTGTCGCGCCGCGCTTGCCGCTGAACTCCATTTCGCTCAGCTGCCGCTCGCCGGCCTCGCGCAGGCGGGCATGGTTGAGGCGGTCGGCAACCTGGCGGGCGACCCTGTCGTTCGTCCCCTCGGCGATCAGCCGCAGCATGAAATCGATGGTCGCGGCGCGGCCGGCGCAGGTGGCGATGCGGTCGGCGATCGCGAACAGGCGCTCATCCACGCGGATATCGTGATTGCCTTCACCCACGGCCTCCGCGAGGGACCAGTGCACGGCGCAAATCTGCCCGCCCATCAGCCCGGCCCGGACCAGCAAGGGCCCCGCGCCGCCGATCGCGGCGATGCGGGTGCCCACGGCATGGCGCCGCCGCAGCCAGGCCGCCAGGGACGCGGGAAGGGACTCCGCGGTGCCATACCCGGTCAATATGAACAGGTGAGGCGCCTCCGCGGCCCCGGAGGCCTCCTGCACCGAAATCGTGAATCCGCCGGCGGCCTGGACCGGCGCGCCATCGAGGCTGGCCAGGCGCCAGGCAAAGCGCGGTTCGCGCAGCAGGCGATTGGCCGTGGCGAAGCTCTCGGTCAGCGCCGCCAGCTCGTTGAGCTCGAAACCAGGCAGCAGCAGGATCTGGCATTTCGTGCGCCGCTCATGGTCCAGCCGCAGGAAACTCTGCTCGGACTTGCGGGTGCCGCAGGCCTCGCCGAAGCGGCGGCGTCCGCCGCCGGCGCCTGCGGCGCCAGATTCCGGTGTCACCCTGCCCGTCGGATCGGTGAACATCTGCCCCCTCAACCCCGGCGCCGCGGTTCCGCATTGGCGGGCGGTGGCGCGCCTTGGATAACATCAGCTTGGGCCTGGGCGATGAACCCGCAAAAAAGTCAGCACCTCGTTGCGCCCAACTCATGGGGCGGCGCGGATCGATGCCGGCGGGCCGGACCTAAAGCGCCGCCAGGGCGCGGTCGAGGGCGTCGAGGGTGAGGTCGGCCTGCTCCTGCGAGAAGCAGATCGGCGGGCGGAGCTTCAGCACGTTGCCGTGCGGCCCCTCGGTCGCGGTCAGCACCCCCAGGTCGCGCATGGTGTTGACAATGCGCTTGGTCTCGGCCGGGGCGGGCTCCAGCGTCTTGCGGTCCCGCACCAGTTCGCAGCCGACGAGCAGGCCGCTGCCGCGCACGTCGCCGATCAGGTCATGGCGCTGGGCGAGCTTGCGCAGGCCGGCGCGGAAATAGGCGCCGACCTTGCGCGCATTCTCCTGCAGGCCCTCGCGCTCCAGCACGTCGAGCACCGCCATGCCGGCGGCGCAGGACACGTTGTTGCCGCCGAAGGTGGAGAAGAAGATGCCCTGGTCGACCAGGGCCTGGACGATCTCCGGCCGCGTCACCACGGCGCCAAGCGGATGGCCGTTGCCGATCGGCTTGCCCATGCAGACGATGTCCGGCACCACGTCGTGGATCTGGAAGCCCCACATCGCCTCGCCCTGGCGCCCAAAGCCGCTCTGCACCTCGTCGGCGATGGCGAGGCCGCCCGCCGCGCGGACGCGGCGATAGACGCCCTGCAGGTAGCCTTTCGGCGCGTCGAGCACGCCATTGGTCAGCAGGCCGGCATCGGCGATGAACATGGCCGGCTTGTGGCCGGCCTCGGCCAGCGACGCGATCGCGCGGTCGGCATCGGCGGCATAGCGTTCGGCGATGTCGTTGTCGCCATACCGATAAGGCCCGCGATAGCCGTCCGGCCCCTGCAGCATGCGCACATGCGGCCGATGGCATGCGGGGTCGCGGAACTCGGGCGAGAGCGCCTCCACCGCGTCGGTCCAGCCGTGATAGGCATATTCCATCACCAGGGCGCCGGTATTGCCGGTATAGGCCTTGGCCAGGCGCCAGGCGAGATCGACCGCCTCGCTGCCCGAATTGACGAACATGCAGGCGGTGAGGCCGGCGGGAAACTGCGCGCTGAGGCGCTCGGCGAATTGCAGCACCTCGTCGAACAGATAGCGCGTGTTTGTGTTGAGGATCGCCGCCTGGCGCGCGATCGCCGCGACCACGTGCGGATGGCAATGCCCGACATGCGGCACGTTGTTGTAGACGTCGAGATAGCGCCGCCCGGTGATGTCGGTGAGCCAGGCGCCTTCGCCGCGCACCATGTGCAGCGGCTTCTCGTAGAACATGTAGGTTTGCGGCCCCATGACGCGGCGGCGCCACGCCAGCATCCGTTCACGGTCGGCGTCGGCCTCGCCGGGGGCGATGCGCGGGATGGAAACGGTCTTCGGCTCCACCACGCGGCGGAACGCCTCCGTCGCCGCGTCGCTGCCGATTTCCTCCAGCGCCTGCAGCGCGTCCCGGCATGGCTCGGCGTAGCTCTCGAGATAGCTCGGATCGCCTTCCATCTGCGCGCGTCGGCTGGCCAGCACGGCGAGGGTGAGCGCCTGGCGGCCTTGGATCAGGTCGAACAGCTGCGCGGTGTCCGCCGCGCTCAACGGCATCGCCGCATGGTATCCGGCCAGCAGCTCGGCGGCCGCCTCGACCGGATGGTCGCGTTCCATCACCGCGTCGGAGCAGGCGGTCGAGACCTCGACGATGAGCGGGCCATGCAGCATGTCGCCGAAATCGATCACGCCGGTGATGCGGCTGGGCTCGCCGGCGTCGACCAGCACGTTGTGGAAATTGAGATCGTTGTGCAGCACCTGCGCCCGCAGGCTGGCGAGCCGCGGCAGGCAATCCGTCGCGAAGCGGTCGGTTACGCGCTCGGCGAGGCCGCGCAAGGCGGCATCGTCGATCAGCGCCAGCTGGCCTTTGAGCGCCGGCGCGTGGCGCACATCCCAGACGATCTCGCGCCCCGCGGCGGGATGGAAATATCCGGCCAACGCCCGATCCATCTCGCCCGCCAGGCGGCCGAGCTGGCGGACGGTGGCAAGGCCGGGCCTGGTCTCCATCATCGGCGTGCCGGGCAGGAAGCTCAGCATCCACACCGGGTGCGCCCGGCCGGCGGACGTCACATGCGAGATCTGCGCGCCGCTCCTGGCGCGCTGCACGCGGGGCACCGGCAAGGCCGGGTTCTCGCGCGCGATCCAGTTCAGCGCCTGGACCTGGAAGTCGAGGACTTGCTCCTCCTCGTCCGGGTGCACCAGCTTGAGCACGAATTCGCCGCTTTCCGCCCGGAGGTGGAAGATGCGGTCGCGCTCCGAATAGAACTCCCGCGCCTTCGCCTCCAGCCCGTAGAGCTCGCGCGCCAGGCGTTCGGCATCGGCGACCGTGAAACTGGGCCGCGTCACATCCAGGAACTTGACTTCTCCGGCCATGCTCAATCCCGCCGCGCGTAGCGGGCGACGGCCTGCTTCAGCAGGTCGTGCGGGATGGCGTTGACCGTGCGCCCCTGCCAGCCGGTCATGGTGTCGGCCGCGATCATCGCGTTCCAGATCGCCTCCTCGGTCGCTTCCGCCGCGGCGTGGAACAGCGGCGAGCATTCGTCCATGCCCAGCATCCGCATGTCGGTCATCTTCGATTTCATCGGCACCTTGTTGCCGGTGGAGAAGGCGAGGAAGATGTCACCCGAGGAATTCGAGCCATAGCCGCCGACCCAGGCCAGGCCCGTGGTCGCGCGCCGCGCCAGGCGCTGGCACTGGATGGGAAGCAGCGGCGCATCGGTCGCCAGGATGACGATGATCGAGCCCTGGTCGGTCTTCTTGGGCTTGCGCGTGCGCTCGGGCACCGCGACGACCTCGTCCGGGATCTCGAGGCCGACCGGCGCATGGCCGCAGCGCAGCAGGTTGCGCAGGCCGTAATTCGCCTGCACCAGCGCGCCGACGGTCCAGCCGCCCTCATCGGCGGGCAGTCGGCGCGAGGCGGTGCCG
>WBZN01001935.1_pt1 | contig 11937 bp, 10 predicted proteins | sample 5204281 | NCBI WGS metagenome assembly WBZN01 (sample SAMN12344347, study PRJNA552823) | activated sludge metagenome | biome: Activated sludge suspended growth; feature: Nitrification reactor; material: Wastewater; isolation source: activated sludge from nitrification reactor of wastewater... | reverse complement strand
TGGAGGAACTCCTTTGCATAGACGGGCAAAATAAAGACGAAGGCGCTCACGCCGAGATTGTAGAGTGAGGAGATGATCACCAGCGAAAACACCATGGATTTTTGGCCGAACACAAAGCGAAACCCGGCTTTGAGTTCCTCCCACACAGAGGAGGGCCCCTCCCTGGCTCCGGCTTGTGGAATGGTAAAGCGGATCGGTATCAGGCACAGCGCGGAAATGAGAAACGTGGCGGAGTTGACGAACAACACATTCTCCGCATGGATGAGCGCGATCATAATGCCGCTGATCGCCGGCCCAAGCAACATACCGATATTATTGGTACCTTGAATCAGCGCATTGGCCGACATCAGTTCAGAAGGCCGAACCAATAACGGCACTGCCGACACCAGGGCAGGGCCGAATATCGTGGAGACGACCGATGTCAGGAAAATCAGGCCATAGAGTCCCGTGATGGACAACAGGTCCATGGCGTACAGAGCTGGAATAAGACACGTCAGCAGCGCGCGGAGAATATCGACCCACACCATCACGGCTTTTTTAGGCAGCCGATCCAGATAGACGCCAATCAAAGGACCGAACAGGAGCGGCGGAATGGTCTGGAGGAGTCCGACCATCGTCATCTTCATCGCCGATCCGGTCAGTTCATAGACAAACCAGAGGAGCGCAACCTTATTCAGCCCTTCACCGATCTGAGAAGTAGTCTGTCCCCACCACAAGAAACCGAAATCTCTGGTTTGAACGAGGCGCCATCCGCGACTAGGGGTCGAAGCTGAATGATCTTCCGACATGATCGCAATCCTCCGGCTGGCTATCGAAACGGCCACGATCGAGACTTCCCGCGCTTCGAGCGTGACTATCTGGAACTATGCTACCCATTCCGTTCCTTCATCCATCCTAGGGAAGGCCCTGGAGGTAGATCGACAAATGCCTGGCCGGTGTGTCTGATTGGTCCAGCTACCAGCCCCTATGATTGCCGCTCTGCGCGCGTCCATCACACAACGTTCCTTCCAAGCTTGCTCGCTCCCCTCTCAGGAATGGCACCCATGGTGACCTCATTGCGCGCAGAGGACGAGCACGGTGTCATCGTGCGCGTGCTCCCCCCTTTTTCCTCAAGATTCTCTCCCTTCCCTCCGACATAGTGAGAGGAACCCTTTCTTCTGTTGAGGAGGTCGCATGTCCAACATCATCGAACAGATCGACAAGGCAATCGGCGCGCATGGAGCTTGGAAGGTGAAACTGCGGCAGAACATCGACGGGACGTTGGCGCTGGTCCCGGCCGAGGTCGGTGTGGACAACCGGTGCGAATTCGGCAAGTGGCTCTATAGCCTGGCCGGCTCGTCGGTCTCCACCGATCCGCACTATAAGGAGATTCTTGAACTGCACAAGGCCTTCCACAAGGTTGCCGCAACGGTCGTCACCAAGGTGCAGGCGGGAGATAAGGCCGGCGCAGAAACCTCAATCGGGCTAAAGGGCGACTACACCGCCGCCTCAGCCAAACTCACAGCCAAAATGATGGAATGGAAGAAGACGACAAGAAAAGCCGCCTGAAACGTGGCGTCGTACGACTCTGGAGAAACTCCATAGGCACTGAGGAGTTTCTCCAGAATTCCCCCCACGGCCTACCCCAATCTCTCTTCGTTTATCGAGTGAGATATTCTATATAACGCACTGTTTCTACTCGTGTTAATTGCTTTGATTGTGACGTGGACAGGCTCGGCACAATCCCTGCTTTGTGATCACGTAAATCTCCTGAAACAGGTACGACATGTCCAGCTCAATCCTGCTCATCGACGACAGTCCCGGTGAATGTGAACTCTTCCGCCAGGCCCTAACACAGTCGGGTTACAGGGGCCGATTGGAGATCACCGAGGGCGGTCTCGCAGCCCTGGCATACCTCAACCATCACATGCAGAACGATGAACCAGACTTGATCTTGCTCGATCTCAAATTGCGGGGTGAACGTGGAGTGGATGTGCTCAGACAGCTGAAGCAGGATACCCCTTTCGCGCATATTCCGGTGGTGATCCTGACCAGCTCGGACGATGCCCTGGATGTTCGTGCCTGCTACCAGGCCGGGGCCAACGGCTACGTGGTGAAACCCGGGCAATTCGATGACCTTGTGACGCTCTCCCTGCACCTCTGGAAATTCTGGCTGGAGCATAACCGCACACGACGGATGGCCACCCCATGCTGACCCGCGCCGCGCTCAAAAATCCCTACGCCGTCTTCGCACTCTGCATGATCGCGCTGATCCTGGGCGGCGTCTCGTACCAGAAGATGCGCGTGGACATCTTCCCCGAGATCAAACTGCCCTCGATTCTGGTCACCACCTTCTATCGCGGCATGAGCCCCAGCGAAATGGAAGGCGCCATCACGCTCAAGATGGAGCAGCGGTTCGTCGAGGCGAGCTATGTCGAACATATCGAATCGCAGTCGCTTGCGGGCATGAGTTACATCAAGGTTTTTTTTCAGCCGGACTACAGCATCGACGCCGCGCAATCCGAGCTGACCAGCCTGGCCTATAGCATCATCCGCCTGCTGCCGCCCGGCGTCTACCCGCCCTCGGTCTACAAGTTCGGGGTCTCTAGTCTGCCGGTCGGATACCTCTCCATTGCCAGCGACACACTCGGTGCCAAAGAGATTCGCGACCTGGCCTACTTCACCGTTCGCCAGCAGATCGCCAGCATCCCCGGTATTTCCTTCGGCCCCCCGCTGGGCGGCAAGGTCCGGCAGATTACCGTGTTTCTCGATCAGCAACGATTGCTCGCGCGCGGCATCTCGCCCTCTGAAGTGGTGAACGCGCTCAATGCCCAAAGCGCCATCATTCCGGCAGGCGACATCAAAATCGGCGACCTCGACTACTACGTGTACTCCAACAGCCTCGTGGACCTGGTCGAGAAGATCAACGACCTGCCGATCAAAATCGTGAACGGCACGCCGGTGTTAATTCGCGATATCGGCACCGCCGCCGACAGTGCCGCCGTGCAAACCTCGATCGTGCGCGTCAACGGCCGCGAAGCGACCTACATTCCGATCACCAGACAGGAAGGCGCCAATACGCTGGAAGTCACCGACGGCATCCGCGCCAAACTCTCCAAGCTCACGGAGATTCCCTCCGGCACCGCGGTGAAATTTCTCTACGATCAATCGCTCTATATTCGTCAGTCCATTGCCAATCTCCAGAAAGAGGGGCTGCTCGGCGCCGGACTCGCCGGATTGATGATCTTTATTTTTCTCGCCAGCGTAAAGGCGGCGCTGGTGGTCGGATTGGCCATTCCTCTGTCGCTCACCGTCGCGCTGGTGGCGCTCTACCTCACCGGGCAAAGCGTGAACATTATGACGTTGGGTGGACTGGCGCTGGTGATCGGCACCCTATTGGATAACAACATCGTCGTACAGGAAAACCTGCACCGGCACCTGGAAATGGGCAAAGACGGGCGCTCGGCGGCCGAAGACAGTGCGATGGAGCTGACGCTCCCGATCCTTGTCGCGACGATCTGCATCCTCATCGTCTATCTGCCGATCATGTTTTTTACCGGCATCATCAAGTACCTCTTCGTGCCGCTGGCAATGACCGTCGCCTTTGCCATGCTGGCCGATTATGTCGTCTCAATGTCGGTCACGCCGGTGGTGCTGGCCTGGCTTTACCAGGCCGGACACGGCAAATCTGCCGAACATGAGGCCTCGGCCGACGAGGGCTGGTTCCGGTATGTACTCGCCATCTACGAACCGCTGTTGAAGAGCGGCCTGCGCTTCAAGCCGATCGTCATCGGGATTGCTGCCCTGGCTTTGATCGCAACCGGCGCATTCCTGATCCCACGCCTCCACACCGAGTTTTTTCCCAAGGTGGATGCGGGGAACTTCACCATGCTGGTCACGGCACCCGAGGGGTCGCGAATCGAAAAGACCACCGCCATCGTCGGGCAAATCGAGCAACTGGTGCACGAGACGATCCCCAAAGCCGATCTGGAGGAAGTGATCTCGAACACCGGCCTCTATTTCGGCGATGCCGCGCGCTTCGCGCCGAATACCGGCAACCACACCGCCTTCGTGTTGGTGAACCTCGTCACCGGACATCAGGGCCTGACCGAGGAGTACATCGCCGAATTGCGCGGCAAGCTCAAGACTTCTCTGCCCGGCGTGGAGATCGCCTTCCAAACCGGCGGCATCATCAGCGACGTGTTGAACTTCGGCCTGAAGGCCCCGATCGACATCCAGGTGAAAGGCCCGAGTCTTGACGTGATCCGGCCGGTGGCGGAACGGATTCAGCAACGGATCGCCCAGGTACCCAACACGGTCGATGTGCGGATCAAGCAGGGCAAGAGTTATCCTGAACTACATATCGATGTGGATCGCACCAAGGCCGCCTACTATGGCATCAACCAGAACCGCGTCGTGGTGGACGTGATCACTGGCATCAGTTCGAACCTGGCCCTCTCGCCCAACTACTGGCTGGACCCGAAAACCGCCAACGGATACTTCCTCTTGGCGCAGTACCCGGAACAATCGCTCACGACGACAGAGGACCTACTGAACATTCCGATCATCGGCGCGCGCACCCCGCTCCTGCCGACCTCCAGCCTCACGGGTGGCGGCATGCAAGGCTCCACCCTCGCGCTGCAGAACACCCCGTTCGCCGGACGACAGATGGAACTCACCAGCGGCTACTACGCCTCAGGCGATGACCGGCGCGGGCCACCGGTGCTGCTGCGCGACCTGGCTCAACTCAAGTTCAAAACCGGACCTGATTCGGTGGACCACTACGACCTGTCGCGGTTGATCAACGTGCTGGTCACACCTGTCGGCAACGACCTCGGCCATGTCGCCAAAGATATTGAACAGGTGTTGGCCGGCATCCAACTGCCGAAAGACGTGACCGTGCAGCTGCGCGGTGAGGTGGCCAACATGCGGAGGGCGATTCAGAACTTCACACTGGCCCTCCCGCTGGCCGTGGTGCTGATTTATCTGGTGATGGTCGCGCTATTTCGCTCATTCATCGACCCGTTGATCATTCTGGTGGCCGTGCCCCTCGGATGGATCGGTACCGTGCTGACCCTGCACCTGACGAACACGTCGGTGAATGTCGAGTCGATGATCGGCACGCTCATGATGATGGGTATCGTGGTATCGAACAGCATTTTGCTGGTCGATTTTGCCAACCGAATGGTGCGCAACGGATCGACCGCTGAGTTGGCCGTTTTGGAAGCGGGCCGGCGGCGCATCCGGCCGATTCTCATGACGGCGCTCGCCACGATTCTTGGCCTGTTGCCCCTGGCGCTCGGCTTCGGCGAGGGCAACGAAACCATGGTCCCGTTGGCCCGCGCAGTGGTTGGCGGACTCGCCGTCAGCACCATCATGACGCTGCTGGTCGTGCCCGTGATGCACAGTCTGGTGTTGATTCGACGGGAACGTGCGCCGATCTCGACCACCGCTCCCGCCACTCCGGAGGATATTTAATGGACGAACCGTCGACGACTCCACGCCCGGTCAGGGCCACGCGCCGAAAAATCCGCACGATTGCGATCGCAATCGTGCTCTGCCTGGTCTTCAGCGGGCTGCTGTATTGGCGGAACATCCACGAAGTCGGCCATCCGCTTCCCGCTGGATCTCCCGCGACCGCCACCGCACCACAACCTATGGAAGAATCCCCGGCGGTGCCGGACAGCGCCCCGGTCGATGTGCAAGTGACGAAGCCGACCCGGCGCGACCTCGTCTATACGGTCAAGCTTCCCGCCAACATCTCCCCGCTGTACCAGACCACACTCTACGCCAAGGTCTCCGGCTATCTGAAATGGATCGGGCCGGACAAGGGCGATGCGGTGAAGAAGAATGAAGTGGTCGCCGTAATCGATGCGCCTGAAGTTGAGGAGCAATACCAGCAGGCGGTGTCGGATTACAAAATCAAAAAGTTGACCTACGAGCGGCTCGCCAAAGTGTGGAAAGAATCGCCGGACGTCATCGCGAAGCAGGACGTGGACGTGGCCGAGGCCACCTATCAGGGTGCCCGACATCTGATGGAACAACGTGTCGTGATGCGCGACTATACGAAAGTCCGTGCACCCTACGATGGCGTCGTGACCGCCCGATTCGCCGATCCCGGCTCGCTGATTCAAATCGCCACTTCCTCGGCTACCAGCGCCATTCCCCTCTTTACGATCATGGATCTCAACACCGTCCGCGTCTATGCCAACGTGCCGCAAGACGACAGTCCCTGGATTGTTCCGGGGAAGACCAGCGCGACGATCAAGGTGACCGAACTACCGACCCGTTCGTTTACGGGCGTCGTGACGCGATCCACCATGGCGCTCGATCCCGCGACACGCAGCCTATTGATCGAAATCGATCTGCCGAACGCAGACCGCGCGCTCCGGCCCGGCACCTTTGCCGAAGTGGCGCTCGGCCTGCGTGAAATTCCGCAGGCCCTCGTGGTTCCTCCGCAGGCGGTGATCAGCACGCCGAAGGGAAAATCGGTCTTCATCGTCGAAGAAGGCAAAGCCAAACCGGTCACGGTACAGACCGGCATCAGCGACGGACACTGGATTGAAATTACCTCCGGGTTACGAGGCGAGGAAGATGTGGTAGCGGTGGGCAAACGCCGGCTCCTCGAGGGCATGCCGGTCGTGGCCTCTCCGTTCAATCTGCCGGACGCCACACTATCCCATCAAAAATTCGAACGGCCCGCGCCCGGTGGTACGCCACCCCCGCCGACGGCTGCGCCGACACCGAACGGAGCGACACAGACACGGGGAGATCGCCCATGAGACTTCTATGGCCACACACGACCTTCATCATGCTCGCTGCACTGTCATTGGCAGCAGCCTCATCCTCCGCCGCGCGCGCGGCCGATCCGGATCAGCCGGTCTCGTTATCTCGTGGCAGTTTTCTCGGCGTGCAGCAGGCCGTGGAAATTGCCGTGAAAAACCATCCGATGTTGCTTGAAGGTCAGGCCAACCTGAAGGCCTCGGAAGCGCGCACCGAACAGGCCCGCTCCCTCTACTATCCGCAGGTCTATGCCAACGCCAATACCGTCGCCGGCGCCGGCATAAGTAATCCACGTTTCCTGATCGGAGGCGGATTGTTGCGCGAAAATCAAACCACCTTTACCGGCGGGGTGATCGCCAACCAGCGGATCTACGATTTCGGCTACACCAGCAACCTGGTCGAATCGAACAAACTTGCCGAACGTGCCCAAGGACAGGATGTGAACGCCAGGCGCGCCCTGGTGCTGCTCTATGTGCAGCGCGCCTACTTGAATAGTCTGAAGCGGCATCGTCTGGTCCAGATTGCGGAAGAGACGGTGCGCGAGCGCGGAATCATCTCAGGGCAAATCGAAACCCTCTACCGCCAGCAACTGAAATCCAAGCTCGACTTCGACCTGGCTCATGTCGAGTTGGTCAATGCGCAATCGCTCTTGATACGGAGCCGGAACGATCTGAAGGCCAGCTTCGCCGATCTGAACCGGACCATGGGTATTGCCGGAGCCGACGATTATGTGCTCGAAGATATTTCCGTGGCCGTGCGTCCGCAGAAAACCCTTGAGACCCTGATCAACGAAAGCCTCTCGCATCCGGAAGTGAAGCGGGCCAAGGAGCAGACGGCTTCCGCCGATGCACGCCTCACCGCAACCAAACGCCAGTACCTGCCGACCGTCTCGGCGATTGCCAGCGGCGGCACCTTCGATCCGTTCGATCCCAGGCAGAACCAGCAAACCGGCGGCTGGTGGATGGCGGGCGCCATGGTCTCCATGCCGTTGTTTACCGGATTCCTGATCGAAAACCAGGTCGTGGAAGCCAACGCCAACAGACAGGCCGCTTCCGCCGCGACCAGCAATATTGAACAGGCGTTGACCCAGCAGGTCACCAATGCCTATCTCGACACCCTCACCTTCGCGCAACAAATCACCCTGTCGGAAGAGCAGGTCAAGACGGCGCAGGAAGCACTGCAACTCTCAAAGCAGCGTTATAAACTGGGATTGGGCACGGTGGTGGAAGTGACCCAATCGGAAGTGGCGCTCACCGCAGCGCAAACGCGGTTGGCGGACACGCAATACGACTATAAGATCGCGGAAGTCACGCTGGCCTATACCTCTCTAGGCGACGACACCGGCCGCATTCTCCTGATGAGTCGTGCAGCGACCGGTCCCCTCCCCCCTGACGCAGTGAGCCAAGCGGAAGGCCCGCGCGCCGCCGCGTACTAGCAGGCTGTTGCCAAGGGTTGCCAGTGAAGCGATTCCGATCCAGCACGTATCAAGCGGGATAGGCGTGACACTTCACAGGAGGCGCTCCACGAGCGACGAGGATTTCAGACGGATTGGCCTGGGAAGACGATGGCGAGATCAATGACGAGTTCGTCTTTGGAGTTGGCCAGGAGCCAATCCCAAATGCCGGTAGATTGATGCACCCTGGCCTGATCGAGGTCAAAAAACAGGTCGAACCCTTTCGAGATGATCGGGTTCATCGGATACCGTCGATCGTAAATCATGCCATAGGCCGGAATGCCGTAGACGGTTTGCCAATTCCCTAAAATAAAATGGAGTTCGGTGCCCCGGACGTAGAGCCCGCCCGACGTGATGGTGCGTTTCACTGAGGTTTGCGGCTGGCTCAGATAATACGTGACCCGCTCATTCTCTCGCGCTAACCGCAAGGCTTCGACCAACTGCGGCACCAGGATCATAATCTCCGCATCGCGGAACATGGGCAGTCGTCGTGATTCGCCCCCGATCCAGCGCTGCACCGTTGTCTGGTGTTCCTGCACCGTGAGGCCCATCAACACCCGCCGCACCTGCTCGTGAGAAAACCGAGACGGATGCGTGAAATGCCCGGGCGGCCATTCCGGCAGCACGTTGGCATCCAACTCGAGCCGCACGAAATTGACGGGATCTTCGTAGACGGTTCGCGACGGGACCTGGGGAATGGCGCAGCCCGCAGCGACGAACGCCGCTGCGGCCAACACCGTGATCCGTGAAACATGACACGTGAAGCGCAGGAACGGAAGCACCAGGGTCATGACGCAGTCGTCTCCTTACGCCTCACAGAGAATGTTCGGGCTATTCGGAAATCGTCACGGTCATTTCAACGCGCTCCAGCGGATTGTCCCGCCCGTCGCGCTTGGCCCCGACGACTTTATCGACCACCTCGAGCCCGCTCTGCACTTCTCCGAACACCGTATATTGCCAATCCAGAAAGTTGGCGTCGTTCACGCAGATGAAGAACTGCGAACCGGCGCTGTCCGGATCATTGGCGCGCGCCATGGAGAGGGTGCCGCGCTTATGCGGCTTGCTGTTGAACTCCGCCTTCACATTGTGGCCGGGACCACCCATGCCGTGCGAGGCGCGGTCCGGATTCTTGCTGTTCGGATCGCCGCCCTGAATCATGAACCCGGGAATCACGCGGTGAAAGGTGGTGCCGTTGTAGAAGCCCTTCTTCGCCAGATCCACGAAGTTCTTCACGTGATTGGGCGCGACGTCCGGAAAGAAACGCAGCACGATCTGGCCCAAAGGCTCGTTCTTGGAGGTCACGGTAATCGTTGCTTGTGGTGAACCGGTTTGTGCCGTCATTTTATATCCTTTCCTGCTCAGTTAAACTTGAAGGGCGCGACGCTTTCGCCTTCCAACCCCTGGCTGACTGCCGTCCAAGTGAGGCCGTCGTCATCGCTGCGAAATACGCCTGAACTGGTCCCGGCGTAAAAGCCGCCCTTATCGCCTTCGATCAACACTTGTACCGATAGATTACTGAGCCCCTTGTTTAAAGGGACCCATTGCCGCCCCTTATCGACGGTTTTGAAAATGCCCCGCCCCGTGGCCACGTACACCCCGCGCTCGTTGCTGATGAGGCCGCGAATCGAATCGTTCGGTAAGGCCCGGCTGATCGGCAGCCAGGTTTTGCCGCCGTCTCCGCTGCGGAACACCCCGCCGTCGAACGTGCCCGCATAGACGCCCTGCTCCTTATCGACCGCCAATACGCGGATAAAATTCTCTACCAACCCTTCGTGGTCTTTCAGGCCCTGCCGCAGGCGTGTCCATCCCGGCGTCCGTTCCTTATAACTATGGATGCCCTTGCCGGAGGTTCCGGCGTACAGCGTGCCGTCGTTGGTCCGGGCCAGCGCATGTACCAGAATTTCGTCCAACCCGGTAGTGACGACCTTCCACTGATCCTGCGCCGCATTCAACAGGTACACCCCGTCGCCGGTTCCGGCATACAGTCCCTTGGGATCCATCATCAGCACTTTGATCTCAAGTCGCTTGAGGCCCTTGTTGAGTGCCTGCCAGCTCTTGCCGGCATCGCGGGAACGGAAGACCCCGCCCCGAAACGTGCCTGCATAGATAGCGCCGTCCTTCGCAGTGGTGAGACAGAGCACAAACGGGTCGGTCAACCCCTCGTTAGCCGACGTCCAGGTACCGCCCCGGTCGCTGCTTCGAAAAATGCCCATGCCGAACGACCCGGCGTAGATTACGCCCCCGGCCCCCGACGCCAAGGCTTGAATACTCGTATTGCCGATATCGGCAGGTCCTGATGGGTCCTGTCCCGGGTGTCCCTGCTCCAGCTTCAGCGGCCCCCCGCCCTCGTTCCCGACCGGGAAGGATTCGGCCTGCGCAAACCCTTGCAGGCTGCCGACCGTCAGCGCAGTCAGCACCATCATGTGACGCAGCATATGAATGATCACCCTTCAAAAATTGTGAACGCCGGTTCACCGAACGCGATGACCGGCGGTACCGATGGGTATATCAGGGTCGAGGGGCAAATTCATGTCGGGTGTCGGCCCCGCAGATCGCCCGAAGATCTTCGCGCCGATGATCCCGATTTCATAGAGTACCATGAGCGGGACGGCCATCAGCAACATGGTGAACAGCGTGGCGTCCGGCGTCACGATGGCCGAGATGATCAGCGCCGCCATGATGGCATGTTTGCGGTAATGCGCCAGCACCGCTGCCGAAACCACACCCACCCGGGACAATATGGTGAGGACCAGGGGCAGTTCAAAGGCACAACCGAAGATCAGCAGGAATTTGACGTTGAAGTCTATATAGGTTCCCACCCCAAGCGCCGGGGTGATGTCGCGATCCATACCAAAGCTCACAAAAAAATCGATGACGAGCGGCAGGATGACGAGATTACAAAAGATCAGCCCCAACGCAAACAGCAGCGCGGCCAGCAGGAAAATCGGAATCGCCCAGCGCTGCTCCTTGGGGAGCAACGCCGGCTCGATAAACTTCCAACATTGGTAGAACACGATCGGCAGGCTGAGAATAATGCCCGCCAGAAACGACACCTTAATGGATGCAAACAGGGCTTCGGTCGGTCCGTAGAAGACCAGCTGATTGGGAAACGGGCGATTGAGCCAGGCGACCATCTCGGTCGAGTAGGCGAACGCCGTGGCGAACGCGACCCCCAAGGTCACCGCGATGATCAACAGCCGCTTTTTCAGCGACTGAATATGGGCGGCCAGTGGTGCGAGCATTCCCTATCTGAACCAACGCCCGTCGCTCCGCTTCCACGCCTCGGCTCTGCCCCTGCGCGGGCTTGCGAACGAGGCGGGCACGGAGCCCCCACCGACCCTCGTTAGCGCGAGGATCGAATGAGCTCGGCGATCTTATCCTTGGTGGCCAGTTTCTCTTTTTGCAGTTGTTTCTTCAGCACTTCTTCCGCCGGCGTGAGCACATGCCGTCTCTGTAGATCGGCCAGCTCCGCATCGAGGCGGTGGTGAGATTCTTCAAGCGCCCGGAATTCTGTGTTGGACCGCCGTAACCGCTCAGTGATCGCCGTCTCCGTCTGCATGTCGCACCTCCTGGTTGACTACATACGTTCGTGGATGACCGTCGTGTTACCCGTCTCCCGATGTTTACGCTCCAGGATGCCCACACAAAACACTCACGTGCAGCGGCGCCATTTCCATGAGCACCGCATCTTCCTCAGGACTCACATAGTACCGCGTCCGCGT
>WBZN01001934.1_pt1 | contig 11941 bp, 12 predicted proteins | sample 5204281 | NCBI WGS metagenome assembly WBZN01 (sample SAMN12344347, study PRJNA552823) | activated sludge metagenome | biome: Activated sludge suspended growth; feature: Nitrification reactor; material: Wastewater; isolation source: activated sludge from nitrification reactor of wastewater... | reverse complement strand
GGTCAGCGGAATCCATCAGGGCCCGCAGGCTTCGGTCTGCAAAAACAGGCCGGATATAAACCTGCAGCCTAACCTGTCGCTCATCACACGCAAAAAGCCCTTGCCCATCGGGAGGCGTCCATATAAACGATCATGCACCGCTGCTTGTCTGCGTCGATCCTGCTGATGTTACTGGGACTGTCCGCAACGGCCGTGGCCGAGGAGGCCGCCAAGACCGCCGCGCCGAGCGATGCCGACCTCATCAAGAGTGCGATGGCGGCGGCACCGGCGGCCATCGCGCGTCATGCGACCATTGCCGCGATGAACGCGGACGGCACCATGCGCACGCTGCGCAAGGGAAGCAACAACTTCACCTGCATGCCCGACAATCCCGCGACTCCGGGACCCGACCCCATGTGCATGGATGGCAGTGCGATGGAGTGGGTGCATGCCTGGGTTGGGCACAAGCCTCCGCCCGCCGGCAAGGTCGGCCTCATGTACATGCTCGCCGGTGGCACCGATGCCAGCAACACCGACCCCTATGCGCAGAAGCCCACCACCGAGAACCACTGGATCAAGACAGGCCCCCACCTGATGATCGTGGGCGCGGATGCCGGCTTCTACGATCAATATGGCAAGGGTGCAGACCCGGACACGAAGGTGCCCTATGTCATGTGGGCGGGAACGCCGTACCAGCACCTGATGGCGCCGGTTCACTAGCCGCCGCAGGCAAGGCGGAATCGCGCCAATGCGCGATCCGGCGTGATTGCCATCAAGGCCTCCAGCACCTGCCAGGCTGGTGCCTCGCTGATCGTGGCGTAGGGGTCATCGGGCAGGAGCTTCGCCCGCATCGCGGAGTTGACCACGCTCACGCACAGCCGACTGGTGACCAGGGGGTGCAGCAGCGGCAGCTCGTTGGAGGGAATCGGAAAGACGCGATGGTATCCGGCTAGGACGTCGGCGACGGCCTCCAGCGGATTGCCCGTTCCGAAGGCGGCATAGGCGGCCGCGATGGCAAGACCCGACAGCGTGATGCCGTGATGCAGGTCGCCGTAGTCGATGACCGCCACCACCCGCGGCATCTCGCCGGGCGCGGTGCGGGTCAGGGTGTTGCATTCGTTCGCATCGGCATGGATGACGCTGTGACGCACGCTGCCCAATGCCGGCAGCACCACCGACTCGAACAGCTTCAGGCAGCGCCCGGCCGTGGCGCGCCGCGCCGGATCGCGGATGTCGGCGATGTGGGGCGCGATCCAGCCGGTGCGCGATGAGTCCCACTTCAGGTCACGCTGCGCAGCCGGGTGCGCAAAGCTCGACAGGGCCGCATCCAGCCTTCCGACGTAGTCGCCGAGGCTTTCGCGCAAGGTGCGATCCTGTGGTGAGGTTCGCTCCCAGGGCGTTCCTTCCAGGTACCGCAGCATCCACGCGAGACGGGTGCGCCCCGCTTCATCCTCCACGGGCGTGAACGGCCGGCCCGCGAGCGTGAGCATCACTTCGGGCACGATGAGCCCGGGCGCCGCACGATGCACATGGCCCAGCGCCTGCACCTGCAGATCCACCAGCGCCTGCTCGCGCAGCGGATGCATGAGCTTGAACACGAAGCGCCCACCGTCCGGATCCTGCGCGATGAAATTGTCGTCGTACTCGCCCGGCAGCCGCTGCACGGCGACGCGCCGGCCATACAGCCGCTTGATGCAGGCGACGGCGAACGCCTCGCTTGCGCCCGCCCGCACTTGCTGGTCGATGGTCGCGCTCACCGCGGGATGATACCCGGGATCCAGAACTGCTGGACCGCCACCCAGGCGCCGAGCAGCAAGGTCAGCACGATGCTGTGCACGAAGGTGCGCGCGAACACGCGTCCTTCCGCGCCGGTGAGCTTCGTCACCGCGACGCCCGTGGCGATGTTCTGTGGAGAGATCATCTTGCCCATGACGCCACCCGATGAATTGGTGGCCGCGAACAACACCGGACTGAGCTGAAGCTGCTGTGCCGCCACCACCTGCAGGTTGCCGAACAAGGCATTGCCCGAGGTGTCGCTCCCCGACAGCATCACGGCCAGCCATCCCAGGAAGGGCGACAGAAGCACGAACAGGCCGCCGGTGGAGGCAACGCCCTTGCCCAGGGTGTAGGCGAGGCCGGCGTAGTTCATGAGGTAGGCAAGTCCGATGATGAGCATGACGGTGATCGCCGCGCGCCAGTACTGACGCAGCGTGTCGATGACGCAGTCGATGAACTGCAGGACCGACAGGCGCGCGATCATCGCGATCAGCACGGCCGCCACGAGGATCGCGGTGCCCGTGCCGAACGGCTGCAGGCTCCACCAGGCATCGTAGGGCCTGGCGTCGTACAGCGTGATCGCGATGGCGCGATGCAACCCTGGCCAGGCGATCTTCTGCTGCGCGAGGGCCGGCACCTTCAGGCTCGACCACAGGATCACCACCGCGGCGAGCAGCAGCCAGGGCAACCAGCCGCGCGCATCGCCCGAGCCGCGCACCATGTCGAAGTTTCCGAGGGGAGCCGTTCCATCATTGCCGGCCAGCGGCGCAAGCTGGTGCGCAGGGTCCGGCGCGGGTCGCCAGTAGCGCAGGAACAGCAGCGCCGCCAGCAGCGAGCCGAGCGATGACAGGACATCGGTCAACGTGTAGTCGATGAAGTTCGATGCCACGAACTGCAGCAGTGCGAAGCTCCCGCCCGTCACCAGCAGCAATGGCCACAGTGCCCGCACGGATCGCCACCCGCCATACAGCGCGATGACATAGAAGGGCAGCACCAGGGCGATCACCGGAAGCTGCCGTCCCACCATCGCACCCAGCGAGACTGCGGGCAATCCCGTCACCGCACCGAGCACCGTGACCGGCGTTCCGAGTGCGCCGTAGGCCACCGGTGCGGTGTTGAAGATCAGCGCGTACACCAGTGCATCCAGCGGCTCGAAGCCGGCGAGGATCAGGAGCGATCCCGCGATGGCCACCGGCGTCCCGAATCCCGAGATGCCCTCGAACAGCGCGCTGAAGCAGAACCCCACGACGATGAGCACCACGCGCCGGTCATCGGGCAGGTGGCGGCGGAGCCAGCGGCACAGCGCATCGAACTGGCCGCATCGCACGGCGATGTTGTAGACGAGCAGCGCGTTCACCACGATCCAGATCACCGGCATCAGCGCGAAGGTCGCGCCGAAGGCCACGGCATCGAGGGCGAGCGCCGCCGGCATCTGCCACGGGCCGACGGCGATCAGCAATGCGACAACCAGGCCGGCAAGCGCCGCCTGCCAGCCGGGCCGGCGCCAGACACCGAGCACCACCAGCACCACGGCGACCGGAATGGCGGCGACGAGGGTGGAAAGGGCAAGGTTGCCCGCGATCGGCGCGATCTGCTGATGGAACATGGATTCCTGTCATCCCCCTGAAGAACCGCATCGTATCCTCACGGGGCGGGTGCTGCACAGCGGCATCTTCGGAGTGGTTGCGGCATTGCGGTGTCGCCGTTTGGCGTTCTTGCACTGACGCGTCGGGGCTGCGATACACTCGCGCGCCATCACTGAAGCGGACGAAGGAACAGCGCGTGCCCTCGATCACCACGATCCTGAACTGGCGGCCGGCCTGGAAGCATGTCGGCATCGCCTGGGCCCTTGCCATCGCCTCGATGGCCGTGCAGGCAGGCACGCACCCGCTCGATCGTGCAATGGACACGCTGCGCCAGTTCGACCAGCAGCTCCAGGCCCTCAACCGCTGAGGCGCGGCCGGCACTCGCGACGCGAGTTCGGCGGATCTGCCCTTCTCAACCGGCGCGTCTGTGCGCCTCGGACACCGGGCGTTCCGCGCCGGTGAAGCCCAACTCCTCGAGCCAAGCCTCGTTGAGGCCGGCCAGCATCGCAAGCTCGCGCTGCTCGACACCCGTGACGGCACCGGTCCCTGCCAGCACGCCCAGCGTGCCCACCAGTTCCCCCACCGCCATCGGGCGACACAGCGCTTCCTCGCTCTGGCGCGCCAGCGCAGCCACCAGCCGGGGTGAGGCATTCCATTCCTGCGCGATGCGCTGGGACAGCGGCGCTCCCAGCGTCAACGTGAGTTCGACGAACAGCGAAGGATTCGGGGTCAGCCGCGGCCGCTTCGCGTAGGCATCGAGACAGGCGCTGTACACCACCAGCGGACCCAGGGCATTCAGCAGGACGGCAAGCTGCGATTCGAAGCGGTCCGACGGCTGCACGCGCATGGCGAAGATCTCGGCCACGCGCACGGCGCGCTCGGTGCGCTCCCACAAAAGGCGAGGCAGGCGCGGAAAGTTGCGGCTGTTCGCCTTGAACACGGGGCGCACCATGGCGGTGGCGAGTATGCCCTTGAGGCTCTCGACACCGCAGGTGACGATGGCTCGCTGGATGGACTCGATGGGCTCGGGCCTGGTGCGATAGAGGGCGGAGTTCGCGATGCGCAGCACATCGGCGCTGATCACCGGATCATGCGCGATCATCCGGGCCAGCTTGTCGGCGCCGGAGTTCGGATCGTTCACGGCCTGCATGAGCGGCTGCATGAGCGCCGGCCGGCGCGGGAAGTAATCGGGATTGATCTTCTGCGGATCCAGGCGCGCAACGGCAGCGACACGGACCTCGGCATGCGCCTGATCGAGAGGCAGCGGGGATTGCGGCACGCCGTAGGCCAGCCTCCACAACCGCTCGGAGAACATGTCGTTGATGCCCGCGAGCTTGCGCAGGTCGGGAGGATCGAGGGACGGCTGCGAGACCTCGGGTGCGCGGCTCCTGGTTGCGGCGACGGGCGCCCGCCCGGGCAGGCGACCGGCGGTGCGACGGCGCAGCAACAGCCAGCCGATCAGCGCCAGCACACTCGACAGCAGCAGTGCGGATTGAAGTTCGTCCATCGCCGGTCCCGTGATCCTCAGGAGGAGCCGCCGGTCAAGGTCCCGGGACTCGTCCATTTGACCCTTGTCGGCACCGTGCGGGATTTCTGGAGGCCCGGCAGTTCTCTCAAGCGCTTTTCGGAATCACTCCACCCGGCGTCATCTTGTCGACCGCCTGTGGCAGCACGTGCGCAAGCTTCTGCTTCAGGTCATCGAGCGACAGCCCCGACTTGGCGGCGAGCTGTTGCAGGAGATCCGTTCCCAGTACCGAGTGAACCTGGTCGGGCGAAATCGGCTGGTTCGGACCCGTGCTGACCCAGGACTTCACGGTCTCGCCCAGGCCCTTGGTCTCGAATTCCTTGACGATGCCCTGCACGCCGCCATGCTTTTCGAGCACGCTGCTGACCACGCTGACCATCGCCGCACCTGCGACTCCACCCAGAACGCCATCGAGCAAACCCATGGGAACCTCCTGTCCGTCGGACGGTTTGAGATCAAGATGTATAGGAGTGTATCCGAGAGCGCGTGGCAGGCAAATGAAGACCACCGACGGGGCCGGCGCACACGAGGTCCTGGCCCCAACCCCCGTTGACCCGTTGGCGGCCTCATCGTCGTTTACGTCCTCAGGTACAGCAATCCGGACGCCTCATGCCGCGCAACTTGGAGTTTTCCGCGCTTCTCAGGATGATTGTCGTTGCTCTCTGTCTGCCAATCGCAGCCTGCGAGCAGGCCGCCGACAAATTGGCACCCACGCAGTTGGCCCCCGCCTCCGCTCCTCATCCGGTGCAGATGCCCGCCTCGCCATCCGCCCGCACACCGCGAAAGGCCCAACTCGCCCGCGAAAACACCCTGACCCTCGAAGTTGGTGAATCTGATCTGCCGTCGGCATACCACCGCATCATCGATGGCTGCCAGCAGCCAGCCATTCACTGCACCCTGCTCAGTTCCGACCTGACGACTGGCAGGTGGTTTGCGGCCCATGTCCGCATGCGGGTTTCACCGGCGGATCTCCCCGCGATGGAGAAGTCGATCGGCAAGCTGGGCGAGGTCATCCATCAGTCGAGCCTTGCGGAGGATCTCGCCGACACCATCGCCGACACCGAGTCACGGCTTGCCATGGCTCGTGACTACCGTCAGAAGCTCCTGGATCTGCAAGCGAAATCCGCCAACAACGTGGATTCAGCGATCAAGGTGGCCGGTGAGATCGCCCGCGTCCAGCAGGAACTGGAACAGTTGGAGGGTGAACACGCCGGGCAGCAGCTGCGAGTCGAGACGGAAGTGCTGGAGGTTCGCCTGCAGACGCCGCGGGCCGGCGAACATCTTCATCCGATACGTGAGGCTATCCACGACTTCGGCGACAGCTTCTCCAACGGCATCGGAGTCGCCATCACCGGCATGGCCTACCTCGCACCGTGGCTGCTGGTACTCATCCCGCTCGTACTGGGGGTGCGCTGGCTGTGGCGGGCCGGACGCCGCCCACATTCGTCCTGATTCATCAGTGAGCTGCTATGACTGGCAACAGGATGGCAGAGGCTGCGCTCCGCGACCTCCACACCTTCTGTGTGGCCTTCTGGAAGTCAGCGTCTTCCGTCGAACGCGAACGGAGCGCTCAGGTCCTTCGAGCCCTCCAGCAGGGCGGTGTATTCGATGCCGTAGCTCAGGCGGAACGCACCATTGTGATGCCAGTCATCGTTGATGAACATGTCATCCGGCGAGGCTCGCTCGCTGGCCGCCTTGAGTGCCGGATGAGGTTCCAGCAGCGCCTGGTTCACCAGCAACGCGTCGTACGAGATGCCAAATATCCCGACGCGCCTGTTGTTGAGATATAGCCGTCAGCGATGAGGTTGTCGAAAATGCCGGAATGCAACCCTGCTTCGTTCTCCGCGACGCCATAGGGAGTACGTCGGAACAGCATGGGCAGCGGACCCGTCGCCCGTTTCGGCGTGAAGATCGCGGTCTGGAGCTTCACTCCGTCGCGCATCGGAATCATCACTTCCGGTCAGATCGGAAGATTCATCTTCTTGAGGAAGGCCTCGTAGCGTTCGTCCCCTTCAAGATTCTTCAGCAGCCGGTGTCGATGTAGAGAAGCGCGACTCGCCCGACATTGCGGCGCTTCAGACTGTCGAGGAAGGCGAAGTTAAGCCCGTGATGAGGCTCTGTCACGATGCAGCCCAGGCGGCCGACAGGCTCATCAGCACCCTCACCAGATCCGTATGGCTGCGGCATCCGGTCTTGCCATACACCGACTTCAACTGGGTCTTGCAGGTGTTGACGGACACATGCAGTTCATCTGCCGCCTCACGCAGATTCAACCCGGTGATCAGCGCACAGACCAGGCGCGCTTCGGCGAGCGTCAGGCTCAGCGTGCGACGCACGAGCTCGACGGTTGGGCGTTTGCGGGAGGCCGGGTCGAAGATCAGCATCACCGAATCGATGTTGGGCGCCGCGAAGCCCTGCGTCATGAGCGGCATCACGGTCACCATCAGGGGTAATCGGTTCTTCGAACGGTGCACCGCGACCAGCTCCGGCGACAGGGAAGTCAATCGACGCCCGAGCGCCGCGGCGATCATGGTCTGCATCGCAACATCGTCCACTGCACGCAGGGCACAGAGGCGCTCCGCCCGCAGTGCGAGACCATCGTGTGCGGCCAGCAGTGCTTCCCCCGCTGCGGAGACATCCACCACCCTACCCTGCCGGTCGAGCAGCAGCACGGCGAAGGGCAGACGTTCGATCGTCTGCCGGAACGCACTGTGCTGAAGCTGCAGCGTGCCGAGCAGCCGCCGAAGATTGGAGGCCCGCACCAGATGCGGCACCAGCAGGGCGAACCGCCGCTGATCCTCAGGGGTGAATTCTCCCTGACGATGCGAGCGGTGAAAGGTGATGTTGGTAGTGGCGGAGGGCGTGCGGGTCACGCAACTGGAGAGCATGTGAGGGATGTCGAAAGGCTGGTATAGACCCGCGTAAGTTTCGCTGCGGCGGAAGTCGCGCTGATCGAGTGCCTGCTCGGTGCAAGTGTCGCCCACGCCGAGCTTCATCATGATCGGGCCGGAAGGATCGATCGCGCCGTAGTGACATGCATACAGCTCGAGCAGCGCCGGATCGACCAGCACCGTCTCCGCCGCGCTGCAGACCTTGTCGGAATGACCCACGGCGACATGCGCAACACACTTGGCGTCGAGGAACTGCCGCGAATGATCCAGTGCCTTCAGCCAGGCCTGATCATCGAGCACGCCGTCGTACAGATCGCCGATCAGACTCAGCAGCGGGTCCATGAGCAATCCATTGCTGTGCAGCGGATGGTGAAGACGCGGTTCATGGCTACCCTGCCCGGGACTCTCCCCTTGGTCCTTCGCTATGCGCCGGTTTGTTCTTTGTAGGCGCATGATAACCGAAGTCAGGCGACTGTCAGCAGCCCGATACCGGTCAAGGGCTCGAATGGCGAACCCTCGCAACTGCGCGTTACATAAGGCGTTTGTATCTGGCCTGGCAATGATTCTCGATAAGGTGAACCTTGTCGAGATGGTCCCTCGCTCAATTCCGGGCGCTGGCGAGAGATTCCTTCAGGAACTGACGGTAGCGATCCTCGTGCCAGTTGGCCTCGAGCTGCGGTCGGACCTGTTCATAAGAGGGCACGGCGGCGGCGCGTCGTTCGAGCAAACGGATCACATGCCAGCCATAGCGCGTGTGCACGGGATGCATCGTGTATTGCCCGGGCGCCAGGTCTCGCACGGCCGCGCCAAACTCGGGCGGCAGCTTCTCCAACGCCATCCAGCCCAGGTCCCCGCCGCGGGACTTAGAGTCATCGACCGAGTCGCTCTGCGCCAGCGTGGCGAATGCCGTGCCATGCGCCAGGCGCGAGATGAGCAAGTTGGCCCCCGCTTCGCTCGGCACGAGAATGTGCGCCAAGTGGAACTCTTCGGCAGGTCGTGTGGCGAGATACTGCTGATAGGCCTGCCGCAGTCCCGCATCGGTGGGTGGCTGGTCCACGCCCGCCGCGGCGGCGGCTCGACGCGCGCGCATCTGCAGACGTTGCAGTTCCAATTCCGACTGAAAGGTGGCGTCTTCCAGTTTCGCACCACGATCCGCGGCAGCCTTCAGCTCGGCAAACTCGGTGCGCAGCGCGGCCTTGCGCGGTTCACTGACCTGCGCGGGGGCCAGGCCCGTTCGATCGTGGACGAATACATCGAACAGGGCCTCGGAATTGGCGGCGGGAGCGGGTGGCGGCCCCACCGCAGGCTCCCGATGACACGCCGCTGCCAGCAGGAGCAGGGCGCTCGCGACCAGCAGTCGCCCCGGCATGACCGCCTTGCCCGGGGTCCTCTGCACCGGTCTCACCGGCCCCGCCCGCTGGCGCCGATCACCTCATGTGCCCGTGCCGCCCAGCGTCACCGTGCGGCTGCCGCTGCCGCCAGTACCGCTGACCTGCAGCGTCGCTGTCCTGCTGCCTGCTCCAGTGGGCCGGAACACCACGCTCACCGTGCAACTGCCGCCAGCCACCAGCGGCGAGGAGCAGGTGTTGCTCTGGGAGAACTGCGCCGGATTGGCGCCACCCAGCGTCACACCCGAGATGGTCAGCGGTACCGTACCGGTGTTGTTCACCGTCACCTGGCGTGCGGCGCTGCTCGTGTTGCGCGGCTGATTGCCGAAGGCGAGCGAGGTGGGTGACACCGCAAAGCTCGCGGCCACGCCCGTGCCTGACACCGGCACGCTCTGGGCGGCCACACCGCCGCCCGGTTGCACCTTGACGATGGCGCTCTTGGCACCGGCCGCGGCAGGAGTGAACACCACGTTGATGGTGCAGCTCCCGCCCGCGGGCACGGAGGTGCCGCAGGTGTGGGTCTCGGTGAACTGACCCGCATTGGTGCCACTGTCCGCGATCCGGTTGATCGGCAGTGCCAGGGTGCCCGTGTTGGTGAGCGTGATCTGCAACGGCGCGCTTGCCTGGCCCACGGCCTGATTGCCGAACGCGAGCGATGCGGGCGACAGCGTGTACTTCGGCTTGATGCCCGTGCCCGAGAGGCTGGCGGTCTTCGTCAACTGCCCGCCAACTGCCTTGACCGTCAGCGTGGCCGAACGGGCACCGACCCCGGTGGGCTTGAACAGCACGTTGATCGTGCAGATACTGCCCACCGCCACCGAGACACCGCAGTCATTGGTCTGCGAGAACTGGCTCGGGTTGGCGCCGGTGAGCGTGATCGAGTTGACCGGCAGTGCGACGGAGCCCGTATTGCTCAGAGTGAAGGGCACCGGCGCACTCGCAACGTTCACCGCTTGCGTGCCGAAGGAGGCACTTCCAGGTGCAAGCTCCATCAGGTAGGCATCGGTGGAGCCAGTGCCGCTGAGCGCCACCGAGTGCGTGCCGGCACCACCTCCGCCCGCCACCACGATCGAAGCACTCCTGGCGCCGACGCCGGCAGGCTTGAACGACACCGTGAGCGTGCAGCTCGCCCCCACTGCCAGGCTCGACCCACAGTCATGCGTCAGCAGGAACTGGTTCGGATTGGCGCCGGCGCGCGAGATGCTGCTGATCGTCACTGGCACGAGCCCGGTGTTGGTGACACTCACGGTCTGTGGCGCGCTGGCGATGTTCACCGACTGCGCACCGAAGGCCAGCGCCTGCGGCGCGAGCGTGAACTCCGGCGTCGCCGGCGCGCTCACCGTGTAGCTGCTGCTACGGGTGAAGGCATTGCCGGCGACGTCCGTGGCACTGACCGTGAAGCTGTGAGCTCCGAGCGTGGCGGTGTCGATCGCAGCGCCACTGTCCACCGTACCGGTGCAGCCCTGGATGCCCGACAGCGCATCTGAGCAACTGAAGTCGGCCAAGACCTGCGAATCCTGGGCGTAGCTCGCCCCATCCTGCGGCACGACCAGCGAAACCTCGGGTGCGGTGAGGTCCAGATTGAGGGCACTTGCCGTGGCCGAGCCACTGTTGCCGGCCACATCGGAACAACTCCCGCTGGCCGACTGATTCGCGCCTTCGGTGCTGAGCGTCACCGGGGCAGAACAGCCGGCAACGCCGGAACCGCTTAAGGAGTCGGTGGCACTGAAGGATACCGTCACCGCCGTGTTGTTCCAGCCGTCCGCATTGGCTGCGGGAGAAGGCGTGGCCACCACCACCGGAGCTGCGTCATCGATATTGATGCCGGTCAGTGTCGTCGTACCCACGTTACCGGCGAGGTCTGCGCAGGTACCTGTGGCGGTTTGATCCGCGCCGTTGGTGGAGATCACGAGCGGTGGGGTGCAGGCGTCGGGGGCGACGCCTGACAAGTCGTCAGTGGCGCTGAAGCTCGCGGTGACTGGGCTGGTGTTCCACCCGGTACCGCCCGGCAGGGGAGCTCGGGAGGCACTCACCGACGGAGGAGTCTTGTCGATGCTGATGCCCGTCACATTCGCCGGTGCGCTCGTGTTGCCGGCCTGGTCGGTGCAGGTGCCCGAGGCGATCTGACCCGGCGCTTCGGCGTCTAGCACTACAGGTGAGGAACAAGATGCGATGCCCGATGTGGCGTCAGAGCCGGTGAAGCTGACGGTCACATCGTTGCGGTACCAGCCGTTGGCGTTGGGCAGGGTGCCCGGTGTACCCGAAGCTGTCGGGGCGGTGGCATCGCGACGGATGGTCACTGAATTCGAGGAGGTGCCGCCGGCGCTGGTGGCTTCGCAGGTGAAGCTCGTCCCTGCGGTGTCGGTGGAGATGCTCGTCACGTCGCAGCCGGTGGAAGCGCTGACGGTGGACTCCGGATCCGTGACCGTCCAGGTCAGATTCACGGCGCTCGTGTACCAGCCATTCGCGCCGGATGTGCCGTTGACCACTGGAGTGATGACGGGAGGCGTGGTGTCGGCTGGAGGGGCACCGACACGGCGAACACGATCGTTGTTGGAGTCAGCGATGAACAGGCGGCCCGCGTCATCTACAGCCACGCCATAGGGGTAAGCCAGGCTGGCGTTGATGGCTTGCCCGTCATCACCGCTGAAGCCCCAGCTGCCATTGCCCGCCACGGTGCTGATGATCCCGCCCGGGGTGACCCTGCGGATGCGGGAATTGCTTGCATCAGCGATGTACAGGTTGCCCGATCCGTCCACGGCGACCCCAGAGGGGTAAGCCAGGCGGGCGTTGATG
>WBZN01001932.1_pt1 | contig 11942 bp, 17 predicted proteins | sample 5204281 | NCBI WGS metagenome assembly WBZN01 (sample SAMN12344347, study PRJNA552823) | activated sludge metagenome | biome: Activated sludge suspended growth; feature: Nitrification reactor; material: Wastewater; isolation source: activated sludge from nitrification reactor of wastewater... | reverse complement strand
AAATCTTTTTGGGGTCTGCGATGAGTGCTGATTTTTTTAATAAAAATCGTCGTCCTGAAACTTCCAGTCTTCGGTGGGAACTTCGTCCGCTTTCAGGTCAAACTCTCTTACGAAATCCGCTCTGAGATAGTAGTTATCAAAAATCCAAAGCCACTCGCCTTGTGCAACTTTGCTATCTCCGAACTTGTCCATAAGGTTGTGGTAGCGGTCTTCGTCCACTTGCTGGAACGATTTTGCTAAATCGTAAATGACCCCAGCAATTTCAATTTCCAAACCGAATTCAGCTCTGACCGTTTTATTAAATTCGTCTTCCCATTGCTTATAGGGAATTTCCTGAATTCCCTTCGCCAGAACATCGTCTATGCGGATTGGCTTCTCTTTCATTGGCTGTTCTCCTCTCTGCCTTTGAAATACCGTTTCCGTGGGCGAAAATTTGAAATTGGAAAAATAAAATTCCGAATGCTTTTTTCTATCTGTTCACTCCTTTGGAATTGCTCACTACAAAATCCAAAAGATCGCTTCTGGTCTTAATCAAACCCGTTCCAAGTTCTTGGCACTTTGGGTTTGCCGACCAGATATTATGTTGTGTTGTTGAATTTGGATTTTTTCGTTCTGGGCTTAGTTGTTTTGGTCTTCAACTTTCTGCGAAAGAACCGAAAACAACCGCCAAGCTTGGCAAGGAGTGATTTTATGAAAGACAAAAAGCAAGAGAACCAGGATTTCCAAGTTCAGTTCATTCGCCCTTACAAAATCCGTTCTTCTAAGAACAAAAAGGGAACGAAAAACCTGCTGGTCTATTTGAACGGCTCAACGATTATCAGCTTGAATGAGAATTTCATTAAAGCTGTCTTCGCAAACCTCGGCAAAAAACCTCAGTCGTAAGACTGGGGCTTTGCCCTTTACTCCGCTGGTGGGTCTTCTTTGAGGCTCACTGGTGGAGGATAAATTACGAAAATATCCTTATCTATGTATCCAAGCTCTTTTAAAAGAGCCTCTTTCTCTTTGATCAAGTCGGGAATGTTCATAGCTGGAAAGTGGTCAACGATAGCCAGCAAATCGTTTTCCAAATAAAAGACCTCCCAAGCTGGGAGCATATACCTTTGCTCTTTGGTGAGCTTTACAACAAAGCTACCGACTTCCCTGGATTTCATAAAAAACCGCTTGTGAGTTTTCAAACTTCGCCCAAAACACATCATATTCATTGGGTGAGAAAATATAATCTCCGCCAGCTCTTCTTCGTTCACCTCAAAAGCATTGAAATAAACTTTGCCGTCTTCGTAGAAAATAATGTCGCAATGACCTTGGTCAGAAGTCATAGAGCAAATCAAACCAACGAAATCGTTCAATAGAATGCTCAAAATCCCGTCGTATTTTGCTTTGTCTGCTCTCACTACAAGGGTTTCTAAGACTTCCTTATGCTCGTCGTTGAATTTATCAATCACCGAAAAACAAACCTCTGGCTTCACGGAGCCATTTTCGGTTTCAAATTCCCTTTCATAGTGAAGAGCCATTTCCGCAATGTTGCTAAACTTATCTGGGTCAAATAAGCCCAGCTTCATTACCCAATTCACCAGTCCAGTCGTTGAGCAACCCAACCGCTCTTCACTGTCGGATTTCACAATATCTACCACTGGAAATTTCGCTTCGCTCAAATCTTTTAGTATAACAATTTTCTTTTCCATTAGGCATTCCCCTCTTTAAAAAAAGTGGGACTGAAATATGGCTTCAACTCCTCCCTGGTTTCCTGCGGAATTTCTTTTATCTTTTCCAGAGCCAGCGAATTTTCCCGCTTCATTTGCTGAACGACCTCACTGGTCTCTAAATTCACTTCTCTGGTTCCCAGTTTTTTGGGTTTCTCTGGCTTCAAAAATTTTTCTATGTCTGTAAGTCTCATTTTACCTTTCCTCCTTTGGTTTTAAATAAATGGAGGATAGTTCTATGGAACTTGACCCGTTTTAGAATTTCCTCCTGAATTTCTTGTTCTATTTTTTTGAAGTCCAAAACTGGTTCCCAGGCACTGGGAATTAGTCTTGTAATGACCTTCGTTTTTGGGTTCTTCTTCTCAAACTGAAAGAACCTCAGCTCAAAGTGATAGATTGGCTTGTCGCCATACTTGTCGTTGTAGGCTTTGAAATACTTAGGCTGGTTCTTTTTAATTTTTTTGAGCTGTTTTTGCTTATCGTATGAAACGACTCCGAAGATTGTAGAGAAACAACTGAACCAGTAAAGGTCGTTCTTTCTCTTCCGTTCGTTCGTATCCAGATTTTTGAAATCGCTTTTCGTAAGCTCTTTAAAAATTGGCTTATCCAAGACCAGGCACAAATCCATTCGGGTGAATTTGTATTTATAGCCCTTGGCTATTATAAGAGCCAAAATGTCGTTCAATAAGGGCTGATAGTTGGTGTGGAACACACAGAACGAAGCCTTGACCTGAATATCTAACCGCTCTTCTTTGTTGCCGAAGTAAATCGTTCCGTCTTCAAGCGAAAAGTCGTCGTCTTTCCATTCGGATTTCCTACCTACTTTTAAGAGCTGAGAGATTTCATAGCCCAAGGCACACTTCACATTCAGTGTTCCCTCTGGAAGCTTTATGTAGGTCTGTCTTTTCCGCTCCACCACAATGTTGAAGCCGTCATAACGGGTTTCTAAAATCATTTTTTGCCCCCGTTATCGTCAGCCGTTAGAAACGGGGTCTTTAAAACTCCGACATTGCCACCGCTGGCAAAGACGAACATTCCCTCACCAAGTTTTTGGTCTTGATACTCTGGCGGTATCCCGTAGAGGCTGAAAACGGTTTTGATAATCCCACGACCCAAAAGGACATTCGTTCTTAGGTTCGTGAAGGAAATCCCCTCCAAGTCGCTGGCATTTCCAGTCTGGGAAGCGATAAAAATAAAAGTCCCCGTCTCCCTTAAAATCTTGAAGCACCGATCAATATAGAAGCCCAACTTGTTCTTTTCCAAGTTGATTGAATGAAGCTCAATCTCCTCTGGACTGCTGTCCTTTGAGACTTTCACTTTGATTTGTTCGCCCAGATACTCAGGGGCTTCGTCAAAAAGGAAAATTATTGGTTCTGGCTTCTCCTGGTGTTGAATATCAAACCAGTGCCGAACGATTAAATTTTCGTTTTTGATTACCTCAAAAAATCGTCCGCACCTGTCCAAATGGTCTTTCACCAATTGGTTTAGGATTTTGATTTCGTTTAATGAGTTCGCATTGAAAGTTAGAACTTCGCCTGTTTTTGAAAGTCGCTGAATAAGAGGAACGAATTCACTTTGCTTCTGCCCAGACACCATTACGATTTTCGGTTGGGGTTTGCCGTTATCAGTGAATGAACTCACCAAAGAAATGAGATAGCTACTGGCGGCGATACTTTTCCCACTTCCCTGCCCACCTACGATAAAAAGAAATGGTCTCTTTCGGTCGTTGATAAGATTTTGCCCGTTGGAGCCTTGACCTTGCCAGTAGCTCCCAGGTGCCAATTTTTCTTTGAGGTCTTCTTTGGTGATTAGCTTTTTGAAATGCTCAAACACGAAGACGATTTTTTCTCTGTGCTTGAAAAGTCCGTAGTTTTTGAACTCAACCTCAATAACTTTTCTCTTAAAAATTCTCTCTATCGTCGGAACCAGCGACTGAATGTTTTGAGAGTTGAGGTTTGGATTGAATTTTAGAATTTCAATCGTGGTCTTGGTTCGCTTGATTTTGATTTTTCTCTTCGCAAGTTTTCTGCGGAGATATTTATCTTTTTCGTTCCCGACCCATTCGTATTCTTCGTAAGCCAGATCGGTCGCAAGCAAGGCGGATTTTTTCAGATAAATGAGGTCGTAGAATTTTTTGGCGACGAAAAAGAGGACAGGAAGAGCAAGAACTGCCCCTCCTGCCAGAGCCTCTAAAAATCCTAATTTCTCAACTGTGAGAATAAGACTTTTCATAAAAGTTTACTTCACGGTGTTTAGAATTTTAAAGCCCTTAACCTGTTTCCCGTCTTTGTCTTTGAAGTCGTAGTGTCTAACTTCAAGTAGCTGGATTTTATTCAGCTCAGGTTTCACCAGCGAATTTGCGGTGATTGTTTCAGTGAACTCCAAAGTGATTTTATAGCTAACCACTCCTGTTTTTTCGTCTTTCACTTCCTCAATCTTTGTCGGTTTCCCCTCTACGAATTGTTTCATTTCCTCTTCTCCTTGCTCCCTTTTGAGAGCGGTTTTTAGTTATTTGCCCAAGAGCCAATCTCGTGGGCTGATAGCTAAATGGTGAAATCTTGGAGAAGTCGGAAAAATAATTTTTAAAGGGTGGTTTTGAAGGGCTGATCTCACCCAAAAGCTTGAATTAAACTTCAACCCTGGAAGGGGTATTACAATACCCCTTCCAGGGTGCTATTTGAGTTCAAACAGAAAAAATGAATGATCTAAATCCCGAAGCCTATTTATTCGCACGGAAACGGCTCTTTAAGCTCGCCTGGGTAAAGAGCTAAGGGGTCAGGGTAGGTAAAAAGAAAGTCGGCTATAATAGGCTTCTGGGAGGCTTATTGGCGAAATGATTTTTTCGCTATGTGTTAAATTTCTCTCGCCACTTTTCAAAGCCCATTCGCTCCAAAAGACCTTGCGGTGATTTCGCTAAGAACTGGTTCTCTTGTTTCAGTCCTTCAAGGAAATCTGGATTTTGAATTAAGAACTGCTCGTATTCCTCTTTGAGCTTCAATTCTTTTAATTCTTCTCGCTCTGCCTGGATTTGCTTAATGCGGGCAATTTCTTGGGTGATTGCCCTCGTCTCAGACTCGGCATAGCTGGAACTGATATAGGGAGTTTTGTTTCTCATACAGCCAAAAAGAAAGTTGGCTGACTTCACCTTCGCCAAGTTTTTAGCAATGTCGTGGGAATAGTGATTGAGACTCGCTTGAACTTCTTCGTGAGTTAAAAAGTTGTCCCTCACCAAAACCGCTAACGGCTTCTGCCCTACTCCCAAAGCTCTTAGGTTTTCAGGAATTTGAAAGTCTGCGATCTCAGGCTCTTTATTATTATTCTCTTTTAAAGAAGAACTATTACTATAAGGGACATTTGGCTCTGGTTTCGGCTCAACTTGTGTCCCAACTTTGACTCTACTTTGGCTTATGATTGGCTCAACTTTGGCTGAGGTTTGACTGAGAAGAAGAGTTTTATAGACCTCTTCTTTCAACTCATATTTCGTCCAGCCACCACGACCATCTTTGAAACTCGCACGAAGAATAAATCCTTTTTCTTCAAGTCGCTGAATTGCCTTTCGTCCAGCACTAACGGTCGTTTCAAGGGCAAAGGCTAAGTTTGAAATCGCAACGGGCGGAGTAATTCTGCTTCCGCCTCGCACACACATTTCAAAGAAGTTAATCAGCACATTTCGCTGTAAACCAACAAGCTCCTCAAAGACCGCTTTTGGCTCAACTTTGACTCTACTTTGACTTAACTTTGGCTCATGGTTTGGCTCTGGTTTCGGCTCAACTTTCCGTAGAGCCTCTTTTCTCTGGCTTACGATTGGCTCAACTTTGGCTTCGCTTTGGACTAAGTTTGGCTGTGGGTTTGGCTTAACTTTGACCTCAGTTTGACTTAACTTTGGCTCAACTTTTTTCTGCTCAGGTTCAATAGGCGGAGGAGAAGACGGTTTCGTCTCCTTCGGCTCTTCAAAAATTTTGACTGAGCTTGTAGGTGGTTTGATTTTCTTAGTTGGGTCAAAATTCAGAGCCATGACTAATTCGTTCTTTCAGTCTCTAAAACTTTGTCCCAAACATATTTGAGAACCTTGCGGTAATCGTCGGACAGTTGGTGGGTTGGGTTGTATTCAAGCGGACTAAGGTTCAGGAAGCCACACTCAGCACCAGCGACCGATCTACGGATAGAGTAGGGGACGACAATATCTTCGTAGTTTGAAATGTAGTGGCTCAAAATCTGGCTTGATAGCTTACTGCTGTCGGTGAGAGTCGGGATTAAAAACAATCCGTCCAACTCGTGCTTCATTGCCTCGCAAAACTCACGAATGTTCTTCAAGTTGTAATCAACCACGAAGTATCCGCCAGTATAGGCTTCAATCGGGCATAAAACGAACTGTGAGGCTGTTATAGAGGCTTCTGTGATACTTCCCCAGGTCGGTGAGCAATCAATCAAAATCGCCTGGTAGCCCTTCATTAAGAGCTTAGGAATGAGTTTGTCTTCAAAGACATACTCTCTTCGTGTCGCTTCGTTTCGGAGTTTTCTTTCAACGAAGGTCAGCTCAGGAGTTTCGGGCAAGAAGTCCAATGTGGAGAGGTCAGTTTTCTGGATAACCTCGTCAATGGAAGCTCCCTCAAAAAGAAAGTGGTAAAGCCCCAGCTCTTTTTTCTGTTTGAGCTGTTGGAAATCTTGAACCTCTTCGTCCTTCTTCAAAAGAATAGAAACCGACCGTTGGTTGTCGGTGCCGACGACGATAGTTTTAATTCCGCAAAGAGCCAGACTTCTGGCGAAGGTGTGAGTGATTGAACTTTTGAGACCGCCACCTTTTTGCGAATAGGTCGTAAAGATTTTTGGGGTCTTCGGAGCTTTTAAGAAACCAAACTTTGCTCCGATTTCTGGGAGCTGGTCTGTCGTCCAAAATCGTGTGGCAATCTTGGTCTTCTGGTCTCGGTGGGCTTTCGGAATCTCGCCCTTCTCTTCGTAATTGATCAGAGACTGTTTTGTGATTGATTTGATTTCAAATAAATCCAAAACGTCCTTGGGCTTAAAGTGTTTCTCGGTCATTTGGTGTTTCCTCGCAAAAAAGCATTCTCAACACCAAAATCGTATCCAGATTGACAATTATTTCAATAACAAAGTCATAATGCTGTCAGTCAAAATTTTTGACAAATGAAAATACCAAAAGGTGTCCAAGACGGAAACCACTTTCACTTCCTAAATCATCCACCTAAGGCTTTGGCGAAAAAGAAAGCAACGGAAGAAGCTATCGTTCCAACAAGTATAAATCGAAATGCTCCTGCTAATTTGGGCTGATCTAAAAATTTACTTTTGAAATATCCAAACAATCCCAGAGCCAAAATGGTGAGTAGTGAAGAAGCCTTCAATCCCGTTGCTGAATCTGCGGTAAAAAAATATGCGGACAAAGGAATAAGTCCCCCAACCGCATACGACATTCCAATTCTTATAGCACCGAGGAGGGCTTGCTTTTTGTCTGGCTCTTCAAGTTGAAGTTCAAACTCCATCATAAAAGACAACCACTTGGACTTATCTGCCGAAAGTTCGTCAACGAAACTCGTTCTTGTCTTGGAGCTAATTCCGAACTTTTCCAAAATTTGGTGTATCTCTTTTTTCTCTTCTTGCGGAATGCTTTCTATTTCTTTTGTCTCTCGGCGAAGCTCACTGTCGTAGTGTTCAATCTCTGATTTTCCAGCAAGGTATCCACCCAAGCCCATAGAAATCGCACCAGCGACCAATTCAGAAATACCCGCAGTAATGATGATTGAATTAGAAAGACTTGCCCCGCTCAATCCTGCCGCCAGAGCAAACGGAACGGTTAAACCGTCGGACATTCCTATGACAATATCCCGCAATGCGAGACTTCCGTGGAAATGCTTTTCCTTGTGAAGGCTCATTGTTCCGCCTTTAAAGACAAAAGGTCTTCAAGGAAAAAAGCGGAAAGTTCAGCTCTTCCTGCTAAATTTGATTTTTGATAAATTGCCGTCGCTTGTGTGCGAGTCGTTTTTTCCGAAGTGTTGCGGAGCTCGGCGATCTCTTTGAGACTCAAACCTTTCAAAAGAAGTAATGCGATTTCCTTCTCAGAAATAGAGAACTTCCAGTCGCTGAACTGGTCGTCAATTGCTTTGCTAAGCCCTTCAATTAACACTTTTGAGTTTTCTTTCCAGAACTGTGCTTCTTGCTTAGATTTTACAAGCTCTTGGTTGGTGATTTGGAGGCTTGCCATAGTCCTTTGCGACTTCCTCATTACGAGCCAATAACCAATCAGTGCTACAAGAGCGATAAAAGACTCAACTGCGATATGTGAGAAGTCTGTGCCTTCACGAGCATCGGAAACCAAATCAATTCCAACCATAATTACGATTGATAGTAATATGGTTGAGAGGATTGCTTTTTCCGATGGGGCGAGTCGCTGAGCATTAGTCATTATCTTTGTCTTTAACCTCAGACGGCTCAATTTTTTCTGGCGATGCTTTGCCAGACTCTTGTTTTCCTAAAAGCTCTGAGTGCCGAATTTTCCCGCCGAGGTTTGCGGTATATCCCAACGATCCAACAGCCAAGGTTGTGGAAATGATCACCGCAGTAGAAGCAAATTTCTGAATGCTTTTTTTGCTCTCAGTCAATATGCTCGCCAAGGCAAGCCCGCCAGCCAAAAGAGTCAGTATCAATGAGGCTTCTGCCGAGTCCTCGTGAGCCTCAATTAGCGGTTCCGATAGGCTTGCGAAATGCTCAACCACCTTTTCTGCGGGCTCTCCTGTTAAATAAACGGGAACAACCATCGCTGCCGTGGTGACCAATAAAATAAGAGAAAACTTCTTCAATGCTGAATTCTGAGTCAGCAAAGAGAAGGCAAAGAAGACCAACACAACTGGCATAGTGAGCATTGGGATGTGATTTAGAATTAAGTGGATATGTGCGAAGTTCATAAGACCTACCTTTTTGATTTAATTAAAAGCCAAAAAAGACGATCTGGATATAAGACAAATAGCTTAATTCATTAGAAATACGGCATTTGTCCTACTGCTAACATCTCTTTTTGGCACAGAACTAAGAAGCTTTTTTGAGAAGATACTCCAACAAAGCTTCACGGATAAGCTTCTGGTATTGAGTGTCCATATCTTTTGCCAGCTTCTTATAGCGATTCAAAAGGTCGGCACTCATTCGCAGAGTTATAGTTTTATCCTTTGGAGCAAATTGGAAAAGCTCGCTGAACTGTTTCCACTTAGTCGGGTCGTCAAAAACAAAAGACATATCCCGATCCAAGGGGTCTCGGCTCTCAATCTTTCTTTTTTTGGCTGGTGCCTTTTGCTTTTTCATAAGCTTCTAACCTCTTTATTTCTTTCGCTCTCGCATATCTCGCACTAATCACCCGAAATTTTAAACTCTTGTCCTTCACCCTAAGAGTGAAGACGACAAATAAAAAACGGTCTTCATAGTAGCCGAAAGCAATGTATCTCGGCTCTTCGTCTGAATGAGTCTCGTCATTCATTAGGGTTGGTTGGCTTAATAGAAAGTCTTCTATTTGAGCCAAATCCAAACCGTGTTTCAGGCACTTTTCGCTATTGTGTTCATCCCAGATGAATGCCGATATTCTCACCGACTTAGTATAGTCGTGTAGTGGCAAAATGTAAATACAAAATGTCCGACATTCCGTAAATACCTATTTTGACTTGGCAATTTAACATAATAATTCCCTACAATCTTTTTACTACCCAGCCCAAATCCTCAATTTCTTTGGGAACGACATTAAAGAAAGCCAGGACACTTGAAAATTTGGCTGTTTCCTTTTGCTCTTGTTCGTTAAAAACCAGGCGACCGTTTAGGAATAGAAGCCAATCGCTCTTTGCCTTCAATTCACGAAACCAAGCGGTCTCTGTGAATGCTGGCATTAGCATTACAATCTTGGCTCCTTTTTGAGCCTCTGCGTGGGCTTTCTCAATAAAGGCGTTCTTTTCGGAGTAGGGTGGATTTACCCAAACAAAAGAGCCATTCCAATCTTGTTGAAGACCGTCTTGTTCCTTATCAAAATACTTTTCGCACACTCGGTTTTTTTGGCTCGCACACGCATCAAGTTCAAATCTTCCGAACTCTCTTTCAAGCCTTGAAATTAAGGCTCTTGGCGTTGCCCAATCGTCCCGCTCTTCTGTCTTGTGATACTCCATAGCCAGAAGAGGATTTTCTTTAAGTTCATACTCTTGATTGGAGCGGTATTCATAGAGCGTGTTCACGTCGCTATGAAAACTCACGCTGTCTTTAATTTTATCAAGTGAATGACCTTTCAAAATTAACTTGTTCAAGAGACTTCTGCGGAAAACGTGGCTGGAAATTTCCTTTTTGATTTTGGCTTTGCGGGCTTTCGCTTTCAGCGTTTTGTTGAAACTTCGCAAGGTCAGGTGCTTGTTCGTTTGCCCTCTGCCAACAAATAAAAACTCTTCGTCGCCTTTGCCTTTCATAAGTTCACGAACGTATGTTTCCGCAAGCATTGGAAGAGGCAGAAGTCTTTGTTTACCGCCTTTGAGTTTCAACGATAGGACAAGTCTGCCGTCCAGAGTAAGGACGTGTTTCTTTTTTCGGCTTAATATGCTTGTTCCTCGTTGTGCTGTCGTCGCAAACACTACACAGGCACATTTCAGGTGAAACTCTCTTCCACTAAATGCTTCAAAAAATCGCTCAATTTCTCGGTCGCTCAAATGTGGTTTGGGTTTCTTCGTGGAACTATCGGGTCTCTTCACTCTGGCAACTGGGTTGGTTTTGATTTCGCCCTTAAAAAAATACTCCTGGAACACAGAGGAGAGAGTCGCCAGATGGAGATTGACCGAACGGTTCGCCAGTCCTCGGTTTACGAGGCTGTCCCGATACGCTACGACCATTTCAAACTTTACTTGGCGGACGTTTTCTAAAAGGACTTGGTGTGATCGCAAAAACTGCTCAAAGGATTTGAGAACGGAAAAATAAGTTTTGCGGGTTTCGGGACTCAATTGGTTTGTGAGCCAATCCCGAAAAATAGATTGTTGGTTTTGGGCGACGACCAATTTGGTCGGGTTCTTGGTTGTGAGTTCCATTTTCAAAGTTCATCACACCAAAAACACCCTGCCAACAGAGTTCCTTAAATCTATATTAAAGGAACCATTTTTAATCAAAAAAAGAGGGTGTTCCCCCAGACCTTGGTCAGAGCTTTTCGTTGAGTAAGTCGTTTATTAAGTTCGCCAACTTTCTTAGTTCCTATTCCTTTAAGGTCAAAGAGTTTCCACTCTCTTCGTCGCCTACGGTGATCTGATATTCGTTTTCAAATGGTGGTTCTCTTTTCCTAAAAGAGAGAGAGAGTTCTGTTGAAAATCCGCTTTAACAACGAAGCCGACTTTGTCCCTATGGTTAGCAATTGAGATTAAAACATTCATCTGGTGCCTGCCTTTTCCTTAATTAAGCCACTATCAAAAGATTTTCTCAAAGTCGGAAGCACGGCAGGATTGAGCGGCTTTGGTTCTTGTTTAGATTGCTCTGTGAAAACTGATTTCATAAATTGATTTGCCCTACGACTAAGACCAAACATTCTTAAAGCTCTAATGATATTCGTCTTCCGCTCAATCAGCATAAAGTGAACGGGGTAAGCTTCGCCGACCTCTAAGGACAAAAACTTCTCCCAGTGTTCCTTGCCAACTTTATTCAGTGAAAAAGCAAACTCCATCATTAGGGTGTCCGCCTGTGGCTCATTGGCTTTGTTCTTGGCTAAAAACATAATGTGGTCTTGCTCTCTTCGGATTGAAAACCACCAATTCCCGAACTGGAAATCGTGAGCCATTTTTTCCGTAATGTTATCGCCCATTACTCCAAAGAAAATGTCTCCATTCTCTAAGATCGTGTAATCCATTTTTTGGGGCTTGAAGGGACACTCCTGACCAACACTGAAAATGGTCATAAATCCTTCCAAAAAGCGACAAGTAGAATGATAACTACGACAACAGCTTGAAGCACCTTTCCGTAAACATAAAAATCCATATTTCTTTTCCTTTCTTTATTTAATTTTACCAAAAACTTTTTTATTTCCTAATAGGTGAGTGCCTTACTCACCTATTCAAAATTGCTGATTTCTCTCCTGAAAAAATATGATTGAAGTTCAATCTTAAAAATCTTTTTGGGGTCTGCGATGAGTGCTGATTTTTTTAATAAAAATCGTCGTCCTGAAACTTCCAGTCTTCGGTGGGAACTTCGTCCGCTTTCAGGTCAAACTCTCTTACGAAATCCGCTCTGAGA
>WBZN01001930.1_pt1 | contig 11947 bp, 11 predicted proteins | sample 5204281 | NCBI WGS metagenome assembly WBZN01 (sample SAMN12344347, study PRJNA552823) | activated sludge metagenome | biome: Activated sludge suspended growth; feature: Nitrification reactor; material: Wastewater; isolation source: activated sludge from nitrification reactor of wastewater... | reverse complement strand
GCGCTGTCGGCCCTGCGCGGCTCCAACATTCCGAAACTGATGAACGCCGTGCTCGACACGTATAAAATCTGGGACAGCCGCGCCAAGACCGGGCGCCTCAACCGCTGGCTGGCGGGCATGGAAAGCGCCCACCCCGCCCCGCTGGTTCATGGCCGCCCCAACCGTTTGCGCTACATCACGCAAATTAAGACGCGCCCGCCGACCTTCGCCGTGTGGGTATCGAAACCGGCCGACCTGCCGGAAACATATAAGCGCTATCTGATCTCGGGCCTGCGGGAAATGTGCGACATTGTCGGCGTGCCGGTGCGGCTGCTGGTGCGGACAAGCAAGAATCCGTACAGCGATTAGGACTTAAGTCAGCGAGGGCGTGCCAAAGGGAATGGCGGGAGACACTGTTCCCGATATGCCACGCCTGTCCAGTTCGGCTTCGAACTGATCGAGATTGCGGCCCAACTGTTCGGAACGCGACAAAATCAGACTCTTGCTTCCGGCAAAAAACGAGACGGACTGGTCCATTATGGACCGCGCTTCTTCGATAATACGCGACAAGGGCGGGACATCATCTGGCGATAGATGGTCGAAAATGAATTTCTGATATTTGATAAGAGTGTTTTCAAGACTGCTGATGGTGGTGAGATCGCATCTCGGCTTTACATTCAAGGCGTCCCTATAGGCCGATAAAAACAATTTCATGCCCGATGCGGCATCTGTATACCCATAAGCGGCATCCAACAGATAATCTTTAGCCTTGTTCTGCCTGTCTTCAAAAATACGGCTTTTAATATCCTGAGCCAGACTGTTTAACGTGGCCGCCGCAGCGGCACAAATCGATAGAGGTTCCCCACCCATCATGGTAACGGCAAACATTCCCGCATAAACCATGGTGGATCGTGTCAAATCATATCGGACGAAACGCCCGGCACGATTGAAACTATTACGTAGATATGACATCTCATAATCCAAGCAAGACTGTATTATGAATAACATAAAACAGGAAACAATGCAATGGCAGTCTTGGATTAACGTCTTTAATGCGCCCGTACCAGTTGCCCGTGCCGGTTGCAGGCGGGCGCGGCCAGTTCCAGGAAATAATCGACGACCGTATCGGGAAGCGGTACCTTTTGAGGGTCCTCGCCCGGAAACGCCTCGGCGCGTAATGCGGTGCGCACCGCGCCGGGATCGATCAGGTTGACTCGCAGGGGCGTCAATTTTGTTTCCGCCGCATAGGTACGAGCCAGGCATTCCAGCGCAGCCTTGCTGACCGCGTACGCGCTCCAGTAAGCGATACCCTCCGCCGCGCTGTCGCTGACGTAAATGGCGCGGCCCGCGTCGCTTGCCCTCAGCAGCGGGTCGAGCGTGCGGGTCAGGCGGAAATGGGCGTTGAGGTTGACATCCATCACCTTATTCCAGTCGCCCGATTTCGCGTGCGGCAGGGGCGAGAGCGTGCCGAGCATGCCGGCATTGGCGACAAAGATATCGAGCCGCCCGAATTTCTGGATCAGCAGCGGCCCGAGATTGTCGAGTGGATCGAGGTCGCGCAGATCGGCGGGCATGAGGGTCGCCGTGCCGCCTTCGGCCTTGATCTCGTCGTCCAGCGCTTCCAGCGCGCCCACGGTGCGCGCCAGCAGCACGACATGCGCGCCCGCCCTCGCATAGGCTTTCGCCACCGCCGCGCCAATGCCGCGCGACGCGCCGGTGATCAGGGCCACACGGCCGGAGAGATCATTTGCAGCCATTTGCTTTAACCTTAAAAAAAAATTCAACACGGCGATCACGGCGGACACGGCGATTTCGGTTCTTCATCATGCGCATTGGTGCAAAATTCAGATATTTTATTTTTGCGCTACGCGCAAATGAAAATCACACAATCGCCGTGTCCGCCGTGATCGCCGTGTTTCAAAAAACTTGTTATTTGCAGCCCTGCTTTTAGCCCTTCGCCTTGCGTTCATGCAGATTCGAAACGCGCGTGCCGGTTTTCAGATTGTCGTGGTCGGTCAGTTCGACCGCGTACTGACCGGTGAAGCAAGCGTCGCAGAATTGCGGCAGCGCAGGATCGCGTTTAATTTCGCCCATGGCGCGGTAAAGCCCGTCGATGGAGACATACGCCATGGAATCGACGCCGATATATTTGCCGATTTCGCCAACGCTCATTTTGTGCGCCAGCAATTCCTCGGTCGAGGGGGTGTCGATGCCGTAGAAACAGCTGTGCGCCGTCGGCGGCGAGGAGATGCGCATATGCACTTCCTTCGCGCCCGCCTGGCGCACCATGTCGACGATCTTGCGGCTGGTCGTGCCGCGCACGAGGCTGTCGTCGACCAGCACGACTCGCTTGCCCGCGATAAAGGCCTTGTTGGCGTTGTGTTTCATTTTGACGCCCAGGTGGCGGATCTGGTCCGTCGGCTCGATAAAGGTGCGCCCGACATAATGGTTGCGGATGATTCCCAGCTCGAACGGAATCCCGGACGCCTCCGCGAAGCCGATCGCGGACGGCACCCCCGAATCCGGCACGGGCACGACGAGATCGGCGGTGACGGGCGCCTCGCGCGCCAGTTCGGCCCCAATCTTCTTGCGCATTTCATAGACCGAACGGTTTTCCATGAAACTGTCGGGCCGCGCGAAATAAATATATTCGAACACGCAAAAGCGCGACGGGTTCGCTTTCCCGTCCTGGCCGAAGGGGAAGCTGCTCTCAATGCCGTTGGTGCCGATAACGACCATTTCACCGGCCTTGATATCGCGCACGAAGTCCGCGCCGATAATGTCGAGCGCGCAAGTTTCCGACGCCAGGATATGCGCGTCGCCGAGCTTGCCGAGCACAAGCGGGCGTATGCCGAACGGATCGCGCACGCCGATCAGGCTGTTGTCGTGCGCCGCGACCAGGCTGTAGGCGCCCTTGACCCGCCTGAGCGCCTCGATCAGCCGTTCGGTCACGCCCTTGGCCTTGGACAGCGCCATCAGGTGGACGATAACCTCGGTGTCCGACGTCGACTGGAACAGCGAGCCGTTCTTGACCAGCTCCTGCCGTATGGTGTGCGCGTTGGTCAGGTTGCCGTTATGCGCCAGTGCGAAGCCGCCGAAGGACAGGTCGGCGTAAAGCGGCTGGATATTACGCACCAGCGTGCCGCCGGTGGTGGCGTAGCGGTTATGGCCGATGGCGCAATGGCCCTTCAGCATGGCAATGACCTCGCCGCTGCCGAAGGCCTGGTCGACCAGGCCGAGCGCCCGGTGAGCATAGAAATGCGCGCCGTCGAAACTGACGATGCCCGCCGCCTCCTGGCCGCGATGCTGCAAGGCATGCAGACCAAGGGCGGTCAGCGCCGAGGCATCCTTGTGCCCCCAGACGCCGAACACGCCGCATTCCTCATGCAGCTTATCATCGCCGCCTGTAAAAGGGTCGGTCATCATTGGCCAGTCTTTCCGGCAGGCGCGCCCGCATTGCCATTGGCGTTTTCATCATGAATCAGGCTGTCCATCTGGCCGCGCTGCTGCGCGCCGTAACCCGGTTGCTGCGGCGTCGCGCTGGAATAAGCCGGCTGGCCGGCGACGGGCGCGCCGCGCAGGGCGGCACCGGCGTTGCGCAAGCGCTGCACCAGTTCGTTGCCGTTTTCCTTGGCCGCGTCGCCGGCTTTTTCAGCCTTGTCCTTCAATGCAGTTTTATCCTGCAACGCGTCGATCTTCAGCAATTTGTCGCGCGTCGCCCCCGCCATCGACGCCGAGGCCTTGTCCGCCGCCGCGTCGAAATCGCGCGTGGCGTTTTTGGGAATAAAGCCGTACATCCAGGCCGACGTGGCGCGGACGTAAACGCGCGTATGGCTGTCGCCGAACCACGACTGGTCCGCCGCGTCGTCGGACCAGACATAGAACGGCATGTAGAGAAGCCCGAGCAGCACGACGGCCCGGATCGCGCCGAAAAACACGCCGAGCGTGCGGTCGACGGCGCCGAGGCCGATTTTCTTGGCGCCCTTCGACAGGAAGTGGCTGATGACCGACAGCACGATGACGACGAGGATGAACACGCCGCAATAGGCGATCAGCTCCGCCGCCGTGTCGTAGGGCACAAGACCGAACAGCCGGTCGGCATGGTCCTTGGCGTCCGCCGCCTTATCGGCATGATCGCCGGCCTGCGTCGCCGCAGCCGCCACTTTTTCCTTATGATGGTTGAGCCAGCCCGCCACGATGGGAGTAAGTTTCGGCCCCAGCGATACCGCCGCCGCGACGCCGCCGATCACGCCCAGAATCGTCAGCACTTCGCGGATCAGGCCGCGCAGGAACGCAATCAGGCAGGAAATGAGAATGGCCGCAAAAACGACGAGGTCGAAGATCATGACTCTGGAAAGCCTTTTAAGATATTTACAGTCTCTGGCCTTTCAGAATTGATAGGCGAGGGATAGGTTAAAAGCAAGGGTGAAGGCAATATTTAAGTTGACATAATTTTAAAATATATCAATAAAAGCCGATGGCCTTTTCTTTGAAACATGCCTTCAGAAATGCAACTGTCGCACATCTGGTCGTCGACATGCAGCATGCCTATTGCGATCCGAGGCACATGCATTCAGTCCGCCACGGCCTGAATCTCAAAAAGCATCATGCTACGGCTGTAAAACTTAATGATTTTGTTTGCCGCTCACGCTCTTGCGCTCCACCCATCTGGATCGTCCATGACTTTAAAGAAGCCTTTCTAGATCCTTCCCGCTTTTGCCGTAAGGACCTGTATCTGCAAACGCCCATGGATCGCGATCCTGTCATCGTAAAAAGGGAATTCGACGCCTTCTATCAAACGGGACTGAACGATCTCTTGAAAAAAAGGGATATCGATACCGTCTTGATCAGCGGCGTATACTTGCAAGTTTGCGTGCGTGACACGGCCTTATCGGCTCTGAAACATAAGTATCGGGTATTTCTCCTGGAAAATCTGGTTGCCAATGGAACCGATTTAGCCGCCGTAAACCGCGCCTTTATCGATCGGAGCAATATCAGCTGGAAAAGGCTGACGACCGCGCGGGCCTTGAAAATCATGCATGACGCAGCGCCGGATTAGCAATCCGTAGACTTAATACTTACGCCCGCCGCGCGTGAACGTCGTGCTCCTCGAACATATCCACCAGATCCTGCAACGTGGCGATTTCGGTCAGGGCCATGCCGTCATTGGCGCGGGGTTTTTCGCCCTCTTTCGGTTTTTTGCGGCGCGGCATGGTGGCTTTTGAAAAGCCGAGCTTGCCAGCTTCCTTGATGCGCACATCGGGTTGCGGCACCTGGCGGATTTCGCCCGCCAGCCCGATCTCGCCGAAAAACACGGTGTCGGCGGGCACGGGCGAACCGGTCAGGGAACTGACCAGCGCCGCCGCCACGGCCATGTCGGCGGCGGGTTCGGTGATGCGGATGCCGCCCGCGATGTTCAGGTAGATTTCCGCGCCGGAAAAGGCGAGGCCGCACCGCGCCTCCAGCACGGCCAGGATCATGGACAGGCGGCCCGAATCCCAGCCGATCACGGCGCGGCGGGGGGTGGCCATCTGGGAGGGGGCGACCAGCGCCTGCACCTCCACCAGCACGGGCCGCGTGCCTTCCAGCCCCGCCAGCACGGCGGAACCGGGCACGTCCTGCTGCCGCTGCGCGAGGAACAGGGCCGAGGGGTTTTCGACCTGCACCAGCCCTTCGCTGGCCATTTCGAACACGCCGATTTCATCCGTGGGGCCGAAGCGGTTCTTGACGCCGCGCAGGATACGGAACTGGTGGGAACGGTCGCCCTCGAAATAAAGCACGGCGTCGACCATGTGTTCCAGGACGCGCGGGCCGGCAATCTGGCCTTCCTTCGTCACATGCCCGACAAAAAGCACGGCGATATTGCGTTTTTTGGCGACGCGGATGATTTCCGCCGCGGATGTCCGCACCTGCGTCACCGTGCCGGGGGCGCTTTCGACATTGTCGATATACATGGTCTGGATGGAATCGATGACGATGAAATCCATCGCCGTGCCGGGGTCTTCCATGCTCGCCACGATGTCGCGGACGTTGGTGGCCGACGCCAGGCGCACCGGCGCGTTGACGAGGCCGAGCCGGTCGGCGCGCAGGCGCACCTGGTCCACCGCCTCCTCCCCCGACACATAGACGCAGCGCACGCCGCGGTTGGCCAGCGTGCACATCACTTGCAGCAAAAGCGTCGATTTTCCGATGCCGGGATCGCCGCCAATCAGGATGGCCGAGCCGGGCACAAGGCCGCCGCCGACCACGCGGTCGAATTCGGCGATGCCGGTCATATGGCGCGGCAGGCGGTCGGCGCGTTCGCCCTTCAGATCGACGAATTCGATCGCCCTGCCCTTTTTCGCGCCCATGCCCTTGGGCAGCGCCGCCTCAAGGTTTTCCTCGGCGATGCTGTTCCATTCACCGCAACTCTCGCACTTGCCCGACCAGCGCGTATGCACCGCGCCGCAATTCTGGCAGATAAAGGATTTCTGGGGCTTGGCCATGGCTCAGATCTTCGAATAATGCGCCGGAACTATCAGTTTGTTTGCTGGGATTCTTGCATTTTTCACTTTTGCCGTCTTTCTTTTAAAACCCATCCAGAACCACAATAATCGACGCAAAAGAACAAATCAAGAACAAAAATGAGCCGCTCATGGCGTCCTTGCGCTTTCCCATATGACTTTCACTATGGTACAAAAAACAGGAACGCAGATCATGAAAGGAAACCTGAAAATGACCGGGAAGAGTTTATCGGACAGGGCCGAAGGCGAAATCCGCCGCTGGATAGCCGAAAACGAGAAGAAAAAAAGAACGCCAGCCGAACCGCCGAAGGAACCTCCCGCCTCACCCGCGCCCAGCTTTAACAACGCCGCGCCGAAGGAGCCAGTTGAAGAACGGCCGACGCCGGGATTTTTTACGCAACTGGGCGCACGGCTGGATAACGGCCTGAAAAAACTGGGCCTGCATTAAAGCGTCTTACATTGAATCCACGCGCGGCAAGGCGGAAAAACGCATCATCCGGAAACGGTGCTTTCCCGCTGCAACGCCCATTTGATCCGCGCCTGGTCGGAATCCATTTTGCCGGTGATGACCAGTTGCTTCGTCTTGCGGGGACGGCAGCCCTCACCGAGATAGATGCTGTTTTCCAGGGTCAGCAGGCCGCCGCCATGCACGAAGCGCCAGCCGGCGCCGCCGGGCATGCGCAGCAATGCCTCCTGCCCGTCGCGGATCAGCGACACCTGCACGCGTGGATGCAGGTGGAAACGCACCATCACCTCCAGCGGTTTGACGATGCCGGTCGCACAGGTCAGGAAATCCTCGCCGCGAAAATCGTGCCCCTGGTCGCTTAAGTAAAAGCGGCGGCGGTGGGTAACGCCGTTCAACGGCATGTAACCGTCATGCGAAACGTCCAGCAGGACGGCGCCGTCGCCGTCCTCGCGCGCGGCCGTCACCTTGCGCGGCTTGCGCCCGAAATGGCCGTCGTCGCGGATTTCACAGACATTGCGGTAATCGATGGACAAGGTATTGTGCGCAGCCGTGCCGCGCAGCATTGCCGCCCAGTCGGCGTCGACCGGATGGGTGCCGCAGGAAGTGAAAATCTTTTCCTTACCGTACGATAGCTCGAAGGCCAGCGGCGCGGCATGGGCATGCAGGTCGAAATCGTGCGGCGGCGGCGCGCCCGCATCGACCGTCACCACCGTGCGGCCGAGCGTCAGGCGTTCATAGCCCGTATGCGGCAGGTGTTTCAAGGCCCGGCCCCGCGCGTTCGATTGCAGCATGATGCAGTCGAGCATGTAATCGTCGCCTTCCTGGCAACCGTTGAACAAAGCCAGTTTTTTGTCGGAGCCGCGGAAAAAGCGCAAGGCCTGCGCCATGCGGTCGATGGTGTGCTCGACCTGTTCCGGCACGGGATATTGCCCGGCGCGCAGCGCGTTGCGCATGTCGATATAAATCCGCAGGGCGTCGGCCAGTTGCGACGGCGAACGGCTGGCGTGGCCGCCGTCGGGCAGGACCTGGCGTTCCGTTTCGCGTTCGAGAAGATCGAGCGCCTGCTCCAGCCAGGCCTCGCGGCCCTCAAGCGCGATGCCGGCATAGGCAAGGCCGCGAATGGCGTGCAGCAAAGGCAGGCCCGCAATGGTACCGGGCAAGGCGCGGGACAGATGCCGCGCCTGGCGGGCCAGGCTGACCATCACCTGGTCCTGGAATTCCTGGTCGGCGCTCTGGCCGTAGAAGGGGAACAGGCCGATCCAGTTGGACAGGCGCTGGCCCAGCACATCCGGCCGCCAGCTCATCTCATGCCAGCCGTGGTAGCGTTGCAGCCACGACGCGATCATCGACCGCGCCTGCAATCGCGCCTGGTCGCCGCCGAGGCCGCGCAGGTCGCGCAACCATTCGAAACCGTGCATGTGGCGCAACCAAGCGGAGCTGACGCCCTCGGAATCCCAACCGTGACTGTCGAGCGTTTCGCCTTCGATCACGAATGCGCCGGAAGTGAGCCAGCGGCCGCGTTCGGCCGAACCCGGCCAGCCGTCCGGCGGGATCACCAGCAGCCGGTCCGGTATGGACGCGCCCAATGACCAGTTGTAAAGGACGCTGTTGAACGTCATATGCCCGGCGCGGTTGCGGATCGTGCGGATCATTTCGAATGTCATGCTGTTACCCCCTTTAGCGCCTGTATGTTGCGCGCGTAATGTTGCGGCCCGTCGCGGAAGACGGCCGTGCCCGCGACCAATACGTCGGCGCCGGCGGCGATAACCTGTTTCGCCGTCTCCGGCGTGATGCCGCCGTCAACTTCCAGGTCGATGGCGCGGCCCGCCGCGTCGATGCGTCGGCGGACAGCGGCAATTTTATCGAGCAGCGGGATAAAGGCCTGCCCCCCGAAACCGGGATTGACGGTCATCACCAGCACCAGGTCGACCAGATCCATGACATGGTCCAGCGCGGAAACCGGCGTTGCCGGGTTGAGCGCCAGCCCGGCTTTTTTGCCCAGGGAGCGGATCATCTGCAACGTGCGGTGCGCATGCGGCCCGGCCTCGGGATGGATTGTAATGATGTCCGCGCCGGCATCGGCAAAATCCCTGATGAAAGGATCGGCCGGCGCGATCATCAGGTGGACGTCGAAGATTTTTTTCGAAACGCCGCGCACCGCTTTCATGACCGGCGCGCCAAAAGTGATGTTCGGCACGAAATGCCCGTCCATCACATCGACATGGATGTAATCCGCCCCCGCCGCGTCGATCGCGCGGACTTCGTCGCCCAGCCGCGCGAAGTCGGCGGAGAGAATCGAGGGCGCTATGCGGACGGGTCCGGTCATGGGCATGGGATTGGGCCAATGCATTGTGGATAAAGGCAGAAAACAGGCTTTATGCCTGTGGCCGGCCTGTGGAAAAAGCCGACATCTTATTTTTACACCCATTCGGGAGAAAAGGCCAAGCCCTTCTTCAGGAAACCAGGCGCCTGAGCCCCGGTATGTCGGCCAGCATCCGCGCGGCGCAGGTCGCGCACGGGACGACGATGGCCGCCATGGCCATCGATTGCCACAACACATGCCTGTCCAGATAGGGCGTCAGGGCCCACAGGAAAATCATGTGGATGCAGTACATGCCGAGCGCAAACCGGCCCAGCGGCGCGATTTTACGGATAAATGGCGTTTCCGGCAGGCCGCGCGCCAGAAGAAACATCCCCGCCCCGTACAGGCCGGTGCCCGCCAGGTAATCGTGCGGCGCGAAATAACCCGTGCCGGTCAGGTACAGGGCAGCACCCTCGGCAAGTTGCAAACCAAGGCCGGCCCCGGCGATGGCCAGCGCGGTTTTCCAGGGAACGCCCACATCGCGCCTGGCGAACCAGTACCCGAGCAGGACGAACGGAAAGCCGCCGAACGGCCCGTCATGGATTGGAACGGCCGGGGGCGGAAGGCCCGCCAAAACACGGTACGGCTCGAAGATGAGACCGGCCAGGTACAGGCCGCCCGCAAGGGCAAACAGCACGGTCCAGCCGAACCGGCGGCACAGGATAAGGCCCGCCGCGCCGGCCATCAGCGCCGGAAGAAACCACAAGTGAAAACCCGGCCCGCCGGTCAGCAGGACCATGGCCAGGAAACGGGGGTCTTTCAAAGAGGCCGCCTGGCCCGCCACAAGGATATAAACCAGGGCCCAGACCAGGAAAACCGGCATCAGCCGCGCGGCCAGCCGCCCCAGAAGCCGCCGCGGCGTGTCGTCCCGCCGGCCGATAAAAAACCCGCCGGCGATAAAAAAGAACGGCACGGCGAAACGGGTCAGGTGATCGATAACGTCCGGCGCCAACGGCGCCATCGTCACCAGATTGCAGTGAAGAACGACGACGGCGACAAAAGAGAAATAACGGAACGCATCGATGCCCGCCAGCCGGGGCGCGGGCGGCGGCAAAGATTCACGCGGAACGGGAAACGGGACCGGTTCGGTGCTCATCCCCCATTCTATCCCGCGCCGTCCGTCTTCACCAGCCGCGCGATATAAAACCCGTCCATGCCGCCCAGCGCGGCCATGTGGAACGGCAGGACGCGGATGTCGCCGTCGGACGTGATAAGGCTGTCCATGCCGCCGATTTCGCGGGCCGCGACCGGCAGGCGCCCAACGGGAGCGCCGGATTTCAAGAGATGTTCGATCTGGCGTTCGCCTTCGTCCTTTTGCAGGGAACAGGTGCAATAAACCAGCACGCCACCCGGCGCCAGCATACGCACGGCGCTGTGCAGCAGGCGGCTTTGCGTGTCCATCAGGCTGGCCATGTCCTGCGGCGTTTTCAGGTGCGGCACGTCGGGGTTGCGGCGGATGGTGCCGGTCGCGGTGCAGGGCGCATCGAGCAGGATGTGGGAGACGGGCGCTCTCGGCACCCAGCTGGCGGCATCGGCCACTTCGGTGCCGACACGGTCGGTCAGGCCGAGGCGGGCGATATTGTCCTCCAGCCGCTTCAGGCGCTTGGCGGAACGGTCGAGCGCCGCTACCCGCGCCCCCGCCGCCGCCAGCTGCGCGGTTTTGCCGCCGGGCGCGGCGCAAAGATCAAGGACAAGACGGTCTTTGACATCGCCCAGCAGCAGCGCGGGAAGGGCCGCCGCCGCGTCCTGCACCCACCACAGACCGTCATTGAAACCGGGCAGATCGGCAACCAGGCCGCCCGATACGCGGCGAATGGTGCCGGTGGGCAGGACGGTGGCCTGCAATGTGCCGGCCCAATAGGCGGCCTCGGATGGATTTTTCAGGCTGATATCGAGGGGCGCTTCGGCCAGGCTGGCCATCGCGATGTCGCGGGCGGCGGTCGCACCGTAATCGTTTGTCCAGGCCTGCATCAGCCAGGCGGGCATGTTGAGGCGCGCTTCGTCCTGTTCCTTCAGCCAGTCGCGCCCGGCGCGCGTGACATGGCGCAGCACGGCATTGATGAAGCCGCCCTGCTTCGTCAGCAACGCCTGTTCAGCAAGACGGATCGATGTGTCGACGGCGGCGTAGTCCGGCACATCCATGAACAGGATCTGCGTGACGCCGAGGCGCAGCACGTGATGCAGCAATACCGGTGTTGGCGCCTCGGCGCGGCCGCTGGCCTGGCGCACTATATCGTCGATCTGGCCGAGGCGGCGCAGCGTCGTCGTCGCCAGCATGCGGGCAAAGGCGCGGTCGCGCACGGGCAGGCTTGAGAGATCGCGCAGGGAATCGAGCACGGCGTCGAGCGGTTGCTTGCGGGTCAGGACGCCGTCGACGACGGACAACGCCACCGCGCGGGCAGCCAATGCATCGCCGGACGGCTGGGAAAGCGAGGCGCCGGTCACCCCTGGCCAGCCTTTTTACGCGCGGCCTGCGCGGTGCCGGCGGCCAGTTCGCCCTTGATGATGTCTTCGAGATCGCAGCTGAAATCGATCAGGCGCGCGTAAAGCTGGCGCACCAGATCGGCGTCAAGGCCCTTCGCCGCCGCCCGCGCCGCCGCCCGTTCGCGCACCGCGTCGACACGATCCTGCAATATA
>WBZN01001929.1_pt1 | contig 11955 bp, 7 predicted proteins | sample 5204281 | NCBI WGS metagenome assembly WBZN01 (sample SAMN12344347, study PRJNA552823) | activated sludge metagenome | biome: Activated sludge suspended growth; feature: Nitrification reactor; material: Wastewater; isolation source: activated sludge from nitrification reactor of wastewater treatment... | reverse complement strand
TTTCCCGGTGAGCCGGTGTTCTCGGCGGCGGAGGCTCTCGAGCATCCGCAGGCGAGGGAGCGGGATGTGGTGCGCGAAGACGAGGACGGTTTCCTGCGCTTCGACTATCCGGCGCGGTTCGACGGCGAGCGGCCGCGCGCCCGGAGCGGTGCGGATCGAGTGCCCGCGCTCGGGGCTCAGACCGAGAGCGTGCTCGCGGAGTGGTCGCGGCCCGAGCTGGCGGCCGGCCGGGGGGCGCGCCGGCGCAGCGGTATCGGTCAGCGGAGCGGGCTCTGGCAGCGCCTCCGGAGGTTGCTCGGTCGCTGACCCGAGGAGCTCGGCCGGGCTCGCCGGAACCAGCTGACGGTGATTCGGGCGGCGGTTTCTCGGCGCGCGTCCGAGAGCTCCGGTGCTCAGGCTGTCGGCGGCGGTGGCGGGGGCGGCTCGGCCGCGTCGGCGCGAGAGATCACCACCAGCGTCACGTCATCCTGCAACTCGGCCTCGCCGGCGTGACCGCGGAACTCACTCCAGATGCGCGCATGAATGCCTTCGGCGCTGCCGCCGGGTTCCACCAAGCGCTCCAGGCGCTCGAAGCCGAAGGCCTCGCCGCCGGCGCTCGGCAGCGCCTCCGGCAGGCCGTCGGTGAACATCACGAGGGAATCGCCCGGTGCGAGCACGGTCCGAGCGGGCACGTGATTCGTCCGCGCCGTCATGCCCAGCGGCAGCGCGCCGATGCCGAGCTCCTCGATGTGCCCGTCCCGCCGGCGCAGCAGAGGAAACGGGTGGCCGGCGCACACGTAGTCGAAGGCCCCGGTCGAGGGCTCCAGAACGCCGTAGAACAGGCTCATGAACGCGCGCCGGTCGCCGGTGCGGAGCAACAGACGGTGCAGCAGCTCGGTGGCGCGCAGCGGTTCCGGATCGACCTCCACCGCGGTCTGCAGCGTGGCGTTCGCGATGGCCATGAGGAGGCCCGCCGCCATACCGTGGCCCGAGGCGTCGCCGATCGCGATCGCCAGCCGACCATCGGCGAGCGGCAGGAAGCTGTAGTAGTCGCCGCCCACCTCGTTCGCCGTTCGCCAGGCGTGGGCAAACGACCAGCCCGGGAGGTTCGGCGCGGCCTTCGGCAGCAAATCGCGCTGGAGCTGGCGGGCCACCTGCAGCTCGTCGCGCACCAAAACGCGGTCGACGAGCTCGATCGCGAAGAGGAAGAGCAACGCGCCATACGCGATGGCGAAGAGAAACGCCGAGGTGTCGACGGAGATCCTGGTGGCGTGCGGGCCGCTCGCCACGGTCCAATTGATGCGCGCCAGCCCCAGGAGGGCGGAGACGATCGAGACCCCGAACAGGGCGCGCCGCGCTGGGGTCAGACGGGCCGAGAGACCGAGAAACAGCAGCCGAGCGCGGCCGAACCAACGCTTCGCGGCGCCTTTGCGGTCTTGGGCGTCGGCTTCCTCGCGATGATCGCGGGTGAGGACTTCATACGCGCGGGCGGCATCCTCGCTCCACAGCCGTTTGATCTCGGCGCTGCTCAACCCGGAGGTGTAGTCGCGCAGGAACTCGTGGAGCCCCGGCGAAGCGGGGCGGCGCGGACGGCTACGGCCCATGAGCGTAGTTTACGTGTGGACGCCGCGACGGTTGCGCGTTCTCAACGTGCCGTGCCGCGGGCGGGCGCGCCCATTCCGGAAAAGGGGCCGGTCGGACGCGTTCGCCGGGACGCCCCGAATGTGCCGGCGACAGAGGCGACGACGAGAACGGTGGGCCGGGAGAAGCAGCGGAGCCCGAGGATCACGCGCGAGACTCTATCCCCCGGCAGCGGCGCGCAGTCTCGATCGCCTTCGATGTCGATCAGCTTGGAGGGCGCAGGGTGAGGTGCAGGCGCGCTCGCGCCGCCGTCAATTGTTGCTCGTACTCCGGGCCGTACAGGCGTTCCTTGAGCCGCTCGGACACGGCGAGCAGCGTTGGCGCCGGCACCCAGGACACCGGCTCCCGCGTCTCCGAGTCGATCACATTGCCGGCTTCGACGCGTCTCGCCGCTTCGACCAGGGTGAGGCCCTGGAGCAGATCGCGCAACGCCAGGAGACGCGCTTCGTCCGCGGGATCGAGGAAGCGTGTCGGCGAACGAATCGTGCCGACGATGTGGAAGCGCGACGGGACGAAGACGATGCCATCGAGCTTCAGCCGGTCGCAGGCGAGCACCAGCAGGGCCAGGATGTCCTGCGAGAGGCCGAGGCCGGGGTGTTTCTGGCCCGGCAAGGGCGGACGCTCGAGCGTGAAGGTGGCGCGCGGGTTCTGCAGCAGCATCCACTCGAGCGACAGCAGCTCCATGCCGGAGATGGTGCTGCGATCGCGACGGGCGCGTACCTCCACCAGCAACTCGCGATGCGCGGCGTCGCCGAACAGGCGTATGGTCTGGCCCATCGGGCTCGACAGGTCGAGGTCGACACGCACGTCGTCGAAGCCGATCGCGCGCAGTCGCTCGAGCAGCTGCGAGCGCTCCAGGGTGAGCTCCAGCCCCTGCCGGGTGTAGAAGCCGAGGAAGCGCGTCTCGTGCGGCACGCCGCCGAGGTCGGCATAGATGTCCTCGGCGCTCAGGTCCCAGTCTTCACCGATCGCCGGGCGGCCTTCGTCGCCGCCGGTCAGATCGGCCGGGCTGAGGAGTCGCGCCATCTGTCGGTAGCGATGGAGAAGGACCTCCGCGGTCGCCGGGGGCTCGAGGCGCTGCCGGCCGCCGAGCAACAGCCACGCGAACATGCGCGCTGCGTGACGCCAGGCGTCCGGGCCGTAGCCGCCGGCGAGCAGTACCACCAGCGGCAGCGGCGTCGCGTTGCGCCTGCGGCCGCGCGCCAGGCCCAGGACCAGGCGATCGCGATCGAGCATTCCCGGGCCGGTGATCTTCCAGTCGCCGAGGCGGTCGTCCTCGGCGGGATCCGCGCCGGCGACGTAGAGGACGAGGTCGGGTGCGAACTCCTCGAAGACCGGCGGCAGGTGCTCGCGGATGGCCGCGAGATAGGTGGCGTCGTCGACGCCGCCGCCGAGCGCCAGGCTGAAGGACGCCTTGGCCTCGACGGGTCCCCAGGGGTAGTTGTGGAGCGAGAACGTGAACACGGTCGCGTCGTCCGCGAAGATCGAACGCGTGCCGTCGCCGTCGTGCAGATCGAGGTCCACCACCAGCACGCGCCCCGAGTAGCCGTGCGCGCGCGCGTCCCGGATGGCGATCGCGATGTCGTTGTAGGCGCAGAAGCCGTGTCCGCGGTCGACTTGCGCATGATGGAAGCCGCCGCCCAGGTTGACGGCCACGCCGCCCGTCGCCACCGCCGAGCGCAGCGCCGCCATGGTGCCGCCCGCCATGAGGCGTTGCAGGGTGAGGATGCGCTCGTGCAGAGGATCCCCCGGGTCGAAGCCCAGAATGGGCACGAGCGCGCCCGGGCTCAGGATGCTGTCCAGGTACGCGTCCGTGTGCACGCGCCGGAGGGCGGCGATCGAAGCGATCTTGGGTGCGGCGACGTCCCGACGGCGCAGCAGGCCCTCGAGCGCCAGCCAGGTCAGGATGCGCTCGCCGCGCGCCGGGTCCTGCAGCACGCCGGGGATGTCGAGCTCGTACTTCGGCGTGTAGAGAAAGCGGGCGCGCGGCCGCGCCAGCGAACGGCGCAGACGCCGCCACTCGCGGCGCAGCAACTGGAAGCTCTGGCTGCGTGTGGGGGCCACGCTGGTGGCGTCTCTCATGAGCTCATGGGCGCGCGAAGTCCGGTCGCCGGTCGCATACGACCCGGCGGTCGGCGGCTACCGCAGCCCAGGAATGCGCCGCCAGAGTCGGAACAGACCGACCAGGCCGCGCGCCCAGCGTTGGGTGGTCGTGCGCACGAGCAACGACTCGTAGCCGCCGAGCAGGGCCGTGCTGCGCACGATGCTCTGGGCTTGCGTGTAGCGCAGGATGCCCTGCCGCCCATGACGCCGGCCGATCCCGCTCGCCTTGACGCCGCCCATCGGCACGTCGAAGGAGTGGTAGATGAGCAGCGTCGAGTTGATTCCCGTCGATCCGGTCTCGAGCCGCCGCGACACCTCGCGCACCTCGCGGCCGTTGCCCCCCCAGACCGATGCGTTCAGCCCGTACTCGGTGTCGTTGGCGAGCCGCACGGCTTCGTCGGCGTCGCGCACGCGATGCAGGGCGACCACCGGTCCGAACGTCTCCTCGCGGAAGATCTTCATGCCGGGCGCGACGCCCGCGAGCAGCGTCGGCTCGACGAACGCCGGTCCGAGATCGGGGCGGCGATGTCCGCCGGCCAGGACCTCGGCACCGTGCGCCACCGCGTCGTCGATGTGTCCGATCACCTTGGCGGCGTGGGCTTCGCTGATCAGGCTGCCCATGTCGAGGTCGAACTGCAGGGAGTAGCCGAGCTTCAACTTCCGCACGCGATCCGCCGCGGCGCGCGCAAACGCGTCGTAGACGCCGTCCTGCACGTAGACGCGCTCGATCGAGATGCAGGTCTGCCCGGTGTTGTTGAAGGCGCCGGCGATCAGACCCATCGCCGCGTGTTCGATCGGCGCGCCGTCGAGCACGATCATGGGGTTCTTGCCGCCGAGCTCGAGTGAGTACGGAATGAGCCGCTCGGCGGCGGCGACCGCGATCTTGCGCCCGGTCGCCGTGCCGCCGGTGAAACCGACGTAGTCGACGTGGCGGACGAGCTCCGCGCCGACGTCGCCGCGCCCGTGCACGACCTGAAAGAGGTCCGGATCGAGGCCGCACTCGAGGAGCAGCGCGCGCGACAGATCCGCGGACAGCGGCGTGAGCTCCGAGGGCTTGAGCACCACGGCGTTGCCGGCGAGCAGGGCCGGCAGGGCGTCGCCCACCGCGAGCAGGAACGGGAAATTCCACGGACTGATGATGCCGACCACGCCGTGGGGCTTGTAGACGACCTCGGCCGAGGTGATGCCGAACACCGCCGGACCGGCATGCGTCGGGCGGAGAAACCGACGTCCGCGGGTGGCGTAGTAGCGCGCCGTGCCGGCCACGGTGAGCACGTCTAGCAGGGCGTCGCGGCGGGCCTTGCCGCTCTCCTTCTGGATCGTGTCGAGGATGTCGTCCGTGCGGTCGAGGACCCGGTCGTGGTAGCGGCGCAGGAGTACCGCGCGCTCGCCGATCGGCCGCGCCGCCCAGCGCGCCTGCGCCACGCGTGCCCGGGCCACGGCGGCCTCGACGTCGCCCGGCGACGCCACGGTGACGCTGCCCACGACTTCGCCGGTGGCGGGATTGAACACCCGCAACTCGCGCTCGAGCGCGGGCACGGCAGGGGCGAGCGTCATTGCGGGGATTCCTCCTCGGGAAAGACTACTGCATTTGCTCTCGCGACGAGGCCGAGGGTGGCATCCGTGCGGGCCGCCGCGCGGCCGAACCTGCGGCGGCGCGGCGCCTTCAGGCGGTCTGGGGAGGCCGGAAGGTCACCCGGGTCGCACCCCATCCGCCGGCGTCCGCGGCGTCGCCGAAGCTCGCGACGCGTGGGTCGCGCTCGAGGAGGGTGCGGACGATCTCTCGCTGCACGCCGATGCCCTTGCCGTGGATGATACGGACCTCCAGGAAGCCGTGCTGGTGGACCTCGTCGAGCCAGGCGCGCACCAGATCGGCGATCTGGCGCGGCGGGAAGCTGTGGAGGTCCAACGTGTCCGCGAGCGGCAGGACCACGGTCTCGAGATCGTCGACCGCCTCGGGCTCACTGCCCGGTTCGTCCGCAGCCCGATCGTCCGATCCGCGCACCGTCAGCGGAAGAGCTTCAGGAAGACCAGGTAGATGGTGAGGCCGTTGTCCGGGCCGGCCACGGGTACGCCGAAATCGAGGTTCACGATGGTCTGCCAGGGTCCGATGAAGGTGCCGGAGAGCCCGGTCCCGGCGAGGAACTCGTTCTTCAATCCGCCCAGCTTGTCGGTGGCGAGCGCCGCATCGGCGATGGCATCGATGCGGAAGACGTCGCCGATCCCGAAGCCGTACGTGACGTGCGTGAGATAGGTCTGCTCGGCGCGCACGCGGTTGCTGCGATAGCCGTGCACGCGCGAGCTGCCGAAGTAGCCGAACTCGTACTTGCTGAAGCGGTCGAGATCCTTGCCGCCCAGGTAGTCCACCTCGACGCCGAGGCGGCGGAAGGAGCTGAAGGACCAGGTCTTCGAGACCGTGGCATTCCACTTCCAGTAGTCGCGCTGGTCGGCGTTGAAGTCGGTGTTGCCCGGCAGCCCCCAGAAACGCCACTCGGAACGGCGGCTGTAGCCCGCGTCGGCGGCGACCTGATAGCCGGCGCGGGTGAACTTCAGATTGGCCGACAAGGAATGCGTGAGGTGGTTCACCGGCAGCACGAAGTTCTGGCCGGTGGTGTCCGAGCGGCGATACCGCGCCGACAGGATGTCGTACGAGAAGCTCGCTTTCACGAAGTTGCCGAGCGGCCGGCCGACGTTGAAGCTGACGTTCGCGGGCAGGATCTTGAAGGTCTCGCGCGTCGATTCCTCGCCGTCGCGGAACTGCTTGTCCTCGAGCGGCACGGCGATCGCGAACAGCGAGGTGCCGAGGTCGACACGGCTGCCGAAGAGGCGCGGCTGCGCCAGGCTCACGTTGGCGAGCGCGCCGGCGAAGAAGACGTTGAACTGCTGGCCGGTGTTCTTGAGGTCGAACGAGAAGTAGTTCACGCCGGCGAGCGGCAATGGGTAGTCGAGCGACTTCTCGTAGATCACGCCGCCGAGCGCGAACAGGCGGTTCTTCTGGAAACCCTCCTTCACGACGCGCTCGCCGCCGTCCTTCTTCTCGAGATAGCGCAGGCCCTGGTCGGTGTCGCGCACCATCGTGTAGTCGGAAGCGAGCGCCTGCTGGCGGGCGTCGTCGTAGCCGGGACCGTTGATGGACAGGGCCTGGAGCTGCGAATCGCGCTCGACCAGCGTGGTGGCATTGAGGACGGAGAGCAGCTGTTCGCGCAGCATCCGCAGCGGCAGGATGAAGCTTTCCGCACGCCACTCGCTCCGCGCGCCGTCGGCGCCCACCGGGGTATAGAACAACGTCTCCTCGTTCGAAAGCACCTCGCCCTGCAGTCCGAGCTGCACTGCCTTGGTGCGCACCCGGGCGAAGATCTTCTTGTCGATCCAGACCGTGCCGCGGTAGAGGCTGTGGCCTTCCTGCGGCGCCGCATTCGGCGCGAACTCGACCACCCAGCAATCGCGGCCGTCGATGACCTCGCTGCCGCGCAGCCCGTAGCGGTATTCCTTCGTGAAGTGCACCTCGAGCGGCATGGCGGCCGCCTTCTCGGGCTGCAGCAGCGGAATCTCCGGAATGTTCTTGCCGCGCCAACGCACGCCGTTGATGAAGAACTCCTGCCAAACCCAGTCGGCCGGCTGGTCGCGGTGGTAAAAGTACGGACCCTTGAACGTGGCCTCGATGGTCTGCACCCCGGCGCTGACGCGGAACCGCAGGCTGGTGGCGTTGATCGCCTGGTAGTGATCCAGGCGGCGGGCCTGCGCGTCCTCGAACTCCTGCAGGCGCCGCAGAATCTCCTCGACCGACGGGCCGGAGGAGTCGGAGACCGTGACGGCCTCCTTGACCTGGTCGAGGCCCTCGGGCGCGGTGCGTTCGAGCCGCAGCAGCACCGTCGATCCGGAGTTGCCGCTGTTGACCTCGACCGCCTGTCCGACGCGCTTGCCGCCGAGCGGCACGATCTTGCCGCTGGTGGTGTCCCGGCGCTCGACCCGGGTGAGCGTCGGATCGGGAAAGCGCAGGGTGCCGCTCGGCGCAATCACCCGCAACGCGAGGTCCTGGCCGCGCACGAACGCCCAGGAACCCTGGGGGCTCGACGCGGCGTCGTAGGAGAGGTCGCCGGCGAAATCTTCGGCGATCGCCTTGAGCGGCCCGAGGTCGGCCTGCGCGGGCCCGGCAAAGAGCGTGGCCGAGGCTCCGATCGCCGCTTGCGCCGCCGCTCTGGCGAGCGCTCCTGCCGCCGGGGTGGGGTAGGGCTCCCCGTCGATCACCACGGGCTTGCCGGGATCGAGCTCGTTGAGCAACGCAAGGGTCGCGGTGAGCGTCGCGTCGTCGGTCGGCGCCAGCGCCACGGCATCGACGTACGCGGCCACTTCCTGCGCGTACAGGTCCCGCAGCATCGCGGCATCACCGGACATCGCTGACGTCGCGACGCGCGACCCGGGGGCCGCGCCGCCGATCGCCACCGCGGCCCGCTTCAGCAGATAGCCGTACTCGGTGGCCGCCTGCGCGGTGCCGGGCACGACGCCGGTCGGCGCCCAGGAGATCTGCACGAAGCCCTCGCCGCCGAAGCCGGCGAGGGCCTGGACGGCCGCCGCGAGCTCGGCGGACAGCTGGTCGTTGTGCTCGCGCAGCGGCGGCGCCGTATGGAAGATCAACGTCAGCCAAGGCGTGGCACCGGCCGCACGGACCGTATCCACAACGGGTTGCTGCGCGCTCGCGGGCGTCGCGAGATCGACGCTCCAGGCCAGGAACGTGCGCGCGTCCTTACCTGGACGCCAGCCGGCGGTGTACGCGGCGGCGGCGGCGCGCGGGTCGTCGGTGCGCAGTCCTGCGCAGGGTTTACAGGGGGCGAGTGCGGCGCCCTGGGCGAACGAAACGAGGCCGAAAGCCGCCAGCGCGGCGGCGAAAAGGGCATGCGAGGAGCGCTGCGTCATGGTGCAAAAGGATAGCAGTGCAGCGATGCGTTTGGGTTCGGCGTCGGGCACGACTAAGATGGATTGAACAATGGAGCTTTCGGGTCGTCTCGCATCGTTTCCCATCGGCGACATCCTGCAGTGGGTGAACCACGAGCGCCGCACGGGCTCGCTGGTGGTGCGCCGCAGCCGGCGCGAGAAGCGCATCTTCCTGCGCAACGGCGAGGTGGTGGGTTGCCTGTCGGACGACCCCGCCGAGTACTACGGGCAGCACCTGCTGCTGAACGGGCACCTGGACGAAGGCAGCCTCGTGAAGGCCCTGCGCTACTGCAAGATGCAGGAGACCAGGCTGGGCGTGGCATTGCGGAATCTCGGGCTCCTCAGTCCCGAGAAAGTGCAGGCCACGCTGCGCTCGCAGATCGAGGATTCGATCTGCGACCTGTTTCTCTGGCGCACGGGAGTGTTCTATTTCCAGGCGGGCGACCCGGTGGCGGAAGAGATCCTGCCGGAGCCGATTCACACCTACGGCATGATCCTGGAAGGCACGCGTTGGATCGACGAGACGCATCGCATGCGGCGGCTGCTGGCGCACGAGAGCCTCGTCCTGCGTCGCGGGCCGCGCTGGCCGGGGACCGACCTCACTCCATTGCAGGAGCGCGTGGGCGGCCTGGTCGACGGTCATGCGTCGCTGCAGGATCTCTACCGCTACATCGGCGGGATCTACTTCCGTTTTCTCGAGGCGGTGTTCGGTCTGGCGGTGAACGAGGTGCTGGACATCGAATCGGTGGGCGAGGCGGCGCTGCCCGGCTCGGGCTCGCAGGAGATCAGCCTCTACAACCTGCTGCTTGAGCAGGCCGCCGAAGACGAGATGTACATGACCCGGCAGCACCTGTCGGTGCCGCTGTCGCTGATCGAGCGCTTCATCCCGGTCTGGGCGCAGGAGCCGAGTGCCAAGGACCTGGACGCCCTGCCGCCGGAGCAGCGCGATTTCCTGAAACGGTTCGACGGCAAGACGATGCTGAAGGACCTGCTGTCCACGGAGCAGGCGGCGGTGAACCAGGAGCTCGACGCGCTGCTCGAGCAACTGCGGGCGGCGAGCATCGCGCTGCTCCCGTCGAGCCCGGCGGACCTCGACGCCACCGCCAACCGCCGCGGCGAGCCCGTCCAGAAGCGCTGGTGGCGGGCCATCGGCCGCGGCTGAGGGGCCGCGCGCTGGCGCGCGGCGCCGAAGGTGCGGAGACCGTTACGGTGCCTCCAACCACACGCCACATCGCTTGACTGATCGAACGCCTCGCGCACTCGGCGCCGGGCGGATTCTCGGAAGTTCGATTCTCGCGTTGCCTTTTGGTCTCGCACCGAGGCCCGGCGGCGTGCGACTCGGCCTTGGATTCTGGGTAGAAAGACGGCTGGGAATACGCCTGTGCTGCCGGGCCTGACCGGCCCTCTTCGCGGAGTCCGCTTAGACGGCACAGAGCGAGAAGAAGAAAGGGGCCGGCCCCTCGACCGGCCCCCCAGAAACTCTCTCCGTCGCCACGCCGCTTGCGCGGCCGATTCAGGCTATGCCTTGGCGGCGAGCGCCTCTTCGAGCGTCCGGTGCACCGGCAGTCCGAGGATGCCGCGCAGCTTGGTCTCGAGCTCGAGCATGAGGTCGGCGTTGTCGCGCAGGAACTGCTTGGCGTTCTCGCGGCCCTGACCCAGGCGCACGTCGCCGTAGTTGTACCAGGCGCCGGACTTCTGCACGAGCTTGTTCTCGACGCCCATGTCGATGATCTCGCCGCTGCGCGAGATGCCTTCGCCGTAGTCGATGTCGAACTCCGCCTGGCGGAACGGAGCGGCCACCTTGTTCTTGACCACCTTCACCTTGGCGCGGCTGCCGGTGACGGTCTCGCCTTCCTTGATGGCGGCGATGCGCCGGATGTCGATGCGCACGGAACTGTAGAACTTGAGCGCACGGCCGCCGGTGGTGGTTTCGGGGTTGCCGAACATGACGCCGATCTTTTCGCGGATCTGGTTGATGAACACCATCGTGGTGTTCGACTTCGCCACGATCGCGGTGAGCTTGCGCAGGGCCTGGGACATCAAGCGGGCCTGCAAGCCGACGTGGGAGTCGCCCATCTCGCCCTCGAGCTCGGCCTTGGGCACCAGGGCGGCCACCGAGTCGACGACGATGATGTCGACGCCGTTGCTGCGCACCAGCATCTCGGCGATCTCGAGCGCCTGCTCGCCGCTGTCCGGCTGCGAGACCAGCAGGTTGTCGATGTCCACGCCGAGCTTCTTCGCATACTCGGCATCCAAGGCGTGCTCGGCGTCGATGAACGCCGCGATGCCTCCCTTCTTCTGAGCCTGACCCACCACCGAGAGCGCGAGAGTCGTCTTGCCCGAAGACTCAGGGCCGAAGATCTCGATCACGCGGCCACGTGGGAAGCCGCCGACGCCGATGGCGTAGTCGACGGCCAGGGATCCGGTCGGGATGAACTCCAGCGCCTGCACTTCGCGTTGGCCCAACCGCATGATCGAGCCCTTGCCGAACTGACGCTCGATCTGGAGCAGAGCTCCGTCCACGGCCTTGATCTTCTCGTTCTTGGGGTCGTTCTTCGGGTCTGCCATGACATGCTCCTTTGCAAAGCCCGCCGCCGCGTCCGGAGAAGGCGGTGGGCACGTGTGGTGAGACCGCGTGACTATACTACTTTCGCTCCACTTACGCCTGCCCCTGGGACGACTTTTTCGGGCCCCGGCCCGCCTCACAGGGCTTCGCGCCGGTCGGGCGCTCGTCTCGCCTCGGCGCAAGCCAACTTGTTCCGACACTGATATGGACGACGTCGGGCGGCCTGAACCGTCGCTTCGGGCGGCCCCCGGTCGGGACGATTCGAAGGCCGCGCCGCGCGTCGCGAACCGTCGAGTCAGGGGCTGTCGTCGATGACTGCGTCCCCGGACTTCGGGCTCGAGCTGGCGCGGATCGGCGGCGTCGCGGTGCGGGCCGACGAGCCCCTGGCCCGGTACACGACGTTTCGCATCGGCGGCACGGCGGAGTGGTTCGCTGAGGTACCGAGTCAGCGCGCGCTGATTCACGTGCTGCGTCTGGCCGACGCGACCGGCAAGCCCGTGCACCTGCTGGGCTTGGGCTCGAACGTGCTGCTGCCCGACGAGGGCGTGCCTGGGGTGGTCGTTCGCCTCGGCGGCGAGCTCAAGCGCGCCAGGGTGCGCGGCTACCTGGTGAGTGCGGGCGCGGCGCTGATGGACGACTTTTCAGGACTTGTCGAGGCACAGCAGCCCGCGCTGTTGAACCTCGCACGTCGGTTGGTGTGGGACAGCGCGGACGCGCAGGACGTGCTGCAGATG
>WBZN01001928.1_pt1 | contig 11956 bp, 9 predicted proteins | sample 5204281 | NCBI WGS metagenome assembly WBZN01 (sample SAMN12344347, study PRJNA552823) | activated sludge metagenome | biome: Activated sludge suspended growth; feature: Nitrification reactor; material: Wastewater; isolation source: activated sludge from nitrification reactor of wastewater treatment... | reverse complement strand
TCTTCGCGGTTGAGTTCCTGAAGCTCCCCCTTCTATAATCCGATCCGTGGCGCCGTACCCAAGTGGCTAAGGGAGCAGTCTGCAAAACTGCGATGCGGCGGTTCGAACCCGCCCGGCGCCTCCAACCCTTCCGCTGGTATGTCAGAGCGTTCGGTGATGCCGACCGGATTCTGCTCCGTCCTCTGCTGTCCCTACTCCCTGTTGTGCTCGCGGTTCCAGTTGCCTCTTTGAACGCCTATGCTCGCGGGCGTGCCTTCTCCACTGCTGTGTCAGTTGCAGCCGAGATGGGCACAAGAGACACTCAGGGTTCGACATCGTGTGATCGGTGGAACTCGGAACCTTACGCCATCAGTCAGGAAATCGTTAGAATAGGGACAGTGAGTCGCTACCGTCAGGTGGCAGATGGACCAGTGACGGTCATGCAAGGGCTGGTGTGGGGGCACTTGCGTGCCGCTTGTGAGAGCATGTCGGGAATGCTCAGCGCGCACTACGTACTCGCATACCTTCGTTTCGTGCGTGGGGCTAGGGATGGTCCATTCGACCCCGGTGTGACGAGATGTGTTAAAGATGGGCCGCAGATATTTTTCGCAGAGGCCTGCTAGCCTGCAGAGGACGATGTTTTTGTCTGAAAGGATCCATGACCCCTGATCCCATATTCTTCAGAGATCTTGCGTATGTTTTCATCGCTGCTGTCGTGGGTGGGACATCGGCCTATCTCCTTCGTCAGCCGTTGATTCTCGGATATGTCTTCGGCGGCATTCTGATCAGCCCTCTCACGCCCGGTCCTTCCATTTCGGACGTCCATAGTTTCGAATTGTTCGCCGAGATCGGCGTCATCCTCCTGATGTTCAGCATCGGCATCGAATTCTCGCTCAACGACTTGTTACGCGTGCGCTGGGTGGCTCTCGTAGGAGGACCGCTCGGCATTGTCCTGTCCATTCTCCTGTCGGTCGGAATCGGTCATCTGGTGGGATGGACGATGATTCAAAGCGTAGTGATCGGGTCGGTCGTGTCAGTCGCCAGTACGATGGTGTTGGCGCGGCTACTGCTGGACAGCGGAGATCTGCGGGCCAAACATGGCCGAGTCATGATCGGGATCACGCTGGTGGAGGATCTGGCCGTCGTCGTCCTCACCGTGCTGCTTCCGGCGCTGGGCGCGCTGGAACCGGGGCGCTTCGCCACCATTGGAAAGGCGTTATGGCTGGCCGTCCTGATTCTGGTCCCCTTTTCCTACCTCACGGCCAAAGCGATTCCGCCCCTGTTGACGCGGATTGCCAAAACACAAAATGCCGAACTGTTTCTCTTGGTCTCGTTGTCCCTGGGCATCGGCACGGCGGCCGTGACACAGATGGCAGGATTATCTCTCGCCCTCGGGGCGTTTCTGGCCGGATTGATTATCAGCGGGTCGGAGTATGGGCATGAAACGCTCGCCCGGCTCCTGTCCTTACGCGATGCCTTCGTGGCCCTCTTTTTTGTGACCATCGGCATTCTGATCGACCCCCGTGTGGTGTGGGGCAATCTTCCGTTGCTCGCGCTCATGCTTGGATTGATTATCGTCGGGAAATTCGTCATCTGGGCGCTGGTGGTTCGGCTCTTCCGCTATGCATGGGGCACTGCACTGCTTGTGGGCGCCGGGCTCACGCAGATCGGCGAATTTTCGTTTGTGCTGGTGCAGGTTGCCAAAACGGCAGGCCATGTGGGCGAGGATGTCTATAATGCCACCCTCGCCGCCTCGCTGTTGAGTATTCTGTTGAACGCGCCCCTCGTGCGCTATGCGCCGAGATGGATCGCGGCCTTGCATTTTCGAATGGGGCGGGTTGCCGTGCCGGCCCAAGGGGGCGTTCAAGACGAACAGGCGGGACACGTGGTGTTATGCGGCTTCGGTCGCATGGGCAGCACGGTGGGACTGGCCCTCGACCATTTTGAGATTCCCTACACGGTGATCGAACGTGACCCCGATATCGTGCGGCAGTTGCGGCGGCGCGGCATCTCGTGTGTGTACGGAGATGCTTCGCAAACCGAATTGCTGCACGCAGCCGGAGCTCAGCGAGCCGCGTTGGTGATTGTGGCACTCCCGGTGATCCACGAAGCATCCTTGACCGTGCGACGGCTGCGCGGGTTGAATGCGAACATATCTGTTCTCGTCCGGGCGCATGGATTCAGGGAAGCGGAAGACCTCAGGCACGTGGGTGCGACGGAAATCATTCTGCCCGAAGTCGAGGGGGCACATACTCTGATTCGGCATGCATTCCAGACCTTGAAGGTCCCGAAGTCCAGCATTCTCGCGTACATCAAGGCCGGACAAGACTTCCGCGGGTCGCGTGCCGAGGGCTAGGGCATCGGGCCGTTGTGACAAGCATGATGGCGTATAGAGGGCGACGTGTACTGCAGCAGCGTGCCGCGGAACGACGACCGGCGGGAACCGGGGCAGAAAAAATGTGCGCTCGCAAGAATAACGATCGAGCTCCGGTAGGAGTTACCGTCCGAAATGGTAGGCGATGCCGAACATGAACAGGTTCGCTCGATAGTCGGCAGTGACGTTGCTGCGGTTAAATGTGAATTGCGCGAAGTTGTATTTGTATTCAATGAAGGGGGCAATCGAATCGGTCATATAGTACCGGATGCCGGCCAATACGTTAAAGCTCGGGGCAAAGGACGCTTCCGGCCTGAAATTCCCGCTGGAAATATTGCCGACGTTGAGGCCGATCCCAAGACCGGCGTAGGGCTCTACTTTGTACTGATACCCGGTGACTCGAACCAAGGCATTAAACGCCAGCGAGTGAACCTGTAAGTCGGCGCCGGGAATCCTTCCGGACAAAAGCGGATTGCTGGAGGTGGGAAGCGTTTGTTGTTTGATGCCGGGTGTAGACCGGTAGGCGTCAACCTCAAGGCCGAACCAATTGTAGCCCCGGTCGTTGAAGTAATGGCCGATCTTTCCGCCGTAGAAAAGGTCCCTCTGAAGGGAGACTCTTCCTGCGTCTGTGGTGTCAAAGCTGGGAACATTCATGCCGAGTCCTGCACCTACATACGTTTCAGCTCGGGTCGTGACCGGAACCCCTAGTAGGACTATGAACAAAAGACCGATGAACCCACGGCGCATTACTTATCCTCCTGCCGGTACAAGCGTTGACATGGCACTTCGGTTGCTACTCTAACGAGCTTCCCGCGAGGTGGCAAGAGAGAAGTGCATCTCAGAATTGGATGCAGGAAGACTCGGTCCGATGCAACAAGGTCGGGCGCTGACAGAACCCTTGCCAGGGTGACTGATCCCACGACCAATTCAACAGCGCATACTCGGTGTGGGTGATCTGCCGATCAATCGTTCGACCAAATCCGCCAAGGCGCAACGAGAAGCCTGCGGGTAACACAAAATCTCTCAACAGCCCGAATTCAGTAAAATCGCCCGCATAGTAGGCTGGATCGCCACGTTCCGTGACGAAATGCTCACCTCGCCAGATCGTCACATAGGGTCGCCAGCCGTCCACATTGACGCCGGCCGTCAGTTGATAGCCACGGCCACGAACGATCGGCGAGCCGCTTTGGGTCGGCTCGTTCTGACTGGTCAAATAGAGCGCCATGACATCGATTTCTCGAAGCCAGGTCAAGTGTGGCCAGTATTGCCTGGGCTGAAACGTAAATTGCGGCCCAAAGGCGGTGAGAAAATTGTTTCCGGCCGGACGATCGCGAGGAAGGCCCGGTCCAAAGAACGTCCGAGCCTCAGAATATTGGGCGCCGCCGGAATGCGACCAGTAGACCTGGCCGTTGAGTGAGAAGTGTCCGGCCGCGACACGCCCCGCATAGCCCACATCGAACCGCTCCGCTTTTTGAAAGGTCTCGATCTGATTCCAATTGATGAAGAGGTCCTGCTGGTAATGTGTGCGATCCACCAGTAGTTGGAAACCCTGTTCGAGAGGACGTGAAAACAACATCGCATCATTAAAGACGGCATCCACGAAGGGATGGTTGCGATGCAGGGTGCCGGCTACCAGCCGCATATCGGGAATCATGTCGTACTCGGCAGAGAGGATCGGTTGCACCGTATGAAACGGCTGCCGATCGCCCACCGGCAGGCCGGCAAACAGGCCTACGCTCAGATGTACGTTTGGTGAGGGGGTGTAGCTGAGCACCGGGGCCAAATATTGACCGGCAAAGGTCCGGGTCGAGACCGGCCGGCCATCGATCTGGTCGAGGCCGGCGTAATCGATGTGATACACATAGGTCAAGGCGTCCAACTTCATCTGGAAGCGACGGTTCGAGATATCGTCCTGCCGGTCGGTGAAGGGGCGTGACAGCGAAGCCCACACGTCGCCCGCCAGGTCGGCATGATTGGTATCCCAATCCCAATTGAACATCAGGTATTCCTGATTCACCCATTTGAACGAATCCCGTGTCAGGTAAGTGATCCCGTCCTCGGTAAAGAAGGACCGGATGCGCCGCGCTTGCACCCCGAATTCGAGTGAGGCCCGGTCTCCCAGGCGAACCGATCTGGACAGGCCGATCTCGGGAAAGTTGCTGGCTCGAAACTCGGGATCGCCCTGCTGGCTGAAAAAATTGCGGCCCTTCCAAAAGGCCACGTATGGGCGCCAGCCGGCGAGATCGAGCCAGGTGTGGAGTTCGTACCCTCGTCCGCGGATGGCATCGGAGCCGTTGTCGGCTTGGTTGTAACTCGTCAGGTAGGTGAAGCGGATACCGATCTGATTCCACCACGGGAGAGCGGGGAAATAGCGGGATGGTTCCAGGACCAGTTCCGGGCCGGCCGCGACCACGAGGTTGTCGCCTGTCTGGAACGATCGGTCGAGCTTGAACAGGGCTTGTCCATTGCGGACCCAATGGGCCTGGCCGTTCAGATGCAAGGGGCCGACCTTCAGTTGCCCGGCATACCCCACATCGTATCGGTTGGGGGTCGATCCGCGGAAAGCCTGTTCCCAGTTGATGAACAGGTCTTGCCGATAGTGGGCAGAATCCACTAGCATTTGAGCCCCCTGCTCGATTGGGCGCAGGAAGCGATTGCCGCGATAGAAGACGGCATTGTGGAAGTCCTGATGGGGTACGCGTAGCGTTCCAATGATGCCGGTAATCTCATCGTTCGGCTGATAGGTCAACCGCACGATGGGACGGACCTGTGAGACTTCGTGGTCGTGCCCGAAGGGCATGTTGGCGAAGACGCCGAGCTCGGCTTCAAGCGTGGGGAGCAGGCGTTTGTAAATCGAGGCGTTCACCAGGTTGCCGATGAGCGTCGTATCCCGACCCAATCCGTTGGTAAAAGTATTGTCTTCCAGCCCCTGCTTTTCCAGATTGAGGACAAAGGTGGTCGTCGACAGGCGCATGTCGAATACGTGGGGTGTGGTCGGGGAGGCAGGGTCTTCGGCTCGGAGCAGATCGAGAGGAATCAGTAGGGTCAACGCGATGAGTAGGCCTGCCCCTAACGGACTATAGCCAAAGCGATGGGTGGGCAGTGGTTTCACGTGTGGGTGGCGATGATAAGAAGTAAGTCGGCCTGGCGTCAATTATCTGTTTGTACCCAGGTTGCTAGGGGGCTCAGGCGGTACGGATAGCGATGGTGCCGTTGTATCCCTTAGAGTGAATAAGCGCCACTGGCCTGGTGCTGGACGATATCATTACTATCCTCCAAGTCTCAGTGGCGCCGGAAGAAATCGAGAAAGTTCGTCATCAACGTGTGGCTTACAACGAGTTTCAAGCAAGACATTCTCAGGCATTGGGCATTGACCGCACAAATTGCGCTGAATGCGCTGATCGGCTATGCGTTTATCAAATTCCTCGCTTCCAACTGGGGGGCCTCAGCACATAAAGACGCGTTTGACATCGCCTACTCCGTTCCCTTCCTGTTGATGAGCGTCAGTGGTGTGACGTTTCTTGAGGCAGTCATTACGACGAGATTCTCAACTATACGGGAAGGTCATCGTGAGCAAGCCAATGCGATGTTTTCAAGTCTTCTCAGTTACCTGCTTGTTTTTGCCGCATGCGTACTAGGGCTGGCGAGTCTGTTTGCGGCCCAGTTGACGGAACTGCTTGCTCCTGGCCTTCAGGCATCGGCGAAACGCGAAGTTCAGGACCTCATCGTGTTGTTTATGCCGTTGGTCGTTGTGTTGGGGGTTGGCTCGCTGCTGAGTGCCATCCTCACCGCCTGGCAAGCGCCTGTGGGAACTGAGTTGTGCCAGCTGATCAGTCGATCAGGGTTTCTCTGCGGATGGGTGCTGTTTGACTATACTCCCAGCCTCAATGGGACCGCGATTTCGCTGTCTGTATTCGGCGCGTGCGGGCTTCTTCTCATCTGGATCATGTTTCGGCGGATTACGAAGTTTCACTACAAGCCCCGTTTGGGCGACGCAACTGGTGAGATTCGAAGTATTCTGAATCAAGGGGTGGGATTGCTCCTTACCGCCATATTGGCTCAAGCAGCGTTGGCCTATCTGCGGAGGCTTGGGTCTTTAGATGGAGTGGGAACTATCGCTATGCTGTCATATGCGCTCGCACTTATTTATCCCCTTTCAATATTGGTTGCTAAGCCCATCGCCTCGGTCATTGGCCCGCGCTACATCCGTTATATGAGATCAGGGGATCTCCTTTCGGCCCGATATATTCTGTTGTCCTCCTGTGCGGGGCTACTTTTGCTGACTGGTTCAGTCTCAGGAATGATTTATGGCCATTCACAGGAGGTCATCGAGGTTCTCCTCGGAGGCGGCGAATTCGACGCGTCTGTTGCAAGCGTAACCGGCAGTTTATTGAAATTGGCCATCTGGGGGTTACCAGCCGAGGCCGTCTCAAGGGTCTTGCTGGTGCCACTCCTTAATGACGGCCGAAGGCATGCGGTGTCAGTCATTTATTCCGCCAGATACATCCTACAAATGGGCTTGAGTTATACGTTATTTAGTTGGATGGGACGAAATGGGCTTATATGGAGCTATGTTGTCGCCGTTGTACTTCAGGTGTTCCTCGAAGCGGGCTACCTCTTCTATGTGATGGGCCAAAAGTATCCACGAACATTAGTTAAAACGACCTCGGGTGCCTAACATCCAATGCAATGGCGGCCAAGCATATTGCGGCCCACTATTGTTGATTCGCAATTATGGAAGATCCGTTTCTATATCTTGCTCTCGCGGTGCTAACCAGTATTGCTGGTATTCCCTTCGGTCTCTTTCTACTCAAAAGGGCGAGAGATGTCTTTGAGCCGATTTATTGGGCGTCCGCTTTCTTTCTCCTATTGTTTGTGGTACGAGCGGTATTCGATCTTACCCTTGGATCGGCATTTATCTCCCCGCCGTTTGATGCTCTTACCATGCACGCGTTCACGCTTGCTGTTCTGTATTTGATTCCAAGTTTGGTGTGCTTTCTGGCCGGGTACTATTCCAACATAGGCCCTAGTCTTGCTCGAGCTCTTCCTGTCTTGCCGGTGCGGTGGAACAGTGAGCGAGTGACCCTTCTGCTACCGCTGTTTATCGGGGCAGGGCTGATTTCTCAGTTTTTGCTCGTACAGTATTTGGGGGGATGGGATAGCTTCATTGATGATAAACAGCGCACCCTTACTGAGCCTGGGCAAGGATATTGGGCGGCAGGGGTGGCGTTTCTTCCGCTCGCATTCGGGATTGCGTTGACCCGATGCCTGGTCAGCAACAACGGACGGATTCTGACGTACCTTGTGCTTTTACCGCTCGTTCTAGTCCTTGGCCTGATTTCGGGGTCAAAAGCGGCGTTTCTTGGACCGTTGTTGGCCGTGGTAGTTTCCGTCCATTACCTTAGAAAACGAGTGAGTGTAGGAGTGATAGGTGGGTTTGTACTACTGGCGGTATTGAACTTTCCGTTGTTCAACGTCTACCGTCAAGCCGGGGGTATTGATCGGATGGTTGAAACGATCGATCAGTTGCTCGCCTTCTTCTCCGGAGACGACCTGCCGTCTGAAGAGGCCGGCGTGATGTTCGTGAGGACTGCCCTGAGCAGATTTTTAGGCATTGACTCACTGACCTATATCATCAGAGATACCCCAGACGTCATGGATTTTCAGTACGGTCGCACCATTCTTGGGGCGTTACTCGCCTGGGTGCCTCGCCAGGTATGGACGGATAAACCAGTTGGTTTTGCCCAGCAGTTTGGAGAGACATACCTGGGCCATATCTTTTATGGGACCGGGACTGCTGCCGCGCCCACTTTGTTGGGGGAAGCCTACCTCAACGGGCATATCGGGGGGATGGTGGTGCTTGCGTTGCTATGTGGAATATTTGTCAGGTCTTCGTACGCCTACCTTATCGAACAGCAGTTCGGCCAGCCTGCGGTTTTTCTCTATAGTTGTCTCTTCATACACTTGTTCACATTCTGGGAGCGAAGTATTGATGGCGTTGTTGTCGCGGTACTGACACTCCTGTGTGAAGCTAGTGTATTGATCCTGTTAATGGGGGGCAGCTCGCCCCCAAGTATAGTCGGCTCTAATACCCTGCAATGCGTCGAGCGGCGACGTTGGCGAGCAGAAATCAATGAGTAATGTTCTTTCAAAGGTTCAGAGGGGGATTTTTGTCCTAGATCATCATGGGTTCGGTAATGTTGTGTTAAGCCTTCCTCTGTTGCAATCAATTTCACAATGGGCTCTGAATAAATGTGGCGTGAAGGTGTTGTTTCGAAGCCCTGAACATTTTCAGCTCATTCAACATGACGTCTCAGGGATTGAACCTATCTATCTTCAGAACCGGTATGACGGGCTCAGGGGACTATGTAAGTTGCGAATGGACTTCCGTGGGACCGCAGAGATGTTAATAGCGGTGCCTGGCGTCCCCATGAGCACGGCCGTTGCCGTTAAGATGGCACTGGGAGCAGATCTTATGGTCGGCGAAGCACTGCCTTCCAGGCGGTGGCTGTTCTCAGTATACGCGGAGAAGAGGTGGGATAAGTCTATCTTGCAAAGTCAGCAAGAGCTCGCACGATCGTTGGGACTTCAAATGAGTCTGCCTTATCCGGTCCTGAGTTTATCGGAAACGGAAGAGACATGGGGAGATCAGATTGTCAGGCATACGTTCAAAGGGCTCTCAACTCCGATTGTTGGAGTGCAGTGCGGTGCGAAGGAAATCGCTAAGCAATGGCCGGTTGATTCGTTCGGAAGGGTGCTAGCCCTGCTGAAGACCAGGTTTCCAGGCCTCGGAGTGATTAGCTTTGGTTCGAAAGATGAACGAGGAAAGACTGCAGCCGCACGAGTTCTGGGAGGGGCTATTCCTTGGTTGGATGGTGTGGGGCGGTGGACTATCAGAGAAAGCCTCTCGATGTTAAAAAGATGCGACCTGTTACTTTCCGGCGACACGGGCGTTATGCATATGGCAGCAAGTCTTGGGGTTTCGACTGTCAGTATATTCGGCCCCACTTCACCAGAGCGGCTAGCTCCGTTCCATGCAGGTGGGATCTGTGCCAGACCAGCGGCTTCTTGTCATCCTTGTTTCCGAGATAAATGGACATCGTGTGACTGCATAGCACTGATCCGGCCTGAGGAGATTGCCTCATTGCTTACACAATGCTTAGAGAGATCGGCGTTGCATCGAGTGGGTTTAGTACGGAAACATTCTGGCGTGGTTGATTCAGGCCAGTGCATAGGCGACGGTGCTGACACGACTTGCGGTAAGTAGAGTATGCAAAAATCATTTCATGTATAGGTAGAGGCAGTGGGCGAGTCTGTTACCAACCCATTTGTTACGATCCTTGTTCCTTCCCGTAATGAAGCGCGCTTCATAAGAGACTGCCTTCTTTCCATTCTGGCCAATTCGTATCCGAAGGATTTGACTGAAGTGCTTGTTATCGATGGGTTGAGTGATGATGGAACCCGAAAGGAAGTCGAGCGAATCGCGGCAGATTCTATGCGAGTGAAGATGGTGGACAACCCAAGACGGACAACTCCTTGTGCATTGAACGTAGGGATTCAACAGGCGAAAGGGGATGTCGTTGTTCGGATGGACGCACATGCCACGTACCCTCAGGATTACATCTCCAAGTTGATAGACTGGCAGCGCAAAAGCGGTGCGGACAACGTCGGAGGAATACGAATGGCAGTTGCCGCTGATCGAACGCCCATGGCCATGGCCATTGCGTATGGCATGTCACACCCCTTCGCCGTCGGCACATCAAACTATCAAGCCGGGCTCACTGAGCCCAAATGGGTAGATACGGTATGGGGAGGCTGCTTTAAGAAGGAGCTTTTTAAGACTGTCGGCCTGTTCGATGAGCAGCTCATCAGAAATCAGGACGATGAATTCAATCAGCGATTGATCGCACGCGGGGGGAGGATCCTGTTGGTCCCGGACGTAGTCTCGTACTACTATCCGCGGTCGTCACTCGCGCAACTCTGGAGAATGTTTTATCAGTACGGGTATTTCAAACCGTTGGTTGCGCTAAAACTTGGCAGAATCGGTACCGTGCGGCAACTGATTCCCATAGTGTGCCTGGGGTTGCTCGTCGGCCTCTCATTCGTATCGATCGGTTCTCACCCCTCTAGGCTCACGCTCTTGCTGTTGATCGTCGCGTATCTGTTGGCAGATTTTACCGTCTCATTTGCGGTAGGATTGTCAAGCGGTCTTCGCTGCGTCGGGTGGATGTTGCTGGTCTTTCCAGTTATGCATGTTAGTTACGGACTGGGATATGCCCGCGGAATCTTGGATTTCTGGATTCGCCGCAAGTTGCCTGATATCGCCGCGAATTCGGTTCCGCTGTCTAGATGATGAATATGGAACTATCAGACAAATCCTGTGCGGACGACGCAGCGCAACAGGAAGAGACTCGCATTCGTGAGGCGTATGCTCGCCGCCAATCTGTTTCGCCCGCCGGGCTGTATTCCTGTTTCAATCTTGGCAATCTATTCATGCTGCAGGAACGAGAGCGTGGGGTCCTCTCGATTCTCGCCCAAGCCGGTTGGTCGTCGCTTCACGGTGCCCAAATTCTCGATGTGGGATGCGGCAACGGATTGTGGATTCGAGATCTCATTCGTTGGGGCGCCGATCCGAGTTCCATCACCGGAGTGGATCTGCTGGAATCGCGAGTTGCTAACGCGCGAAGCCTGATACCCGCCGAAGTGACCGTTCAGTGCGGCAATGCCACTGTCCTTGAAGTCCCCGATGAAAGTTTCGATCTCATCGTGCAATCTACGGTGTTTACGTCCATCCTGAACGAAGGTGTTCGACGGCAACTTGCCCGGGAAATGCTGCGCGTTCTGAAGCCGACGGGCTTGATTCTGTGGTACGACTTTCATGTCAACAATCCGCGTAATCCCGATGTGCGCGGGGTCTCGAGACGTGAAATTCAAGGGTTGTTCAAAGGGTGTGATATCGAACTCCGTCGCATGACCCTCGCGCCTCCGATCACTCGCCTTGTTGCTCCGGTGTCTTGGTGGGCCTGTCAGTTCTTCAGTCTAATCCCATTCCTCTGTACCCATTATCTGGGCACAATTCGAAAGCCGCTGCGTCATGAGTGAACATCAGGTTCCATTTCATCTTCCTGACATTGGCAAAGAGGAAATCTCTGCTGTCACGGAGGTGCTGCAGTCCGGTTGGCTGACGACAGGGCAAAAGGTGCGGCAGTTTGAGGAACACTTTGCGGCGCAGGTCGGGGCGGAGTATGCCGTGGCCACCAATTCCTGCACTGCGGCTTTGCACGTGGCGTTGGAAGCACTTGGTGTCCAAGAAGGCGATGAGATTATCGTACCGACCATGACCTTTGCCGCCACGGCGGAGGTTGTCGCGTACTTTAAGGCGACCCCTGTTCTGGTTGACTGCGACCCGATCACCTTGAACCTGGACGTAGCGGCCCTCTCTGCAAAAATTACCCGGCGTACAAAGGCGGTGATTCCGGTGCATTTCGCGGGGCAGCCCTGCGATATGCAAGGCATCCTAGAGGCTGCCGCCAGCCACGGATTGGCGGTCGTTGAAGATGCTGCGCATGCATTTCCCTCTTCTTATCGAGGCAAGCCGGTCGG
>WBZN01001926.1_pt1 | contig 11964 bp, 6 predicted proteins | sample 5204281 | NCBI WGS metagenome assembly WBZN01 (sample SAMN12344347, study PRJNA552823) | activated sludge metagenome | biome: Activated sludge suspended growth; feature: Nitrification reactor; material: Wastewater; isolation source: activated sludge from nitrification reactor of wastewater treatment... | reverse complement strand
GTACCCGCAATATCCTAATCTTGTTGTCGGCACCGTATATACAACTGAGGCAGCACTATCAAAGGAATATCGCTACAAAAAAATTCGCTCGAACGAGTGGCAACTATTGAAGCCACAAGTAACTGTCGTTCGAGGCGTAGAACCGATAAGCTCAATGGCAGAGCAAAATCCTCTTGCCTATGGACTAATGGTGCGGGCAGGCAGCAGAAGCGCGGTGATATTGCCGGGCGAAGCGATTGATGCTCATTACCAACTCGTTATGTGCAAATTGAAAGCCGGAATCCCGTCCACAACACCATGTCAGCTTTACAGGATAAAAGCAGATGTATTCAAATGAAAGCGCGCTTCGTTCAAGCAGGGGTAATATCTTAGTTTCCTGGCAATTTATCGTTCTGCAGGTGCTGTTGCTGCTGGGCGTCGCTGTCTATCTGGAGAAACCGACGGGATCGTTAGCCGGTTCGATAGCGCTGCAAAAAGAAAAATTTGGATTGTATACATACGATCTGACAAAGAACAAAGCATATGTAATTGCAATAGGACCGCGAGGCACCACATCTGATGAACGTGGAGTTTGGGTCAAGTCTGATGGCACATTCAGAATAGACAATTTGCCGGTTGGCGAATATCAAATAAAGGTGCGCGCACCTGGCTTCGGCAACGAGTACGTCGACAACCTCGTCATCGACGAATCGTCAGTCACGAATATTCCGCATGCAATCAAAATGGCGATTCTTCAACCAACAATTGGAGTTGGAGCGAATGTGCGCGTTTTCACATCGAAAGAAACTCCAAGTTTTTGGGTCAGCGGAACCGGACTTAAGGAAGCTAACATCAAGCTCTTCAAGAAAAATATTCTTGATTTTTCTCAGCACACAACCGGCTTCTCGATGGGCGATGACTTCCACCTCATAGCCAATCAGGGCAAAGATTTCGTCAATCCTTTTACAAAAGAAATTCCTGTTGCGCAGTTTACTCGCGCACTCGTCAGTGATTCGGATGACACCTCTACTTCGCACTTCAAATGCGACCATCCGCTTGCAGCTGGTGATTACGTAATCGAAGCAAGGGGTGTGTCAACAAATGGCGCGCCGCCGCCTTCTGAGTATGGATGGTTCACCGTCACTGACCTCGGTTTGATCGTGAAGAAAGCGCCAAATGAAACCGTTGTGCGCGCAATCAACCTCGTCACTCTCAAACCTGTCGCCGGAGCAACAATCAACTGCGGCTTCGACTTGTCGGTTCCAAAGACCGGTAAAACCGGCAGTGACGGCTTTGTGCACATTCCATTCACTGATGCTGAGCAGCATCAAACTGGCAGCTCTACGCTTGACGTAATTGGAACCTACGGCGCCAACCGCGCTTTCGGAGACATCAGCTTCTACACCAGTGAAAGCGACAGATACAGAACGTACTGCTACACAGATCGTCCCGTTTATCGACTCGGACAGACCGTCTATTTCAAAGGTCTGGCTCGCGAAAAGACTATTAACGGATATAAGAATCCCGGCGCCGACATCACTCTCGATATGGAGGTGAAAGACCCGGATGGAAATTCACTATCGACAGGCGAACTGAAAACAAATTCGCACGGAGCATTTCATGGTCTCGTCCAGGTTCCACTCGACGGGAAGACAGGCGGCTACAGCATCAACCTTACTTATCCTGACGGGTCGACAGCATACGAATACTTTGAGATCGCGCAATACCGGAAACCAGAATTTCAAGTTGAAGTGACACCGATTACACCTCGCGTCATCGCCGGTCAGAAAGCCAAAATGAAAGTTCATGCCAGCTACTATTTTGGCGGAGCTGTGGCTAATGCGCGCGTCAAATATTCCATCTACGACTCGACGAACTGGGGTCTGCGATACAGCTTGATCAAGCGCCCGAGCTATTACAGCTTCTTCGATGACTGGGAAGGCTCAGAAATGAGCAGTGGCACATATGGTGGCGACTTCCTGAAAGATGGATACGTTCAGCTCGATGAAAATGGCGATGCAATTGTAGATGTCGATACTCTCGAAGAGAAGATTGACCCGGCTAAACCGTATGATTCGAGCTATCTCGACAAAAATTACAAAGTCGATGTGGAAGTCACCGACATAAGCAGAATGACGGTGACTGGAAGCGGCACACTGCTTGCCACCGCCGGCGACTTCGCACTCTTTGTCAATCCACAGACGAATGTAGCCAAAGTTGGAGACTCTGTGCCAGTCACAGTGCAAGCCCTGGACTACGACGGCAAACCGGTTGCAAACAAAGAAGTGACGGTGAAGGTGGCTAGATGGCCCTGGGACTCAGCCAAGCAACAATACGGTAGCCGAATCTTCATGGCAGACCAGAAGGTCGTTACAGACGCTCAGGGAACGGCTCAGGCTGTCATCCCAACGCAGGAGCAATGGCCGTCGGACGAGTTCTATATCTCAGCTGAAGCACGCGATTCGAGCAACCACTTCATCTTTGACAGCAACAGCATGTGGGTAGCCAACTGGCGAGACCCTTACATTCGCTACGGCGCGAGTGCTGAAAGTGAAGTCATGTCGATCAAGATGGACAAAGAAGTCTATCGTGTCGGCGACGTGGCTAAGATCATGGTTACTGCACCGGTAACCGGCAATGAGGGAGTAGAGGCGATCGTATCTACAGAAGGTCCGCGCATCTACAACATCAAAGCGGTAAAGATGGATGCGACGGCTAAATTGATCGAAATCCCGATCAAAGATGAATACGCTCCGAACGTGTTTATATCAGTATCTCTCGTTGACAAGCACCACAAATTCTATAGCGACGAGAAAATTATTCAGGTATCGCCTGAAAACAATTTCTTGAAGCTCGCTATCGAAAGTGACAAACAGAAGTACAAACCCGGCGAAACTGTCAAGTACACAATCAAGGCCACTCATAACGATGGTACGCCAGCGGCAAACACCGACCTTTCGCTCGGAGTGGTAGATGAATCCATCTATGCTATCCGCGCGGAAACGGCGGAAGACATTCGCAAGTTCTTCTATGTGCGTCGCGAAAACGAAGTGCAGACGGCGTGCACTTTCCCTGAAGAACTTTCCGGCGGTCCAGATAAAGCCGAGCCGAAAATGCGGAAAGACTTCAAGGATACAGCCGCATGGATACCAGACATCACGACCGACGCAAAAGGCATCGCCGTGGCGAGCATTAAATTGCCCGACAATCTGACGACCTGGCGCGCCACCGTGCGTGGTATCGACATGAAAACTTGCGTGGGTTCAGAAACGCAAAAAGTCATCTCCACACAAGATCTGATTTTGCGTCTGGCGTTGCCGCGGTTCTTCAGCCAGGGCGACGATGGACTGGTTAGTGCCGTTGTTCACAACTACTCTGATATTCCTCAGAGCGTTAACCTGACAATATCTATGTCGAGTCAGTTCAAAACTAACGTGCCATTGACACAGAAGCTGCAGATCGCCCCACAGAAGGCGGAGCGTTTCAGCTGGCCGGTCTCGATAACCGGCTCAGGAAAGGGTGTCATCCAGTGCAAAGCAATCGGATCAACCGTTAGCGATGCGATGGAAACAAAATTGCCAGTCAGACCTCTGGGCATTCCGGCATTCTCTGCAAAAGCGGGAGTGATCACAGACACAAGCAAAACAATCGACATACCGGTTGGATTGAGTGCCGATGCAGAACGCAGCACTGCCAAATACGAACTGAGTTTGGCTAGCTCCTCCATCGGTCCTGTGCTCGGCAATTTCGGTGCGCTCATCGATTATCCATACGGATGCACAGAACAGACGATGAGCAAATTGGTACCGTCAATAGTGGCGAAGCAATTGCAAGTCAAACTGCATCAACCAATCACAAAGGATGATTCGGAAAGGTTCGACATTGCCTATCAGCAATCCATGCAGAAACTGCTCGACTACCATCACAATGACGGTGGATGGGGCTGGTGGGCGAACGACACGAGCAACACGTATCTAACTTCGATTGTTGTAGACGGTCTGCGCATGCTCAAGGAAGTTGGCTACAAACCGGCTGACGATCTCATTACGGGAGGAAGGAAGTGGCTGCGCACAAGTTCAGCGCAACTTGCAAAACAGCTCGCTGATCCCCAACTCCTGAAAGACGATTGGCAATACCGCGAAACGAAGGTCGACTTCGCTCGCATGCTCTACACACTCAGCTTCTGGAAGGAACCGATTTCGGCTGGAACTAAAGCTGTGGTGCTGAAAGAGCTGAACCACTCTGCACCGGAATCACTGGCGTATCTCGCTCTGGCATTCCATCAAACTAAAGATGATGCCACCGCGAAGATCTTCTACGACAGACTGATTCAGATGGCTAACTCGACATCGGAATTCATGAACTGGGAGCACAACCACGCGTTGTACAAAAAACTCGGCCTGAAAGACGATGAAGATTACACCTATCGCTTCACAAGCGTGGAATCGACAGCACTCGGACTGAAAGCGGTACTGGCGATGGAGCCAAATAACTTCGATCGAATTGAAGCGATCAAGAAGTGGATTCTGCTCCAGCGCAGCAAGGACGGTTGGGACAATACCAAAACAACAGCCGAAGTATTCCTTGTATTGATGCAAGATGAGTTGCAATCGAGAGAAGTTCTCGGCAAAGGCAATTTCACTACACGCGTCAGTTTCGACCAGAAAGTGCTCACCGACTTCATATCTAATGAGGACAATCTCTACGCCAGCCAGACCACTGTGCAGGTACCGATTCCGGAGAAGAAAGGAACGCTTTCCATCTCCAAAGACGGACCAGGCAGACTCTATTACAATGCTCTCGTAAGCTATTTCCGTAATTTGAAAGCGGGCGACCAGAGCGTAGAGAAGGGCTTACCGCAGGGGCTGAAGATAACACGCAAGTTTTATCGACTGGTGCCTGGAGCAAGTTCCAGTGATGGTTCGATTCACTTCCATACAAAAGAAATCACTGACGGACATATCAAATCCGGAGAAACGGTGATGATGAAGACATTCGTCGAGTCTCCAGTTTCGCTGCCATACATCATGGTTCAAGCGGCTCTGCCGAGTGGTGCCGAAGTGGTGGAAGCCAACAGCGATCAGGAAAACAATACCGACAGTGGAGATGGAGACAAGCCCGGCGTAGAGGGTGACTGGGGCTCAGCGTGGTGGACGCACCAGGACATTCTCGATGACCGTATCGTTTACTTTGGAACTCGCTTGCCGCAAGGCAAATCTGAATTCCACACCTTGATTCGCCTCGAGTTGCCAGGCAACATACAGGTTAATCCGGTGAGCCTTGAAGGCATGTACACGAATGCGGTGCGAGCATATTCGGGACTGGATTCGCTACACATCAACGACTAGGACAGATGAGAATGCTATCGGTTAAATCAGATTGGCAGTCATATGCAATAGTCCTCGGTCTGCTCCTGGGCGCGGTGCTAACTTACTGGCTGACGCGCCCATTTGCAGATGTGGTAGCCAGCAAGACAGTGGCGATCGGAGATTTGAGCAAAGCTCAAAGGATGAATATCACACTTGCAGCGAAATATTTGGACGGCGCCACCATTAAACCTGGCGAAACATTCTCGTTCAATCGCCTGATTGGACCGCGTACCGAACGACGCGGCTACATTGGCGCGCCGTCATACATAGGTGCGGATACACTCTCCACCACAGGTGGTGGCATCTGCTTGCTCTCGTCCTGCATTTATCAACTTGCGTTGGAATCGGGAATGTCGATTGAAAAGCGCACTCCACATTTGCGCACCATCAAAACGGTCGCACCTGGACTCGACGCCACAGTGTGGTATGGACAGTCGGATTTGACATTTTTGAACAAAACAAACTCACCGATTCAGTTTCGAGCCTATCCTGACGGGTCCGATTTGAAAGTACAATTATTAGGAACCAGATCGGACGTCCACATATGCACCATCCGCACGTATCAACAACGAAACGACCGAGAGCATGTGCGGGTCAGGGTTGTGCGTTCAGGCATGGGGCACGACCAGGTGATCTCCGATGATTTATATGGGGTTCCACAAACCTGAGCGAACGTCCTGCCAATTCACTTCCTTAAACCGCGCCGCATCTGTCATTTTTTTTGTCGCGTTCCTGATTATGCCCGCTTGCGAACTCACCGGCTGCGCCCAATCTAATCGCGAACAAAATGGAGCGCACGCGTCCCGCGTGCTTGAAACTGATTCACCAAATTCTGAACCAGTGAAGTCAGCAACAAGCAATGCGGACGCGCCGATAAAAATTATCCAGAAACCTTTTTACGTTGCCAAAGGCTCATTCATAGAAAAGCAGAATTCCTCAAAAGGCTTGACCGAGTGGTTCTTTCACTGCTACCCAGAGTTCAAATACGAAACAATCAAAAATCCACTTGAGCCAAATACTGTCACTCTTACGATCGAGAAAGTAACTCTCACGATTTCTTGCCCTGTGACGGTGCGCGTCGGAAACTTGAGCAAGGCAACAGCGGAGCACGAAGACGGTCACGTACAAATCGTCAAGCAAGTTTATGCTACTGCGGATGCGGCAGCCAGAACAGCATGTCAAAAGGCAATTGGCAAACAATTCAAGGGAACAGGTTCGAACACTGAAGCAGCAACAGAAGACGCGTTAGATCGAGCTGGTCAAGAAATATGCAAAAAATACACAGACAGTACCACGCGGGTCGTGAACGAGATTTCGAGCAATTACGATGAAATCACACAGCACGGCAACGCCAAAGTGCCTGTGGACGAAGCTATCAAGCTCGCAAAAAAGAAATACAACAGCTCGCATTAAACCGGTACATAAGATGATTAGATCATAATTAGACCGGGAACATAGTGGAAGCTACCCTATCATCGGCATGATATTTAGTTTGTGCGCATCACCAAGAGGTGCTTATGCCTATAACAAACACGTTGACCTTTAAGTCGCGAAACAAGCGTTCTGAAAAGGGAAACACGTTAGTTCTTATAGCAGCAATCACCGTTGGTCTGGTGGTAACGCTGATATTTTTCTGCTTGAACTATGCAAGGCTGCTCGGAAGCAATTCGGAGCAGAAGAAAGCAATTGAATCCGCTGCACTCGCAGCAGCAACTGACTTGAGTTCAATTGTTATACCGACGACTGAATTTGGTTATGTTTCACTTTCAGACCAGGCTCCAATCGGTAAAGCGACTGTGGCTGGCGACCAGTACTATCTGCCGGTGAGAGGCATCAATACGCTAATCGGTACCGCAAGAGTCGACGCACTGATCGCCACCGAACTAAACAAAATCGATTCTTCACCAGTGTGGATGGAACTCGTCCAACTTGATCTGGACAATACAAAGAGCGTTATTACTAAACTTACAGCTGTTTTGCAAGCCTCTCTCACTAAGACAGGCTCCCCTTTGGCGAAAGACCGTGACAACAAAAAGCTCAATGTCTACACTGATGCTGAGACTGCTTACACCCAGAACATCATCAGAATGTCCGGGTCTTCAAATTACGTGGACAAATCTCTGGTCCTCACACTGGGAGAACTCTCGAAACCGTCTGATACAAACATCCCCGTGCCCCAGCCAGCAGGCGCCTACCCAGTCGACCCAACGTTGCAACAAAATGGACTATATAAGTCGTATGTCAACATTCCGGTCGATACTCCTACAGGCACGATAAATTTCGTTTTTGGTGGCATTGGCTCCACAAACAGACTTGTTGACGAAAAAGACTTTGTCGCAAATGCAGCCGGCATCGCCTATCACGTTCCGACAATTGTGAGAGCGGAAGCAGACCAGATCATCAGAACGTCTCAAACCCCAAATGGGCAAACTTTCCACAGCGCCGCTTGTGCTCAGCCGTCAAGCGTGTTCGACGTTCGGCCAGCTCCGGGAGCTATAGCAATCGAGTTTCCAGACGGTGCTTTGCCGACCTTTGTGAATCCATCGTCTCTACTAACTAGCAATTACCTGAACAACGGAAGTGATTGCGACATCCTATCAGCAGTGAAAGACTATCCTCGAGATGTCGGCTCAGCGTTGGACGACGTCTGTCCACAGTGGCCTGCCACAGTTACGCAGAACAAAATCGCTGATGTCTGGCGCGTCACTCTACACGACTGGATTCGACGAGGCGGAGTGAAAGCAAATGTTGCTGACGTTGTAAATTGTCAAAGCACTGCATTCAACGCACCAGCACCCGCAACGGTTGACTGGATCACAGAGCTGACCACTACGCCGCTGAAAAATACAAATCTGTCTGCGGCGCCGGTATCAGGACCAAAAATTCCGTTCGGTATTATGCACATCTACAAATTTGATAACAACGGACACGTCGTTTACAAAAGCCAACCGGTTGCACCATATCCCTATGAAGTAGTTGGCGATAAACAAATCTATGCTGAAAAACTAGGAAGTGACGATGGTCCTCCGAAAGTTACGGACTTTGTTATGTCAACTAGTCAGCTACCTACTCTGACGTTTTCTAACGTTGACTTGCCTGGCATAGGCAATGGTGGCGGTGGGAAGGGATGGGGTAGACCCGGCGATAAAAAGGGCGGGACACCAATCTCAGGTGGAAGCATCATCTTCACGCAAGCGATTGACGTTTACGTCAGAGACCAATGCAGAGTACTCGAGACGGGCACGGCCAATGCGCCAAAACATGGTGGCGAGCCACTGAACGACACGCTCGTAGCGATGGAGAAAAAAGCAGGCAACTATGTAGCCAGCAACCACTCACACGATTACGGCACCGGGGGCGTTGGAGCTTTCGGTCCACCTCCTGGACAAAAGGGTGGCGGAGCTAATCCGCTTCTCGGTGGACAAAGCGATTTCGGAGACAACATAGCGCCTGCCGAACCGACACTTACCTTCTCACAAAGCGGCTCACCAAGCAAAAGGCCTACCTATGAAACAACGGGACTGACCGGCAGCATTCGCTTTAGACGGCAAGTAAAAGTGACAGGCGAAGTTTTGGATGCGTTGACCGGAATTCTTGGCACCTCGAACGACGTTGGATATGTTGGAGCTAAGTATGCTGGTCTCAAGACCTACAATACTCCGACCAGCGATACAGTAACTGTGGTAGACGATCTGCTTGACAAGTAAGACTCGCGGCGCAGTGTTCGTTCCCCAAGTTTTGATGGTCCGTGCATCGTTGCAGCGGTACCTCTTTTCGGAGCGCTACGTCTCGCCAGTTGCAGCAACTTTGTTCGGATTGTTGAAAATAAAATGGTTGACGATACCGAGAACAACCACCAGGGCAGCAAGAGCGCCGATAGCAATTAAACGGTCGTGGGTGGTTGAATTGTCGCCCAGTTTAAGCAACTCATTCGAGAGAAGTGCGCTCGCCGCCATAGCACCGGGAATCAAAATCAAATTTTCGTGCCCATCGACGAGGCGCTGGTAGAAGGCTGGACCCATTGCGCAAATCAGAATACCGGCTACAGAAGCGGCGATAAGCATTCCGGATGTCGGCTCTGGATGGACAAAGTAGTTCGAACCAATTGGCAAAGCAACGGCAGCTCCGAGCAGCAGAATTGTCAACCACCGTTTTTCATTGGAATCTCGGATCAACACACTGAGAACGACAATCGCGAGAAATCCAGCATAGAGAGCGGCGCTGGCATAGCTGTGCGTGAGGTTGACGCCAGTCACATTAGGATTGAATTGCGCGATATACGTTTGCACTAGAGCTTTCACGGCCCAGTACATTCCGGCAATATATGCAGCACCAGATTTAGTGGCAACAAGCATAGCCGCGGACAGAACTAGCACTCCAAGCATTCCAAAAATTCGACTGGCCACCAGCGTCAAAATGCCGATGTAAATAAGCTGTTTTAAACCTCTAACGGTCGCGTCATCCTCTCTTTCGTCTGTAGTCTGCAACAGATAGGCGAATATGAAGCCAGCACCGGCCATCGCCGAAATTTTGGTCATGGTGGCAGCATCGATTACTTTCGTAATTACGCAAAGTACATACAGCCCACCTGTTATAGAAAGTATGATGCGCTTGAGATACGCTTTGTCACCTTTCGCAAAAAGCGGTCTCTGCACCCAGCGCAAGCACATGGAAACAGCGATGGTGCCAAGAACAATCGACTCTTGAATGACATTATTGATGGTGCTTCCGCCAACGTTTGCCCAGTACACTGTGACGAGCCAGATCAAGCTCGGAAGCAAATCTTCGAGCGTTGATTTTTCAGGTTGCAAAAGGTTGTCTGAAATTTTCCAGACAAATAAACCGGCGATCATCGCAGCAATTGCCAATTCTGACCCCACTGGCAGCGACATGCACACGCCGACAAACATAGCCAGCAAGAGAATTGACCGCTCAAAAGGTAGGAAATTTAGTCTTGAAAGAGCGAACGGAACCAGCATCGCCGGCACGAAATACATAACCGTACCGGCGATCGTCAGCGAGCCCAGGTGCGCCAGACCAAAGAGTGCCAGAAACGGCGCCAGAACGAACGTCACAGCCTTCAGCAATGAACTCAGCCCTTTCGGCGTTAACTCAGTCCACTCCTTTCCGCGCACGAAGAACCACGAGAACACAACTGCAGCGGTAGAGAAAAACAGGATCAGTGTGTTCGTAGACAGCGTAGCCATGTGATCCTCACCTCGTATAGATGTAGCGTGTTAGACTGAGACTGTATTTCAAGAGGCTGGCATTATGAGATTCGCCTACCCGTTGCTCTTTATTCTACTTGCAATTATCTCTGCCAGTACGTGGATTTCCTCTCTCGTCTTCGCAGATCCGAAGGATGAGGCGATCACATTTTTAACAGATATCAAATCTGGAAAACTTGCAAAAACAGTCAAGCACTTTGGCGGAAACGCTTGTCGGTGCCCGGCTAAGGGTGGTTGGGGTTCCTATTTGATCTATCAGTCAGGTCAAGAACCAAATCTTGCGTTTATGACCGGACATGATTTTGAGATCGGAAAACCAACATCGACAAAAATGGAAAACACAAAGACGTATTTGGTTCCGTGGGAACGACCTGAAGATTCCGCAGTCGACGTGCCGATTTCGTTCGACGCAAAACAATACGCGCCAGTGTTTTTGCCGCTTCCGATGGCTTACGGAAAAAAAATGACTGAAGAAGAATTTGACAAGTTTTTACAAGATCCTGACAAAGATTCTTGGAAAGGATTGACACTCAGATTTCGACCGAGCATCAAACCTGGGAGTATTGCACCGCCGACTGAGCCCCTACCGCCAGAGGCGGCCACTGAATTTGAAGCATTGCAGAAAAATGGTGGCAAGCAGAACGATGCTGAAAAAACTCCGCCTGATGAATCAACAGACGACGCCATTAAGCAAGCACTAGGTTCCGAAGCTGCTGAATACTTGCATCCCAAAGAGGCTGGTCCGGTAGTGCGTGCAGATGGATCTGTTATACCGTGGCAAGAAATCGAAGCTAAACTTCCGCGCCTGAAAAATACAGTCCTGCGCCTACATGTGGTGCGTCGAGGACAAATAAAAGATTGGACGATCTACCACTTTGGTCTGATGGATCCGGTTCTAATTGAAGACGGCAAAGAATTACATTTCACGCACGATCGAAGACCCTCATAACAAGGGCACCAGCGAGCCCTAGCAACGGCGAGTGCTGGCAATTGCCATCTGCATGGTCGGCTACGTCATGGCCGCAAGTTACTTCTTTGGCTTCCGAGAGGAAGCAGGTCCGAGGCTCGCTGATTCCTTTTCCGCACGATCCACAGCGCCCGGCTCAGCCAGAATGCCGACACGATTGTAGGCTTTCCAGGTCTCGTCCCACTGCAAAACTACGTAATTGACTTTGGAATACTTAGTAGCCAGTCGCGTAATTTGCGCTCTTCCTTTTGGCACCAATACAAAAGCATTTAGCTCAGCGCAACTCTGGCACAATGCCTCAGTTTCGTCTTCCAAGTTATGCAGTTTCACAACATCACCGCGCTCGAGTTTTTTGTCGCAGTTATGACAGCGAGATGCTTTCGTCAACACGTACACAACATTTCGCTTTTTTGCGGCAGCG
>WBZN01001925.1_pt1 | contig 11966 bp, 9 predicted proteins | sample 5204281 | NCBI WGS metagenome assembly WBZN01 (sample SAMN12344347, study PRJNA552823) | activated sludge metagenome | biome: Activated sludge suspended growth; feature: Nitrification reactor; material: Wastewater; isolation source: activated sludge from nitrification reactor of wastewater treatment... | reverse complement strand
CTTCTCGCCCTTGGCGACGATGCGCTCGACGATGGCGCGGCCGTTGGCCAGCTTCGCCCGCGCGCCCTGGCCGATGGCAAGCTTCGCGCGGCCATGGGCGATGGCGGCGATGGCGTCGCAGCCGAGAGGCGCGTCGTCGCGGACGACCAGGGGCAGAACGGCTTGGCGGGCGGACATGGCTGACCACTTGTATAGACAGGTATAGTCAGCAGGTTTAGGCCCCGGCCACACCGCGGTCAAAGAAAAACGGGCCGGTCGCGGGGACCGGCCCGTTGAGATTTTCGAATACCGGTAAGGCCTAGAACAGGCCCTCGACCTCGCCCTTGGCGTTGAGCTTGATCGAATTGGCCGAAGGCACCCGCGGCAGGCCGGGCATGGTCATGATCTCGCCGCAGACCACGACGATGAACTCGGCGCCGGCGGACAGCCGCAGCTCGCGGATCGGCACCACGTGGTTGCTGGGGGCGCCCTTCAGGTTCGGGTCGGTGGAGAAGCTGTATTGCGTCTTCGCCATGCAGACCGGGTAGTGGCCGAAGCCCATCTTCTCGAACTCGGCGAAGCGGTCACGCACCGCCTTGTCGGCGATGATGCCCTGGGCGCCGTAGAGGCTCTGGGCGATGGTCCGCACCTTGTCCCAGAGCGGCATGTTCTCCGGATAGAGATAGGTGAAGTTGTTCTTCTGCTCGGCCAGACGCACCACCGCATGGGCCAGCTTCTCGATGCCGGCGGAGCCATAGGCCCAGTGGTTGCACTCGATGGCCTCGGCGCCCAGCTCGCTGCAGAGCTGGCGCACGGCATCCAACTCGGCGTCGGTGTCGGCGACGAAGCGGTTGATGCCCACCACCGGCGGCACGCCGAACTTCTTCACGTTCTCGATATGGCGCGCGAGGTTCGAGGCACCCTTCTTCAGCGCCTCGATATTCTCCTTGCCGAGGTCTTCCTTGGCAACACCGCCATGCATCTTCAGCGCACGCACGGTGCAGACGATCACCGCCGCCGCCGGCTTCAGGCCGGCCTTGCGGCACTTGATGTCGAAGAACTTCTCGGCGCCCAAATCGGCGCCGAAACCGGCCTCGGTCACCACGTAATCGGCGAGCTTCAGCGCCGTGGTGGTGGCGATGACCGAGTTGCAGCCATGGGCGATGTTGGCGAAGGGGCCGCCATGGATGAAGGCCGGGTTGTTCTCCAGCGTCTGCACCAGGTTGGGCGCGATGGCGTCCTTCAGCAGCACGGTCATCGGGCCCTCGGCCTTGAGGTCGCGGGCGTAGATCGGTTTCTTGTCGCGGGTATAGCCGACGATGATGTTGCCCAGGCGCTGGGTCAGGTCCTTCAGGTCGCGCGACAGGCAGAAGATGGCCATCACTTCCGAGGCGACGGTGATGTCGAAGCCGTCCTCGCGCGGGAAGCCGTTGGCGGTGCCGCCCAGCGAATTGACGATCGAGCGCAGCGCCCGGTCGTTCATGTCCATCACGCGGCGCCAGGTGACGCGGCGGGTGTCGAAGCCGAGGTCGTTGCCCCAGTAGATGTGATTGTCGATCAGCGCCGAGAGCAGGTTGTGCGCCGTGCCGATGGCGTGGAAGTCGCCGGTGAAATGCAGGTTGATGTCTTCCATCGGCACGACCTGGGCGTAGCCGCCGCCGGCAGCCCCGCCCTTCATGCCGAAGCAGGGGCCGAGGCTCGGCTCGCGCAGGCAGATGATGGCCTTCTTGCCGATGCGGTTGAGGCCGTCGCCGAGGCCGACCGTGGTCGTGGTCTTGCCCTCGCCCGCCGGGGTCGGGCTGATCGCGGTCACCAGGATGAGCTTGCCGTCGGGCTTGCTCCTCTGCGCCTCGATGAAGTCCATGGAGATCTTGGCCTTGGTGTGGCCGTAGGGCAGCAGACTCTCTTCCGGAATGCCCAGCTTCGCGGCGACTTCGCGCACCGGCTTCATCTTGGCTTCGCGCGCGATCTCGATGTCGCTGCCGACTTTCTTGCTCATGGACCCCTGCTCCTTGGAACCGACGATGGACCCCGTCGCCCGGCCGCGCCGGCCGGCCTCTGCCATCGGGCGCTGCGCGAAGTGGCGGGATGTTGAAAAGCGCGGCCAGCCTATGGAGAAACCGCAATCCGAGAAAGCCTGAAGGCGACTGTTTCTTGTCGAATTTCCGTCGGCAGGCGACGCTTCCCGGACAGGGTACGCAGATTTCGCAGCCGCTTAGCGGCCGATCTTGCAGTTCCGCTGAATGCGAATAGTTCAATCAAATCAAATACAAAACTGGAAGTTTCCTTCACGCCTGATTCACCCGGGCGGGCTATCCTGAGACTGCAATTCCGGGCCGCCGCAGCAATGCCCCTTGATGCCGGTGTCCCGATCTCGAGGTCCCAGCCGGGTGAATTGCCCCGTCCCCCATCGAAGCCCGGCAACCGGGCCGCTGCCCTCAAGGCAGCGGCCCGTCCCCTTTGTGGCGCACGCCTTCGCCGCGGCGCACGCGGCGTCCCGGCGGCGCGCTGCTTGTGCGGATGGCGGCGATCCGATAACTACTCGCGCAGCAAATGCTCGCGCAGTAACTACTAGCGCATGGGGCGATTAGCTCAGTTGGTAGAGCGCTTCCTTTACACGGAAGATGTCGGCGGTTCGAGTCCGTCATCGCCCACCACGCTTCACCCTTAAGGGCGAAGCGTGTCCGGCGTAGCTGAAGCGCAGCGAAAGCGAAGACGGACTGGCGGATCACTACGCCGGCAAATCGGCGCATGCGGCAAAGTTCATGCCTTGGGAACTTCTCAGAGCGTTCTCGAAGAAGCGACTGACCTAGCTCGACTGATCCCGAAGACTCTCCCCGCTCCAAAAACGAAACCGGCCGCCTTTTGGGCAGCCGGTCGTCACATCGTCGATGTGGAATTCCTGTTGATCAGTTCACCGCGTCCTTGAGGCCCTTGCCGGCCTTGAACTTCGGCAGCTTCGAGGCGGGGATCTGAATCTCTTCGCCGGTGCGCGGATTGCGTCCCTTGGACTTCGCGCGCTTCGCGACACTGAACGTACCGAAGCCGACCAGGCGAACCTCGTTGTTCTTCTTCAGCGCCTTCGTGATCGCATCGAATACGGCGTCGACCGCACGCGCCGCATCGGATTTGGAAAGGCCCGTATCGTCGGCCACTTCCGCAATCAAATCGTTCTTGTTCACGTGGAACCCCCCTTGCTCTCTGAAACGGACGGATTGGTTCTTCTAGGCCCTTGGAGGCGGGATTTTAGAACCCGGTTTTTGATGCCGTCAATGAAAGAACCGCGATTATCCCCAGGATAATCGCGGTTCTTCGCGGACTTTATTCGATGCTTAGGCGCGGAAAACTCAGCGTCGCATCAATGCGTCACGATGCCAACATCGTCGTCGCCGCCCTTGTCGGCGACCGCCGTCGCAGGCTCGGGTGGTTCGATCCATTCGATCGGCGTCAGCGGACTCGCCAACGCGCGACGCAGCACTTCGTCGACCGTCGACGCTGGGATGATCTCCAGCCCGCGCTTCACATTGTCGGGGATGTCAGCCAAATCCTTCTCATTCTCCGAGGGGATGAGAACTGTCTTGATCCCCGCGCGCAACGCGGCCAGCAGCTTCTCCTTCAAGCCGCCGATCGGCAGCACGCGACCGCGCAAGGTGACCTCGCCCGTCATCGCCACGTCGCGGCGCACCGGGATGCCGGTGAGCACCGAGACGATGGTGGTCACCATCGCGACGCCGGCCGAGGGGCCATCCTTCGGCGTGGCGCCTTCCGGCACGTGCACGTGGATGTCCTTGCGGTTGAACAAGGTGGGCTTTATGCCAAATTCGGTCGACCGCGACTTGACGAAGGATTCCGCGGCCTGCACGGATTCCTTCATGACGTCGCCGAGCTTGCCGGTGGCGATCACGCGGCCCTTGCCGGGCACCGTCACCGCCTCGATGGTCAGGATCTCGCCGCCCACCTCGGTCCAGGCCAGACCGGTGGTGACACCCACCATGTCGTGCGCCTCCGCCTCGCCGTAGCGGAACTTCTTCACCCCGGCGAACTTGCCGAGATTGCGGCGGTTGATGGTGATCTTCTTGAGATTCTTCATCAGAATCTCTTTGATCGACTTGCGCGCCAGGTTGGCGATCTCGCGCTCGAGGTTGCGCACGCCGGCCTCGCGCGTGTAGTAGCGCACCAGGTCGCGGATGGCGTCTTCGGAGACCGACCATTCGGCCTTCTTCAGCGCGTGATCCTTCATCTGCTTGGGGATCAGGTGGCGGAAGGCGATCTCCACCTTTTCATCCTCGGTGTAGCCGGGGATGCGGATGACCTCCATGCGGTCCAGCAGCGGCTGCGGCATGCGCAGCGTATTGGCCGTGGTGATGAACATCACGTCCGAGAGGTCGTAATCGACCTCCAGGTAATGGTCATTGAAGTTGACGTTCTGCTCGGGGTCGAGCACCTCGAGCAGCGCCGAGGACGGGTCGCCGCGCCAGTCCTGTCCCAGCTTGTCGATCTCGTCGAGCAGGAACAGCGGGTTGGACGACTTCGCCTTCTTCATCGCCTGGATGACCTTGCCGGGCATCGAGCCGATATAGGTCCGGCGATGGCCGCGCACTTCGGCCTCGTCGCGGACGCCGCCCAGCGAGATGCGGATGAAGTTCCGCCCCGTCGCCTTGGCGATCGACTTGCCGAGCGAGGTCTTGCCGACGCCGGGCGGGCCGACGAGGCACAGGATCGGCCCCTTGATCTTCTTCTGGCGCTGCTGCACCGCGAGATATTCGAGGATGCGCTCCTTGACCTTCTCCAGGCCGTAATGGTCGTCGTTCAGGACCTTCTGCGCGAGCTTGATGTCTTTCTTGACCTTGGTCGGCTTGCTCCACGGAATCGACAGCAGCCAGTCGAGGTAGTTGCGCACCACCGTCGCTTCGGCCGACATCGGGCTCATGGTGCGGAGCTTCTTCACTTCCGCCGCCGCCTTGTCGCGCGCTTCCTTGGAGAGCTTGGTCTTCTTGATGCGTTCCTCGAGCTCGGCCAGTTCGTCGCGGCCGTCCTCGCCCTCGCCCAGCTCCTTCTGGATCGCCTTCATCTGCTCGTTGAGGTAGTACTCGCGCTGCGTCTTCTCCATCTGCCGCTTGACGCGGGAGCGGATGCGCTTCTCGACCTGCAACACGCCGATCTCGCCTTCCATGAAGGAGAACACCTTCTCCAGCCGGCCGGCGATGGTCGGGATCTCCAGCAATTCCTGCTTGTCGGAGATCTTCAGCGTCAGGTGCGAGGCGACGGTGTCGGCCAACTTCGAGGGGTCCTCGATCTGGTTGACCGAGACCAGCACCTCGGGCGGGATCTTCTTGTTGAGCTTGATGTACTGCTCGAACTGGGTGATCACCGAGCGGGCCAGGGCCTCGGTCTCCTTGCCCTCGACCTCCGGCTCCGGCATCGCCGAGGCGCGGGCGACGAAAAACGGCTCGGTATCGGTGAATTCCTGGATCTTGGCCCGCGCGCCGCCCTCGACCAGCACCTTCACGGTGCCGTCCGGCAGCTTCAGCAGTTGCAGCACGGTGCCGACCGTGCCGATGGCGTACATGTCGCCCGGGCCGGGGTCGTCCTGGGCCGCGTTGCGCTGGGTGACCAGCAAAATCTGCTTGTCGTCCTTCATCACGTCTTCGAGCGCGCGGACCGATTTCTCGCGGCCGACGAAGAGCGGCACGATCATGTGCGGGAAAACGACGATATCCCGCAGCGGCAGGACGGGATATTTCGGCTGTACGGGGGTTTCTTGGGTCATCGCGCTATGGACTCCGACTATTCAAAAGGCAGACTAGCCCTGGACCACACCCCTCGCAACCACTTGACCGCCAAGGATTTCAGGGCCGATGCGGCCATCTGTCCTTGCAGGAACCATGCCTAGTTGCGGGCAATCGGTCGAGAGGTCCAATCGGCTTAGCGCCGATGCGTGAGCCAGGTTAGGCCAGCTGTTTCGTTAACCTATTTGGTGGATCGCCAGAGACGGTTCAAGGGGAGCGGCCGTGCCACCCCCCTTGGGTTCCATGCGATAGGAACGGGTCAGTGCTGCTCTAAGCGCCGGCGCCGACGTCGCCGCGGCGGTCGGTGTAGATGTAAAGCGGCTTGGCCTTGCCTTCGACCACTTCGCGGCTGATCACGATGGCTTCGACACCGTCGAGGCTCGGCAGGTCGAACATGGATTCAAGCAGGATCGCTTCCATGATCGAGCGCAGGCCGCGGGCGCCGGTCTTGCGCGCGATGGCCTTGCGCGCGATGGCGCCCAGCGCATCCTCGGCGAAATCGAGGCGGACATCCTCCATCTCGAACAGTCGCTGATACTGCTTCACCAGCGCGTTCTTCGGCTCGGTCAGGATCTTGACCAGCGCTTCCTCGTCGAGGTCTTCCAGCGTGGCGACCACCGGCAGGCGGCCGACGAATTCGGGGATCAGGCCGAATTTCAACAGATCTTCCGGCTCGACCTCGCGCAGCAGCTCGCCGGCGCGGCGGTCGTCGGGGCCGCGCACATCGGCGCCGAAGCCGATCGCCGACCCGCCGCGTCCGCGCTGGGCGATGATCTTTTCCAGGCCGGCGAAAGCGCCGCCGCAGATGAACAGGATGTTGGTGGTGTCGACCTGCAGGAACTCCTGCTGCGGATGCTTGCGCCCGCCCTGCGGCGGCACGGAGGCGATGGTGCCTTCCATGATCTTCAGCAGCGCCTGCTGCACGCCCTCTCCCGACACATCGCGGGTGATCGACGGGTTGTCGGACTTGCGCGAAATCTTGTCGACCTCGTCGATGTAGACGATGCCGCGCTGCGCACGCTCGACATTGTAGTCGGCGGACTGCAGCAGCTTGAGGATGATGTTCTCGACGTCCTCGCCGACATAGCCGGCTTCGGTCAGCGTCGTCGCATCGGCCATGGTGAACGGCACGTCGATGATGCGCGCCAGCGTCTGGGCCAGCAGCGTCTTGCCGCAACCGGTCGGGCCGACCAGCAGGATGTTCGACTTCGACAACTCGACGTCGTTCTGCTTCCCGACATGGGCGAGGCGCTTGTAGTGGTTGTGGACGGCGACCGAGAGCACCTTCTTGGCGTGCTCCTGGCCGATCACGTAATCGTCCAGCACTTTGCAGATGTCGCGCGGGCTGGGCACCCCATCGCGCGAGCGGACCAGCGTCGTCTTGTGCTCTTCGCGGATGATATCCATGCAGAGCTCGACGCATTCATCGCAGATGAAGACGGTCGGCCCGGCAATCAGCTTGCGAACTTCGTGCTGGCTCTTGCCGCAAAATGAGCAGTAGAGCGTATTTTTCGAATCGCCGCTGGTGGACTTGTTCATTCGCTATCCGTTCACGCTTCGGCGGGCGAGACTCATGCCCACCCTTAGGCCCATGTTAGCCTTGGAAGATTCGCCAACACAACGGGTTTGTGCCGTATTCCTCGGGTATCCTGTCCCAGGACATGGCGCGAACCAATCCGGAGCCATTCCAGGCTGAAACAAGCCTAGGCGCGGAATGGTAGGCAAAGGGTTAAGACCCGGATTTGCCCCCGCTCGGCTCGTCGGACTTTGGCCGTTCGGTCAGAACCTGGTCGATCAGGCCGAAGGCCTTGGCCTCTTCCGGGGTCATGAAGCGGTCGCGCTCCATGGCGTCCTCGATGGTCCTCAAATCCTGGCCGGTGTGCTTCACGTAGATCTTGTTCAACCGGTCGCGGGTCTTGATGATTTCCTTGGCGTGGATCTCGATATCCGTCGCCTGGCCCTGGAAGCCGCCGGAGGGCTGGTGAACCATGATGTTGGAATGCGGCAGGCTGAAGCGCTTGTCCTTGGCGCCGGCAGTCAGCAGCAGCGAGCCGGCCGAGGCGGCCAGGCCGACGCAGATGGTGGAAATCGTCGGCCGGATGTACTGCATGGTGTCGTACATCGCGAGGCCGGAGGTCACCACGCCGCCCGGGGAGTTGATGTAGAGCGAGATTTCCTTGCTCGGATTCTCCGATTCCAGGAACAGCAGCTGGGCGCAGACCAGGCTGGCCATGTGGTCATTGACCGGGCCGACCACGAAGATGATCCGCTCCTTCAGCAACCGGGAGTAGATGTCGTAGGCACGTTCGCCGCGGGCGGTCTGCTCGACCACCATCGGCACCAGCATGTTGTTATAGATTTCGATCGGATCGCGGTCCCTAATCATGCAAAGCTCTCGTCTGGAGGTTGAGCGTCACGGACGTTCGCCGCGCATTGGCGTACCGCCGGCCGGCGGCGAATCACCCTCGACATCGCCCGCCGCCGCCGATCATAGCGGCGACCGCCCCGCTTGCAATCAAAGCCGGGCCGCGACGTCGACTGCCGCTGGATCCAAAGCCGGAACCGGAATTCAGGCGGCTTCCTCGCCTTCCTTGCGGAATTCCTCGGGCGTCGCCCGACGCTCGGAGACCTGCGCCATCTCGAGGATGAAGTCGATCACCTTGTCCTCATATATGGGCGCGCGCAGCTGATTCAAAGCCTCGGCGCTCTTCTGGTAGTAATCGATCACCTGCTTCTCCTGGCCGGGGAAGCGGCGCGCCTCGTTGATCACGGCGCGGGTCAGATCCTCGTTCGGAACCTGGATATTGTTGGCGCGGCCGACCTCGGACAGCAGCAGGCCGAGCTTGACCCGGCGCTTGGCGATGTCCCGGTACTCGGATTTCAGCTGCTCCTCGCCCTTGCCCTTGTCCTCGGCGTCCAGGCGGTCGGCCTTGATGTCGGCCTCGATCTGGCGCCAGATCGCCTCGAACTCCGCCTCCACCAGGCTCTCGGGCAAGGTGAAATCGTGCTTGTCGGCCAACAGGTCGAGCAGCACGCGCTTCAGGCGCGAGCGCGCGGCCATGCCGTAGTCACGCTCGATCTGTTCGCGCACCCGCTTGCGCAGGGTGGCGAGGTCGTCGACGCCCATGGTCTTGGCCAGCTCATCGTCCAGCGGCGTGTCCTGGGGCGTGCGGATTTCCTTCGCCGTCACGTCGAACTCGGCATCCTTTCCGGCCAGGTCCTTGTTGCCGTATTCGGCCGGGAAAGTGACCTTGACCAAGCGCTTGTCGCCCTTCTTCAGGCCGATCAGCTGGTCCTCGAAGCCGGGGATGAACATGCCGGAGCCAAGCTCCAGGTGGAAATCCTCGGCCTTGCCGCCTTCGAATTCCTTGCCGTCGACGCGGCCGACGAAATCGATCACCGCGACGTCGCCAGACTGCGCCGCATGATCGTCGGGGGCCGGCTCGGCCTTGCGCTGGCGCTTGGCCAGGCGGCCGAGGCTCTCTTCGATCTCGGTCTCCGGCACGTCGACCACGGTGCGCTGCAGGCTCAGGGTCTTGAAATCGACCGGGGTGATGTCGGGGATGATTTCCAGGGCGACGCTGAATTCCAGGTCCTGGCCGGTCTCGAACTTCACGATCTCGACCTTGGGCTGGCCGGCCGGGCGCAGATTGTGCTCGGTCATCAGCTGCGTCGAGCCTTCCTGCACCGACTTCTCGAGCACCTCGCCCATGACCGACTTCTCGTAGCGCTGCTTGAGCAGCTGCAGCGGCACCTTGCCGGGGCGGAAGCCCGGCATCTTGATGCGCTCGCCCAGCTCTTTCAGCCGGCTGTCGACCTGGTCCTGGAGCTTGTCGGCCGGGATGACGACCTTGAACTCGCGCTTCAAGCCATTGGCGTTGGTTTCGGTGATCTGCATGAGACGACTCTATCCACTTCCCTGAATGTCGCGTGCGGCGATCCTGGCCCGGAACGCGCCGGCTGGTGCGGGCGGAGGGACTTGAACCCCCACGACTTGCGTCACTGGAACCTAAATCCAGCGCGTCTGCCAATTCCGCCACGCCCGCCCGGCGCATTCCCTATGCCCGCAAGGCGTTACCGCGCAAGGCCTCTATCCGATGTTCCGCCGTTGTTCCCTTGCGGGGGGCGGGTCCCCCGCCGAGACCAGCAGCGGGGGACCACCATGTTGTGACGCACTGGAGCGCCATCCAGTGAGAGACTAGGACAGAGCCTTTGCCGCTTCGAGCAGCGTCGTGTCGAAGACATGGGCATAGCGCTCGGTCGTCTCGATCCTCTTGTGGCCCAGCCACTTCTGAATGACCCTCGTGTTGAAACCACGCTCCAGCAGCCGGGTGGCGCAGGTGTGGCGGCAGGCGTGTAGCGTGAAGTCGGGGTCGGCGTCCAGCCCCATGTCGACCTTCACGCGGTCCCAGGCCCAGCGGATCGTGTGCTTGGGCGGAAAGCCCGCCATCAGCAGCTCCCTGGTCGCCGCCAGGGCGCGGGGGGTCAGCGGGACGGAGCGCGGGGACCCGCTCTTGGTCTTGTCCAGGTCGACCCACCAGGAACCATCAGCGGCCTGCCGCAGGGCCTGCCGGTCGAGCGCCAGGATTTCCCCCCGGCGCAGTCCGGTGTCGATGGCGAGCGCCGCAATGGACGCCACCAAGGGAAACCCCCGTAACTTAAGCCCTTCCAGCAGTGTTGCCTCTTCGCCTGGACTGAGGACCCTGATGCGGCCCTCGTCTTCCTCCAAGGCGTCAAAGTGAGGCACTTCCCGGCACCAGCCGCGCTTCCGCACCTCGGCCAGCAGCGTCGACATGGCGGTGAGGTTCCGGTTGACCCCAGCGGGGCCAGCGCGGGACAACAGGGTCTCCACCAGCTTGTCGCCCCAGGCCTGCCCGATCTCGGTTAGGACCGGGTTCCCGTTCCAGCGGATCATGGCCCGCAGCCGGGCGAGGTAGCCGTCCCTGCCCTTCCGCCCGGCCCACAGAACCGGCTCCAGCGACTCCAGGGCCGCACTGAGCGTCCGGGGGCTACCCTGGTAGCGGGCCGGGTCAGCGGCCTCCAGGGAGCGTCCTAGGGCGTTTAGCGAAGGACCCTCCTTGTAGTCCTTCTCGGCCTGTTTTGCGGCGTCGAAGGTGGGGTAGCGGCGACGGTGCCGCTTTCCCCCGATCTGGACCTCGACCACCCAGGACCCGGTCGGTCGACCGTTCTTCTTGTCGGCATAGATCGCCATGCGGCCTCCTAGTAGCTTAGTAGCTTGTTGACGGTCTCGGGGCAGCTCCGCGCCGCCTCTTCCTGCACCTGGGCATTCCTCGGGTCATCCGGGTGCAGCAGCAGTGTGTCGACGGTGTCGCGCCACTTGACCGCCAGCGGGGCATCACTGCGGCCCAGGTCAGCCAGCCGGTCAAGCTCCTGGCGCTCGGTCGCGGGGACCTGAGACGTGACGAAGGAAGCAACCCAGCAGCGCCAATAGGCGTCCTCGACATCGTCGGGGATGTTCTCGGCTGACCGGGACATCGCCTTGACGACATCCACGGCCAGCACTTCCGAATAGGTCGCCGCTGAAGCCGGGCTTGCCAGGACAACAGCGACGATGGTGAGCAGCACTCGCATGTCAGGCCTCCATCACCTTGCGAAGACGGTCGCGGACCTTCCGCCCTTCCGGCGTCAGGTGCCAGCACTTCACGCGGAAGTCTCGCTCAGCATGGCGGAACTCGACAAGGCCCAAGCCCGGCTCGAAGCGCCGGTTGCGAGCACCTAGGTCGAGCAGGTGACGTGACACGCTACCCTGGGACAGCCCCAGGCGTTGCTCCAGATCACGGCCCGTCAGCCCCTCTTCCTCAGCCACAGCGAGAAAGGTGCGGGCCAGCGAGACCGTCATGTCGCCGCGCTCCTTCAGGTCGTCGAAGACTTCCAGGGACCGGGCGACTTTAGCCAGTGATGCCATGTTCCCCTCCTGTGGTTGAACTCCAGCAGGGGTTGTATATGCAACAGCACCACAACCTCACAAGGGGAACAGGAGAGGAACACAGCGCTCTTTAGTATGGGGACCGCTAGGCGGGGACGATCCCAGGCGGTGCGGTCTCCAGCAGGGCCTTCACGTTGCGGGCGGTGTTGACCAGGACCCACCCGCTGTAGGTCTCTTCGTCATAGCCTTCGACGTGCTGCCGATGCGGCGGCGTCAGGGCCATGCGGTCGACGTTCCACCAGAGCGCCCAC
>WBZN01001924.1_pt1 | contig 11973 bp, 10 predicted proteins | sample 5204281 | NCBI WGS metagenome assembly WBZN01 (sample SAMN12344347, study PRJNA552823) | activated sludge metagenome | biome: Activated sludge suspended growth; feature: Nitrification reactor; material: Wastewater; isolation source: activated sludge from nitrification reactor of wastewater... | reverse complement strand
CACTGCCGGCTGCAGCGGCTGATTGCGTGAGAAGGCCAGCAAGCGCCGTGTCAATTCGGCGCCCCGGAGCGCGCCGTTCAAGGCTTCCTGCAGGCAATCGCGCAGTACGGAATTTCCGGCCGCGTGGTCGGCGGCGATGTCGAGATTGCCGATGACGATGCCCAGCAGATTGTTGAAATCATGCGCAATGCCGCCGGTCAGCTGGCCAACCGCCTCCATCTTCACCGCCTGCCGCAGTTGCTGCTCGATCGCCTTCAGGTCGGTGATGTCTTCCGCAAAGCCGAGCAGGAATTGCGGCCTTCCGGCCTCGTCGCGCACCGGCACCTTGATCGTCCGCAGCAACCGGGTGCCGTTGTGACGCGTTGTCACCTGCTCCTCCGCCGTCACCACTGGACTTCCGGATTCGAGCGCCTGCAGGTCTCGGGCCAGGAACGCGTCGGCCTGGTCCGTCGGGAAGATGTCATGGTCGGTCTTGCCGATCAGCTCCGCGCGAGAATAGCCGAGCAGGTCTTCCGCCGTGCGGTTCAACAGAAGATAACGGCGGTCCTCGGCCGATTTGATAAAGACGGTGCCAGGCAAATTCTCGATCACCGCATCGAGGAAAGCGCCGGTCCCGCGCAACCGGGCGATGACGTCGTCTTGCGCGCGGACGTGATCGCTTCGCGCCAAGTCGCGCGCCTCCAACCGGACAAGGTCCGTCACGTCCTCGACACGATGTACGATCCAGGCAACCGCGCCCGAGCCGTCAAACACCGGTGAATTCAACGGCGCCCAATAGCGCTCCTCAAATCCGCCGCCTTCGGATTCCGGGCGCCGGATGTCATACTTCTGCACCGGCATCGCGTCGGCGCGACGGTGGCTCAAAACGCGCTCGAGCGACGCCCGCAGGTTCCTGGCGCCCGTTGCCTGCGGGTCGTCGGGGTTGTCGGGAAAGACCTCAAAAAGATTGCGGCCAAGGATGCTGTCGCGAGCCGTCATCGTCGCCCGGCAATAGGCATCGTTGACGGCGGCGATCTCGAAATCCGGCCGCAGCACCAGGTAAAGGTTCGGAGCAGCCTCGAACAACGCGCGAAAATCCGGCGGGGTAGCCTGCTCTGCATTCATCCAACTTGGCCTCTCGCCTCGACAATGCGGCAAATGCCAGCCCAGGTGATTACACCGGAACAGCAGGGTTGGCGCAAGTGCGCGGCACCCTGGCCCGGGAGCGCGGGAACCTTTTGCACCGCGCGCTCTTACTGACTTTACCCAGCGATGACGCGCGCCCCCGTTGGGCCGGCTTGGCCCGGAGCGGGAGCGCGGCTTCATGCATTCCGACGAATTTGGAGGATCCGAGATGGCGAACGGCACGAGCTCCCTGGACCGCGACTATGACAGCGTGCAGGAGGAACTCACCCGCCTGCGCGAGGATGTCGCAAGCCTCACGCAGACTTTGAAGGACGTGACCAGCAACCAGGCACAGGGCATGGCCGACGCCGTGCGCCACGGCCTTGACGGTGCCGCCGAACGCGTGCGCGGGGCCTCGAAGCGGCTGCGGACCGGGGCGAAGGACGCCGCGGACAGCTTGCAGGCCAATGTCGAGGAACATCCGATCCCCAGCATCCTCGTGGCGCTCGCCCTCGGGGTCGTGGTGGGCATGCTGATGCGGCGCTAGCGCCCATGTTCAGTTTGTTGCGGACGCTGCTGTTCACGGTTGCACTGAAACAGGGCACCGATGGCGCGAGGCGCGGCATGCGGCGGGCGGTGGCCCGCGCCCTGGCGGCGCTTTGCGGGTTGTTGGCGTCGGTCGCCGGGGCCGGTTTCCTGATCGTGGCGGGTCATGAGGCGCTGGTCCTGGCAACCGACCGGCAGAGCGCCAACCTCATCTGCGGCGGCGTGCTGGTCGTCATCGGCGTGCTGACGATCGCCGCCAGCAGGGCCAGCGGCAACCGTCCAGCCCCTCAGCCGCAGGACTTGCCCGGCGTGCCGACGCCAACGATCGGCGCCGGTTTGCTCGGCCGCGACGTGGAAGTACTGCTCTCGCGCAATGCCGGGACCATCGCCACCGGCGCCTTCATCGCCGGGTTGATTCTGGCGACCCGCCGCCGCTGAGGCGCGATCATTGAGCGGCGCCAATCGAGCCGGCGCAAGAGGAGGGGAAGGTGCCAGACAACGGAGTGCCGGAAGCAGCCCCCGCGGCCCCGCTGGAGGCGGCGGCGCCCACTCCGGACACGGAAGCGGGTGCCGCCTTCCAGCGCAGCCAGACTCTGCTGCTGCTCGCCATTTTCCTGCTGCTCGCCTGCTTCGCCATGTATTTCGCCGGCGAGCTGATCCTGCCCATTCTCGTGGCCATCCTGCTGAAGCTGGTGCTGGCGCTGCCGGTGCGGCAGCTGACCCGGCTGCGAATTCCCGAGCCGGCCGGCGCCGCCCTGGTGCTCGGCGTCCTTGGGCTCGGCATCGCCTATGGCGCCTATGCCCTGTCGGCTCCCGCGGCCGAATGGGTGACCCGCATCCCCGAGCGCCTCTACATCCTCCGCACGCATCTGCGCCAGATGGAAGGTCCGCTCGATTTCCTGCGCCAGGTCGGCAAGTCGTTCTCGCAATTGTCCGAGATGGCCGGTCCCGCCGCGACGACGGCAGCGGCGGCGCCGGCACCGGCCGTCGCGGCGGAGCCCGCGCTTGGCCCGACCGTGGTGCTGTCGGAAACCGCGAATGTCGCCCTCGGCATCGGCAGCATGCTGGTGTTGCTCTACTTCCTGCTCGCCTCCGGCGACATGTTCCTGCGCAAGCTGGTGACCGTGCTGCCGACTTTGCGCGACAAGAAGCAGGCGGTCGAAATCGCCCGCCAGGTGCAGAGCGACGTCTCGCGGTATCTGCTGACCATCACCGTCATCAATGCCGCCCTCGGGGCCACGCTCGGCTGCACCATGATGCTGATCGGGATGCCGTCGCCCTGGCTGTGGGGCGTCATGCTGGGCGTCCTCAATTTCATTCCGTTCCTGGGCCCGGCCGCCTGCTTCGTCATCGTCGCCCTGGCTGCGTTCATGAGCTTTCCGGATTGGCACACCGCCATCCTGCCGCCGCTGGCGGTGCTCGCCTATTGCACGCTGGAGGGCCAGTTCATCACCCCCGCGATCGTCGCCCGCCGCCTGGTGCTCAATCCGGTCGCGGTCTTCGTCGCCTTGCTGTTCTTCGGATGGACCTGGGGCGTGGTGGGCGTGTTGGTTTCGGTACCGCTGCTGGCCGTGGTCAAGATCGTGTGCGACCGCGTCCAGCCCCTCGCCCCCGTCGGCGAGTTTCTCGGGCGCTAGGCGCCCGCCTGGAAAATGGAGGTTGCAATGGACGCGAGGCGCTTCAACGAGCTGCAGAAGGACGTCGCCGCCAAGTTCGGCACGCCGGACGCCATCCTGGGCGATGCCCAATTGGCGCCGCCGCAAAAGGCGAAACTGCTGCAGCAATGGGAATACGACCTGCGGCAGATGCTGGTGGCGTCGGAGGAGAACATGACCGATCCGACCGCCAGGCAAGGCCACTCGGCCGAGCTGCTGCGCAAGGTGCGCAAGGCGATGGCGGCGCTGGAGCAAGAGCATCCGGGCCTGATCGGGGAGCCGCAGGGCGCCCCGGCCAAGGCCGGCGGATCGGTGACCTGAGGCGCCCGCGGCCGATGCCGCGGATCCGCGTGACGCAGGCGGCCGCGACAGGCCGGGCGCGCCCGGCAACGGCTATTTGGCGGTGGCGGCCGGTTCGAGCACCGCGGCAGGGTCCAAGCCAGCCATTGGCAGGGACGCGGTGCGCTGGGACTTCAGGTTGTCGCCCGACAGCACGTGCAGCAGTTCGGCGCGGGCGCGCGACACGCGGCTCTTGATCGTGCCGATGGCACAGCCGCAGACCTCGGCCGCCTCCTCGTAGCTGAGTCCGCTGGCGCCGACCAGGATCAGCACCTCACGGTGATCGTCGCCCAACTGCCAGAAGGCGCGGCGGAAATCGCAGAACTCCAACGTGGATTGCTGCGCCGGCGGCACGGATGGCATCAGCGATTCCGCCTCGTCGAGCGAGACGGTGCTGCGGTTCTTGCGGCCCTCGTTGTAGTAGAGGTTGCGCAGGATGGTGAACATCCAGGCCTTGAAATTGGTGCCGGGCTGGAACTGCGCGGCGGCGGACAGCGCGCGGACGACCGCGTCGTTCACCAGGTCGTCCGCCTGCTCGCGCCGGCGGGTGAGGGAGCGGGCGAATGCGCGGAGATGCGGCAGCACCTCGACGAGGGCAGCCTGGAATTCCGGCGAATCGCTCGCGTTCCTGCTCTGCTCCATGCGTTGACCTGCCTGTCCGTATTCTGTGATGGCCATCGGAAGCACCGATCGACCGCTCCGGTGGATGCCGACGGTGGGCTAGCGCGTCTTCTTCTCGCGCAGCTTCTGCAGCAGATCGATGAATTCCTTCGGCAGCGGCTCGCTCACCACCTCGGAATAGACCTGCATCAACTGCGCGTCGAACCAGGAATCCAGCTGCGCGGGCGACTGGAACTTGGAGAGGCCGCCATCGGCCGCCTGCTGGGAACGCTGCAAAATCATCTCGGTTTCCGTTGCGCTCTTGTCGCGCTCTGACGCGACGCCCTCGTTCTTACGCTCAGCCATGACTGCCACCCCAAAAAACAACCCGTTCCGCCCAGACTCCCAGGAGGACACCTGAAGCGGGGGCCGACAGGGGCAGCGCCATGCCGAATTCGCTTGTCATGGTAACGCCCCACCAGCCGCATCGGTTCCAATACGCTTCCCTGCCTGCCACAATACCAAATCGCGGCGAGCCGCGCGGCGCGGGCGCCGGTCTGGCGTGGGGCGGGTCGAAGGAAAATCCGACATTGTTGGGAACCCGGCGGCGGTGGATGGGTTCCTTGCGAGGTGAAAAATATTCGTTCCGTCTTCGTTCATGTCGTCGGGTCCAGGGGAGAATTGCAAATGGTCGATCTGGCTCAAGAAATCGCCGTCCGCTTGCCGTATTTGCGGCGCTATGCCCGTGCGCTGACGGGCTCGCAGGCGCGGGGCGATGAATATATCCGCGTTTGCCTTGAGGTCTTGGTCGAGGAACCCGACCGGATCGCCGATGGCGAGGATATCCGGCTCCAGCTCTACCGCCTGTTCCACGACATCTGGCTGCCCATCGCCGAGCTGCAGCCGCATGCGGGCGTCGCCAGGGGCAAGACGGTGGTCGCCAGGCTCGAGGCGCTGCCGCCGCGCGAGCGGCAGATGCTGCTGCTGACGGCGCTGGAGGGCTTTCCAATCGACGCCGCGGCGGCGGTCATGCGCATCGACCTCGGCGCGGCGACGGCGCTGGTGGAAAAGGCGTGGGCGGAGGTCAACCGCCAGCTGGCCACCACCGTGCTGGTGATCGAGGACGAATCGGTGATCGCCATCGACATCGCCGGCATCGTCCGCGAGCTCGGCCATACGGTGATCGGCATCGCCGGCAGCGAGCGCGAGGCGGTGGCGCTGGCCAGGGCGAAACAGCCCGGGCTGGTGCTGGCCGACATCAATCTCGGCGCCGGCGGCTCGGGCATCGACGCGGTCGGCAAGATCCTGCAGTCGATGACGGTGCCGGTGATCTTCGTCACCGCCTTCCCCGAACGGCTGCTGACCGGGCAGCGGCCGGAGCCGACCTATCTGGTCACCAAGCCGTTCGAGCCGGACACGCTGAAGGCGACCATCTCGCAGGCCCTGTCCAATGCGCAGACCGCGCCGCTGGAGCGTGAATCGGCCTGACCGGAGCGTGAGTTCATCGTGCGATCGCTGAAGCATCGCCTGATGCTGGTCTTCGCGCTCGTCGCCTTGCCGCCCACGCTGATCGGCGTCATCGAGGCGATCGAGACCTCCGAGGTCCATGCCGAAAGGCTGCGCGATTCGGTGCGCAACTATGCGGCGCTGGCGTCGACCTATCACCATGCGCTGATCGAGAACTCGGCCAATATCCTGCTCGACGTGGCGCGCAACCAATCCGTGGCGCCGGAGACCGGGCCGCCCGACGCCGCGGCCTGCGGCGATGCCCTGGCGCGCGCGATCCGCCCGTTCCCGGTCTATGCATCGCTGGTGCTGTTCGATCCGCGGGGCAAGGCGGTCTGCGGCTCCGACGCCGGACACCTGCCCGACGACGCCGCGCAGGAGGAGTATTTCCGGCGCGCCCTGGCGACCAAGGCCGCGTTCCTCAGCGGCTATGTCAGGGCCGAAGACCCGCCGGTGCCGATCCTGATGCTGGCGCAGCCGGTTTTCGACGGCCAATCCGCCCTCAGCGGCGTGCTGGCCCTGGCCATCCGCCTCGACGGATTGACCGAAAGCGAGCGCTTCCTCAGCCTGCCGATGGAGGGCGTCGTCTATCTCCTCGACCGCGACGGCATCACGCTGCACAGCGTCACCGTGCCGGCCGGTCTCGCCGCCGGCGGATTGCCGCCGGCGGACGCGATCGGCCAGATCCTGGCCGGCCAGGCGCGCATCTTCGAGGCCCGCGCCCGGGACGGCATCACCCGGGTCTATGCCGTCTCCGCCGTCGAATCCGGCAGCCTGTTCCTGCTGGTCGGCGCCCCCAAGAGCGGCACCAGCTGGGCCGACCGCGACCTGATCGCCCAGGTCGCCCTGGTCTTCGCCATCTGGGTGTCCGGCGTGCTCGCCGCCTGGCTCGGCACCCGTTTCCTGGTGACGCGCTGGACCCAGCGCCTGCTGGAGACGACCTCGGCCCTCAGCCGCGGCGATCTGTCCGCCCGCGCGGAGCTGGACGGCGCCCCGGCGGAGATCCGCCAGCTTGGCGACACCCTCGCCGAGATGGCGACGCGCCTGAACACCCGGCAGGGCGAACTGAAGGCGGCGCTCGGGCAGAAAGAGGAGCTGCTGCGCGAGATCCACCATCGCATCAAGAACAACCTGCAGACCGTGACCAGCCTGCTCAACCTCTATTCCCGCGACGCCAAGAACCAGTCCGCGATGCACGCCTTGCAGGGCGTCCGCATCCGCGTCCAGGCGCTGGCCCTGGTACACCGACATCTCTATGAAAGCCCGGAAAACCGCAGCGTCAATGCAAAGGGGCTGGTGGGCGAGCTATGCCAGTTGATCCAGCTCGGCTCCGGCGTGGCACGGGCGCGGGTCGCGATCCTGGCCGACGTCGCCGCCGTGGAGATCGGCATCGATCGCGCCGTCCCCCTGGCGCTGCTGGTGACCGAAGTGGTCGCCGACATCCTCGGATGGGCCTTTCCCGACGGCCGGTCGGGCACGGTCCGGGTATCGCTGGCCGTGATCGACGGCGACGACCTCCGGCTGGGTATTTGCCACGACGGAATCGCGCGTCCGATGCCGGCCGATTCCGGCGCGATGGCGCAGAGCCCGCTGGAGCAGGAACTGGGCGCCGCGCTGATGCGCGGCTTCGCCGCCCAGCTGGGCGCGCGGAGCCCGTCCGTGGCCGCCGGGGGTGCGGGCGTGACGTTCGTCATTCCGCTGGCGCCCCAGCCGACCGCGGAGGCCACGCCCGAGCGCGGCGACGGCATCGCATATCAAGCCAGGCGGGGGCGCGGGGAATGATGCGGCGGCGACCTGGGCGTTGGATCCTGGGAGGGGTTGCGGCCATCTGCACGTCGCTGGCGGTCGTGCTCTACATGACCTACTCCGCCTTCTCCCAGCTGGAGGAAAACCGCGCCGCCACCCGCCAGGCGAATGAAGAGCTGCTGGTGTTGCGCCAGCTGTTCAGCGCGTTGCAGGACGCCGAGACAGGACAGCGCGGCTATCTCCTGGCGCAGGACCCGGCCTATCTCGAGCCCTACATGACGAGCATCGGCCGGATCACCGCGCTGCGCGCCCAGTTGCTGACCTACACCGATGGCAGCCCATGGCTGGCCGAGCGCATCCGCATCCTGTTCGAGCAGATCGACGTGAAGCTGGCGGAGCTGGAGGCGAGCATTGCCACCAGCAAGCAGCAGGGTTTCCAAGCGGCCCGGGCACAGGTCCTGCACAGCGAGGGCAAGCGCGCGATGGATGCCATCCGCGCGCTGGTCGAGGATCTGGCGACGCAGGCGCAGGCGGAAATGGAGGCCGGCCGGGTGCGTTTCAACGCCAGCATCCGCCACAGCCGCTTCATGGCCCTGCTGGCGGCCACGCTCGGCCTGGTTCTGGCCGGCGGCGGCGGCATGCTGCTGTGGCGGAGCTTCTTCAGGCTGAAGTCGGCCGAGGCCCGCCTGCGCGAGCAGGCCTCGCTCCTGCAGACGACGCTCGACAACACCAGCGAGGGTGTCGCCGCCTTCGATCCGGAGAAGGGCCTTATCGCCTGGAATCCGCGGTTCTTCGCCTTCGCCGGCTACCCCGACGAATATCCGCGTTTCGGCCGCCCATTCGCCGAGTTCCTGGATTTCGACCGCGACCGCGCCGAACACCTCTTCGACCTCGCCGGAGCTGACGATGGGCTGGCCGGGCTCGACCAGATGATGAAGCTGAAGCAGAAGGTCCGCATCGGGGGAAGAGAGCTGGAATGCGCGCACAAACGCACCCAGACCGGCGGCGTGGTCATGACCTGCGCCGACGTCACCGAGCGGATGCGCGTCGAGCAGGTGGCCCGCCAGGCGCAGAAAATGGAGGCGATCGGCCATTTGACCGGAGGCGTCGCGCACGACTTCAACAACCTGCTGCAGGTGATCGCCAGCAACCTGGACCTGATGACCCGTCACCTGGAGGAACGCGACCTGCTGGCGACCCACATCAAGTATGCCAGCAGCGCCACCGAGCGCGGCGCCAAGCTGACGCGGCAATTGCTCGCCTTCGCTCGGCGCCAGCCGCTGGAGCCGGTGGTCGTCAACCTTGGTAAGCGGGTACGCGCCATGAGCGACCTGCTGCACCGGACGCTGGGCGAGACGATCGAGATCGAGACCATCGTTGACGCGGGGCTGTGGAACACCTTCGCCGACGCGAACCAGGTGGAGAACGCCATTCTCAATCTCGCCGTGAACGCCCGCGATGCCATGCCGGCCGGCGGCAAGCTGACCATCGAGCTTGCCAACGCCGTGCTGGACGAGAAATACGCCCGGCTGCACGAGGAGGTCGTGCCCGGCCAATACGTGATGCTGGCGGTGACCGACACCGGCCTCGGCATGCCGGCCGATGTCGCGGCCCGGGCTTTCGAGCCGTTCTTCACCACCAAGCCGGAGGGCCAGGGCACCGGGCTGGGCCTGAGCATGGTCTATGGCTTCGTGAAACAGTCCAGCGGCCACGCCAAGATCTACAGCGAGATCGGGCTCGGCACCACCATCCGGATCTATTTGCCACGGTCGCGCCGGCCCGAAGAGGCCCCGGCCCCAGCGGAGAGCGAACCGGCACGCGGCCGGAATGAGCGCATCCTGCTGGTCGAGGACGACGACGACGTCCGGCGCGCGGTGGCCGAGACGACGCGCGGGCTTGGCTATCAGGTGATCGAGGCCCGCGACGGCGAGGAGGCCCTGGCCGTGTTGCGCGATGGCGCCAAGATCGACCTGCTGTTCACCGACGTGGTCATGTCGGGAGCCGTCAGCGGACGGACGCTGGCGCGCAACGCGCAGCAGATCCTGCCTGACCTCGCGGTGCTATTCACCTCGGGCTATACCGAGAACGCCATCATCCACCATGGCCGCCTCGACGAGGGCGTACACCTGCTGAGCAAGCCCTACCGGGAGCCCGAACTCAGCCGGAAGCTGCGTGCGGTGCTGGATGAACGGCGCGACAAGACGGCGCGTACGGAGCCCGCGGCCGACCGTCCGGGCCTCGCGATCCTGCTGGTCGACGACGACGCGCTCATCAGGATTTCCACCGGCGAGATGCTGCGCGACCTTGGCCACAGGGTCGTCGATGCGGCTCGCGCCGGCGAGGCCTTGACGCTCCTCGCCGGGGTTCACCCGGTCGATGTGATGATCGTCGATCTGGCGCTGCCTGACATGAGCGGCGATGCCATGGTGCAAAAGGCCTGCGAGATCCGCGACGGCCTCAGGGTGGTGTTCGCCTCGGGCCACAGCCCGCAAGTCCTCAAACTGGACGGCAGCAAGTTACGCTATGTGTTCCTGCCGAAACCGTACGATACCGCCCAGATGGCGGAGGCCCTGGCGAAACTGGCCTAGAGGAGGAGAATTGACCGCTAGCCGGCGCGCGAGACCTTGCCGGCAGTGACCGCCGGCGCCGCCTTGTCGAAGATCTCAGACGCCCGCGTCCAGTTTGCCAGCCGGCCGAGAAAGTCGTGGACGAAGCCTTCGCGGTCATTCTGGTAGTCGAGATAGTAGGCGTGCTCCCAAAGGTCGCAACACAGCAGCGGCCGCAGATTGTCCAGCAGCGGCGACTGCGCGTCGGGGGTGGCGCTGACCTTGAGGCCGCCATCCGCGGCGGCGGAAAGCCATGCCCAGCCGCTGCCGAAATGCTCCACGGCGGTTCTCACGAACAGATCGCCGAACAGCTCGAACGACGTGAAATCGTGCATGATCCGCGCCATCAGCGCGCCGCCGGGTTGACCGCCGCCGCCCGGCTTCATCGACAACCAGAAGAAGTCGTGATTCCAAATCTGGCCGGCGTTGTTGAATATTTTCTTTGCCGCCGCGTCGCCGGCGGCCTTGCGCACGATCGCTTCGAGCGGCAAGTGCTCGTATGGCGTGCCAGCCACCAGCTTGTTCAACCTGTCGACATAGGCCTTGTGATGCTTGCCGTGGTGAAACTCCAGCGTGCGGGCGGAGATGACCGGCCGCAAGGCGGAGCGATCGTAGGGCAACGGCATCAGTGTGAATTCTTCCATCGTCTCACCGCAATGTTGTTCCGCCAAAGTGCTGCGGTACCGGCCCGGGACGGGATCGGTCGCCCCGGGGCCGCAGACGCATCAGTCGGGCTTCCTCTTGGTCTTGTCATCGGATCCGGCATAGGCGCTGGAGAAGAGCGAGGCCCAGGCCATCTCTGGCCCAGGCCTCGCCACCCCGCCTGGCGCACTGAAAGAACGCCGCGCGGGCGGATATGCGGCTACCGATCGATGGTGTATTTCGGGAAGGCGGTCAGCTGATCCTTGTTCAGCGTGGTGGTGACGGCAAGGTCACCAGTCACGCCCGTGAACTGCAGATCCTTCCAGTTCAGCAGCACCGGACGCTCGCCGACGCCCAGAAATCCGCCGACATCAACCACGACGCCATTGACGCTGCCATCCTGCTTCAGGATGACTTCGCTGATCTCACCGATGTTGTCGCCGTTGGGATTCTCGACCTTGGCGCCGACCACGTCGCTGGCGCGCAGGCCAGCGGCAGTGACCGTCGTATCGTTGTCGATATCGGTGGTGTTGGAATCGGCGATCCCGCCTTCGGTCAGGTACTGGTTCGTCCGCACCGCGTCATCATAGCCGTAGACGCGGTCGGTCGAGGCGTTCTCCGGCTGCTTGTAGTCCGGCAGGGCCTGCAACTGGTCCTTGGTCACGCGCGCGGTGACCCGGTCGCCCGGCGCGGTGATCTTCAGGTCATCCCACTTGAGGGCGACGCGCTTCTCGCCGATGCCGAGGAACCCGCCGACCCCCGCGATCACGTATTTCACGTTGCCAGCCTTGTCGATGACGACGGACTCGACGGTGCCGACCTTGTCGCCGTCGGCGTTGACGATGTCCTTGTCGATCAGCGCCTTGCTGTCGACCGCGGCGGCCGCGTCGGCCTGGCCGTCGGCGGCGAGATACGGATTTGCCGCCAGATCATCGTCGAGCGCATAGACCTTGCCGCTGCTGGCGGCGTCGGGGTAGCGGTGCGGCGGCAACTTGCTCAGCGATTCCTTGGTGACCGGGGCCACCACGTTGTCGCCATCCGCCGCCAGCTTCACGGTGTCCCAGCGCAGGGCGACGTTCTGTTCGCCCATGCCGAGAAATCCGCCGACGCCGACGATGACGTATTTGACCTGGCCGTCCTTGTCGATCAGGACGCTGTCGATGTCGCCGATCTTGTTGCCCTGCGCATCGACGACGTCCTTGCCGATCAGTTCTTCCGGCTGGCCGATG